>JAABUJ010001182.1_pt1 | contig 40086 bp, 35 predicted proteins | sample 5559131 | NCBI WGS metagenome assembly JAABUJ01 (sample SAMN10711875, study PRJNA513366) | rock metagenome | isolation source: Antarctica rocks | place: Antarctica: Victoria Land, Mt New Zealand nord | collected 2016-01-07 | reverse complement strand
GGGCCACAGGGATAGTCGCCGCTACGCGACGCCTCTGCTTCAACTTTGTGGGACGCAAACGCCCCTTTTTCGCACTTTGTCGCAGTCGCTTTACCTAAAGCGTAATAGATGGGCGCGCTTCGCGCATGCGACCGCTGCATAGCGCATGAGTATATAGAGCAGTCAATAGAGCCTGTTATGAAGTGTGTCGTTGCACAAATGCAACGGCCAAAATGACGGATAGGAGTACACTTTTACCCTAGATATATCACATGCGTATGTGATATAATTATGGGGTAGGGCAAAGAAAAGACGAGCCGCCAGCCGTGGAAAGCTTTTGGGCGACTCGTCGAGCGAACCCCCTACGAGAGGAGTTCACCGTCATGGTAACACAGGCCCAGCATACCCCCACACAGGCCATGCCTACCCCGCGCGCGCTCACCCCCCAGGAGCGCGGGCGGCTCGGCGGACAGGCGACGCTAGCCCGCTACGGACGCGCGCATTACAGCAAGATCGGCGCGGCCGGCTTCGCCGCAGCCATCAACGCGGGCTATGGCGAGTACCTGCTAGAGAAGCTGACGCCTACATACCGCGCCAAGTTCGGCAAAGACCCGGTGCTCGGGCGCAACCGGGCCGGCACCAAGGCCCGCGCCGCCGCACGCACGGCGACGCCCACCCTCGGCGTCTGCGCCTGGCCCGCCTGCACGGCACCGGCCACACAGCGGCATCACGTCGATGGGTGGAAGGTCAGCCCGGATACGTGCGGCCTGTGCGACGTACACCACACGGACCTTGAACGGGCCTACCGCGCCGCGCTCAAAATCTACCGGCCGCACAGCGCGGACCCGGTGACGAAACGGGCCGTTGCTATCAGCATCGGCATCGGCCTGGACGACTCCATTCCGTTCTAACCCCTACAACAGCCGTGGGCGGGCACAAGCGCCCGCCCATGGCGCCCACCACCGGGAGGATGCACACCATGACCATCACCGCCATTGCCACCCCCAGCGCCCCTAATGACGCCCAGCCACTCGCCTACCAACATCGCGCCCGCCTGCTGTGCCCGCCGTGCTTCACCCGCGAGCGCTCGCGTCCACACCCCTACGGCGGCGCGATCATCCCCGTCCCCGCCGCCGGACGCATGGCCGTCGCGCGCCGCCTGTGTGCCGGCTGCCGCGTCGAGCTAGCCATACCGGGGCTGTTCGGGCTCGGCGTGCTCGCCGCCACCGTCGGCGCGCTCGATGCGTGCGCGGTGGGCCTGACCACCCCGCCGCACCTGTTCGCGCGGCATTGGGCCGGCGACTGGGGCGAGATTAGCCCCGAGGACTACGGGCTGAACGAGGACGCCATCCGCGACGGGGAGCGCATCTTCAGCGTCTACCACCTGCAAGGCGGCGGGCGTGTGTGGATCATCACCGAGGCCGGGCGTCACGCCACGACGCTGCTCACCCCCGACGACTACTAGCCCCTGCCGTCCCTGGGGCCGGCCGGCCGTTGTGGCAGGCCGGCCCACCCCCACGAGAGGCCCCACACACCCGCTACAACGAGGTAGCCACGATGAGTCAGCTAACCGATGAGATTGAGGCATTGTGCGCGCAAGAGCCGCCGCCGGACTATCCGAGCACGATACTGCTCTACGCCGCCGATGCCGTGCGCCGCGCCCAAGCCGCTGTACGCCGCGCCCACGACACCTACGCCGCACTGGCCCGCGCCGGCGCGGACGTGCCGCCCGCGCCATCGCCGCCGCTGTACGCGACCCTGGTCAACACCGACGACGCGGGCGAGTTAGCGCGGCAACTCGTGTGCGCCGCCAGCCAACTCGCCCGCGAGGGGCGCTAGCGCGAGGCCGACGTGCGGCGCCCGCACGTCGGCCTTCCACCCCACCCCATAAGGAGGACACGCCCATGGTCATGACCCCCACCCGCGCCCCGACTGTCGCGGGACAGCGGCCCCGCCGTCCCCGGCCCAGGTTGTACCCTAGAGGTATGAACGAGGAACACACGTTATTCACCGTCGCCGAGGCCGCCGCCCAGCTCGGGATCTCGCCCGAAACGCTCAGGACGGCCGCCCGCGTCGGCACGCTGAAAGTAGAGAAGTTTAGCCCCCGGCTCAACTTGGTCACGCCCGAGGCCATCGAGGCGTACCGGCGCACGCATCTGGGCCGGCAGGGGCGCCCCAAGGGCGCGCGCAACAAGCCGAAGACGCCGGCACGCACCGAGGGCACCGTCAACGCCGCTGACGTGGAGCCGCTGCGTGAGGATCGTGGAGGCATCAGGCGCGCTCAGAAGCGCCGGGTGCCCCCGTCGGAGCCCACAAACATGGAACAGGAACAGCCCTTGGAGCCCACAAAGCCGCGCAGGCCCTCGTAGGGACACACGCATGATCATGCGACAAGGGAGCAGGTACAAGCCGCGTTGTGAATGGATCTGCAAGCTTTGGACGGCTATGTGACGAGCAAGACTGAGGGGCATGAACACGACATGATGGAGCACATGGCCACGCCGGCGCACGTCACCCTGACCACGGATCACGTCACGGCCGACGCCGCCGGCCTGCTCACCGACGCCCTGCATGTCGCTGGTGTCGCGGTCGAGCGGCACGCCTTCCTGCCCGTGCGCGGCGAGGAGCAGCACCCCTGGGGCGTGCTTCTGTTCGCCACGTCCGGCCCACCCTTGCCCCTGGCCCAGCTTGTCGTCCCCGCGACGGCCCCGGCCGGCGTCGCCCCGGCCCTCGCCGCCGCCCTTGGGGTCGTGGAGCGCCCGGCGCCGGCCACGCTCCAACTCAAGGCCGATGGCGTGTTCGTCTCCATCAGGAGCCGCGACCTATTCGACATAACGCGGGCGCTCGACGCGCTCCCGGCCCAGCTCGCGCGCCTGGACACACGCCGGGAGGAACGCCGGCTCGTCTATAACGAGGGTGTCTGGCGCATCGACCCGTGACGAGAGGACAGAGGATGGAACGCGACATAACGACAGTGACACCGCCCGAGGAACCCGACATAACGCACGCGGCGATAAGAGAGGTGGAGGAGGCGAGTGCGGCGCCACAATCTTGGACGGGTACCACCTGCACCACCGCTGCTACCAGGTCGCCACACAGGTCTGCCGTGACAAGCCGACGCGCGTGCGCTTCCTATCGCCGCCGCCGAGGCGTTCCGGGCAGAGGCCAAAGCGCCGTCCGACCCCCGCCGGCCCGCCCCGCTCGACGAGTGGATCGCCTACCTGGAGGCCCGGCGCACCGCCATCCCCTGCTAGCGGGAGCGCCATCGTCAGTGCCACTCTATCGGCAGTGGGCAGGCCGAGAAGGCGAACGACCTGCTCGTGGCCCGCCGCCAGAAGAACCAGGGCATGCACGGGAGCGAGGAGACCAGCGTGGCCCTGAGGCGCTTGCGCACGCTGCGCCTCAACGGCGACGGGGACCGCTATTGGCACCAGCGTCACGCGCCGTCCCTCCTTGCCGCCTGATCCCAGGACTTCTGCGCGCTAACGAATATTCAGTTCTTTCGTCGTCATCGACACCGAATCAGACTGCGGATGCCATGCTGCACATGTGTGGAAGGCGTGAACAAAATAGTTGCCGGCAAATAGCGCTTCGCGACGCGCACCGTTGCCTTGTTGCCTAACTTCCTGGAAAAGATTCACCGGCGCATCACGATAACAGCGCAGATCGTCGCGCGGATCCCACCCTGGCCCTAGCGTTGCGGGCCAGCTATAGACGCAATCACAACACCTTTTGAGCCACAAAAGGACCGCTGGACCTACCGCTTCATCCAACTCTCGCCTCGCCTCGTATAAATCGTCACACATGCCAGAGGTGTGCATAATGTCTTCAAATCGCACCTGTAACTCAACCGACACGCGATACAAGGGATGATTCGTGGGGGCATAGACCTCGACGATGTCAGCCGATTTGAGCACGTCGTTCCACAGGATGTGTATCGCGTGCCGTATCGACAAAGACATACAACTAGGATGCGACAAAACGAAATCTTGAATAGAGTTTGCGTGTACCTGTTGCCCCTCAAGCATCGTGAACAAGATCATCTTTCCGTCCGGTAGCTTGCGCAACTCCAAGAGCAATTCCTGCTCGCTTTGCTGCGTGCTATATATACCATGGAAAACATTGACCGATACGAAGACACCATACGGGGCCGTACCTAGATTAGCACTCATTCCTTCCCCCTTATCTATGGCGCGTCAATCGAACTGAGTGGAACCTTTTGCACTACCGGATAAGAGGCCCCACTCAACTCGATAATAGTTCATCTTCGTAATACTGTGAGAGGCCATATGCGGCATTTTCGGACCCCTTCAGGGTCATCGAAGCCTTGTCTGACGCCGATCACGGCGCTTGTGCCTCCCATTGCTCTACGCAGGCCAGTAATGCGGCACAGACCCCCATTATTGCGAAGATGAACTAATATCTTTAGATATGGTTCACGCGGCGCTCGGTCAAGCTTGGCAGTTTAGGCCTCCAGCAGGCACAACTCTGCCAAGTCCGTTTGAACCATGTCTTACGGGTAGACTCGTTCGGTAAAAACGGCTTTCAACGCAGCCTCCGTATCACGGCGCTCTACTTTATTACCTGCCCAATTTGGCACTCCTTTGTTGTCCAATGCTATTTTGTTGTTTCCTATCGAAACGTGCCATGGATCATTGCCGCCCCCGATAAACGGCGTGTCATCAACCTCGAATCCCGCCCCTCTTATCGCCGTTTCAGTCGCTGCTACAACTTCGTCCGACGCACTTGGTGGCCTGCCAAACGACTGGGTAAGCCATAAGCCTGGATCCGTCCAAAACGGAGTTACGCCTCCTCGTGTTCCGGAAAGGCCATCCTTGTCACGGCGTCCGGGCTTAAAGTTGAACGACGCACGGTTCGGATCAGTAGAGATCGCTCGCCAAATCCTTGCTTTAGGGTCCCGCTTAGCGGTGTCGATGTCGGCGGGGCTAGGGATCGTCACGCTGGGGACCGGGAGCGGGAGAGTGTTTGTGCTGGTACCTGCCTCCGCACATGTCGCCTGCACCTGCCCATTGTACACACACTGGGAGCGCGTTTCGGGAGCATACAAGTCGTCGGCCTGGCTTAGCTCGACGAAGGTGACGACGCCGACCCCGATGATCGCGACCCCAATGGCCGTGCCCGCCGCCAGCGTCCCCAAACCCAGGCCCGCCCCCGCGCCCAAGCCGCCCCCGCCAGCCGCCTCCCCGGCCGCCGCCGGCGCGACGCCAACCTCGGCGGCACCCGCGCCCACCGCCTCCTGCGTGCCCACGTCCGCGACGCCCACGCCCCCCTCGCGCATGACCGTCTGGGCGATGCAGTCGCGCTCCGCCACGGTCAACGGACGCACGGCGTGTGGCCGGCTCGCCGTCCCCTTCACGTAGCTCGTGATGAAGCTTGGCGTGCAGGTCCCCGACCCACCGCCCGGCAGAGTGACCCGCCTGACCATACATTGACCCGACGGATCGCTGCCGTTGACGGGATCGCCGCCGGCGTAGAGGTAGGCCTGCCCCGTCTGCTGCTCCAAGGGGTCACGCGTGAGGAACTGCCCCGTCGCCGGGTTGTAGGTGCGCGCCCGCAGGTTTTGCAAGCCCGTCGCCGCGTCCTGCAACTCCCCGTCGTAGCCGAAAGTCGGTGGCGTCGCCCCCGCGTCCGGCGTCCCGTACGGATCATAGTAGCCTGGCGCCGCCCCCAACACGCCCGCGTCGCTTGCTCCAGCATAAGGCATCATGCGGCGCCACTAAAACATAGTTTGCCATGCAGAATCAACTGGATTCCAAGCGATTGGCGGCGTGGGCAGCGTCACTTGGACGTGACATTCGTTACCGGTATGCTATAGCTTGGCAAGGTAGCCACGCTGGCGCGTGCGGTCTCGATAGTGAGGCTGCCCTCCCGTAAAATACCTGCTACTGCCTCGTCCTCCACGATCAGAAGACCCAAAAGTAGGTGTGCGGCCCCCACTTGCTTATGTCCATATCGCAGCGCTTCCATGGTCGCCTGCCGGATCACCTCAGTCGTTGCCTTGGACAAGCCAAGTCCGTAGCTGGGCCTCGTCGTGGACATCCTCGTTTCTGGGCCGAGACTCCCTACGACCATGTATTGTATGTGCGCCACATCGCTGTTAAGCGCCACCGTCGCGATCCGCACAACATCCTCGTTCCCCTCTATCACGCCATAGAGGAGGTGGAGCGGAGCGACAGCCTCAGCGCCGCGCACGGCCGCCATCCGCTCCGCCACTACGAGCGCGCTCCGCCCATCGGCGCTGAGAGTTACTCGGTGCGAACGAGGCAGCAGGAACCGGTGCAGGCGTTGCGGTGACAATAGAAAAAGCAGGATGAAACCATCGGTTCCGATCGCCCCGTTACGCCGCGTCCTACCGAATCGCCATGGCAATAGGTTCCCGACGAACACTGCCCCTTCACAAACAGCAAAAGAGGCGAGTAGAAGGTCAGGGAGCAGCCAGATCGGCGATGGCTGATGCGGCGCGATAGCGGCCAGTAGAGCCACGGAGAGGCCGGCGATGAAGAGTGTAGCGAGGGGGCCAGCGAGTGTAATCGCAACGTGGCGTCCAATCCCGATCTTCTCGCCCCGCTCCAACCGTGTGAGCCCTGTCTGCCACCCGCGGATGGCTCCATGCGCCAAGCCCCACACGTCAGGCTCACGCCGGACCACGCATCTGAGGCGGCCCACCCTCAGCGCCCACGCCTCACTCCCCTGCCCAATCTCGATAGTGACCATACCCGGTGTGAGAAGTAGCGCCACGAGCGCATGACCCAACTCATGGACGATCAGACCGAGAACCAGCGCGACGTACAGGCCGACGACGAAAAGGGGGAGTAGGATAAAACCAGCGGCGCCAAACACCTCACGCCCTCCGCCCACGATAGCACAAGGGCGCAAGGCGTTCAACCGAAAAGTGGCAATACCGTACAAACACGTACCGATCCGGTAGCCCTAGTAGCCCGTCAAGCGAACTCTGCACAGTAGGCGTCTACTGGGAGCGCCGGCTTCCAGCCGGCAGACGATTGCAGGCGAACGGATCGGCGCGAGTAGACAGCGTGGGTGCGACCGTTTGCCGGCTGGACAGTCAGCGGACTGACGCCGGCGCTCCCAGTAAATACGCGTGAGCTGCTCATCGCAGCCTTGACGCACTACTAGGTCCATCCGGTCTACCACGAGCATCGACGCTTCATGTATCAACGATACACTTGGAGCGCCTTGATTGTCCATATCGCTACACCTCGCTAACCACTCTATCTCGTCCGTCGATTATCAGAGAACCCGCGTCCACTGCCAACCGTTACTGCTGGCACAGGTCCTCACTAATTCAAACGTGTAAAGCTGTCGTAAGTGGCTTGCATCATCTCCTGGAAAGAAGGATAACGTACGAATCCCGGTAGATGACTGGAATAGTACCACGCTTGCCACTCCCCGTCATCCGTTACGATATGGGGGTTGAGTATGTATAAGGCATCGTCGCCCCAATCGCCGATCTGTAGCGCCGCATGAAGGTCCTCGGTACGCACTACCGGCTGCTGCCCCCGACTATAGTCGAGATATTCATCATCCGACAAGAATAGGTCGGGGTCCGCCCAATCGTCGATGAGCCATTGGTTATGCAACGACAGCCACGAGATGTCCTCGGTTGACCATAGAGGCGGGACCTCCCAGGGCGCACCATTACTTTCTTGTAAAAAGGCACGATACGACGGTGGAAGACGCACCCCAAGACGCGCTTCCGCCTGCGCAAGCTGCTCCGCTGTCGCGCCCGGCTCCCAGACCCAACCCGACATCACAATAGTAGGCGGCAAATTTCGCGCGATATCGGGCGTTCTCAGCAGCGCCTCACTATATTGCATCAAAAAGTTAAGCCAATCGAACGCCACCACAGGCAATTACATCTCCTTGCTGGTAAGTCGCAGAACCACGACAGGTGTTCACGGCTCATACGTTCTTACCCCTATCCACAAAAGAGGATTCCTCAGCACCATAACACTCCCTACTCAGAGGGTCGGCTTTAACATAATATTTCGCTCTGTTGAGGGGCGTTCGGCGCGTCAAATGGGCTGATTTGCGCCTCTCAAGCGTTCAAACGGATCGTTGAACGGCACTATACCATTGCTCGGGCCGCTCCATGTGGTCACGAGTGCGCCCCGACCTGGGCAAAGATGTTGTTATTGTCGAGTAAGGGGCACGAACGAGGTGCCGCCCAGCCTCGGACGAGGCGCATATTATGTTAAAGCCGACCCTCTACTCAAGGTATAACATGCACGTTGAAAGGATCCGGCTGTAGCTTCAAGACATAACGATAGAATGCTGACAGAATTGCCCCCTGACGGGAGTTCTGCGCATAGGGAACCTTGGCAATTGAGGACCCAGCCCCTCCTTGCATCGTGGTCGCAAACGGATATTCATCGCAGGTGTCGGTGTTGCCTGGACCGCGGCTGATGCCCAACAGTAAATCCGTCTCTTCTTGCCTTGATCTACTCTCCTTTGTGCCCGTCCGCCTATCCGTGCTACCGCATGCCTCATTTCGATTTATTACAGACGGGCTGTTGGGGTCATCCCTGGAATAGTAGCCATTGTACGTCAATTCCGAGGAGTAGCCGTTGAGTTGAGCATAGAGGATGTGGATGGCGACTTGTGGAACTAGCAAACCACCTGGCGCGTCGAGCCTGGGACCCAACGGGGAGCAATCGGGCAACCGCGTGCCGATGGCGATACCGAAACACACAGTCGGTCGGTCGCGGTTTTCCTTGTCGTACTTCAGTTTTTTGACGGTATCCAACAAGCCCTCCGTCGTATCCGCATCATGCAGCGTCGGCTGCGTGACGATGCCAGCGACGAAGCCGCCCGCAACAGCCCCCACTATCCCACTGGCTGAAAAGACAAGCTTTGGTCCTGCCTCTTGCGCGGCCTCGCCAATAATGCCCTCAGCCGCCGCCACGGCCTGCGCCGCCTCGTTGGCGACGCCCACCGCATCCTCGCCAATTGCCACGACACTCGTGAACGCGCGATCAAAGACACTGCCCCCCCTGTGGATCACCGTCCGCACCTGCCGCGCCGGGCTCACATAGAAGCCCTTGGGCAGCGCGGACCGCGCGCCCGGTATGTCGCGTAGAATCTCCTGATACAGGCAAGTCTTGTCCGCCTCGGTGGGGTAATAGATCGGCGACTTATTGGTGCTCAGGATGCGGGAAAGAGCGTCGTCGACCGTGGAGATGGCGCAGTTCTGGTCGTCCGGCGATACGCCCGGCAGCGCGGCATCCCGGTGCGTATTCGGGATGTAGCACGCACCCGAGGGGTCGCTGCCGTTGACGGGATCGCCGCCGGCGTAGAGGTAAGCCTGCCCCGTCTGTTGCTCCAGCGGGTCGCGCGTGAGGAACTGCCCCGTCACTGGGTTGTAGGTGCGCGCCCGTAGGTTTTGCAGCCCCGTCGCCGCGTCTTGCAACTCCCCGTCGTAGCCGAACGTCGGTGGCGTCGCCCCGCCTTCGGGCGTCCCATAGGGGTCATAGTTGACCGTGGGGCTGGCGTTGGCCCCGTCATCGGTCGTGTAGCGCACGCTGCCCTGTAGGTCCGGCATGTACCACGTCCGCGCTGTCCCGCCACTCGGTACGGCGGCGAGGCGGTCTAGCCCGTACAGATAGTCCGTGACCGCCGGCGCGCCGCTTCCGGTCGCCGTCTGCAACACCTGACTCTGGCCGGCGGCGAGGTCCTGCGTGTAGGCTGTCGGCACGCCGTTGACCGTTTGCGTCACCAGCACGCCGTCCCCGTTGTAGCCGTAGGACTCCGTCGCCGCGCCCGCCAGCGCCGTCAGCCGGTCCAGCGCGTCGTAGCGGTACGTGCTCGTCCCGTCGTTCATGAGGTTGCCCGCCGCGTCATAGCTGTACGCGCTCGTCCCGCCCGGCGTCGTGGCGCTGATGACCTGGTTGGCCGCGTCGTACACCACCTGCTGTTGCACGGCGCCATTGACCGTCTCCAGCGTGCGGTTGCTCGCTGGGTCGTAGCCGTAGTGGTAGACGGAGCCGGGGCACTCCACCGCGTCGGTCAGCCGCTGCACCCCATCATAGGCGTACGTGATCACCCGCGTTGCCCCGATCTTCGCCGCGAACGCGTCGTACCCGTTGCCCCCCGTGAACGATCCCTGGGTCGGTGTCCCCGCCGTCGGGAAGTCTCCCGACTGCGTGTACCCCGCCACGTCCAGGTTTCCCGCGCAGTCCACCGCCAGCGCCGTCGCCCCGTCCGCCGCGCTCCCGCCCAGGAACGTGCCCGCCCGCAGCGTCTGCCCGTCCGGGCTCAGCGTCGTCACGAACGCGTCCCCGCACGGCGTGCTGTAGCAGCCCGCCCCCACGTCGTTGTAGGTCCACTGCACCGCCCCGCTCACCGGGAACGTCGGAGACGCCGTCGTCCCCGCCACGTCGGCCGCCCCCGCAGCGTCCGTCGCGATCGCGTTGCCATAGTCATCGCCCGTCCCGCCCAGATAGGTGCTGTAGACCAGGCTGCCGCCCCCCGCCGCGAGCTTGGCCACGAAGGCGTCGCCGTTGTAGCCGCCCCCATAGGTGGGCTGGTAGGCATTCTTGAGCGGGAAGTTGGCCGAGGTGGTGTTCCCTGTCACCAGCGCCTCGCCCGCCGGGTCTACCGCGATCCCCAGCGCTTTGTCGTCGTTGCTCCCGCCCAGGTACGTGCTGTACACCAGCGCACTCCCGTCGGCGCTGAGCGCGGCCACGAACGCATCGCCGTTGTAGCCCCCGCCGAGGCTGGCCTGGACCGCGTTCTTGAGCGGGAAGTCCGCCGAGGCGGTCTGCCCCGCCAGGTAGACAGTCCCGCGCGGATCGAGCGCCACCGCGTTGCCGTAGTCATCGCCGCTGCCCCCGTAGTAGGTGCTCCAGAGCAGCGCGCTCCCGTCAGCCGTGAGCTTGGTGACGAAGGCGTCGCGCCCGTTCTTAGGGCTGCTTTGCAGCGCGTTCTTGGTCGGGAAGGTGTTCGAGCCCGTCGTGCCCACGACCACGGGGTTGCCGCTCGTATCCAGGGCGAGCGCGTTCCCATAGTCGTCGCCGTTCCCCCCCAGATAGGTGCTCCAGCGCAACGCCGTCCCGCTCGGAGTAAGCACGGCCACGAAGGCGTCGCGCCCGCCGCCATTCGTCGATTGCACCGCGTGCGTGAGCGGGAAGTCGGTCGAGCTCGTCGTGCCCACGACGTAGGCGTCGCCCGCCGCGTCCACCGCGATGCCCGCCCCCGCGTCGTCGCCCGTCCCCCCGAGGTAGGTGCTGTACACCAGCCGGCTCCCGTCCGGGCTCAGCTTGCTCACGAACGCGTCGCCCGCGTAGCCGCCGTCATAGCCGCGCTGCAGCGCGGCCTGGGTGGGAAAGTCGGGCGAGGCGGTGACCCCCGTGAGGTAGCTCGCCCCCCGCGCGTCCGTCGCCACCCCCGCCGCGCGGTCGCTGCCCGTCCCGCCGAGGTAGGTGCCGTAGGAGAGCACCGGGTCGATGATCAGCGGCCGGCTATGGTCGTACGCACCCAACGCAATCGTCGCCTCCGTCGTCCCGGTGAGCGCGTAGCTCGCCGTCACGGGCACGCGCACGCCGCCAATCTCCTGGTAGGCCACCGGCGCCTTCTGCACGAGGTCGCCCGTGGCGGCGCGCAGTATCAGGACGCCGTGGGCGTCCAGGCGCCGGCCGCGCACCCCGTCGAACGCCAGGCCGATGGCGCGGGGGTCGGCTCCCGGCGCGACCACGAAGCTATACTCCAGCGCCCCGCCTGTCCCGTCGTAGACCAGGTCGATACCGGGGTACAGGTCCTGGTAGGCGACCTGCCCGTAGGTGGCCACGGTGCGCCAGGCCGACGGGTCGGCCCCACGCAGGTAGGTGACGGTTCCCGACAAGGGGTCGCGCGCCGCGATGGCTGGCGTCGCCGCGGCTCCCACGAAGCGCACCTGGACGACCGCCCGGGTGATCGGCGCGGTCGCGCGCACCGGCACCGTCGGGGTGGGCGGGGGGCTGAGCGCGAGCACCGCCGCGTTGGCGGTCAGGAACAGCACGTAGCCGTCCCCGCGCGCCAGGTAGCGCACCCGCGCATCGCTCTGCCCCGCGTTGCGCTCGAAGCGTAGCGGCAAGCGGCGCGCCAGGGCCAGGGCCACGCTCACCGGGATAGTGGACGCGACGGACGCGGCGGCGCGCGGGGTCACCGCTGGTGCGCGCCACGGCCGCGCCAGGCCGGCGCCGGTCGGACGGACGACGGACACGCGCGGGACGACGGACACGCGCGGGGTGATGGACACGCGCGGGGCGATGGACACGCCCCGCGCGGCCTGGGGGAGGAGTTCGATACCGCTCGCCGTCGCGGCGGCCCCGCCCACGCCGCTGTACTGGATCACGACGTTGCCAGAACTGTCCGCGACGACGGGGATCTCCGCGACGAGCGCGTGGTTCTGGCCCACGGCGGCGGCAATGTCGACGTTCGTCAGGACCTGCGTCGCGTTGATGGTGACATTGAACTGGCGCTGGCCCGGCGCGTGGCCGTCGATCTCGGCGAAGTGCAGCCGCGCCGTGTACGCGGCCCCAGGCACGAGGCTGGGCAGCACGTATTGGAAGCTCGACCCCTGGCGCTCGCTCTGATATACCGCCTGCGGGGCCGGCCGGCTCACCCCGTCGATGGCAATGGCGCCGACCGTCGACGAGATCGTGCCGCCACTATAATCGGTGTCGCGCAGGAAGGGCGGCGCGGTCCCGCCACCCGCGTCGATCGCCACGTCCTCCGTCGCAAGGTCGAGGCCTACCGTCTCGGTGACCACGGTGCGTTGGCCCACGCGGTCCACCTGGCCCGCGAAGTCGCTGATCTGACCACGGGACGCCGTCGTGCGCTGGTCCAGCACGCGGTCGGCCCCGTCATACGCGTAGGTCGTGACCGCCCCACTGGCGCGCGTCACCTGTTGTAGCCGCCCGGCGGGGTCGTAGCTGTAGCTGGCTAACGGGACGCCGCCCTGCGCGACATGTTGGAGTTGGCCACCCTGGTCGTAGCTGTAGCCCAGGGTGAGGCCATCGGGATAGGTCAGGCCGGTGCGCTGCCCATTGGCGTCGTAGCTGTAGCCGACCGTGCCCGTTCCCGGCGCGGTGATGGCCGTGGTGCGCCCCACGGCGTCGTAGCCGAACGTGGTTGTCCCCGTCGCGTCGGACAAGCTCGTGCGCTGCCCCAACGCGTCGTACGTGGCACGGATCGGCGCGGACAGGTTCGGGGCGGCGGTCCCCGTCAGGCGACCCAGCCCGTCGTAGTTGTACGAGAGGTCGTTGGCGGCGCCGCGCGGGTCGTGCTGGACCGTGACGCGGCCGCCCTGGTCGTAGGCGCGCGTCGTGACGCGTCCCAATGCGTCGATCGCCGCCGTCTGCTCGTCGGCCGCGTCGAACGCGAAGCGGCGCGTATGCCCGTTGGGGTCGACGATGGCGACGCGGTGGCCAGCGCGGTCGTACGTGGTCGTGGTTGTCACATTGCAGTCTGTCGCGCCCGCCGCGCAGGCTGCCTGCACGTTCTGCTGCAGGAACGTCTGCTGGTCGAGCAGATCGTAACCATAGGCCGTGACGTGGCCGGCCGCGTCGACCGCTTGTGTCCGGCGGCCGCCGAGGTCGTAGACGGCGCGCGTGGTTAGGTCCTGGTCGGCCGGCGTGCTCGCCGTGACGACCCCGGTCACATAGTTCTGGATCGTGGTCACGGTGCGGCCCAGGCCATCGGTCAGGTAGACGGTGAGCCGCCCGTCCGGCGTCGCGCTCCAGCGCGTGGCGCCGGTCCCATCGTAGCCCGTGCGCGTGACGCGGCCCACGGCGTCGGTCACCACGACGGTCTGCCCCAGGGCGTTATAGCCGTCGCGCGTGGCCGCGCCGGTGGCGTCAGTCTCGCCGCTGACGCGCCCGAGCGCGTCGTAGGTCGTGGCCGTCCCCACGTTGGTATCGCTGTTCACGACGCCGCCCGCGACGTAGTCTTGGGTGATGGCGACCGTCTGACCCAGCCCGTCGTAGGCGCTGTAGGTGACGTGGCCCAGCGCGTCGACGGACTCGTAGGCGCGGCCTCGCGCGTCGTAGCGCGTCCCGCTGGGCACGTTGCGGTCGGGCGTGGCTGGATTGAAGGCGGCGCACGCACCGGTCACGGGGTTGACGGGGGTCCCGCTCCCGTCGGCGCAGTTCTGAATCGTCGTCGTCACACGGCCGAGGGCGTCATAGGTCGTGGCCGTCCAGCGCCCCAGCGCGTCGCGCTGGCCGGCAGGCTGGGTCAGGCCATTGTACGCGGTCAGTGTCGTCCGGTTGACGTCGGTCCGCCCCGCGTCGGCGGGATTGGTATCCAGGTTGACCGTCGTGCTGACGGGCCGCCCGTAGGCATCGTAGCCGTCCTGCGTGACACGGTCGGTGATCGGCGCGCTGGCCGAGAACTGCCCCGTGACATAGTTGTCGATCGCCCCCGCCGTGCTGCCATCGGCGTTGTAGCGCGTGACGTGGATGAGGTCGGTGTCGTGCCCGTCGGTCCACGATTGATCGGCGGGAACGACAGTGAGCGGATTGCCGTCCTCATAGTTGACCGTGGTGGTGACGGGGCGGTTGAGCGCGTCGTACTGCGTCTGCGTCCAGCGGCCCAGCGCGTCGCGTTGCCACGTCACGTTGCCCTGGGCGTCGTACTGGCGCGCCGACTGCACGTTGACGTCGGGCAGCGTGTTGACCGGCTGGCCCGGATGATCGTTCAGCGTGGTCGTCACCGGGCGGCTCAACGCGTCGTACTCGGTGCGCGTCACGCGCGTCGCGGCCTGGCTGAATTGGCGCGTCGCAATGTTGAACGTGCCGGTCAGAATACCGGTCTGCGTCACCAGTGTCTGCCGGCCCAGCGTGTCGTAACCGTAGAGTGTGGACACGTTCTGGTCGGGCTGCCCCGGCGCGAAGGGCTGGTAGACGGGCTGCCCCTGGCCGTCGAACTGCGCGGGGACGAGGTTGCGCGCGGCCCAGTCGGCCTGACCGGCCGCGTTGTAGTGCGTCGCAGCGACGTGGCCAAGCGTGTCGGTGACCGCGACCTGCCGGCCCAACGCGTCGTAGCCGTACGTGGTGGTCACGTTCTGGTCGGGGTGGGCCGGGTCGAAAGCGCCGGCGCCGGTGTAATCCGCGACCGTCGCGGCGACCGTGTCGTCGGCGTTGTAGCGTGTGACGTCGACCCGTTGTACGGCGGTCCCGGTGCCGACGGTCGTGGTCACCACGCGCCCGGCCGCGTTGTAGCCGTAGTCCGTCTCCTGGGCGCCGCTCGTGCCGTAGCCGACGATCTGGGCCGTGGGCTGGCCGGAGGCGTTGTACGTATAGTGCGTCACCACGCCATCGGGCGTCCGCTGGTCGGTCAACAGGCTTTGCCCGTTGGAGATGGTGTAGGTGTAGGCGGTGGTCAGGCCGGGCGTGCCCGTGGTGATGCCGGTGGTCTGGCGCACCAGGTTGTTGTTCGCGTCGTAAACCGAGAGGGATTGACGCCCCAACTGGTCTGTAACCGTCACCGGATTCTCACGCGCGTCATAGCCGACGCTGGTCGTCCCACTCAGGGGATTTGTCACCGTGAGCGGCAGGCCGGTCCCGTTGAAGGTCGTGGCCGTCGTGGCGCCGTTGCCGTCGGTCGAGGTGGTGGGGGCGAAGTTGGCGTCGACCTGCTCCTGCTGCGTGGACACGCCGTCGCGCACGACGCCGGTCATGACGTTGCGAGTGGGATCGTAGAGCACTTGCTCCGTATCCTGTTTCCCGTCCGGTCCGGTCGTCGTGACCGTCGTCGCGCCGGCGGCGTAGCTCAACGCGACCTGCGTGCCGTCCTGCAAGGTCTGGACGCTCACGCGCGGCGGGCTGGCCGACGTGTCGTACGTCGTCTGCTCGACTGTTTGACCAAGGGCGTTGGTGACGCCGGTGAGCAAGTGATTGCCCGGCGTCCCGTAGGCGTAGGTCGTGGTATGGCCCATCACATCGGTGACGCCGGTGAGGTTGCCGCTGCCGTCGTAGGCATAGCCGACCGTGCGCCCCGCCGGGTCCGACACGCTGACGATGTTCGCGCCGTTGTACGCCAGCGTGAGGTAGCGCCCCGCGTTGGCGGCGTCCGCGACCCGCGTGAGTTGGCCCTGGCCGTTGTACTGCAACAAGAGCTGGCGCCCCCGTGGGTCCGTGATCGCGGTGGCCCGGCCCGTCGCGGCATCGAAGGTGATCTGGTCCCGCGACTGCCGCGTGTCGGTGTAGACGGCACCCGCACGCACCAGTGTATCGTACACGCCGGGGAAGGGCCGATACTGTCCGGCGCCCAGGTCGAGGAAGCGCAGCCGGTTGCCCTCGGGCGAGACCACCGTCGTCACGCTCCCGGTGATCAGGCGCGTGGCGTAGCCGTCCTGCCAGCCATAGCCCAGGCCGGCGGTTCCGTCGCCCGCTTCCTGCGACGAGTAGGTGCGCGACCACATCAGGGCCGGCCCCGGCGTGCCGGCGGAGAGGTCGGTATCGCTGGTCCATGCGTTGCCCGTCCGTGTGTTCACGGGGTCGCCCACGCTCAGTTGTGTGGCGTCGCAGGGGCAATCATTGGGCACGAGGTTCTGATCACCGAGCAGGACGCTCGTCGGGGCAACGTGGGGCTGAGGTCCGCTCCCGCCGCCAGAACTCGCGCTCATCATCAGGCTAAGCCCGCTGCCGCAGCACTCCGTGTAGTCGATCTCGATGGGGTAGAGACCGGCCGCCGGGAAGTTGAGCGTGACCATACTCTGGGGTGTCGTGCCGTTGGTCCCGGTCATGGGGTAGGCCGCGTCCACGACCGGATAGCCCGTGAAGGGTCCCGTTGTCGGCGCGCTCGCCGGGACGGCCGGCGTCGCGGCGACGGTGATGGGTTGTTGCGACGGGTTGTCGCGGTTGGGGCCGATCGCCAGCGCGTAGCTGTCGTCGACGTTGGTCGAGAAGGTGACCTGGCCGGGCTGCACGATCGCCAACGTGGCCGTGAAGACGGCCTGGAAAGAATAGAGCGGGACCGTCCCCGTTACGCCCGCCTGGTATTGATGGTGCGCATCAGAACTCCAGGCCGGTTGCACGGCGCAACTTCCGTCGGCCTGAGGAACGACGTCGGCGAAAGGCCGGCTGTACGAGGTGATCGGTGTGGTGTTGGACAGGAAAGTGCAGCCAGCCAGGCCGGGCGAGGGGTTGAAGTTGATCGCCCCGAACTGGCCGGTGAAGACGGGCGGCGTCGCGGGGGTCGCGGTGAAGCTATAGGTGGCGTTGGCGCTCGCGAAGAACGAGCCGTAGACGGTGTTGACGCTGGGCGCGTCGACCGGATTCGCCGTGTCAGGCGTATTGGGACCGGGCGCGCTGTAGCCCTGCAAGGGCGCGGCGGGAGTCATGGCGTCGGCGGTCGCTACGCGGGGTGACACCGCGGCGCGGCCGCGCGCTGTCTCGCGCAAGCGCGCTGTCTCGCGCAAGCGCGCTGTCTCGCGCAAGGAGGATCGGGCCGCCAACGCGACCCGTGATTCGGTGAGGGGTACGAAGCCGTGCGAGGCGCGCAGCCCGTGGAGGGTGGCGCGCAGCGGCGCGGGGATGAACCCGCGCGGGGGCGTCACGGCGCGCAGGATGGGGGGGACCACAACGCGAGACGCCGCGGGCGCGCCTATCGGCGCGGAAGCGGACACCGCGGCCCCAGGCGGCGCCGCCGCGACGATCAGCGCACAGGTCAGAGCAATCAACGACAGATGACGACGCGCCAGACGCACCCGGAACATACTCCACTCCCCTCTCTCGATCGCCCAACACCTGAATCGGCCGGCGTGGCTAAATCATGACATAGAACGAGACTAGAAAGCTATCACCCGCACGAATGATTTTTCCTCATCCCTCAGCGACGCCGCGCGGTGTCACCACGCGTAGAACCCAGGCGGGGAGCGCGTGGTGAATTAATCCGAGGGCTAATCCCCCGCCGACGGGAGATACTCATGGCCGCGGGGAGGGTGGGGTAGCTTGCGTCGGATATTAGACAGGTGCGTCTTGACCGTGTTTTCAGAGACCCCCAGGTGGGTCGCGATCTGTGCGGTCGTGCGCCCTCCTGCAGTGAGGTGATGCACCTCCCGCTCGCGGTCTGTAAATGGGAGGTGCGCAGGCGCGCCGTCCGCCCCCGCGGCCGCCGGGCCACCGAGCAGGTGTAGCCGGTCGCGCAGGCGCGTGCCCAACCATGCCGGCGGGAGCCACAGGACTGCGCCGCTGGCCACCGCGCGGAGGTCGTCGACGAAGCCCTCGTCGGGGTGGCAGATTAGTATGGGACGCGTGGTCCGGGGGACGATCGCCAGGCAACGCTCAAGCGCGTCGGGGACGGCAGCACAATCGACGACGAGCGCGGCGCTGTGCGGGGCCGCGTCGAGCAGCGCCGCGGCCGTGTCCGCCAGCTCCAGGGTCAGGCCCACTTGCCCGGCGTGGAGTTCCATGCCGGCCGCGAGCGCGAGATCGTGGACCCACAGCGCCACCCTCGGCGCGCCCTCGGCCACACGTTCCCGCACCACCGCCCGCTCGTGGAGCGTGAGTGCCAGGCCCTCCAGACGGCCGCCGCGGCGGCGCTCGTGCGCGCCCAGCAGCGCGGGCAACAGACGGGGGCTGACGACCACGCCGCCAACGAGCACCGTCAGCAGGTAGGGCGGCAGCGCCTCCGGGGGCGTGTCCTCCCGCGCCAGGCAGCCGGGCACGCCCAGGTCGAGCAGCGCGCGGAGCGTCACGCCGTCGAGTGCCGCCAGCGCGCCGATGACGACCACTTTGCTCACATCGCTGGCGGTATGGAGGTCCCGCACGAGGGGCACGAGGAGGCGGCCAGGCAGATCGGCGGCGAGCACGATCGCGGCGGGGCGGAGGCGCGCGGCCTCCCGCACGCCCTCGGCCCCGTGGCGGATGTCGCCGACGAGGCGCAGTGCCGGGGCGGTGGTCAGGGCCGCCCCTAGTCGGGCGGCGTGGGGCTGGTCCGCACCCACGAGTAGGATGGTCTGCGGCTGCATGGGGTCCGTCTTTCTCGCAGCGGCGGGGTGACGCCCTCCGCGCCGAGGGTCCGCTGCGTCTGCCCTCTCCCCCGCCACCCCCTCAGTAGGGGGGTGAGCAGCGGGTGGTACAACGACGTGTACGCTGGGTGTATAGTATACCAAACGCGGCGTCCGCCGCCAGGTTGACGACTGTAGGCGGCGGGCGGGTATCCGCGGCGCTAACCGCGGCGGGCGCGCGGCGGCACGCGGGTTATCCGGGTGGAGGGGGCGCCGCATCTCCCAAGCGGCGACCCGCGCGCTTCGGCAAGGCGACCCACGCGGGCAACAGGCTATGCGGGAGCAGCATCCCCCACACCTGACGTGGAAGGAGCCCCGCGCATGCAGTTTTACAGTCTCCAGACCACGGCCACCATCGCGGCCCCCGACGCGCAGGTCGAGCGCACCACCATGGCTAAAGGCCCTCCCCATCTGTCAAGCGTCGGCCCGGTACGCCACGGTGCCCGCCAGCTCCGCCGCCTCCTCCGCGCCGGCCAGGCCCCGGTCTACGTGCGCGTCCTCCCCGGCCTCCCCGTCGCCCTGGGCGACCCCTTCTTCCGCCTCGCCCTCGCCGCCGCCCGCGCCGGTCTCGACCTCTTCCCGCCGCCCAGTCTGGGCAGGTAAGCGCGCCAGGTCATGACTGACACCCTTATCCACACCGGCGCTTGGGCCGACCTGGTACGCTCTGCGTAGAGACGCCTGACCACCCAGGAGCCCGCATGATCCCGTCACCCGCGCCCATCCCCGCCCCCGCCCCCACCGTGCTCACCGCCGCCCAGGAGCGCGACCTGGCGCGCGCGATGCGCGCCGGCCGCCGCGCCCGCCTGCTCGCCCAGCGCCCCCGCCGCGCACGCAGAAAAGCCGGGACGACATCCCCGCCCCATTAAGGGAGTGTCGCCCCGACCCTTCACACTTTATCAGGTTCTACCGCCCTGCCGTCGCGCGGATCGCCTTCATCAGGCTACCAATCCCGCCCCCGCGCGTCCCGTCGAGCACCGGCAGCACCGCCCCGAGCGGAACCGTGTCCTGCACCTTGAAATGGCCCAATCCAGCCCCAAGGGTGATCGAGGGCGGGCAGGCCACTACCGGGTCCGGCTCGTCGGAGAGCAGGTACATCGCGTCCTTATGCACCGCCACGGGTGTATAGCCATCCCCCCGCATCTTGTGCAGCGCCCGCGTCATGTTGGCGTTGGCCTGGCTAATCACGGCGTGCCGCCAGTCCGGCCGGTAGAGCGGGCTGCACCTGTCGCGCAGCCACGCGCCATTGAAGCTGCTCACCGTCAGGGAGTAGGTGAGTTTGAGCGTGCCTAGCGCCAGCCGTCCCGCCGGCGTCGCGTCCCCCTGGAGCGCCGTCCGCGCGCCCCTCAATCGTTCGTACCACGACTTTAGCGCCCGACTGTGCTCCGTCCAGACGTATGAACGGGAGATCGCCACGGCCCGGCCGCGCTCGTGCGCGAACGTGAGCGTCGGCGTGCAATACCATCGCTCGTCCCCGCCGTCGATCCGCGCCAGCCAGTAGCCCGGCAGCCGCTTATCGAACGCCACGGCGCCGGCCGCGTCCCGCCGCTCCTCGATCCCCGATAGCCCCAGCTCCACGACGCCGGCGGCCGATAGCCATTGAGCGTTCTTATCGTAGGAGTGGAGCCACGCCCGGCCCTGCTCGGCCGCCGTGAGCGGCCGGACGTAACTCAACTCCGTCACCGTATCGGCCTGCATCGCCGGCCCCGGCCAACTTTCCGCGAACGCACGCCGGGAGCCGGCGCCGCGTCTGCCCAGCGCCTCCACCAGATCGAGGCCCGTCCGTCCAGGTGAGCGGTAGTACGCCGCGTCCACGGCACCGGCGTAGGCCAGCAGCCCCGCCAGCAGCGTCGCGCCGTCGGCCGCGCGCTCCCCGTTATCATGGGACCACACGGCGTGCTCGTCGTAGATCGGAAACACGAGGGAGAGGCCCGCGCCCGCCTCGCCCTTGCGCCGGAGATCGACCCACGGCGCCAGGCCCTCGGGGAACGCGAACAGGTCGGCCAGGCCCTCGCCGATGAACGCGTGGTGCAGCTCGCGGAATGGTCCTGGCCCCTGTGCGTCGAGGGAGGCGGGCAGGCCGCCCGCGCGCACCCAGGCGTTCGTCAGCCAGAGTTGCGTCAGGCCGTGCCGCCGCGCGCCCGCGTAGAGATGCCCGACGTGCCCGATCCGGCCCGTGATGGGCGCCACGGTGCCGCCCGGCAGGTGCAGGCCGTTCACGTCGAGCACACCGATCGACGGTGCTCCGTCCTTCGTCAGCATCGGCCTGTACCTCCCTCCCCTGTGCTACCCTACCCTACATGAACGGAACGAAGGGAACCGGAACAGGGCCGGTACCGCCAGGGCCGGATCGAGGCGGACGCCCAGCGCGATCGCTTATTCCGGGACAGCGGGTGGTATGTCGCGCGGCTGGACCTAGATGCCGCGACCGGGCGCGGATGGGACCACCATCTCCCGAGCGATATGCGCCTGCTCATGGAGAGACACCAGCAAGCATGCCGCGTTGTGGAGGCCATGCCGTGACAACGCTCGATCTGGTTGCGCTCCGCTACCCCTGCTCGGCGCGGTACTGCTCGACCAGACGCGTGATGATGCCGCTCATATCCTCGTTCCTCGTCGCGGCGTGGATTTTGAGCCACGCCGCGAGGCCCTTGGGCAAGTAAACGGTTTGACGCTTCATCTCTTCCTTGTCGCCCTCAGCATCCACGCCCCCTATAACGTTTTGACGTTCTAACGTTAAAACGTCTTGACGTTTAACCAGGGCGGCGTCCTGCTCCGCGCTCGCTCGGCGCGCGCCGATCTCCCCCCGCGCTGCGGCTCGCCTCAAGGGGCTCTCAAACTCTGTGGCCTTGCTCATACAGCGGCCCCAACCCTCTCTCCGGTGACGGCATCGGCCAGTAGGCGGAAGTCCTCGGCGGCCTTGCTCGTGTCGTCGTACTCGAACACGGTCTGGTGACGCGACTGTGCGCGGCCCACGACGCTATCCGTGCGGATCGCCGGCAAGATCTTCTCCCCGAATGTTTCTTTAAGATCGTTCAAATACGAGAGGTGCATTTTAATCCGCCGATCGAGCTTGAAGGGCACGATACCGGAGAGCGTCAAGGTGTGCTCGACAAGGGTATCCTCTAGCTTCTCGAACATCTGTAGCAACCCCTCGATGGCGAAGGCTGCCAGCTCGCACGGGACAAGCATCTCAGTGCTTGCCAGCAGCGCGGCCTCCGTCACGGCACTGTAGCTCGGTGAGTGATCGAAGAGCACCACGTCGAAGTCGTGCGCCTGCTCAAGCCCCTTGCGCAGCCGGTAGTACCCGCGCATCCCCTCGGCCGCGACGTGCTTTGCCGCCTGGTCGAGGTTCTTATCAGCCGGCACAATCCATAGGTCCTCGCGCGCCTGGCGGATCGCCTCTGGCAAGGCAGCGCGGCCCATGAGCACGTCTGTTAGTGTTGGGACGGCTGACTCAGGAAGTAAGGTGCTCGCGTTCGCTTGCAAGTCACAGTCGATGATGAGCACCGCGACGCCGCGCAGGGCGAGCGCGTGCCCGAGATTGGTTGCGAGCGTCGATTTGCCGACGCCGCCCTTGAAGTTGAGCACACTAATGGACCGCACGACACCCCCTTATGAAACGTTGTAACGTCTGAGCACTATAACGCTATGATGCTAAGACGCTAGAACGCCTTGACGTTATAGGAGCATATCACCCCGACAATGGGAGAGGCAAGGGGGATAATTGGTTGGGAAAGAGGCGGGACGATGGGGGAGGGGATAGATAGATCTAGGGTGCTAGGACACCGCCCGCCGAATACCCTGGGGGGAATACATCATTGAGAGAAAGGGTAAAGCCTTCGACGGCGATTGAGCGAATAGTATAGAAGACACCAACACCCATCACTCCGCGCATGTCACCCGATGGGTGATGGTTGACAGGCGTCTTGTAATTGGCCCGGTCAGCGAGTACAGCGACAAGCGTGGGGTCCTCAAGAGCCATGTCGTCATTGCGTATCAGTGGCTCGCTACGGATGCCATAGTCGTCAGGGTTGTCCGTGCCCTGAGCCCGCCACATGTCCACCTGCGCGGACCCAGGCCAGAACACCCACACCTCACTCGTTCCGTTGCTGATGTACACGCGGGCCTTCTCCGTCATCTCGGGGCCACCCTGCGAGGGAGAAGCGACTTCGATAGCGAAGTCCGGGGCGAAGGGGATCGGCTTGGTCACGTCTTTAATAAGCGGTTGGCGAGAGCGATGATAGAAACCAACGTCAGGCAGAAGACCTGTCTCGGCATGGGGGAACTTGTAGACCCCATCGGCCCCGGTGACGACACCAAGATCATGCGCCTCAACGTAGACGAAGAGACGCGCGAGGAGTTTTGCTGCAAGGGCCGTCGCGCGTTGCCCACTTCCCGCCATGCGGACCAGTACCCCCTGTACAACCTCGTATTGCCACCCATCATCCGGCAGGTACAGCAAGTCGTCCACCGTCGCCGGGGGCGCGTGCGGGACAACCTCAGCCCACGGTGCGATGGGGTCGTGTGGGAGAATAGATGTGGCGCTCATATGTATATCCTCCCACAATCATATATCATGGTCAATCCGCTCGCCCACCAGCCACCCTATGTCCCCGACTCATGCCCATGGCGCGACGCGGGAAAGTGACGCAGAGGGCACATAAGGAGCCGTGGCACGCTCATAGGGCCGTGAGGCGCTACACTGGCACCACTACTACGCCGAGCCTTAGGTCGAGCACCGCATGCCAGCGCGAGGGGGAGAGCTGCGAGAGTTGGGTGCTCCCGCTCGGCCCGTAGCAGGAGGACGGCCCGCTCACGCCGCCGCCGCCCTTGGAGCTGCCGGCACCCGCTCCGGTCGCGAGCCAGGCGGCCCAGCCAGAGCACGACCACGACGGTGGCGGCACGGGCGACGTCGCCGACGCGACCGGCACCTCGACGGATGGCGCGACGCAGGGGACGGTGCTCGTCGCCGCGGGGGTCCCCACGTCCTTGGAGGACGAAGCCGATCCGTTCGGCCCGGACGTCGAGCACTAGGGGGGTCACACCACCCACGAGGGGCGGTGCCAGGAACTGGACCAACCGGGCCGCCCCTCTCCTTTTGTCTCTCGCGCGTCCTCGTGCCCGTACAGGGAGGGGTCGGACAACAATCCTGCCGGGCGGATCATTCTGCGCTGAAAGATCATGCCTCAACTTCATTGTTAGGCCCTACTGACACAAAGCTTTCTGCCAGCTCTCTTGATTGAAAAAACAGGGACATACTTCCAGTTGTTTTTCGATTAGTCCAATATTCCCCTTCCAAGAATCTTTTAGGCTTACTACCAATGATAAGAATAGCAGCACCATTATGTACTGCGCTTCTATCCCGCACCATGACTTTCGGCGTATTAGTATAGTTGTAGCTAATCTTCTTTATTCCACTAGAATCATCTTCAGTAAGCGAGGCTGCATTACTATAGCTAGCCGACTCCTTTGTGTGTAAAACACAACTAATAGATTCAAATGATTGCTTGATAACGAGAATCATAGGTATTGGTGGTGGAGTTTCACCTGTATTAGGGTCTTTCCATGTAGTCTGTAGTGTCCCTTGCCAAGTCCCTTGTAGATCAGGAAATGGAACGAGCCATCCTTGTAAAAAAGGTGATCTCCATCCCCATCTCTTGAAAATTTGGTAGAGAATAGTATAGATAAATACAACTTCCGGTAAAGTCCTCAATGCTTCAACATTGATCTTGAGTTCCGTTTTAGTAATTAAGAGTACAACAATCCATACGACAACGACCGTAAGTATCTGAATCCATGTCCAAAACTCTTGCCTGACATTCTTCATGCCTATTTAAACCCAGTATAATCCCATGCGGCAGAGATGAAGTTGTGGGCTTTATCACGAGTCCAAGGCTGGCCCGGCGCAGGTTGCCATGGACCAAAGAGGTACTTTAACTCATTAACCTCTCGCCACTCCTTACAATCTTCGTAGTTCCGTGTGTCATTAAAAGTGTGCATAAGAACATTGCGAACATCATCCTTGTACTGGTCGTTGCCAAAATAACTAATTGGTACGTTCCACACAAGAGAATCAACTAACGACGACGAGATATCTTCGGCCGCTTCGATGTCATCATCTTGCATTTTGTTGCGTAGCCGTTTAAGCACCCTGACCATAGACTTGTATCGTCGGCCGGTATCATTATTCTTCCCTACGCCGTTCCTATACGCCTGGTCAGGCCAATTTATTATTCTTCGTCCATCGTTAGGGTCGAAGGCTATCCCCGAGTGATAAGCATATAATCCGCTCAAAGTAATGGCGCCTGTATATCGACGATATTCAAACGCAGGAACAACATCAGCATCGATGCGGTAGCTATTTTCATGAACATCGAATGCCTTCTTGCCTCTTGTAACGCCTTTTTTGCCCACTTTATTTTCAAGAGCTTTCCCAACCATATCTTTAAATTCACTATATTTCCAATTACTACTAGTAGTGTTACCATAATTCTCATTCTTCTGTCCTTGAGGGTAATCGGCGTAAAAGCACTCCCTCAACACCACGCAAATATCTACATCACTTTCATATCTGATATTTGTATTAGCCTTGTAAGATCCTTGCGTAAACGCGAACACATCTAATTTAGCCAGCTCTACGTCAGCCTTAATAGCGTCTTTGACGACGCTCTCGGCATTTTCAGCCTTCTCTTGTGCCGTTTCGCTCAACGGTTTCGACCATAATCGAAATGTATCTTCCCAACTCATGTTTCGATAATCGCTTTCTAATAAATATGGCTTTGACACCTAATAGATTCGCCTGGAACATGACAGCCACTTTGATCAATGTTCAACAAGCATTTGCCCCTTAGCTCCTTACATTATACGAGGGGATCGTTATCTGGCCCCGTACAGACGCCCTCGGTCGCGGCCAGTACTCTTCCCTACCGCCGTTCGTCGGCGCGGCTGTCACGCCCCTTGGATTGCTCGGGTCCGGGGGCGCGGTCGGGCGTCGTCTGCCGCCCCCGCTCAGTCTGTAGCGCGTCGTTCCAATCCTTCGCGCCGACCGGGAGCCAGCTCGCGCGCTGGGTGCTCCGGCATGTCCCCTAACCCCTCTCACCAGTCGTCCCCGTCGTCGTCGGGATCGGGCATGTCGTCGTCAGGGTCGAGGCAGCGCACCGCGCAATACCACTGCCCGCCTGGGTTGGGATGCAGCGGGCTCGCGTCGCGACGGGAGGGATGCACCCACACCGGGCGATCACAGGTGAAACAGGGGACGCCGCGCACCAGCGGCTCCCAGGCAGGCTCACCCGCCGCGCCGCGTCGCCGCCACAGGAACCGCGTCACGGCTGCTCAGGGGACCGTGCGCGCGCGGCGGCGCGGCGACGCTCCTTGCCGAGGCGGCTGTACTCGTTTTGGCAAGCGTGGCAGCGGGAGAAACGATATAGCCGCCCTAGCTGCTGGCGCGTCCCGAACTCCTCGATAGGGCGTGGCCTCTCGCATCCGTGGCAGTAGCGCATGCCCTCCGGGATCTCGACAAGAGGCGGCAAATGTGCGCGCCCGTTGATGTTCTCAGCCACGCGGCCCTTGCGTCGCCTATTCCCCTCGGCATCGCGGCGCGCATTGGCCACGCACCAGCCGCCGGGCCGCCGGCGGTCCCGCTGCGGGCCGTACTCCGGTCCCATGTCCCGCGCCCGCGCCTCCGCTTCCTCGCGTATCATCGTGCCGCCCTCCCTCTCCTCTCCTTACAGCATGAGCGCAAACCCGCTTTGCACGTCGGTCACTTCGGCATCGACGGTCATACCATACGTTTCCAGCCACGCGGACCCGAACGCCTCCCCGGCCGCCGCCGTGTCGCCGTCTTGCAGCGCGTCGAGGGCATTGATTAGCCCCTCGTTCGCGCCGTCAATGTGCTGATCGCCGATGTTGCGCGGCCGGGACCGGCTCTCGTTGTACGCCTGCACCAGCACCCGCGCCGCCGCCACGGTCAGCCCGCGCTCCTGTATGCGCGGCCGTAGCCGCTGGATCGTGGCTTGTAGGTTCTGCTCGGTGGCGATCCCCTGCACGCTGATCCGCAGCCCCGGCGTCGAGCGCCCGACGTTGCGCGCCTCCCCGCCCCCTTCCTTCTGCCACCGCTGCACCGTCCTGACGCTGACGCCGAGCTGGCCGGCCAGTTGCTTGTTGCCCTCCGCGACCTGGCGTCGCCCCTCGCCGCCGCCAAGCTGTTGCACCACACCCCGGATCGCCGCTGGCGTTAGCTCCACCGTGCCCGCCTCGCGCATGAAGGATTGCCGCAGTTCGCCCCCTAAATCAGCCATGCCGTGTCCCTTTCCCCGCCTTAACCTGTATGCAGGATCAGAGCGGTAAGCATAGCGCGGATCGCCTCATCCGAGGCTCGCACCGCGTTAGCCCGCTGGTTGTACAGCCCCGCCTCCTGCCAACAGCCGCCGTACAGCACACCCGCTTCCCACACGCCAGGGGCTACGCGCCGGCATGCGTCCCAGCGCAGCATCCACCCCTCGCTCTCGGTCAGCCCTATGATAGGGTTCAAGCGCTTAGGCTGCGCGTACAGGGCCACGGACGCCGCGTTGTAGGCTCACGCAGCGTCCTCGGACAGGGGCCACGCGTCCAGCGCGTACGCGTGCCCGCCGTGGGGATACCCTTGTCGCATAGCCCTCACTCATGGGGTCCCGATGCACGCCCAAGTAGTAGCCCATATCCGGCACGCTCCCGGCGTAGGCGAGCAGGTTAGGGCGGGTGCAGTTCAGGAGGTTGCCGTCGCGCGGCCGGGCATACGCCCCCTCCTCAGCAAGCACGAAGTCATGGAGCAGCATTTCGTAGCGCCGTCGTCGGCCGCGCCGCTGATAGCGGTAGCCATAGGGCCGCCGCGTGCCGAGCGGGGACACGGCCCAGTGGTACGCCGAAACGCGCTCCCAATCCTCCGGCGACACCCAAGCCAGGGCGTGGCTTCCCGACAACGGGATCGGTCACGGATCGGCCCCCGTGGCGGCACCCTCACTGTCCTACCTCCGTTCCCGCTTCCGTTCCCGTGCTCTGCTTCGGGGCGTTCGCGGTCTCGGGCGGATCAATCACCAGATTCCACGGCTTGAACCTTTGCGTCTGCCGATCTTGCACCGCCCACTCGCGCAACTTCTCTAAGAGGAGGATGCGCGCCGCGACCGCAGGCGCGACGCCCATCTCCTTGCCGATCTGCTCCAACTGCGCCCCCGCCTCGGGCGGCAGACTCAAAGCCGCGCGCCACGTCATACGCCCCTCTCCTTTTTGTCTAGGCATCAACACCCCTTCATTGTGCGCTAAGTAAGCTAAAATAAGCAAATGTCAGCTAAATTAGTCTTTGACGTGCTACCATGAACAGACAAGGCTGGAAATGCGCTTATCTACGCATAGCATACGGGGAAGGGGCACAACGATGGGAGCGGCGAGTCCGAGACGGACACCCGTTCTAAGTGTTATCGTATGCTTATACGCTAACAGCACTCTAGCGATGGGCCGCCTGGATTACCGGCTATGGCGCGACGACGACGAGTTACCGAGTACGTCTTATCAGGCCTGGCGGCAGCGCCGTTGTCAGTTAGGAAAGCTGACCATGAACCACTATTGGACACGACGGCGACGGCGGTGCCCCGGCACCCGCGACATCGCCCCCCGCGACATCGCCCCCCGCGACATCGCCCCCTGTGACGGCCACCCCGAGGGCATCGACAATCGTGACCCAGGGGACCACGGCGGGCGAGGGGTAGCGATCCGGCTCATGCAGGACCCGCACACCTGCATCTCTAAGCGTCCGCAGGTGCCCCGACACGGCCGGGTGCTGGTACAGCGCCCGCTTGAAGCAGGGGACCGCGATAGTCGGCGTGCCGGCACCGAGGGCTTCACAGAGGATGCCGGCGGCCAGCGTGTCGGCGATCCCAAGCGCCCACTTGTTAAGCGTATTGAAGCTCAGGGGGACAACGACAATCTGATCCGGTTTGGGGAAGGCATCGGGCGTCCCTGGGGTTTTGTACTCGTTGCGGATCGGCGAACCGGAGAGCTGTTCGAGCTGCGGCCGGTCGATGAACTGCATTGCTTGCGGGGTTGCAATGATATAGACCTGCCAGGCCGGCCAGGTGGTGCGCAGGAGGGCAATCAACTCGGCAAGGTGAGCGGCGGGCGGCGCGCCGCAGGCAATCAGATACACGTTCATCCGCTATCTACATTCCCCCACCAAGGCGAGGCGCGCGCCCAGGAGATTGAGGTCCTGGAGATTGACGCGCGACTGGGCCTGCTCTGCCCACGCGCGCGCCGTGGGCACGACTGCCGCCGCCGCATCGTATTCGCGCCGTTGGACGTGGGCCGTTGCGAGCGCGACACCAATGGTCGCGCGGCGGCGCACGGCGCGCGGGTCCGTGAGCGCCAACGCCTGCCGCAACACCGGAATCGCGTCGCCCGGCCGACGCAGGTAGACGAGGCTCGTCCCCTGATAGCTCGTCAGACGGGCGCTATCAAACCCGCACCAGTAGGCGTACTCATCCGGGTCGACCTGCCGCGCGAGTGTCGCGGCCCGCTCACTCGCCTGGTGGTGTCCGCGCACATCTCGGAGGTGGGCGCACGTTTCGGCCTCCACCACCGCGAGCCAGGCGCGGATCGTCGGGTTCACGCGCGTTCCGGCGCGTGCCACCGCCTCTTGGATGGACGCCCGCGCGCCGCGATGATCGCGCAGATGATTGGAGAGCAGCGTCAGCCGCCCCAACGCGGCTACATGCACGGCCACGTCGCCCGACTCGTGCGCAGCTTGGATCGCCGCGCGATACGCGGCCAGCGCGTCGGCCGGCGCGTCGTCATCGTAGGCAATGGCCCCCGCAATCTGCGCCACCTCGCCGGTCAAGGTACACAGCCGCGCCCGCACGGAGGGGGTCATGCTGTACCCCGTGAGCAACCGCCTCAGCGTGTCAAGGTGCGCGCCAACCACCGGGCGCAGATCGGGCGTCGCGACGTGGGCGCGGAGCTGCCAATAGGATTGTGTGATGGCGTCGAGTGAGGGCAGGATGGCGTTGTCGATGGACGGACGATCCAGCGCGTCGAGGAGGGTCTCCGACGCGGGAGACAGGGGTGCGACGAGGGCTGCGCCTGCGACACCGAGCGCGGCGAGCATACCGCGTCGCTTCATGCCCCTGTCTCCCGCGTCGGTTGCCTCGGCATCGGCCGCCTCTCTTCTCTGTCCGTCGCACACCAGACCCAACGCGTCCGCCGGCAGGCCAAAGAACGCGCTCAGGCGGCGGCGGGTGTCGGGGCGCAGCGTGCGTCCCCGTTCCGCGCGCTCGATGGTGGCGAGCCCCAATTCGCACAAATCGGCCAGGGCTTGCTGCGACAAATTGCGCCGTTCGCGCGCCTCTCGTAGCGGATGCATCCAGTCTATCCTCCGCGTGGTGGTTACGGATACCTCTACGTACGAAATGATGGGTTAGTGATGGGTTGTCCCCCCATGATAGCCGTAGGATGTAATTACGTGCCAACCCACTCTGCCCAGCGAGGATTGTGATGAGTACACTACCGTTTCTATCGGACGCACTCCGCGTGGGGTCTCAGATCCTTGTCTACGCGCGGCTGGCCCTGGCCGCGCATGACCACTGGCTCGGATGGGGCGCGTACAACGTCGCCGTCTGCACGCGCCATGGGCTGACGACTGACGGCCTAACGCGCTTGATCATGAACACGCCCATGAGCGCCGGCCAGTGGGGCGCGCTCTCCGACGCGCGCGCCCATCGCCTGTTGGGGCCGCGCGCGCTCTCTTACGTGCATGATGTTCATCTCTTTGAGGGCGTCCTGCTGACGTTGTTCCTGTTGCTGCGGTGGCGGGCACGTCGCCGACGGCGTGCGGCGCGGCGGGCCGCTGGACAGCCAGCCCCAGTCCCAGCCGGACCCATGGGCTATCCGATGCCTTACCCGTACCCTCAGCCCGCCTATCAAGGGTCGGGTGCCGCGCCGCGCCCGCCGTCCGAGGGCGGCGCCGGGAGGCTTGCGGGCGCGGCGGGCAGCGTCGCGCTCTCGACGCTGCTAGCGCTGCCGCGTGGCGCCGTCGGGCTAGCGGGGCTGGCATCCGCTCTCCGCGACGTGAAGCAGCCATCCGCGCCGGCGCCAACGCGGACCGCGAAAGGAGCCATGTCACTGCAAGAGATGAAAGAGGGCGGTTGGCTCACGTCGAACGGCTGGCCAGTGGGCACCGTCAAGATCGGGCGCCGGGAGCACCTGGTCACGATCAACCACGAAACGCAGTGCGCCCACGTCATGGTCAGCGGCTCGCCCGGATCGGGCAAGAGCAAGACGCAGCTTGTGCCCTGGACGTTCAGCGAGATCAAGCTGCCCAAGCGGCTGCGCGCGTCCATGATCCTCATGGACCCCAAACCCGACGCTGAACTGACCAATTCGACGATCGGCGTCATGGAGCGCGCCGGCTGGCGCGTGTGGGTCTACGACCCGTTCAGCGTTGGTTCGATGCGCCTCAACGTGCTCGGCCTCTGCGCCGACGCCGAGGAGGTGGAGGCCCTGATCGACGCCTGGGTGATCGGGGTGATCGGGGTCGACCATCCCACGATAGGCCAGCCGACCAAACGCGTGCTGACGGCCGTCGCCACCCACTTGCGCACAGAGGCCGGGGACGACGGGGCGCGGGTGTCCCTCGCCGATGTGGCGCGCTTCGTCGCGGACGATGAGGACGGCGCCGCGTGCCTGGACGTGGCCGGGATCAAGGAAAAGGCCAAGGGCATCACGGCAATGGACGGCGCGCGGGACGCGACGCGCGTGCTGCTCAACCCCAACGTCGCCGCGTCGATGGACGGCAACGACTGGGATACCGACGCCTTCCTGGCCGTGCCAACCATCGTGTACGTGCCTATTGCCATGGGCAAGCGTAAGGCGTCCCGGCCGTTCTTCACGACGATCTTCCCCATGATGTTCAACGAGTTCACCCGCGCGTCCAACGGGCTCCCCTTGAAACGGCGGGTCCGCATCCTGGCCGACGAGTTCGCCAATATGTCGCCCGTCAAAGCGTTCGATGACTTCATCTCGGCCGTGCGCTACCTCGACGTGGGGACTGCTGTGGCGTCACAGGGCGTGAGCGACATCAAGGTCATGTACGCCGGGGACTGGCCGCGCATCGAGGCCAGCCTGACCACACGCCTCCACCTGCCCCGCAAGGGCACGGCGATCATCAGCCAGGAGGCTGCGGCCCCCATCGTCGTCACGACCCGGTTCTGGCAACAGGACCTGCTCATGCGGCTGCGCGTGCGGCTCGGCAAGCGCCGGCTCACCAAGGCGCTGGCGCTGGCGCGTCAGCTTCGACAGCGGCAGCACCTCCCCGCGACGACGGTTGCCGCAGCGGGGGACGCGATGGACACAGCGGAGTTGGAACCGGGAGAGATCGACGTGCAGGCCGTGGAATTGGAGCCCAGCGAGGTCCCGGAGCCCGCGACGGCTGCCAAGGGGCAACCCGCCCCAAGCGCCGTGCCGGAAGAGCCGGAGGAGCCGGAGGGGGCACACGACACCGCGCCACTCATAGAGACCGTAGAGGCCGCGCCGAACGACCCGGTCGCGCCGGTGTCCCTCAATGAGTGGCGGGCCACCAAGGCGGCGCGGGAGTCCATCGCGACGGCCGAGAGCGCCACGCCGGCGGGGATCGACCAGGCCGACGCCATTGGCGACTATTCCGCGCGGAATGAGGGCGATACCGCCGACGCCGACGCCGGCGTGGCGGCTACCGGCACGGAGGGGGGTGGCACCCTGGACGAGGCCATTAGGGCGTTGCGTGTGACGGGCCTGACGCACCGCCAGATCGCTGGACATCTCGGGCAGTCGCCGTCTAAGGTGTACCGCAGGATGAAGGAGCTAGGGCTATGAGCGCGCCTGTGTCAAGGGGTGTTCCACGCCCTGTTTCAGCAGGTGCTCTATGCCTGTGTCAAGGGGTGTTTCAGCTCCGCTCCGTGCCCTGTTTCACGCCTGGAACACGGCTCAGGGCGTCTATGTCACGCGTGGGGAGCGTGGAACGGGTGGCGCGGGCACCGCCGGTGCGTGGGGTGAAACAGGGAGGTGAAACAGGCGGCGCGGACGGGGCCACCGTAGGGGCACAGCGACAGGTAAAGACGAACACGAGAGACCAACGAGACACGAGAAAGACAGGGGAGAGACGACAATGTTTGCACCAGTTCTGGCGCTTATGGCGACACTTCAGGTCGTCGTCGGTGCGTTCGATTGGACCACCCAGCCGACCAATGACGCCCTGGCGGCTCTCGGCATCGCGGCCGTCGTCGGGGCCGTCGTGTGCCTCATCAAGGCCGTCCCCCACGCGACGCGCCTAGACACGAATACGGGCCTCGCCACGAAGGGCATTGTGACCAACGGCGCGGGGGCGCTGCTCTGCCTCGCCATCGCGGGCGGCTCGGTGATCACGCTGTTGCAGACCGCGAAGGCCCCGGCCAACGTTCCCACACCGAGCATCAACGCGCCGGCGACTAATGGCAACCCGTCGCCGTAACGGCGTGGGGTGAGGCGACAGGTGACAGGCGAGAGGAGGGGAGAGAGACATGGAGATGACGGCCGACGACAGGATCGCGCCGGAGCAGGTGCTCCGGCGCCCCGACCGCCCGCTGATCCACTTGGGGCTCAAGTGGAACCCGGTGCAGACGTTAATCGCCTGCGCTGGGCTGGGCGCCTGCGCCGTGTGGCTCGTCGCCTGGGGCCTGTGGGGAGCGGCGACCGACGCGCTCATGACGGGCGGCGGCGCGCTCGCGGCCCTACCGTGGCTCGTCGTCCCCGAGATCGCCCTGTGGGGGACCGCGCGCTATGGCGTGCGGCTCTACCGCGACAACGAGGAGCCGGTGCGCCGGCAGCGGTGGGGCTCCCGTTGGCGGGCGTTGCGCACACCCGTCCGGGTGGATCGCCGGCGGGTGTCGATCCCGCGCACGGCGCGGACGGCGGCCGTGCCCGTGCGCGTGTGGCGCGATACGTCCGACCCGAGGCAGGTCTACCCGCCCGTCGAGGTGTCGGCGGACGGCTTGGCGCGCGTCCTGGAGAAGGGCGACGGACGCTACCGCGCCTACCTCGACGTGACGCCCACCATCCTGCGCGGCAAGAGCATCGCGCAGCGTGAGGCGGCGCGGGGACGCCTAGCCGAGATCCTGCGCGACGTGCGGCCGGGCTACCGTGTGGAACTGTGGGTGGACAACACACCGACCGATGCGCGAGGCGTGGCACGAGGGCTCGACCGGGCCGAGGCGGCGCCGGGGACCCTCCACGACGCGATCCGACGCGGCCGGCGCCGCTGGCTCGACGCCGAGATGAAGCACACGTACGCGGCCAGCGGGCGCTATCTGCTGATCATGGAGGGCGACGACCCGGCCGCGCTCTCCAATCGTTGCGAGGACATCGCGCGCGTCTTGGAGGCGGCGGGGCCGACCGCACGCCCGTTGGGGCAGGCGGCCGTGACGGCGCTGTTGGCGCCGCCCGCGCGCCTCACACCACGCGACGGGTACGTGCGCGTCGATGAAGCGATGCGGACCACGATCTACGCGCGGGATTGGCCGGCCCAGGTGTCGTTCGATGACTTGTTGGGCCTGCCCCTGCTGCCGGTGGCCTCGACGCTGGCGATCACCATACGGCCGCGTGACCCGCAGAAGGCATTGGCGTGGTTAGAGGGACAGGCTGATCGTATGCGCTCCTCGGACCTCAACAAGCGGCGGGCGCTGGCGCGCGCGTCGGCGCGCGACGGCCTGGTGATGATCACCCAGGAGCACGGCGATGTCGCGTTGCAGGCTGACGCTAAAGAAATCGAGCGCATCTACGCGGAGGTGCGCGATGGGCGCACCTCGATTGTGGACGTGGGGCTGGCTATCACCGTCGAGGCGCCGGACGTAGCGGCGCTGGCGCTGGCCGTCGATGTCGCGGCGGGGGCGCTGGGCGGGCTGGGTTTCACGGTGGGGCGTGGGGCGCCCGCGCAAGTGCCGCTGGCGCGGGCCACGCTGCCGCTCTGCCTGGGGCCGTACCGCCCGCTACCGGCGACACGGCGCACGGCGTCGGCACTGTTCCCCTTCGTCAAGGAGAACCCCGGCCCGGCGACGGGCATCCTGCTGGGGCGCACCGAGCGCGGCGGACAACTCGCCTTCTTCGACTGGGGACTGGCCGCGACCGACGTGGTGGCGATCCTGGCCGATCAGGGCATGGGCAAGAGTTACATCCTGGGGCTGCTGCTCGATGCCACGCTGCGGCGAGGCGAATGGGTGACGGTGCTCGACCCGGTGGCCTCGTTCCGCGACCTGATGCGCGGTCACAACGGCGTCGAGGTGGAGTTGCTGGCGCCAGGCGTGTCGATCAACCTGCTAGAGATCGCCGGCGCGTCGCGTGAGGACCCCATCCTGATCATGCTGGACAATTTCCAACTCATCTTCGGCTATGACCTCGCGGCGTCAGGTGACGACGCGATCCTCGAAGAGGGGCTGCGCGGGGTCTACGGGGAGGCGGCGCGGCGCGGCGCGCGCGGCTGGGACGGCACGCCGCGCCTGCGCTACCTGGCGACATGGCTGCGGCGCCAGGAGCGGCACTTGCGCGCGATCGGCGACGCCGGCGAGGCGCAGGCGTGCCGCAAGCTCTACCGGCGCCTGCGGCCGTACTACGGGCGGGGCAGCTTCGCCACGCTGATGGACTACAAGACCACCGTCAAGCTCGACGCGCCGGGGCTGCTGCTCAACACAGCGCGCTTCGCCACGCGCGAGGGGCCGGCGGCGGCGCTCTCGGCGGCGGTGGCGACGACGACGGCCGACCTGCGCACAGCGTTGGCCGAGGAGGCGGGTACCGCCGCCACCACGGCGCTCGACGAGGGCTATCTGACGATCAAGCAGAGTGGGCCGTGGTTCCAGGGCCGGGGGCGCCGCACGCGGCATGAGCGGACGCGCGTGGTTATCTGCACGCACATGATCGAGGACCTGGCGAACGACCCCGAGACCCGCAAGGTCATGACGGCGATCAAAATCTACTTCGTAGGCTGCACGCAGAGCGACCGATCGGCGCTGGTGGACCGGCTGAAGTTCCCGCCCCACCTGGCCGACCGCGCGCCGGACCTGCGGCGCACCGAGGACCGCGCCGAGTTCGTGTACCTGGTGCGCCCGCCCGATGCGGCGCCAGAGTACGCGGTGGTCCACGTCAAGCTCGTGCCCGAGTTGGCGTACACGCTCGGTAGTTACGGGGCACAGAAGGACCAGCGGGCGCGCGACATCGCGCGGCTGGGCTCGGTGGCGGCGGCGGCGAAAGCGGCCGTGGCGACCGCGACGAAAGCCGCTACGGTCGCGCCGATAGGTACACGGACCGCGAGCGCGGGCAAGAAAGGGGAGCCAGCCGCATGAACAAGATGAACAAGAAGAGCACAGGCAGACACAGGGAGGGGACGGCGCGGCGGATCGTCGTGACGGCGCTGGGCGTGCTCATCGCGCTTCTGCTCACAGCCGGGATCGCTGGCCCGGCGCGTGCGGGGGCATCAGCGGCGGGAGCACCCAAGCCCACGGACACGCCAATGGACACAGCGACGCCTGTTTCCACACAGACGCCCTATCCGACCTATACGCCCGCGCCGAGCGCGACGGCACCCCCCCTGGCGACGCCGGCATCACGCACCGGGACGCTCACCCTCACGCCTAATCAGATCGAGTTGCATTCGATAGACGCGCTGGGGCAGGGGCCGCCTATCACCGTCATCGGTAGCGGATTGCCGCGCGACACGGAGCTGTCGGTCATGCTCGAAGACGCCAATGGGAATAACCCCAGGCCGCTCAATGGCGCTCTACCGAATCTAAAGACGGACCATGGTGGATCGTTCACATGGAACGGCCCGCTCGGGATCCTTCAACCGGGGACGTACATCGTCGTGGTCGTCACGCATGGCTACGTCGCCATCATTTGGGAGACCTACGGGCCGACACTCGCCAAGGCAACACTACGGGTGTCTGATCCACCGGGACCGGGCGGCAAGGCTGGTGAGTTCTGTTTCCTGCCCGGCCATACCGGCTGCGTCGAGTTCGGCTCGGTATGGGCGCAAAGCACCGAGGGCTTGGCCGGCTGGTGGCAGGGCGTGACCGATAAGGGCCGGGCCAGCCTCGTTGACGCCATCGTGGGCGTCACAACACTGGTCATCGACTTCACCGGCAAAGGCTTTGGAGGTATTTTCGACCTGTCCAAGCCGATCTTGATTTGGGGCGCGGGCCTGCTTTCAGTGCTGATTGGGATGCGCCTGCTCGCGGAGGCTGTGATTATGAAGGCCGACGCGGACGGGGCGCACCAGGCGCAGCATTGGACGCTGCTGATCGTGGAGTTAGCCCTACTGCTGGGCATTGCGGGCGCGCTCAAACCCATCGAGCATGGGCTATGGGAGTGGACGCGCGGCGCGGGCGGCGGCCTGGGCATAGGCGGGCTCAACGGTTTCAAGGACGCGTTGGGAACGTGGACAACGTACCGAGGTCCATCACTCGCGGAGGAAGCGAACTGGGGTCTGGGAGTCATCGCCTCGCTGTTGCTCCTCTTCGTGCTGACGGCGCAACTCATCCTACTCACGCTAGGTGTGCTCTCAGGGTGGACCTACAAGATGTTCCTGTGGTTGGTGGGACCGCTGTGCGTGGCGACGGGGGCGACGCAACATACGCGGCCATTAGCGCTCTGGTGGCTCCGCTCGATGCTCTCCGTGTCGTTGTGGGTGGTGGCGTGGTTGTTCGTCTTCGGCATCGAGGGCAAGGCCATCGGGACGCTCGCCAAGGCGGGAGGAATCAACCCGGACCCGAAAGCTACACCCAACCCGTTGATAGCCCTGGGTGTGGGCATCGTGATGATGCTGGTGACGAACGCAGTCCCGACGATAGTGCGTAAGGGCGTGACGCTGGGCATCGCCGGCGGCGGCGGTGTGCTCGATGAACTGTCTGGCCCGGTGGGCACCGCATGGGGCTGGGCTAAGGGCAAAGTACCGCTGTTGGGGAGATTGCCATGAGCGAGGTCAATCAGGTCACACAAGCTGAGGGGCGCGAGAGTTGGTGGCAGCTAGCGGCCCTGCGCGTGTGGGCGACGCTACTGATCCTATGCCCTCCGTTGGTGGTATGGGCGCAGGCATGGGAGGGGCACGACGCGTGGCGCCAGGTAGCCCGCGCGTTAGAGTTGACCCAACGACGGACGGGCGCAGTGTTCCTGGCCCTGCTCGCCGGACTGGTGGCCTATATCGGATGGGGGGATACGATGCTGGGCTGGATCGCCCTAGTGCTGACGGGCATGGGCGCGGGCTGGGTCATGTCCCGGCCCTATCGACGGACGATCATGGCAGTGCGGCGCGGTGAAGCGCCGGCGGCGGCGGTGCGCGAGGCCGAGGCGGTCGCGCGGGCAGCCGCAGACTCTACGACGCAAACACCTTAACAAACCATCCTGCAAAAGGCGTGTAGCATTGCTACCGAAAACTCGATTATCGGGAGAGATCGCCATGAGATTGCGACAGCGCGGCGTGCATGGGATGGTCGGCGTGGCTCTACCACGCATGGGAGGTGTTGCGGCGGCGCAAGGCGTGGGCTACAATGCGCAGCATGGAGGAGTCTGCCATTTAACACAGAAGCGGGGCTGTAGCAGCCATAAAGCAAGAGACCCACCAGCGACAAACTGGTGAGTCCCTTACCGCCAAACCACTTTAATAACCGGCGCTGGTGTGCGAGCCACGAAGCAAACCACCAGAGCCAACACGAGAAGGCCGCTACCCGAAGGAGTTACCAGCTCCCGAACCGGGTTGCGGGCCTGTTAGGAGGCTTTTATGCTCAAAAGCACCCCTATGCTCTGTAATGAGCATAGCAACGGCGCGCGTGCCTGTCAACGGCCTATTATGGCCGTTGGTAACGTCCCTGCCCCCCCCTCGGCCTCTATCGCCGCCTATGCGCGCACGGGTCCGGTCGACGTCGGGCGCGTGATCGACGCCGTGGCGCGGGCCTATACCGAGGCCCGCCCGATGGCGGCCGTCGAGGTCGCGCCTGCCACGGTCCTCGGCAAGGGCCGACAGTCTGACATCACCCAGGCGCACCATGTGTGCCCCTACCTACTTGTCGAGGATCACCACCTCACGAACCTGGCGACGGCGCGGGCGCGCGGGCGCTCCGATCACAGCACGACGATTAACAGCCGGGCGCAGATCGCCACGGCGCTGGGCCATGACGCGACGCTCGCCACGACACTGACGCGTGCGTGGGCCACGCTCGCCGGCACCACGTCGGCCACACTGGCGCGGCCCGAGCTGGACCGGGATCGCCCGCGCACCTTCGAGGCGGCGACGCCGGCGGAGTTGGCCGAGTACCGCTACTGGCGGCTGCGCGCTCTACGAGCGGACACGATCCAGAACGGGTCATACGTCCCGTCAGACGCCCTGCGCGGGGCGGCGACGGGCTGTGCGGTGCGCTCATGAGCTACACCCCCTATATGCCCGATTTGAAGAAGGGCAACTGGACCGCCTTCGGCCATGACGTGCTGCGCTGTGCCCGTTTGCCGCGTGGCCCTAAGCTGTTGCTCCTGACGCTGTTCAGCTACCAGCACGATGGGGAGACCTTCGCCTCCCAAGAAACACTAGCAGCCGCGACAGCCTCCTCGACGCGCTCGGTGATCCGCTGGGCTCAATGGCTCGTCAAGATGGGCCTGGTGGGCATCAAGCGGCGTGGGCTGGGCAAGAGCAACCTGTACCGCCTGCTGCCGGTACGCGCGTTGGTTGCCCTCCTTGAGCGTCTAGGGCTCAGAAGTGACAACGCGGCGCCGCCAGAGGCGCCAGCGTGGCGCGCTGAAAGTACCAACCCTACAAAAGTCCCCCCTCAGTCATGTTCGTTGAAGGATTCGCCCTACCACGACAGCATAGGATGCGGCTGTAAGCCGCCCGGTTGGCGGCCGCCATCGCGCGCCGAGTGGCTCGGGGCGGTGTAGCTCTTCTAACGGCCAGGGCGACGGCCTTCATAGAGGGGGTGCTGGGTGGAGTCGTACCCTCCTGGGAGGCTCGTGTGCAGCTTTCACTTGCATTTATGCATCGTCGGCGTGCCGCATGACGGTCGTATGCGCGA
>JAABUJ010001181.1_pt1 | contig 40119 bp, 33 predicted proteins | sample 5559131 | NCBI WGS metagenome assembly JAABUJ01 (sample SAMN10711875, study PRJNA513366) | rock metagenome | isolation source: Antarctica rocks | place: Antarctica: Victoria Land, Mt New Zealand nord | collected 2016-01-07 | reverse complement strand
CGCAAAAGTCGAAAAAAGAGCTCGGCGAATCAAGCGAACAGACCAAAAACGGCCGAAGACGGGGCTAAGGCCTTCGCAAACCTTGATTTGACGACGGTTTCGTCGCGAAATTCCGCAACCTGTTAGGCGGCTCGCCCCGAGCCTGAGCGCGCTCGCGCTCGGCGGCTACGCGCTCTCGTTCGCGCCGCACGGCTCGATCGGGCCGCCGTGGCTGCTCGCGGCGCTCGCGCTCGGCGCGATCCTGTGGGTCGCGCGCGCGCCGCTCGACGTCCGGCGCGACGACGTGCTGCCGGCGGCGGCGATCCTGATCTCGACGCTCGGGCTCGCGACGATCGCCCGGCTCTCATCCGCCCTCGCGCACCGCCAGGAGCTCTGGCTCGGGCTGTCGCTCGCGCTCGCGATCACCCTCGGGCCGGCGTTCTCTCGCTTCCGGCGCTTCGCTGCCTTCAAGTACGTCTGGGTGCTCGGCTCGATCGCACTCTTCGCGCTCGTCGCGGTCTTCGGCCAGGAGGTCAACGGCGCGAAGCTCTGGATCCGGCTCGGTCCCGTCGAATACGAACCCGTCGAGCTCATCAAGCTCTTCATCGTGCTCTTCATGGCGGGCTATCTCGCCGAGACCGCCGACGTGATCGCGGCGGCTCGCGCGTGGTCGCTCCGCGCGAACCTCAAGTATCTCGGACCGCTCTTCATCGGCTGGTCGACGTCGATGGGGATCCTCGTCGTCGAGCGCGATCTCGGCACGGCGGCGCTGCTGCTCGGCACGTTCGTCGCGATGCTCTACGTCGCGACGCGCCGCGTCGATCTCATCGTCGGCGGCGCGCTCATCTTCGGCGGCGCCGTCTGGTTCGCCGTCAGCCATCATCCCTACGTGATCGCGCGCTTCGACGTCTGGCGCGATCCGTTCGCCGATCCGCTCGGACGCGGCTATCAGGCGCTCCAGGGTCTGTTCTCGCTTGCGGCGGGCGGGCTCTTCGGCACGGGCTATCGCCTCGGCCACCCGGGGTTCGTTCCGGAGGTCGCGACCGACTACGTGTTCGCCGCGTGGAGCGAGGAGTTCGGCGCCCTCGGCGGCCTCGCGCTCGTCGGCGTCTTTCTCGTGACGCTCATGCGCGCGTTCGCGATCGCGCGCTCGCAGCCCGATCTGTACGCCAAGCTGCTCGCGACCGGCCTCGCGACGACGCTCGGGATCCAGGTCTTCGTCATCGTCGGCGGGGTGCTCGGCCTGCTGCCGCTCACGGGCATCACGCTGCCGTTCTTCTCGTACGGCGGGAGCTCGCTCGTCGCGAACTTCCTGCTCATCGCGCTGATCTGGGCGATCGGGAGCGAGCGCCGGGTACCGCGCTCAGCGCGTGAGGAGCCGAACGTTCCGGCCTGAGGCGTCGACGAGCGCCTCGAGTGCGAAGGGATCGCCCGACATGATCCCGGCGGGCTGGCTCCGGCAGGCAAGGACGACCGCGATCGCGTCGAGCGTCGTGCCGGCTCGCGAGCGTGCCAGCAGCGCCGTCGTCTCGGCCATGATCGCCGCGTCGATGGGGACGACGGTCGCGATGGCATGTGCTGTCCGGGCGATCGTCGCGTCGGTGAGCGCGAGCGCCGGCACGACGATCTCGGTGCCGGCGTCGAGGGCGATCGCGAGCCGCGCGCGCATCGTCGGTGCGCCGTGCTCGAGGGCGCGCAGCGCCGAGGCGTCGAGGACGAGCAGGGCGAGTCCGTCGACCTCGTCGGGACGCCGTAGCGCCGGCGCCGCGACGAACCGTTCGTCGAGTTCGACGATGTAGGCGCGACCCCGCCTTCGCCGGCCCTGCGCGCGTCGCTCGCCGCCGCTGAGCACCCCGAACAGCGCTCGGAAGAATCGGCGTTCGCCGTCCGAGGTCACGTCGATCCGTCGTTGGGGTGGCACGTCTTCACGATACCTTGCTCGGCAATCCGCCGAATGAATGGCCGGTCGCTTAGCGAGCTGGGAGCCCCGCGAAGAGCTCGCGGACGAACGCGTGCATCGTCGGGTCGACGTCGGCGAGCCGGGCGCGGGTCGCCGCGGGCCACGGCGAGCGCGCGTCGTTGACCTCGACGTGGGCGCGGACGCACTCGGCGAAGTACTCGTCGAGCCCGGTCGCGGCGTACGGCGTCACGAAGGAGCGCGCGCGGGCGAACGCCCCGCGGACGACGGAGTCGTAGCCGCTGCGATACACGCCGTTGCCGAGCGCGCAGTCGAGACCGTGCGCGAACTCGTGCGCGATCGTCATCGGCGTCGGGCTGCGAAGATAGATCGTGCGCTCCTCGACGACGAAGAGACCGGCGGGCGGGATCGGCCAGCCGTCGACGTCCACGCCGAGCCGGCGCAGTGCGGTGGAAACGTCGTGATAGCGCCTGCCATCGTCGAGCGGGACGATGCGGATCCGGCGTGCTCGAGCGAAGCCGATCGCGCGAGCGCCGAAGGCCGCGAGGGTCTGGGCGATGCGCGCGACGGTGGTGGGCGACCCGCCTTCGACGATGGCGGCAATCGATTCGGCGGAGCGCATCGCGCCATCGTCGAGCCCGCGTGTTACCGTGGCGTGACCCGCGGATGTCTTTACGGTCGCGTTCTTCTTCCAGAGCTAGAAAGGGTGGCTGTACTTCCCGGCGGGCTCGACGACGCGCGCGACGCTCGGCAGCGTCCGGCGCCACGTCGATCGGGAGCGCATCGACTACGGCATCGGCAAGAGCGGCGTCACCTTCGAGGCGGGCCTCACGGCAACGAGTTCGATGCTGCTATAACCTGCAATGGCACACGGGCTACGCGGCGCTCACGTACGCGACGCCCGGGATCAAGGGCCTCAACGGACTGAGCTTCGTCATCACCGAGAAGGGCAGCACGGCCAACCACAATCCGACCGCTCTTCAAACCGCCGCCGCAAACGGCCTCGACGTCGGCCACAAGCGCGTCTACGGTCTCACGCAGGTCATCACGGCGGTCGTCCCGGTCGACAAGCACTTCAGTGGGACGTTCACGTACTTCAACGGCGCGTACGACTTCTTCGATGCGGAGCCGTTCCGTATCGCTTCCACCTCTTCAACGCTCAGGCGAATGACGTCGTGGCGCCGCAGGTCACGTTCTACGGCGGCTGGACGAACGTCCGGCAGTTCGATTAGGGTTCGCCGTTCGGTGCCGGGAACGTCATCGAGTTCGTCAACTTTTATTCGGCCTGAAGTTCCACTTCGATCTCAACAAAATCATCGGGCAGCCCGCGCCCGTCTGATCCGGTACCTCGCTGTTTATTTCAGTGATGTACGATCGGCGGCGGGGCGGATACGATAGATTTCGCCCGCGTCGTCGTCGGCCACGTAGAGACTGCCGTCGGGACCGACGGCCACGCCGGTCGGGCGTCCGATCCGCTCGTGCTCGCCCGCCTGGAAGCCGCCGACGAACGTTGTCCACTGCGCCGCCGGGTCGTTCCAATTCGCGGGGGTCGCCGGCCGCCCGTTGCGCATCGCAACGAAGACGACGCGCGGCGGCACGAGCGGCACGTGCCACGAGCCGTGCAGCGCGACGAACGCGCCGCCCGCGTACCGGGCGGGGAACGCGTGCGCGCCGTGCGCGTCCGCGGGATAGAACGCGGCACCGATCGGCGTCTCGTACGCCGGGAAGGCGACCTCGGGGACGACGGCGTTGGAGCACGCGCCCGGCTGCGCTGCCGAACGCCGATCGTCGTAGCAGTCGGGCCAGCCGTACGTAGCGCCGGGCGCGCGCGTCGAAACCGGGTCGAAGATCTCGTCGGGCTGGCCCGGGGCGAGGTCGTCGCGGCCCGCGACGCCCGCCCACACGGCGCCCGTCGCGGGATCGGTCGCGAGGGCGACCGCGTTGCGCAACCCCACGGCGACGGTCCGGCGGTCGGCGCCGGTCGGCGTCATCGCGAGGACGGTCGCGCGCGTCGGATCGTGCTCGACGCAGGCGTTGCACGACGAGCCGACGCTCGCGTAGACGGTTCCGCCCGCGACCGCGACGCTCGTCGTGCGATGGCCGCGCCCGCCGTCGGGCCGGACCTCGGCGATGCGATGCGGCTCGGCGCCGGTACGGCCGTCCGCGGCGACGGGCACCGTCCACACACCGTGCTGCGACCCGACGACGAGCGTCGTGCCGGTGAGCGCGATGCCCGCGACCGGCGCATCGGGAATGCGCGCGAAGATCCGCGGCGCGCCGGGCGTGCCGCCCGCACGGAAGACGACGTCGACGGCTTCGCCGTTCGTGCCGACGTAGAGATCGCCCGTGGGCGAGATCGCGAGCTCGCGGGCGCCCGGAACGTGCGCCACGACCTCGATGACGAAGCCCGGCGGAACGGCCGGGAGCGCAGCGGCGTGCGCGTCGCCCGCGGCGGCACCGGCCGCAACCACGGCCGCGAGGCCAGCAAGAATCCCGGTCGTCCGTCGCATCGTCCGAAACGTACCCGCGCGGCCGTCGAGCGTTTCGGCGGGAGCGTCATGCCTGGCGGCCAAGCGAGCTGCGTGGCGCTTCTCATCGGTGACTATGCGATGATCGGTGATCGGCAGAGCGCGGCGCTCGTCGGGAACGACGGCTCGATCGATTGGTTCTGTGCGCCGCGCTTCGACTCGCCCGCGTGCTTCGCGGCGCTCGTCGGGACGGCCGACAACGGCCGCTGGCTCGTCGCGCCGGCGGATCCGGTCGTCGCGACGCAGCGCCGGTACGTCGGCGACACGATGACCCTCGAGACGACGTTCGCGTGCGCGAGCGGCACGGTCGCGCTCACGGACGTGATGGTCGAGGGCGGTGCGCCGCGGATCGTCCGCACGGTCCGCTGCGTGGCGGGCCGCGTCGCGATGCGGATGGAGCTCGTCATTCGCTTCGACTACGGCTCCGTCGTCCCGTGGGTGCGCCGCACCGACGGCGGGCTCGTCGCCGTCGGCGGCCCCGATGGCCTGCGCCTCGCGAGCGACGTCGCGCTCGAGCCGCGCGGGCTCACGACCGTCGCCGCCTTCACGCTCGTCGCCGCGGAATCGGTCGGCTTCGAGCTCGCGTCCTTCCGCTCGTACGAAGCGCTCCCCGCGGCGCGCGCGCCCGACCACGCGGTCGCGCGGACGGAGGCGGACTGGCACGCGTGGAGCGCCGACTGCAAGTATGCGGGCGACTACCGGCCGCTCGTCATGCGCTCGCTCGTCACGCTCAACGCGCTCACGTATCCGCCGACGGGTGGGATCGTCGCCGCGCCGACGACCTCGCTGCCCGAGACGATCGGCGGCGTGCGGAACTGGGACTACCGCTACTGCTGGCTGCGCGACGCGACGTTCACGCTCTACTCGCTGATGAGCGCGGGCGAACGGGCGTCCGCCGAGCGCTGGCGCCGGTGGCTGCTGCGCGCGATCGCGGGCGACCCGCGCCAGCTACAGATCGTGTACGGCCTCCTCGGGCAGCGCCGGATCCCCGAGAGCGACCTCGACTGGCTCGGCGGCTACGAGGGCTCCAAGCCCGTGCGGCTGGGCAACGGTGCGGACGGCCAGTTCCAGCTCGACGTGTATGGCGAGGTCGTCGATCTGCTCTTCCACGCCCGGCGCCTCGGGCTGCCCGCGGACGAGAACGAGTGGCCGCTCGTCCGCGCGATCGTCTGCGAGGTGGAGCGCCGCTGGCGCGAGCCCGATCGCGGCCTCTGGGAGATGCGCGGCGAGCCGCGCCACTTCACGCACTCGAAGGTCATGGCGTGGGTCGCGCTCGATCGTGCGGTTCGCAGCATCGAGGAGGAGCGCTTCGCAGGTCCGCTCGAGCGGTGGCGCGCCGTCCGGGACGAGATCCACGGCGACGTCTGCGCGCACGGCTACGATCCCGAGCTCGGGTCGTTCGTGCAATCCTACGGTTCCAAAGCGCTCGACGCGAGCTGCCTGCTCCTTGGGCAGGTCGGTTTCGTGGCGGCGGACGATCCGCGGTTCGCCGGGACCGTGGCCGCGATCGTGCGGGAGCTCGACGCCGATGGCTTCGTGCTGCGCTACCGCGCCGAGGCGGCGTCCTCCGATGACCTGCCCGGCCGCGAGGGTGCGTTCCTGGCCTGCAGCTTCTGGCTCGTCGACGCCCTCGTGCTGCTCGGGCGGCGCGACGAGGCGCGCGCGCTCTTCGAGCGGCTCGCCGCGCTCGTCAACGACGTCGGGCTGCTCAGCGAGGAGTACGACGCGCAGTCCAAACGCCTCGTCGGAAATTTTCCGCAGGCGTTCTCGCACGTCGGCCTCATCAACAGCGCCTTCAACCTCGCGCAGGCGAGCGGTCCGGCCGTCAGACGCGCGACGTAGCCCGCTCGGGCAGCGCGGCGAGCGCCGCCAGGACGTCGGCCGGTGCGATCTCCGCGAGGCCCGGATCGAGCGCGTCGCCGTGCGGATCGCCGAGGCGCCCCGCCCATAGCACGCGATGAATCGGCCGCGCCGGAGGGCCCCACGCCGCGGGCGCGACGGGGCCGAAGAGCAGGACCGACGGCACGCCGTAGGCCGAGGCGAGGTGACCGACGCCCGTGTCGCCGCAGACGACGCGCCGCGCGCCCGCCACGAGCGCCGCGAGCTCGAGGAGCCCCGTGCGGCCGGCGAGCACGTCGCCCGCGGGAACGCCCGCGAGCGCGGCCGTCGCATGCGCGCGCTCGGCGTCCGCCGGGCCGCCCGAGAGGACGACGCGCTCGCCCGCGGCCCGCAGTGCGGCGGCGACGCGCGCGAAGCGCTCGACGGGCCAGCGCCGGGAGGCGCTTGCCGCGCCGACGTGCACGACGGTCGCGTCCGGCGCCGGCGACGAGATCTGCGGCACGGCGAGCTCGAGCCGGGCCGGGTCGCTCGGGACGCCCGCGTCCGCGAGCATGCGGCCCCAGCGCGCCACCTCGTGCTCGTCCGCGCGCCACGCCGCGCCACCGAGGGATAGCGGGACGAGCGGGTTCGCGAACGCGATGAGCCGCCGCGCGCCGCTCGCGACGAGAATGCGCTGGCTCGCCGGGCCGCGGCCGTGCAGGTCGACGCCGATCTCCGCGCCGCGGAGCTCCGGGCCCAGCGGTGCGAGCGGCTCGGCCGGGACCAGCGCCTCGAAGGTCGACCCGAGCAGCGGGATCAGCGGCGCGAGTGCCGCGGGTGCCGCGAGCAGTCGGCGGTGCTCCGGGAAGGCCCGGGCAAGGGCGCGATAGGCCGGGACGCCCGTGAGGAAATCCCCGAGGCCGAGCGGCCGCAGGACGACCAGGCGCGGTCGACTCAGCTCGTGCGACCGATCGGGAGCTCGAGCTGCACGATCGCGCAATACACGTCGACGCTCTCGGCGGCGATGCGCGACCAGTCGTAGCGCGCGCGCGCCCGCTCGGCACCCGCGCGGCCGAGGCGTCGGCGTGCGGCGGGATCGTCGCGAAGCGCCCGCAGAACCGCGCCGAGCCGCTCCGCGTCGCGCGGCGGGACGTGCGCGCCCGTGATCCCGTCGACGACCGTGTCGACGAGCCCGCCCACGGTCGACGTCACGACCGGCACGCCACATGCCATCGCCTCGAGGGCGACCATCCCGAAGGGCTCGTACCACGGCGTGCAGACCACGACATCCGCGGAGCGCAGCAGCGCGGGCACCGCCTCGCGCCCGACCGAGCCGCGCAGGTCGATCCGGTCGCGAACGCCGAGCTCGCGCGCGAGCGCTTCGAGCCGCCGCGCGTCCGGGTCGTTCGCGATGCCACCCGGCGCGCCGCCGGCGACGACGAGCTCGGCCCCGGCGACGCCGACGAGGGCGCGCAGGAGGTCGTCCGTCCCCTTGCGCTCGACGAGCCTGCCGAGCGAGACGATGCGAAACGGCGCGCCGCCGGGCGCACGCGTCTCGCGCGGGCCATGGGGCGTAAACCGGGCGAGATCGACGCCGCAGGGGACGATCGCGACCCGGCCGACGGGCGCGCCCATGCGCGTGAGCCGGAATGCCTCGGCGCTCGACGTCGCCACGATGCGATCGACTCCGCGTGCGATGCGGCGCTCCTCGACGATGCGATTCGCGGGACTCGTGTCGGCGCTGCCCTGTTGCTCGCGCTTCTCTTCACCGAGGGCATGGAACGTCGCGACCGTGGGGACGCCGAGCGGCCGCGCCGCCGCCATCGTCGCGACGGCGGACATCCAGAAGTGCGCGTGGGCGACGTCGGGGGGGTCCCGGCGCCACGCGCGCGTGAGCTCGGAGGCCAGCTGCGGCACGTAGGCGACGATGTCGTCCTTCGGAATCGGTCCGCGCGGCCCGGCGACGATCCGCTCGACGTCGACGCCCGTGCCGAACGCCTCGCGGGCGGGCGACCCGACGTCGTCGCGCCGGGTGTAGACCGTCACGCGATGGCCCAGCCGGCCGAGCGCGAGGGCGAGCTCGCGAACGTGGACGTTCTGGCCGCCGGCGTCGACGCCGCCGGGTGCGGCCAGCGGGCTCGCATGCTCCGAGACGAGCGCGATCCTCACGAGGCGGCATCCGCGAGCAACGTATCCCAGTCGCGCAGGAAGCGCGCGAGGCCATACCGGCCGAGGGCGTGCCTGCGAGCCGCGCGACCCATCTCGCGCGCGCGCTCCGGTTCGGCGAGCAGATCGGCCGCGCGCCGGACGAGCCGGTCGACGTCGGTCGAGAGGTAGCCCGCCTCGGCCGGCACCGCGTCGTGCGCCTCGGTCGTCGCGAGGCCGACGACGGGCATGCCGAGCTGCATCGCCTCGATGAGCGAGAGCCCGAGCGACGTCCAGCGCATCGGGTGCAGGTAGACGCGGCGCCGCGCCATCTCGCGATGCAACTCGCTCTGACGCAGATTTTCATAGCCGCCGAAACGACCGGCATCCATTCCGAACAAGTCCCACGGTACGACGCTCGTGAAACGGGGCAGCACGTCGAAACCCACGGTTCGGCCGCGCCGGGCACCCTCGTTGATCGCGACGGCCGCGCGCGGAAGTTCACCGCTATAGCGATAGCCCGGATCGACGATGCCGTGCTCGATCACACGCGTCGGCGTGGTTCCGGATTGATAGAAGAGCGCGTTGAAGTGCGTGACGTGGCAGAGCGTGAGGTCCGGCCGGTCGGCGACCAGGTGGCGCATGTCGTCGATGCGGCCCTGCGGTGCGTCGTGCTCGAGGTAGACGGCCGGAACGTCTGTACCGGGCGTGCGGCCGAGCCATGCGCGCACGAGTCCGTCGAGCTCGCCGGGTCGCTGCATCACGACGACGTCGACGGCGAGGTCGCACGCCTCCTCGCGCGTTACCTCGATCGCGTTCGCGGGCCAGTCCCACGTTCGCGCGCGGCCGCGGCCGTCGGGCCCCCGCTCGGCGTCGACCGGTAGGTAATACCGATGCGCGCCCTGCACAAACGCCGTCGTCCACGAGCCGTGGACGTGCCAGAGAAAGACGTTCACCGCGAAAGCATCGGGGCCGGCACCGCGAGCAGTCCGTCGAGCGCCGCGAGGACGTCCTCGACCGAGACGGCATCGAGACAGATCTGCGTGGGCAGCGGGCAGATCTTCGCGCGGCAGCCGGCGCACGGCACCGACTGATCGCCGAGCAGCGCGTGCGGGACGCGCCACGGCCGGAAGCGCGACGCGGGGATCGTCGGCGGGAAGAGCGAGACGGTCGGCGTGCCGACGGCCGCGGCGACGTGCGCGGCACCCGTATTCCCGACGACGATCGCGCGCGCCGCGGCGATGGTTCCGGCGAGCTGTGCGAAGGTGGTGCCGCCGCTGCGATCCTCGGCGTCGTCGCCCGCAACGTAGGCGCAGAGCTCGCGTTCGGCCGCGCCGCCGGTGACGACGACGCGCGTGCCGCGCGCGCGCAGCGCCGCCACGAGCGCCCGATTGCGCGCGGGCGCCCATGCCCGGGCGGGGACGGTCGCGCCCGGATGCACGACGACGTACGACTCGGCGCCCCCGGCCGCAACGGGCTCGACGCGCATCTGCAAGCCGCCGTCGTCGTGCGGCGGCAGCGGGAAGCCTGCCGCCTGCGCGAGCGCCAGCGCCCGCTCGACCTCGTGGACGTCGTCGCCCGTGCGATGCCGCAGGTCGAGCAGCGAGCCCGGATAGTCCACGGAGATTGCGCCGAGCCATGGCACGCCCGCGAGGCGCAGCACGAGCGCCATCGGTAGCGGCGACTGGTGGAACGACGTGAAGATCAGCGCACGATCGAAGCGTCTCGCGCGCAGATCCGCCGCGAGCGCGGCGATCTGCGCGGGATCGACCGCCGGCGCGTCGGCGGCGATCCACGGCGCCGGGGCGACGAGCACCTCATCGACGCCGGGAAGCGTCCGCGCCGCCGCGACGCCCGCCGGCGCGCAGAGCAACGTCAGTCGGGCCGCTCCGGCGCGCATCGCGCGCACCGCCGGCCCTGCGAGCAGCACGTCGCCGCACGAATCCTGGCGAACCGCGAGAAGATTCATGACCGTAGCATCTCGTCGACGGCCGCCGTGAGCGAGCGCGCGACGACCGGCGCGGCGTCGATCTCCGCGCGCAGCGTCACGGCGTCGGGCACGAGGATTGCGCGCGCGCCGGCGCGGCGCGCCGCCTCGCAGTCCGAGCCGATGTCGCCGATGACGACGCAGTCTTCGGGCGAGACGCCGAGCCGCTCTGCCGCCGCGAGCACGAGTCCCGGCGCGGGTTTGCGGCACGCGCACGCCGCATCCGCGCGGTGCGTGCACGCGAGCACGACGTCGAAGGGTCCGAGCAGCTCCTCCACGCGCGCGTGAATCGCCGCGAGCTCGTTTGGGGCGAGCGCGCCCTCGCCGACGCGGCTTTGGTTCGTGACGATCCCGACGAGCGTGCCCCGCGCACGCAGCCGGTCGAGCGCCGCGCGCGCGCCCGCGATCGGCACGACGCCCGCCGCGAGGCGATTGTGCGGCGCGTCGACGACGAGCGTGCCGTCGCGATCGAAGAGCACGGCGGCGGGCGTTGGCTGCGGCGCGCGCGCCGCGTCCGCGAGCGTCGCGCGCAGCCGCAGCCGCGCCCCGAGCCGCGCGCGCACGGCCGCGAACGGAATGGCGACGCTCGTCGCCGCCATCGCCGCGATCTCGCGCGCGTCGCGCGGCCCGGGCGCGATCCGCCGCAGCGCGAAGCGCGCCGTCAATCCGAGCCAGGCCGCGCCCGCGCCGAGCGCGAGCGCGGCCGCGGCGACGGTCGCGACGTGCCCGGCGATCGCGCCGCGCGGCGCGGCGGCGCGCGCGTACCAGTCCGAGCCGTGCAACGCCGTCATCAGCACGTCGTCGGCGTTGCCCGCCTGCTGGCGCACCGAGCTCCAGGGGTCCGCCGCGCGCACGGGATGCACGACGTCGCGCGTCCCGGCCGCGAGCGCGAAGCCGGCGCCCGCGAGCCGGAGCGCGAGGTCGGCGTCCTCGCGGAACGCGCGCGGAAACCGCTCGTCGAAGCCGCCGACGCGCGCGAGCGCGACCCGGCGAAACGCGGCGTCGGCCGTGATCCACCGGGCGGTCGCGAGCCCGCCGACGTTGCGTTCGCGATCGGTCGGCCGCCGGTGCGCGGGCAGCGGCACGGCGATGCGGCCATAACTTCCCGCGGCCTCGCGCGAGAGCGCCGCGAGATCCGCCGCGAGCTCGGCGAACCATCCGGGCCCGACCTCGACGTCGTCGTCGAGGAAGGCGATCCACGGCGCGCGCGCCGCGCGCCAGCCATCGTTGCGCGCGGCGGCCGGGCCGGCCGCGCGGCCGCGCATCACGACGATGCGCCCGCGCAAATCGTCGTCGGCTCCTGCGAGCGAGAGCGGCGTGCGCGGCGCGCGGCGATCGTCGACGAGCCGCAGTTCGGCCGGGCGCGGCCCGCGCGCGGTCGAGAGCGAGCGCAGCAGCGCGGCGAGCGAGTCGCGGCCGAGCGTCGGGACGACGAGCGCGATCACGTCGCGAGCGCGGGCTGCGCGCGCAGGCGTTCGCGAAAATCGTCGCGGACGACGAGATACGGCCCGAGCGCGAGCACGTCGATCGGCGCCGAGCCGAACACCTCGAGCGCGTCGGCCGGCGAATCGACCATCGGCCGGCCGGCCGTGTTGAACGACGTGTTGATGACGACGGGAGCGCCCGTGAGCGCGCCGACGCCCTCGAGCATGCGCGCCGTCAGCGGATCCGTCCGGCGATCGACCGTCTGCGCGCGCGCCGTGCCGTCCACGTGCGTCACGGCCGGCAGCCTGCCGCGCCACGCGGGCTGGAGCTCGTGCACGAAGAGCATGTACGGGCTCGGCAGCGGCCCGGCGAAGATCTCCGGCGCGCGCTCGAGGAGCGTCATCGGCGCGACGGGCCGGAACTGCTCACGACCCTTGACGTCGTTGAGCCGTTCGACGTTCGCGGCGACGCCGGGGTTCGCGAGCAGCGAGCGGTTTCCGAGCGCGCGCGGTCCGAACTCGCTGCGGCCCTGGAACCACGCGACGACGCCGTCGGCCGCGATCGCGCGCGCGACCTCCGCCGCGACGTCGGCCGGCTCGTCGTACCGCACGCGCGCGGTCTCGAGTGCCGCGCGCAGCTCGGCCGGGGACCACTCGCGCCCGAGCGCCGCGCTCGGCATGGGCACGACGCGGTCGCCGAGCTCCTCGGCGACGTAGCAGGCCGCGCCGAGCGCCGTGCCCGCATCGCCCGCCGCGGGCTGAATCCAGACGCGCTCGAAGCCGGCGCCGTTCGCGATCGCGCTGTTTGCGACGACGTTGAGCGCGACGCCGCCCGCGAGCACGAGCGCGGTCGCGCCCGTCGCCGCGCGCAGCTCGACGGCGAGCGCGAGCAGCGTCTCCTGCAGCAGCGTCTGCACGCTCGCGGCGAGGTCGGCGTGGGCGTCCTCGAACGGTGCGCCCGCCGCGCGGCGCGGCACGAAGCGCGCGAGATCCGTCGCACGCGCGACATAGCCGCCACCGGGCGTCGCGTGCATCGTCGCGCGCAGCTCGTCCGCGAAGCGCGGCGCGCCGTACGACGCCAGCGCCATCACCTTGTACTCATCGGAGCTGCGATGGAAGCCGAGATGCTCCGTGAGCTCCTCGTAGCGCAGCCCGAGCGAGTCGGGCAGCTCGACGCGTGCGTGCTCGACGAAGCGCCCGTCGCGGCTCTCGCCCGAGAGATACGACGCCGTCTCGCCGCGGCCGTCGGCGACCATGACGGCGCACGACCGTTCGGGCCCCGCGAGATAGGCCGACGCCGCATGCGCGAGATGATGGCGCACGAAGCGCACCTTCGCGACGTCGAGCCCCGGCAGGGCGTCGGCGAGAAAGCTCGGCGCGCGGCGCACGAAGAACGTCCGCATCGGTTCGAACTCCGACGCCGTCATATCGCTCGCGTCGAAGGCGAGCTCGGGATCGTACGAGTACGCGATCGCGTCGAGTTCGCTCGGCGCGAGCCCGGCGCGCGCCAGACAGAAGCGCGCGGCCTCGATCGGCAGCTCCCATGTCGAGAACGGCACGCACGGCTTGCCATGCTTGCGTCGTGAGAAGCGTTCCTCTTCGGCCGCGGCGACGATGCGGCCGTCGACGACGATCGCCGCCGACGGATCGTGGAAGACCGCATTGATCCCGAGGACGTTCATCGTCCGTGCATAGCCGAGCGGTTCAAACTCAAACGTGCTACCTCTCTAACATGCGGCGTCTCGCGAGCGACGACCAGGCGTCCTCCTCGAACGTCGAGAAACCGCGCGCATGCGCCGTAACGCAGCAGCTCTCATCGCGCTCGCGATTCTCGCGGCGACCGCGATTCGGGCGCCCGAGCTCGGCGCGGGTGGCGTGTTCGCACTCCTCTTGGCGGCGCTCGCGGCGTTTTATGCCGTGTCCGCGTACGATTCGGTCATCGAGCAGCGCCGGGCATACGCGACGCTCGCGGGTGAGGTCCGAACGCTCCTGCGCGAGATCGCCGAGCGCGACGCGGCGACCGCGGTGCGCGCGAATCGCCGGCTCGCCGAGCGCCAGATCGAAGCCGGCGCGCCTCGCCGTGCCGAGGAATTCGTCCTCGACGCGATGGCCCGCGACGCCCGTCGTTGAGTTCAGAATCGAAGACGATCTTCGTCATCCAGGGGTCGCATCTCCTCACCGATTATTTCGCTCACGGCGACGGCCTGGTCGCCTGGGGCTTCATCGAAGCCCTCGCGGCACGCGGCCATACGCTGCACGTCGCGGCGCCGATCATCGATGTCGCCGGACGCGTTCCGGACGGGGTCTCGCTGTACCGAGTGGCGAGCGCCGGTCTCGGTCCCGTCGGTGATGCCATCGAGTACATGCTGCGCATTCGCGCGCTGTTCCGCAGCATCTCGCGGCGATCGCGCATCGACGTCGCGCATCAGCTCAATCCGGTCGCGCGCGGCCTGAGCCTCGCGCTCGTCGGCTGCGACGTGCCGATCGTGCTCGGGACCTTCGTGGGTGATTGGCCGGTGACGGCGTCGCGCCGAGACCGCCTCGTCGGTCTCGCGAAAGGCGTCATCGACATCGCGCAGCAGAGTCTCGCGGACGCCGTCGTGCTCGCAACCCCGCACGCGCTCGCGCGCTTCCCGCTCGCGAGCTCGATGGACGATCGAACGCACTTCGTCCAGCACGGCGTCGATACGGCGCTGTACCATCCGGCGGCGTTGCCCGGCGATCCGCCGCACGTCGATGGCGGCGTACTTATGCTCGGCTCGCTGCAGTGGAAGAAGGGCATCCGGTCCATGGTCGACGCCTTCGCGTTACTCGCCGCGCGGGTCCCGACTGCGACGCTGATGATCATCGGCGATGGTGGCGAGGAAGACGACATGCGGCGCTGGCTCGACGAACTCGGAGTTGGTCATCGCGCGCGCTTCTTGGGACGCATGTCGCGTGACGATGTCGCGCGTTGGATTCGTGCCGCGGACGTGCTGTGCGCGCCGTCGCTCGGCGAACCCTACGGTCAGAACGTGCTCGAGGCGATGGCGACGGGCAAACCCGTGGTGACGTCGACGCTCGGCGGACATCCCTTCGTCGCCGGTCCGGAGGCGGGAGCCCGCGTCGATTCGGCCGATCCCGCCGCGATCGCGGATGCGCTCGAAGCGCTGCTGGTCGATGACGAGCGCGCGCGACGCATCGGCGCGCAAAATCGCGAGACGATCGAAGCGCGCAACGCGTGGCCGGTCGTTGCGGCCGAGCTCGATGCGGTCTATGACGCCGCGATCGCGCGACACGCCGCGCTGCGCTCCGCTAATGGAGCAGCCCCGAAGCGACGTTGACGCCGAGCGCGATGATCGCCGTGTTGTAGGCGAACGAGATGAGCGCATGGACGAGGGTTTCGCTGCGCAGGCGGCGTTCCGTGATCGAGACGTCGGAGACTTGAAACGTCATGCCGATGACGAAGCTGTAGTACGCGAAATCGTAGTCGCTCGGCGGGCTCGACCCGGGAAACGTGAGACCGCCCGCGTCGCGGCCATCGCCCGTCTGATAGTAGAGGTGAGCGTAGCGCAGTGCGTAGGTCGTGTGGATCAACGTCCAGCCCGTGACGACGGCGGCGATCCCCGCGAGCGCCTCGACGATCTTTCCCGATCCGTGCGCGGAGGAGAGATCGTGGCCGAGCACCGAGACGGCGGCGGCGAGGCCCGCGAATCCGGAGATCAGCACGATTCCGAAGCCGATCGTGCGGCCGGGATCCTCGGCGGCCGCTTTACGCCGGGTCAGATCGGGATCCCGGTGAAACGCGAGGCCGAAGTAGAGCGCGATCAACACGGTCGCCGCGGTATCGAACGCCGCGACGAAGCGCAGCTGGCCGCGTAGCGCCGGCGGCGCGAGCAGCACGATCGCGAAAAACGCGGCGATGGCCGCGCTGAAGAAGACGATGCGGCGCATGGCCTCACTTGGCGCCACCGCGCGGGCGTGCTCCTGCGCCATGTTTCGCCCGGGGGCTCGCCGGAAACGGGTGCGCTCGTGACGACGTCCGATCCTCCCGGCGCGGATTCGCGCGATGAGCCGCCGCTCGAAAACGTGCTCGACGATGTCGGCGAGGCGATTCGCGAGGGCCGTTTCGGCCGAAGCCTCGCGCTTCTCGCGAGCGGCGCGAGCGCGATCAGCGGCCTCGAAGTCGCCTACGAACATTACACCGGGAGCTACAGCAACCGCATCATGTACACGCCCGTCATCCTGAGCGCAGGGCTCGCGGGTGCGGGCGTCTGGGGCGCGTGCGATCGCCGCGCCGCCACGACGGTGCTGCGCGGCATGTCCGCGATCACGCTCATCGATTCGTGCGTCGGCTTCTTTTTCCACGTTCGCGGGATCGCGCGCAAGCCCGGTGGCTGGCGGCTTCCGATCACGAACATCGTGATGGGGCCGCCGATCTTCTCGCCGTTGCTCTTCGGCATCAGCGCGTATCTCGGGCTCATCGCCTCGTTCTTACGGCGCGAGAACGAACGTCCGGCCGACCCGGCCGACGATCGTGCCGCGCTCGACACCGGCTTCGCGAAATGGCTGCCGCCCGCGACCGGCCGCAATCTGGTCTCGTTCGAGCAGGACGTCCGCGAGGGCCGCTTCCAAACGCATCTGCTGATCGCGACCGCCGTGACCGCCGGGCTTAGCGGCTTCGAGGCGTGGTACTCGCACTACAAAAACGCGTTCACCTACTGGGTGCAGTGGACGCCCGTCGCGATCGCGCCCGTGCTCGCGGGGGTCAGCCTCGCCGCGCTCGCCGATAAACGGCTGGCGCGCACGCTCGTGCCCACCGTCTCCGCGATCGCGGGCATCGACGCAGGCGTCGGCGTGTTCTATCACGCGCGCGGCATCGTCCGGCGTCCGGGCGGCCCCAAGCATCTGCCCTACAACATCATGTACGGGCCGCCGATCTTCGCGCCGATGCTCTTCGGCGCATCGGCGATGTTCGGCATCCTCGCGAGCCTGCTCCGGAGATCCACGTGAGCGAACCGATCCCGCATCCCCCCGTCGTCGATCCCGAGACGGGCGCGCCGCTCGCGCCGCGCGCGAAGCCCGGCTATTACGGAAAATTCGACGTGATGTCGCAGCAAAAGTTCTGGGACGCGAAGACCCGCGCGGTCGTGGTCGATCGCGTCGAGAACGTGCCGGCGCTCCGGCACTTCGACGAGGCCGCCGCAGCGTTCTGGTACGCGGTATTCGAGCAGCTCATCCCGCAGAGCGATCGAACGCCCGAGCGCCGCATCCCGATCGTGCCGCGCGTCGATGAACGGCTCTTCGAAGGCACGGGCCCGGGCTACCGGTTCGCCGACATGCCGCACGACGCACACGCCTACGAGCTCGGTCGCGAGGCGATCGATGCCGAGGCGAACGACCTCGGGGGCGCGCCGTTCGTGCAACTCGATCCGGCGCAGCAAAGCCGAACGCTCGAGCGGATTCACGCGGGCGAGCCTCGCGCCGCGGCCGAGATTTGGGAGCGGATGGGCGTCAAGCACTTCTGGTCGCTGATCGTGAACGACGCGGTCGAGGCGTATTACGCGCACCCGTGGAGCTGGGATGAGATCGGGTTCGGCGGCCCAGCCTATCCGCGCGGCTACATGCGGCTCGAAGAGGGTCGGCCGGAGCCGTGGGAGACGGACGAAAAGCGCTACGCATGGGCGCCGCCGCCAGGCATCGCGTCGGGCGAGAAGCGGGCCGCGTCGTGAGGGCGCCGTTGCTCGGTCCCTTCGCGCCGCCACCTGCGAATGCGCCGCACAGCCTCGGCGCGATGCAAGACATTCACGCGCCGATGCGCCGCTTCGCGCCGAGCGACGTCGTCGATTATGCGATCGTCGGCGTCGGCTCGGGCGGCGGTGTCCTGCTGCAGCGTCTCGCACGCGCGGGCTTCGATGTCATCGGTTTCGAGGCGGGGCCGTTTTGGGATACCGAACGCGATTGGGTCAGCGACGAGGCGGGCTCGCACGGCCTCTACTGGACCGATCCGCGTGTGACGGGCGGCGAGACGCCGCTCGCGCTCGGCTCGAATAACTGCGGTCGCGGCGTCGGCGGCGGGTCGGTGCACTGGGCGTCGTTCTGCCCGCGGCTGCACCCCTCGGATTTCGAGGTCCACACGCTCGACGGGGTCGGTGCGGACTGGCCGCTGACGTACGACGATCTGTTGCCGTATTATGAGCAGCTCGAGCTCGAGATGCCGGTCTCGGGGCCCGCGTATTATCCGTGGGGCCGGCCGCACGGCTATCCGTACGGACCGCACCCGATGGGCGGCGCCGGCAACGCGCTGATCCGCGGCTGTGCCGCCCTCGACATTCCGATCAGCATCGGCGGCCCGGTCGCGATTACCGCGGGCTCGCACGGCAGCCGGCCGCACTGCATCTACCGCGGCTTCTGCATTCAAGGCTGCAAGGTCGGCGCGAAGGCGAGCACGCTCGTCACGCACGTGCCGGACGCGATCGAGCGCGGCGCCGAGATCCGCTCGCTCTCGATGGTGACGCGCATCTCGCTCGGCGCCGACAATCGCGCGGACGGCGTCTTTTACAAGGATCTCGACGGCAAGGAGCATTTCCAGCGCGCCCGTGCCGTCATTGTCGCGGGCTACGCGATCGAAACGCCGCGCCTGCTCTTGAACTCGGCATGCGCGGGCTATGAGAACGGCCTCGCCAACTCGAGCGGCACGGTCGGGCGTTACCTCATGGCGCAGATCGGCGATGTCATCGCCGGCCGCTTCGATCGGCCGGTCCGGCAGTATAAGGCGCCCCCGGCGCACGCACTCACCGAGGAGTTCTACGAGACCGATCCGCGCAACGATTTCGTGCGCGGCTATGCGATTCAGACGGTCGGCCCGCTGCCGATCGCTTGGGCGAAGCAGGTCGCCGCGGCCAAGGACGTCTGGGGCTGGAACATGCGCGAGGCGATGATGGACTTCAACCACTGGGTGGCGTTCGGTCTGCTCGGTGAGATCTTGCCGTGGCACGACAACACGGTCGCGCTCGATGCGGAACGCGACCGGTTCGGCCTCCCAATCGCGCGCGTCACGTTCGCGATGCACGAGAACGATCTCAAACTCCGCGCCGCGGGCGTCGCAAAGACCCAGGAGATCATGTCGGCCGCGGGCGCGACGCAGGTCATGCAAGAGCCGCGGTTCGCGCATCTCGTCGGCGGCGCGCGCATGGGCAGCGACGGCGCGACGTCGGTTTGCGACAAATTCGGCCGCACGCACGACATCGCGAACCTGTTCATCTGTGACGGCAGCGTCTTTCCGACGCAGGGATCCGCGAACCCCGGGCTTACGATCCAGGCGCTCGCGGCGCGGGCCGCCGACTACCTCGTCACGCAAGGTACGACGGTCTTCACCTCCGAGAAGCGCGGCCTGACGGAGCCGACGCTTCGAAAGTCGCTCGCGCCACCGGAGACGTGGGGGCATGGAGTTCCGCGTCTGAAGTGACGTCACAGATTTTCTCTCGACGTGCGTGCCCGGGCGGGAGATCGAGGTCGCGGCGCGCAGGTTAGGTACGATGGCACAACCGGGGATCTCAGACTCGCTGGAATCGCCGCTTTCGGTGCTCGAGATCGGTATGACGGCGACGGCGGCGCAGCGGGGCGGCCTCGATCGTTATTTTTTTGGTCTGTGCGAAGCTTTGCCGAGCGCGAACGTCGCGCCGACCGGTCTCGTCGTCGGTTCGGAGGAGGAGGTGCGGGCCGCCGGTGCCGAGTTCACGGCGTTTGGGCGCGACGACGAGAGCTTCGTGCACCGAGCCATGGGCCTGCGGCGATCGATGAGCCCAGCGATGCAGCGCGTCGGACTCGTTGCCGCGCACTTCGCGCCGTATACGTTACCGGTGCTCGACCGTCTCGGCAACGTGCCGCTCGTCTTCCACTTCCATGGCCCGTGGGCCGGCGAGAGCGGTGTCGAGGGTGCGTCGGCGTTGAACATCACGACGAAGAAAGCACTCGAGCGCATCGTCTACTCGCGTGCGAAGCGGTTCATCGTGCTCTCGCGCGATTTCGCGTCCATCCTCACCCGTACGTACGGCGTCGATCGGTCGTTGATTCGAATCATTCCGGGTGGGGTCGATCTGGCTCGCTTCCGAACGGGCGGTTCGCGAGAGGACGCGCGCAACGGATTGCAGTGGCCGCTCGATCGTCCGATCGTCGTCGCCGTGCGTCGACTCGTACGTGCCAAAGGCGTCGATCGTTTGATCGAGGCGATCGCGCTCGTGCGGCGGGAGATTCCGAACGTGCTCTGCCGCATCGTCGGAACGGGGCCGCTCGAGGGGCTGCTCCGCGACCGCATCGTCGAGCTCGGACTGCAAGATGCCGTCGAGCTCGTCGGATATGTCTCGGATGACGTGCTGCCCTCGATCTATCGCGCGGCGAGCCTCGTCGTCGTGCCGACCGTCGAACTCGAGGGCTTCGGGCTCATCGTCCTCGAGTCGCTAGCCTGCGGTACGCCGACCCTCGTCACACCGGTCGGCGGCCTGCCCGAAGCCGTCGAGGGCCTCGATCCCGGGCTGGTCATGGCGAGCTGCGAGCCGGTCGACATCGCGCGTGCAATCTCGAGCGTGCTCACGGGCGCACAGCGCGTCCCGGACGAAGCCCAATGCATCGCATATGCCGCTCGCTTCACGTGGAGCAATATCGCGCGTGCGGTGGCCGATGTCTACCGAGAGGTCGTGTAGGAGGACACGTTCGTGAGACGTGCGGCCGTCGTCGCGGGGGCAATCCTGATCGCGCTCGCGACGTTTGCCCCGCGTCCCGTCGTAGCGGACGAGGTCGATGTCGGTGGCCAGGCGCTCGCGATCACCGGCACGCACACCGGGCTTTTCGGAGATACGCTGCATGGCGCGGTACCCGGAGCGCTCGTCGAAGTCGAGGCGCATGCGGGGCGGGCGGGCATCCGACTCGAGACGTTGCCCGTCGCAGTAACCGTTCCCGCGGGCGGCCGGGGGAGCTTCGGAGCGTCGAACATCGGGCTCGCGCTCTTCAACGGCGAGCTCACGGGCGACGTGATCCGGGGCGGAGCGCTCCGCGTCGGCATCGGCGGCCAGATCGTCGATCTCCGGAATTACGACGGTACGAACGGCGAGCGAGAATCGGCCCGCGCCTCCGGCGTGAGTTACGTCGTGGCGAGCGACGTTCCGGTCGGTCGCGGCCGCGCGATTTACGCGCGGCTCTCGCTCATCCCGAACGTGCGCGCGCAGCTGTTGCGGTTCGCGGGCGGCGCTGCGGCGCTGGCACCGGTCTCCGAGGTCGGAGCGGAGACGGACGCGTCGCTGGGCTACGAGTGGACTTCGCCGAGCGTGCGCTACCACGTCGGCATCCGAGGGCTCAACTATTCGACGCGTGACGCCGCGCGCGGATCCCTCGTCGACCGCAACGTCGGCGGCGGCATCTTTCTAGAAGCGCAGAAGCGTCTCGGGCGGTAGCTTGGATTCTCGTTTCAACATAAACGGGCCTGAACGCGGGCACTGGTCCGCTCGAGAACGCGTAGCTCGTCGGCTCGGCCGATCCCGCATCTTCCACCACGACGCGGCCACGACGATGATCAGGACGCCGCCCTTCACTGGAACAGACGAGAGCGCTATGGAATCGCCCTCTGCTACACTCGACCGTGACGGAAGTTGTCCGTTTGCACGAGCGTGGCCGCTGCCATGTCGCGGCTCGATCTCGCCTTTGCCTGCGGCGGCGGCCTACCGTGTCCGTCAGGCGATGGCGCAGCGCGTTAGGCGCCGAGCCTTATCCGGCAAGCGTTTGCGGCGGCCCGTTCCTTGTAGCGACGGCACCAGCCGCGATCGTGCTCCCGTCGCCCGTCGCCGGTCGTCACGCCGTCTAATTAGAGCGAGAGCACCAACCTCAGCGCCTCGTCAACGGCACGCATGATCGTCGCCGGCGCAGCGCCGGCTCGGCTGTCTAATTGGACCCGATCGAGGGTCGCAATCTGACTCAGATTTATCACCGAATTGCGCGCGAGACCAGAAACGCGCTTCAGTAGCCTAACCGTGCCGGGGACCAGAGTCGGGGCGATGTTGGAGGAAATCGCCGCCACGACCGTGGTCGCAATTCTCGAACGATTGTATGTATCCGACTGCACAATCAGCACGGGTCGCCGGTAGCCGGGCGCAGAAACAACGTGCGTTGCGCGGCTGCTGCGAGATCGGGCGGGAGCGACGAATCGACTTTGGCATACGCCGCATCAAGTTGTTTCGTGACTGTCGCGCTCTCCAATCGGTCGACGAGCTCGCGCAATGCGCGAGCGTAGAGTTCGCTGCGGCTAATGCTTGACTGGCCAAGTGTTCGGCATGCACGAAGAGATCGTTCGGAACGGAGACTGCGGTCTTCATCGCAACAGTATAACCTTTGTCATACCAAGCGTCCAACGCCGAGCGGATGTCGGCGGCAGCTAAAGAGCTGCTTGGTTGCGCCGAAACGGCGCCCTTTCTACACACTATATGCGGGCAGTATCCGGCGAACGGGCGAACGGGCGAACGAGTGAAAGATTCGGTCGATAGGACTCATGCGATCCCCGTACCACAGACCGGGCACTTGCCCCCGCCCCTCTCGTCGTGACGCTCTTTTTGATTAAGGAAGGCGAAAGCGGTTCCGGAGCCGGTCGAGCCGTTCGAATGCCGCGGCGCACCCATCGGCCGATCGGTACTCGATCTTCATGGCCGCTACTCTAACATGGCCGTGCGCCCAACGCACGATGGCGCGAGCCGTTCATTTTGTCAGTATCGACGAATCGGGCGCGACGCCGCTAGCGACGAGACGTACGACGCCGCCTTAGCGGTAGCGCCAAGCGCGTCCACAGTCGAGGCGAGAATATATCGTGTTACTCAATCTTTACGAAGTCATTATAGAATGATCTTCAAGTCTAAAACTCTCGGGGCCGCGACTGATGCCGACACGAGTGTCTGGGCGTCGGCATGATCGTTTCCTTGAGGCGGCTGAAGCAGCATGTTTCACTAGCTCGCGTGGACCAACGCTTTGGCGGCCTAGCTACGACGTACGCGCAACGGTCGATGAGTGGTCGGGTTACGCTCGTGAGCCTATGGCTCGGGTTGCCTCTGCGGTAATGGGCGCGCGGGTGAGCCAGCGACTCGGACGTGTGGCGCAACGTCCCGCATGACAACCGAGCCAGCAGCCACCACCGCATGGTGACCGATCGTGACGCCTGGGCAGATCGTTGCGCCGGCACCGATCCACGCATACGACTCGACCGTAATCGGCAAATATATCAGATCTTGGTTCTTTTCACCGACATGGTTGATCGTTACGAAAATGACGCGGGGCCCAACCATTGCGAACGATTTTATGTCGATGCGACCGCCCGCTTCGAAAAGGCACCCGGAATTCACGAACGAGCCTTCGCCGAGGGAGACGTTGCTGGGACTGAGCATCGCCTGGTAGCCGAACAGCTTCGCGTAGCGTTCAATCTTTACCCCAGCAAATTTGAGCAGCCGCACACGGATGGAAATGAGGCGGGTCTCGGGTAGAAAGCGCGTCGCTACAATGGCGAACGGGCGAACGAGCGACAGTATTCGGTCAATGGGACTCATGCGGTGCTTGTACCACAGACTGGGCACTGGCGCCCGCCCATCTCTCGTTGTGACGCTCTGTTAAATTAAGGAAGGCGAAATCGATTCCGGAGCCGGTCGAGGCGTTCGAAGGTGTCACGGTCGATTCGCAAAGATGAGCGGGTCACGTTACGCGATACGTACTTGCGCTGATGTCGCCAGAATGACGTGCTGGTGAAGTAGTCGTCGCGCTCGCCGATGCGCCTGGCTGCCGTCACCGCGATTCGATGCAAGTCTCGAATTCGGGACCTTCGGACCGAGTGATCGTGATCGCTCGGGTAGAGATCGTCCCACAGCGCCATCGCCGTTTCGGGCGATTCGCCGGCGAACAGCGAATCGGCATTTGCGCTTGCAACGCCGCGCTCCGTCGGAAAGAAGTTCTCGAACGAGGCGGTCAGGTTCCGGTCGTGTTGACGATAGAAGGCGAGTCGATCTGGGAGATTCGCGAGCGGGCCGACGCGGGCGAGACGCAGCCAGAGATCCTGATCGATGCCGCGCGGCCGATTCCGGAAATTCCCCACGGCGAGCGCCGCGCTCTTGCGGAAGAGCACGGTCGAGGCGCAAAAGCAGCATTTCCAATGCGTGCGCCAACGGATCTCGGCGTCGTCGAGCGGATGATACCAGCGTGCGTCCGTGGGCGCGCCGGACTGGTCGATGATGTCGATCTGCCCGCCGACGGCGACGAGTTGCGGCTTCGCGTGCATGGCTGCGACGCCCAGCGCGAGCCGTTGCGGCACGAGGATGTCGTCGGCATCGAGGTACGCGCATAGCTCGTTTCGCGCGTTGATCACGAGTGCGGCGCGCGCCTCGCCGAGCGCTAGCGGAGCGTCGTCGATGATGCGCCCCGCGATGCGATTCGGGATCCACTCACGCAAAAGCTCGATCGTGCCGTCGGTCGAGCCGTTGTCCCACACGTCGAGCTCGAAATCCCCGTAGGACTGCCCGGCGACCGAACGCAAGGTCTCGTGCAGATACGGGAGCCCGTTTTTGACGGCCATGAGGATCGAAACGCGTGAGTTGGACAGATCGGTCACTCCTGGTTACTTACGGTGAGGCCTTGAACGATTCTTCGGCGGGAAACGATCCAAAGTATCGCGTCTGCTTCGTCGATCAGGCTGGTGACGTGATGGGCGGCGCCGAGAAGACCGTCGCGGCGCTCGTGCCGCATCTGGCAGCGCGATACGAACTGCAAGCGATCCTCTTCGAGGACGGCGGATTCGCCGGCGAGCTTCGCACCGCGGGCGTTGCCGTCACCGTCGTGCCGCTTGCGGCCGTGCAGGGCGGGACGCGTGAGAAGATCGGTCTCGGCGCCGCCCTCGCGGTGCCGGCTGCCGTGTGGCGCGTCGCACGGACGCTCCACCGGCTGCGGCCCGACGTCGTCTACACGCATTCGATGAAGGCACATCTCATCGGCGCAGTCGCGGCCCGGCTCGCGCGCGTGCCGTGCGTGATTCATCTCCACGATCGGATCGAGGGCGTGGGCTTGCGCCTGCTGCGCCTTGCGGCCAAGATCGGTTCGCGGGAGCGTATCAGCTGCTCGCGCGCCGTCGCCGTCGCGATCGGCTTGCCGCGAACCACGGCGATCTACGGCCCGGTCGAGCTCCCGTCGCTTGCCGGCATGCCGTCGCGAGCGGCGGCACGCGAGCGCCTCGGGCTCGAGCAAACTCGGCCGCTCGTCGCGATCGTCGGCCGGATCAATCGCTGGAAGGGACACGATCGCTTCCTGCGGATCGCCGCGCGGGTCATCGCGAAGACGCCGGCCTCCTTCGCAATCGTCGGCGCGCCCGTCTTTCGCGATGCGGATTTCGTGCCGGAGCTCGAGGCGTCAGTTGCGGAGCTCGGGCTCGAACCATACGTTACGTTCGTGCCATGGGTCGACGACGTGCCAACTCTCCTTCGCGCGATCGATGTCAATGTGAATTGCTCGACGCGCGAACCTTTCGGGCGCTCGATCGTCGAGGCCGCAGCCGTCGAGACCGTATCGGTGTGCTTCGACGATGCGGGCGTCGCCGAAACAATCGATGACGGCGTGAACGGCCGCGTCGTCCCGGCCGGCGATGAGGAAGCGGCTGCCGCCGCGATCATCGGGCTGCTGGACGACCGCCCCGGCCGCAGAGCCATGGAGGTGAGAGCACGCGATCGAGCCGATCGTTTTTCGGCGAAGCTCATCGCGGCCCAGACGGCGGTCGTTCTCGATCGCGCAATCGCCGAGCGAACGACCGCGAGACGTTCTCGCACGTCTAGCCCAAATAGTATTTCGTAAGGTCTGCTTCGTACCGATGCCCATAGAGTTGCTCGACGAGGCGCCTCGCTTCGAGTCCGATCCGATCGCGTAACGCCGGCTCGGCACGAAGTTGTGCGATCAGGGTGAGAGCTTCGCTCTGCTCGTCGAAAAGAAAGCCGTTCACGCCGTGCGTGATGTAGCGCGCGTACCTGCCGGCTCGATGCGCGACGACCGGCAACCCGCATGCGAGCGCTTCGAAGATAACGCGGCCGTACGGCTCCGGCCAACCTTCATGCGTCCGATAGTAGAAACAATCGAGACTCCGGAGAAACGCGCCGGCCTCTTCGGCCGACGCTGGCAGGAGTTCCACGGTCGAGCCGGGCCGCAAGCGTTCGCGGACGCTCATGGCGCCCATGAGCCGGACGCGAGTATCGCGATCGGTCAGCTCATCGTACAAGCCGGCATCGTTCAAGAAGTGCTTCTCGGGCCGATCGCGCGTCAAGCGCCCGACGGTGAACGGGCGCACCTCATGCTGGGTGGCGGGGGATCGCGGTGAGAAGCGTTCGATATCGATGGGCGAAATCTCAACGACGCCTCGAGCGCCGATCGCTTCCGCGAGCTCGTGCGACGCGTACAGCATGTCGACGGCCGGCAGATGCGGCCATCGAAGCCGCCGGAGATTCCTTCGGAGCAGATCTTCATCGTGCGTGTTATAGAGAACGATGATCCGCTCCGGGCGGGACAGCATTGGCCACCGACCGTAGGAAAAGTACGCGCCGATGAACACGAAGATTCCCGACTTTGGAAAACGCAGCCGTTTTGGCGCGATGACGCTGACCCGGTGACCTCGAGCGATCTCCGCGGCGACCTCGTATTGCGACCAGAGCGTGACGTTTGCATTGCGACTGAGCAGCTCGTACAAGCGGAGCGTGCGAATCTCGGATCCCGAATCCGCCGACCAGAGAGAGTTGATGAGATGAACCTGCTTTCGATTCGTCGCGACCTCATCGGTCCACATCGTCACCCGCGCCAACGTTCGCGTTCCCGTAGCTTAAGAGGAGGTTATCAGAACCTTAAAGGGACGGGTTTTTTGGCTGAGGGATATTTCCTTTGGTCTCGCGAGACAGGCGAACTCTACACAGTCGCTGCTGCGCACCGCGGAGTGCAACGGTCCAGCAGAGTGGCGCTGATCTGCACGAGCGATCCAGAAATCCGGGGAGCATAGGGAAGAGATATCCGACGGCAGGAGCCGTTCGAGCCGGTCGGCCAACGTGACGTGCGATGCGACTAGCGATCGTCTCCGATCCGATCGTGCAGCGCGGCGGCGCGGAGCGGATGCTCGAAATCATCGCAAACGCGTTTCCGGAAGCGCCGATCTTCGCGGTCCTGTATTCGCCTGTGACCGGGCCGTCGTCGTTCGAGGCGCGGGTCATTCCGTCGTGGCTCAACCGCATCCCCGGAGCGACGCGGCGCCATCGATATCTGCTCCCGCTCTATCAGGCGGCGATCGAGAGCTTCGATCTCTCCGGCTACGACGTGATCTTGACGATGCACCACACCGTCGCCAAAGGCGTGTTACGGTCGGCCGAGCAGTTCAATCTGTGCTACTGCCACACGCCGATGAAGGCGCTTTGGGAGCGGCCATTCGAGGAGCGGCGGACAATGCCGGCGCCGGTACGGCCGCTCATCGACCTGTTTCTCCACGGATTGCGGCTCTGGGATTACGCGACGGCCGGTCGGGTGGATCGCTTCCTCGCGAACAGTTCCACGACTCAGCTCCGAATCGCGAAGCACTACGGTCGTGAGTCGACGATCCTTCCGCCACCGATCGACACCGAGCGATTCGTGCTCGGCGATCGAGAGGAGAGCGAGGGCTACTATCTCTTCGCGTCGCGGCTCGTGCCGTACAAGCGCGTGGATCTCGCAATCGCGGCGACCGCGGCGCTCGGCCGGCGGCTCGTCGTCGTCGGCACGGGGCCGGGTGCCAAAGACGTCGCCGGTTCGCACGTCGACTATCGCGGTCACGTCTCCGACGACGAGCTCGTCCGGCTCATGCAGGGCGCGCGGGCGATGATCTTCCCGGCGTTCGAAGACTTCGGCATGGCGATGGTCGAAATGATGGCTTGCGGGCGACCGGTGATCGCGTACGGCCGAGGGGGCGCGTGCGATACGGTCATCGACGGCGAGACGGGCGTCCTCGTGTCCGAGCAGACCGTCGAGTCGTTCATCCGTGGAATCGAGCGCTTCGAAGGGCTTACGTTTTCTCGCGAACGTTTGCGAAGCCACGCTGACAGTTTTTCTGCAACGCACTTCATCGACCGCTTGAGATTCGAACTTGCCTCGGCAAGGAAGGAAGCCCCAATGTCGGCATTCGACTCCGATAGCTGAGAGGACTTGTGAACGATCAGGTTTATGCGCCGCTTCGCATAGCGCTCCTCACTAACGACATTGCGCCGTACTCAATTGGTATGGGCATTGCTGAGCTGTATGGGACGCTCGCGGAAGGCTTAGGCCGTGCTGGGCACCATGTTACTGTCATCGGAATCGACGTCTCTTCGGGTCAGCTTCCGAAACCCAGCTGGGGCGAAATCATTTCGTTGCCGACGCCCGCAAGAATTCCGTTCGTTCCTCGGTCGTTGCAGAATGCATTCATTGTTGCTCGAGAACTATTGTATCGACGAGATTCGTTTGATGTCGTCGAATGTGCTTCTTGGCCCGGCCTAAGTGCGTTCGTCTTAAACGCTCGACTGCCAACCGTGGTTCGACTAATCACGAGCGCCGTCGTTGATTCGGATATCGGGCGCGTCGGGATGGTTACGCAGTTCGCTCTCGAATGGCTCGCAGTTCGACGAGCTACGCTTGTCTTTGTTAGTACAGACTATATAAGGGAAAAGGCACAAACGCTCTATCGCTGTAACTTTAAAAGTGTCATCAAAATCCCGCTTGGCATTGAAGACATAAGAGGCGCAAAATTAGAGAAGAAACAGGATGCCATCGTCACTTTTCTCGTAATTGCGGCTGCAACGAAGCGAAAAGGAACCGATGTTTTGCTACGAGCGCTCGAAGGGGCCGCGAAACGGACAGATGCTTTCAAAGTGACGCTCATCGGGCCAACCTATGCGACATACGATGGCTATATTGAGGCAAATCCGGAGCTCGAGCCGGTCTGGCGTAACGTCGTCTCGACGCTTGGAGGGCGGCTGGACGTCCGGCACGGCGTGAGTGAAGAAGAGAAGATGCGCTCGCTTGAGCAAGCTGATTATTTGCTCATGCCTTCGCGGTCCGAATCGTTCGGAATCCCTGTAATCGAAGCGATGCGATCCGCGGTTCCAGTCATTTCGTCTCGCGGTGGAGCGTTGTCGGAGGTCTCGGGCGCGTCCGACCAAAATCTATTCTATGATAATACTGAGGACTTCGAGGAACTCGCGCGTGTTCTGGTCGACGCGATCGCACGTGGCCCGCGAGGCGAGGATCGTCGACGGGATGCGGCGCGCCAAGCATACGAGCGCAACTTTACGTCTGAGAAATTCGTGGAAAGATCCGTGCTCGGGTATCGCAAGGCGATCGTCATGAAGCCGAAGGTTCGGATAAGGACGTAAAGTTGATTCGTAGCTTTGAGCAAAGAGCTTATCGGATAATATAAGTATAATGAAGATAGTCCTAGTGTGCCGAAGTGTACCATATCCGCCGCGAAGTGGAGCGCCACTTCGGCTTTGGCAGCTACTCAACGCGCTCGCGAAGTTGGGCACGGTTGATGTGGTGTCGTTCGGTGATCGCGAGATCGACGCAGAACGAATGCCGATTGCGGCGAGCTGGACTCATATCGGGGATGATGTACCAGAGGCGCGTGTCTCCGGTTGGAGGTTGTTGCTCAAGCTCGTCCGCCCAAGAGAATATCCATTTGAGAATGATTTTTGCACAGGCGAACTCAATTTACAGCTCGGTAGCGTACTCCGGGACCTTCACCCGGATGTAGTCGTTTTATCGCATTGGAAAGACGCGCTTCCACTCGCGCTTCGCGGCTATCGTCGACTCGTCGTTGATGCGCACAATATCGAATCTTTACTCGACGGCGGATTTCGAGCGCAACGAAATGACGGGCTTAGGGCTCGATTTGCGAAATGGCGGTTCCGACGTCGGGAACGAAAGCTTTTTCGTGCGGCACAAAGCGTTTGGACGACGAGCAACATCGACGCCGCCGAAGTCGTGCGGCTCGATCGCAAAGCGAAGGTCAAAGTCATTCCGAATGCGATCGACACCGAACGCTTTCGGGCTGTCTTGACGGGTCGGCTGGCTCGCGACACTGGCGATCAAGCTCGGGTCGCCGGAGCTTACAAGATCGGTTACATCGGAACGTACTTCTACGAACCGAACCAGACATCGGCGATGCGGCTCATCGACGAGATATTTCCGTTGATCGCGGAGCAATTACCGCGCTCTGAGTTGTGGCTCGTCGGTAAGGATCCAACGCCGGAAATGCTCGATGCATCGATTCGCGACCCCCGTGTTCGGGTAACTGGTGCGGTCGACGATACGCTACCCTATTTTCGCGACCTCGACGTGCTAATCGTCCCGATCGTCGTGGCGAGTGGAACTCGTCTCAAGATCCTCGAGGCGTTTGCGGCCGGGTTGCCGGTGATCAGCACTGCGAAGGGCGCTGAGGGAATCGCGGTAGTTGACGGGCAGGAAATCATTATCGCCGAATCCTCCGAAGCACTCGCGAATGCGGCGATTCGGTTACTCGGCGATCGCAATACAATACGCGCCCAGATCGCGGCAGGTTCGGAGCTTGTTGAACGCTCGTATGCATGGGCGAGTGCCGAACGGACTGTTTCAGAAGCTGTGGCGGAGCTCATGACATGATTGCATCGATCGCCGTCGTCATTGCGTCGAAGAATCGTCCGGATCTCATCGGACGGGCGGTTTCGTCGATCCTTGAGCAACCGACGCAGCCCGATCGTATTCTCGTCGTAGATCAGTCGTCCACGCGGTACGCGCTCGAGGCTGCACCCGCACTCGAGCACATCTATGATCCGAGAATTCCGGGGTTGACGGTCGCACGAAACGTCGCGATCGATGCGACGGACGAGTCGATCGTGCTCTTCCTCGATGACGACGCGGAGCTCGCCTCCGATGCGATTCCCGCGATCCGCGCGGCGTTTCTCGAGCATCCCGACGCAGTCGGCGTGCAGTGCTTCGTCGAGCAGCCGGTCGACCGCGAGACGGGTCAGCGGCCGGGGCTTGGGAACGCCGCCTGGCGCCGCTGGGAGGACATTTTCTATCGCGGATTCTTCGATAACCGCCTTGGGCGGATCTCTTCAGAAAGCGATGAGATCGCCCGCGTGCACGGGTGTGCGATGGCGTTTCGGCGCGAACTCTTCGCGCGCGAGCGTTTCGATGAGGGGCTCGTCAATTACAGTTACGGCGAGGATTTCGAGTTCTCGAAGCGTGCGATCCGCCATGGGAAGCTCTTCCTCGTGCCGGGGGCGCACGTCATCCATCACGAGACCGCCACGAACCGTCTCAAGCAGCGGCGGCTCTTCGCGCAGCGCTGGCGGAACATGCTGTACTTCTACGACCGCATGCCGCAGGATCGGCGACCGATCGACGCGCTGTGGCGCCTCTGGTGGATGCTTGGCGAGACGATCGTGTGGCTCAAGAAGGGCTACGGGCTGCCGACGACCCGGCCGAGCGCAGAGTGATGCCCGTCGTCTCGGTCGTCATCCCCGTCTTCCGCGCGGAGGCGACGGTCGCCGAGGCGGTCCGATCGGTACTCGCGCAGACGTTGACGGATCTCGAGCTCATCGTCGTCGACGACGGCTCGCCCGATGCATCGGCTGCGGTTGCCGCAGCGGCGGCCGCGGAGGATTCGCGATTCCGCCTGATCCGATTGCCGCAGAACCGCGGCGTATCCGGCGCGCGGAATGCCGGCTTCGCCGCGGCCGTCGGTACCTGGATCGCGCCGCTCGATGCCGACGATCACATGGCGCCCGAACGGCTTGCCGTGCTTCTCGCGGCGACGGACCGCACCGGATGCGACGTCGTCGTCGACGACTTGCTCGTCCCGCTCGAGGACGGCAGCATCGTGCGGGCCTTCGGCGCCGAGCGCATGGCCGATGGCGAACGCATTTCGGCGGCGCGCTACGCGAGCTACGATCGTCCCTATGCCGGTCTGAGCACGATCGGCTTCGCGAAGCCGTTCTTTCGGCGTGCGTTCCTCGTGCGCAGCGGTGTTCGGTACCGCGAGCACGTCTACGCGGGTGAAGATTTCGATCTCGTGATGCAGGCGCTACTCCGCGGCGCCGATCTCCGCTTCGCCGATTACGCCGGCTACACGTATCGCCGCGATCGCTCGACGCTCTCGCGAGAGCGTCAGGAGCGCGTTCGCGCGGCGATGCTCGCGTCGAGCCGCGAGCTCGTGGCCGAGGCTCGCGCGAGCGGTGACGTAGACGCGCACGCGGCGCTCGCGCTACGCGAGCGCGAGATGATGCGCTGGTTCGATTTCGATGCGTTCGACGGCGCGCTGCGACGCGGCGCGCTCGGCACGGCGCTAATGATTTTTCGGCGCAGCGACGCGAAGCGGTATTTCCTCGTTCGTCTCGCGGCGAGGTTGCGGTACGATTTGTATCTCCGTCTCGGCATCTCGCTCGAGCAGAAGCGCTTAAAGGCCCTTACCGAGCAGGACTGAAGCACTCGTCGGAATGGCTTATGCCTCAACGTCTGCGGCCAGCCACAAGCCGATGTTCGCTCGCATTGCACGAGATCACGATTCGCTATATGTATCTCGTTTCGAGTCGATAGTTGTAATTGCGCGACCTGCGACCAGTGCCGCGCCGATGAGTGCCGCCCAGATCACTACTTTGACGGCGATGAGATACGGCGTCTGATTGAAGATGCTCGCTCTTGCGTTTACGTCGAGCAGCCAAGGAATCGACGCATTGAGCGACGGGACATAGTGCGATGCCGCCGAGAAGTCCATCGCCTCGAATCGCAAATGCGGTCGCGCGATGACGAGGGTACCGAAGACCGCTGCGGTACCGAGTGTTACGGCGGTAGCCTTCGTCGCTGCCGCACGCGATCCGAGATGTTCGCTTCGGAAAGAGACGGTGGCCCAGAGGATGGCAAACGATAGTCCGATCGTCAACCAGGACGCCTTTGTCGGCCAGATGTCGACATATGTCAGGAACTCGACAAACGGCACGGTCAGTGCGGCGACGATCCAGGTGCCATCCCAGATTGAACGCGTCGGCCGGACGAAGATGATCGCGGGGACGATGGCGATCGCTAGCTGATGTGCGTGCACGAACGTCCCGCCAAGCGCCGAAAGCGCTGCAGGAAAGAGGACGACGGCTCCGCTTCGGATTGCTCGATCGCGATGACCGGCGATTAAGTATAGCGCCCCGATAGCTAGAACGATGGACCATACCGTTCCTAGTAGCAAGGCGATGCCGCTTGGCGTCCCGAGCGCTCGTAAGAGCCACGAGAGACTATACTGAGCAGGAAATCGAAGCTCGGCGCGAGCGTGGAGGGAGAGGGTGTGCGCGTATTCTGGCCACGCGTGAAAGCCGAGCGTGAGAGCTGAGAACCCAGCGAGCGCGACAATGCCGACGGTGAGTATAATTCGTGCACTTGGAACGAAGATGAGTGTGGCGAGAATCGCGCCCGCGGCCATATTCGGTTGAATCAACGCGACGAGTAGACATGCGCCAGCGATTGCACCACGCTCAGCACGAATCGCCCAGGCCGCCCCCGCGATTGCTGCAATAGCGATCGGTCCGACGTTGCCGAGCCCCGTCACGTCGTACAGGACACCTAGTGCGACGACGGCGACCGAGAGGCCGAGCGGAAAAGTCGAGCACCGGCTGATTGCAAGGCTTGTGACGAGGCCGGCGGTTAAGGTTGCGACTGCAAGTGCGGTCACTTGCGCGGAGATTGGAAGTCTCGCGAGCCATCCCATCACCATTAGATCGAATGGGGGCAGTGGTGCCGGCGTAGGGCCGCTCAGATGCGTGCCCGCAATCAGACTTTCTTCCTTCGTGAGCGGCTCCGCAAGGTACGGGTCCTGCCGGTCGTGCTCGATCACGCGGCCAGCGGCAACGAATGCGCGAAAATCGACCGGGACGCCCCGATACCACGGTCGGATATGGTTTGCGACGATCAACATTGCGAACAACGCCAGGACCCACGTCGCGGCACGAGCGTTACTCGATAGAAGAAACATCAAATACCCGCTTTTACCAAGGCGCGATGGCGTCTCGTAGTATCGTCTGCATGCGCTCGGTGAGGCCCTTACGGTACGCCTTTGTTGACGACACGACGCGACCGTATTGACGATGTTTACCGCCAACGGGAGCTTCGCCACCGGTAGTTTAGACGCGAAGCGGTACCTTTCCATTCGCCTCGGCCTATGGTTGCGTTACGATCTTATCTCGGTGTCGGCATCTCGCTCGAGAAGAAGCGGCTCGAAGCGCTCACGCGACCGAAAGCGTAACGAAAGCCGTACACTTCGGCGTGCATAGATAACTTGATCCACGCGATTGAGGGATTGACGGGAACAATACTCGGTCGACCGAACCGCGTGCCGTCTGCCGTTCATCGTGGCGGCGCGTTCCATGTCGGAGTTGCGAACTTGTCAAAATCTCTCTCCTCACGCCGGTTCGTTCTCGGCTTGTCCCTCGCATCGCTCGCAGGCTGTTCCGGTGCGGGCGTCACGAGTGGCGCGTCGCCATCGGTCGCCGCTGCCGGTCGTGTCGTCGGCTCGCCGACGGCACCCCCCGTCCTCACGCATGCCGCAGCGCGAGCGCTTCCCGCGACGGCCGCCGCGTCGTTACTCGACGATACGTTCGCTACCGACGCGATCGGTACGGTACCGCCGGATTGGTCGCCGACGTCCGGCAATTGGACGATCTGCGCGCCTGATCGGCAACCGAGCTCGTATTGCTCGACCAGCGCCGACGGCGTGTCGCTTGCCGGCGCCCCGACGTGGTCGGACTATACGCTGCAGGTAACGGGAGCATCGTCGAACCCGTCGGGTGCGAGCGTCGCGGTTCTCGCGCGCGTCCAGGACGCGAGCCACTTCTACGAGTTCGAACTCAGGCCGGATTTTCGTACGAACGCACCCTCGTGGTGGATCTGGAAGTATGACGGCGGTGCATGGAGCTATGTTGCCGGTGCGCCGCTCGCCACGAACGCGGCACCGATCGCTTCCTTGCGCTTCGACGTGTCCGGTTCGCAACTGTCGGCTTATGTCGAGTACGCCGGCGCGTCGACCTGGACGTCCCTCGGCTCCGGCACCGACGCGAGTTATACGACGGGCAAGATCGGGCTTCGCAATCAGGGTTCGGCGGCGAACTTCTCGGCCGTGAGCGTCACCGGTAACGGCTCGAACCTCACGTCCGTCCGAGCGCTCAGCGCTGGATCGTTCGGCGCGAATCAGGGCGTGAACGTTCACAGCGACTATTACGGAACGGCCTACGAGAACGATCCGGCGGCGTACGAGTCGCTCGCGAAGGGGCTCGGCGTCGGCGTGCTGCGCGACGGCGAATCTCCCCGCGACCCACACGTGTGCGCGATCCAGCAAACATTCGCTGCAGCCGGGCTCAAGTTCGATTTCGGCGGTGGTATTGCGCCATCGTCGTCGGATATGGCAGACGTTATCGCTTGCGTCGGCAAGGCGGCGATCAAGTCGTTCGAGGGAGCCAACGAGTACGACATCTCGCACCCGTCGAGCGATACGAACTGGCCCGCGACGTTGCGCGCGTCGCAGCAGACGCTCTACGCGCAGGCGCAGGCGCAGCTCCCCGGTATCGACGTCATCGCGCCTTCCGTTACGACTCTCGGCGCAGCGCAGTCGGTCGGCGATCTCAGCGCGTACGCGACGAAGGGAAACGATCACATCTACATCGGTGGCGACCGGAACCCCGGGACGGGGCCGTACGGTAGCAACGGCTATGGAAGCCTCGCGTACGATCTCGCGGTCGAGGCGCCGATCAACGGCTCGCGACCGGTCGTCGTCACAGAATCCGGTTTCACGGGCGCGAATGGCGTCAGCGGAGATCTCTCGCTCGCGACGCAAGCGAAGTACGTCGGTCGGAACATGTTGCTCTTAGCACAGCTGGGCGCCTCGTCCTATTATTACGAGCTGCTCGACGACGGATTGGACGGCTTCAGCAATTATTCGCTCGTAAGCGCCGCGTACGTGCCAAAGCCCGCCTACTATGCGATGAAGGCGATCCTCACGCTCCTCGCCGACGGCGGGAATGCGACGGCGACCGGCTCGCTCGCGTACTCGGTTTCCGGCTCGACCGCGAATGTGCGAACGGCGCTGCTGCAGAAAACGGACGGGTCGTACGATCTGGCGATCTGGATCGAAGCGCCGAGCGCGGCCGTCGATACGGGCGTCGACATCGCGGTTCCGTCGCAGCAGGTCACGCTTACGCTCGCGAACGCGATGGCGGGTTCGCTCTATTCGTACGATTCGTCGTGGTCCTTCGCCTCGAAGCCGCTCGGAACGTCGACATCGTTCCCGTTGACCGTCACCGACGCCGTGGAGTTCGTCGCACTGCACTGAGGCAGACGTTCGCCTCGACTTCGCTCGGCACCGAGACGTCGATGCAAGTGACCGCCACCGACAGCGTGCATTTCGTCGAGTTGCACTGAGCGGACCGACGGTCGGCGGTGTGATCCGTCCGCCGTCGATTTCGCTTCTAATTCGCCTTCGCAGTGACATTAACCGAGCGCCGCCGCACAGAAAGCGGCGCGTTTTAGGGCCGATGGCGTCCCCGGTTCACGATGCACGCGATTGCCTCCGATGGTCGGACGGCGCCAACGATACTCCAGAAGCAAGCCGTTCGCCTTAGTTGCGACGGATGCGTTCCGCTTTGGAGTTGTCCTCGTGACTCAGTCTTTCCGTTCTGCGAGTCCGCTTTTACTCGGGCTGTCGATCGCGACGCTCGCCGGTTGTTCGGGTAGCGGCGCCGCGACCGGCGTGACGCCCGCGCTCGCCGTCACAAACGGCGTCGCTTCGTCGGCATCGGCCCCGAGCGCGGCGGCACCGGTCGTCTCCGGCGATCCGACGATGCCGCCGGTCGTCACGCTCGCTGCGGCACGTACGCTCTCGACGTCGGGCGGCTCGTCGCTCTTCGCCGATAATTTCTCCGCCGATCCCGTCGGCGGCGCTGTCGCAAACTGGACGTCATTCTTCGGCCGGTGGAGCGTCTGCACGCCTGCCGGTGAAGCACGGTCGTACTGTTCGAACGCGAACGACGGGGGGGCGTTCGCCGGCTCGTCGACATGGACGGACTACACGCTGCAGGCAACCCTCGCGTCATCCAATCTCCGTAACGCCGGCGTGGCGCTGCTCGCGCGCATGCAAGATAGCAGCCACTTCTACCAGCTTGAACTCCGGCCGGATTTCCGGACCGGTGCGCCGTCGTGGTGGATCTGGAAGTATAGCGCCGGATCCTGGACGTACGTCGCAGGCGGCCTGCTCGGCTCGAACTCGACCGCCGTCTATGCCATGCGCTTCGATCTCACGGGATCGCAGCTCTCGGCATACGTGCAATATGCCGGGACGGCCACCTGGACGTCGCTCGGCTCCGGGAAAGATGGCAGCTATACGTCCGGCAAGATTGGTCTGCGTAACTGGGGCGCTCCGGGTCGCTTCTCCGCCGTGAGCGTCATCAGCAGCGGAACGGCGACGGCAACCGTGGCCGCGAGCCCGTCGCCCGCTCCGACGCCGACGCCGAACGCGAGCTTACCGAAGGTCCAGGCGATCAGCGCCGGCTCGTTCGTTGCGAACGAAGGCGTGAACGTCCACACGGGGTACTATGGGACCGCCTACACGAACTCCGCGGCGACGTACGAGTCGCTCGCGGCAGGGCTCGGCGTCGGGGTCTTGCGTGACGGCGGTTGGGCGGGCGACCCGTTCGTGTGCGGCGTCCACCAGGCACTCGCGGCGGCCGGCCTCAAGTTCGCGTTCGGCAGCGAGATCTCGCCGTCGGCATCCAGTCTGGCGACCACGATCGCGTGCGTCGGCCGCAACGCCATCAAGTCGATCGAAGGCGCCAACGAATACGACATCTCGCACCCGTCGAGCGATACGAATTGGCCGGCGACGCTACGCGCGTCGCAGCAGGCGCTCTTCGCGCAAGTGCAGCAGCAGCTCCCCGGCGTTGACGTCATCGCGCCGTCGGTGACGAGCGTTGGGGCCGCGCAAGCCGTCGGCGACCTCAGCGCCTATTCGACGAAGGGGAACGACCACGTCTACGTGGGCGGCAACCGCAACCCCGGCACGGCGCCCTACGGCGGCAACGGGTACGGGAGTCTCGCCTACGATCTCTCGGTCGGAGCGTCGGTGAGCGGGTCACAGCCGGTCGTCGCGACCGAGGTTGGGTTCAACGGCGTCGGCAGCGGCGGTTCGGGTAATCTGTCGCTCGCCACGCAGGCGAAGTACGTCGGCCGCAGTATGCTGCTCATGGCGCATAGTGGCGTGCCGACGTACTACTACGAGTTGCTCGACGACCGGATCGACGGCTTCAGCGCTGATGCGCTCGTGGACTCGTCGTATACTCCGAAGCCGGCGTACTACGCGATGAAATCGATCCTCGGGCTGCTCACCGACGGCGGCAACGCCTCGGCGACCGGATCGCTTGGATACGCGTTCTCCGGCTCGACGTCCAACGTCCAGAGCGTCCTCTTGCAAAAGGCGAACGGAACCTATTACCTCGCGTTCTGGATCGAGGCGCAGAGCGCCGCAACGGACAGCGGTACGGAAGTCGTCGTGCCCTCGCAACAGGTCACGCTCGCGCTCGCCACCGCGATGACGGGTTCGCTCTACACGCACAACTCGTCATGGGGCTTCGCCTCGACGTCGCTCGGCACGGCCTCGTCTATGCAGCTCACCGCTACCGACGCCGTGCAGTTTGTGGCGCTCCACTAACGTCGCTCGGAGCCAAACGGTCGCCGCTCCCGGGATGGGGGCGGCGACTACCGAAACCGTCAAACGGGTACGCGACGTAGTATGCTTCCCGTACCTCCCCCGATCTCGCAGCATGGCATCGTCGGCGAGTTCGCTCGGACCAGCTCGACGAAGCATGCGGTCACCGTCGCGATCGGCGTCGACCCGAAAGCCGGCAAGGCGCAGGCGCTGAGCGCCGGCGCTTTCGTTGTGAACAGCGGCGTGAACACGCACATGGGCTATTACGGCACGGCGTACACGAACGACGTTCCGAAGGTCATCTCGCTGCTCGAAGGGCTCGGCATCGGTGTCGTCCGCGACGGCGAAGCGACGGGCCATTCGGATATTTGCGCGGAGGACGCGAAGCTCGGCGCCGCCGGGATCACGTTCGACTTCGTCACGAACGTCAATTCGCCGCCCGGCGATGCTACGAAGTGGGCCGAGTGCGTCGGCCCGCGGTACGTGAAGTCGTTCGAAGGCCCGAACGAGTACGACATCAGTCACGGGAGCGATCCGCACTGGGCGGCAACCGATCGTGCACGTCAAACCGCGCTCTATCACGAGATCCGATCGAAGTTCGGCGATATGGGCGTCATCGCGCCGTCGGTCACGACGGTCGGTGCCGCGCGCGAGCTCGGGAATCTCTCGAACGTCGCGACGGCCGGTAACGCGCACGTTTACTACGACGGCCTGCGGAACCCGGGCACGCCGCCGTACGGCGACGGCGGTTACGGCAGCATCGGGTACGATGTCGCTGTCGGCAGCCCCGTCAACGGATCGCTGCCGGTCATCACGACCGAAACCGGGTTTGTCGCCGGCCCGACCGGCGTGAGTCTGGCGACCCAAGCGAAGTACGTTGTGCGGAACCTGCTCTTACTCGCCGAGCATGGTTCGAGCTCGTATTATTACGAGTTGCTCGACGACCACGTCGACCGATTCAGCCCATCGAGTCTCGTCGATGCGGCGTATCACCCCAAGCCGTCGTACGATGCGATGAAGTCATTGCTCGGCCTCCTCGCCGACGGCGGCGACGCGAGCGCCCGCGGAAAGCTGGGCTTCGCGATCTCCGGTTCGACCGATAACGTGCGCAGCGTGCTCTTCCAGAAACGGAACGGAACGTTCTACCTCGCGCTATGGATCGAAGTTCCGAGCGCGATGGTCGACAAGGGCACCGATATCGCGGTTCCGGCACAACGTGTATCGCTCACGCTGCAAAAGCCGATGGCCGCGACGTGCTATAGCTACGATACGGCATGGCATCTCGTCCCGACATCGCTCGGCGCGAAGTCGTCGTTTCCGCTCACGTTGACGGATTCCGTGGAGCTGATCGCGCTCCGCTAGTGTAGGCCGTCAAGCAGAGTGAACATTTTGGAGTTTCGAGCGAGCTCTTGTGACTTTTTCGAGAATATCGCTTGCTTTCGCGGTCCAGATGAACGGTTTTGGGTTCGCATTGTGAGCGGCGATGTGTTCTTCGATCGCCGCGATGAGTTCGGACACGGAGCGAAAGACGCCACGTCGGACGCTTTGCATCGTTAGGTCACGGAAGAATCGTTCGACCATGT
>JAABUJ010001179.1_pt1 | contig 40146 bp, 38 predicted proteins | sample 5559131 | NCBI WGS metagenome assembly JAABUJ01 (sample SAMN10711875, study PRJNA513366) | rock metagenome | isolation source: Antarctica rocks | place: Antarctica: Victoria Land, Mt New Zealand nord | collected 2016-01-07 | reverse complement strand
CAACGATCATGGGTAGGCCCAACAGGGCGGCGCCGAACATGCCGCCCTCCAGTCCAATGCGGGTGGCCAGCACACCCATCAGTGGCGGATAGATGATGGCGCCCGTGCTCGCGGCCGTGGTGAGGCCACCGCTCAAGGCGGCGATCCGGTGCGGATAGATGCTGCCACCGATGGCCATAATCATGGGGAAAACCGGACCGTAACAGGCGCCGGCGAGGGTAAAGAGGACCGCCGCGACTGGAAAAGAGGGACTCCAGACAGCGCCCGCCAGAAAGAGCGAGGCGAGGCCCACACAGCCCACGGTGAAGGACGAGTACTCGAGCCGTTCGGCGATCCAGTTCGAGGCGAAACGCCCAACCGTTAATCCACCCCAGAAGGCGGAGAGCACCGCGGTAGCCTGGATCACCGATACGCCGGCCAGAAAACGCACCAACCAATTGCTGATGCCGATCTCGGCTCCAACATAGAGCCCGATGGTAACCGCCAGATACGTGAAGGGCAATAAGCTTTGCTCGCCGTGCTTCACTCCAGTCACCTCGTGCTCGTTGGATGCTTCCTCCCTCCGTCCACTGGGCATCTGAACCAGGATCAGCGCGGGAAGGGTGAGCAGGAAGCCCAGGCCGGTGGCCAGCACGAGCAATCGCCATGGGAAACCGACGCTCACCAAGAGCCCCACCAGCGCTGGAGCAACCAACGAGCCGATACTGAAAAACGCATTGAGGACGTTCTGAGAGGAAGCCCGAGCGTCTGGATACAGGTCCAGGAAGAGCCCGGTCACCTGCGGCTCAATCAGTCCGACGCCGCCGGTGCTGAGTGTGCCGCCCAGCACAAAGAGCCACCACGCCGGAGCCGCTGCCGCCAGGGCGCCGCCGGCCCCCGCGATACACACGCCCACCCGGAGTACACCACGACGTCCCAGTCTTTCCGCAATGAGACCTCCGCTCAAGGCGGCCACCGCGAACAGGCCGGACGACAAGAAGTACAGCAGGCTCACCGCGGCGTCCGGCTGCGCAAAGTCATGCTCGACCGAGCGGACCAGCGAGGGTATCAGGACCGCGGACCAGCCAAGCAGTCCGAAGAGGAGGTAGCTGGTGGAATCGAGCAGTCGCTTGTTGGGCATAGCCATGGAGCATACCCTTGATCGGGATAGTGCTGCATGGGGGAACTGTGGCCGGCTGCGGTATCGCTGTGCGCACGCGATACTATGCAGAGAGGCAGGGAGGAGTGCCATGGACCCACAGTGGCTGGAATGGGCCAAACGCTTGCAGGCAGCGGCGCAGAACGGGCTCGCGTATAACCCCAGTCCCTTTGATCTGGAACGGTATGAAGCCGTCCGTCGAGTAGCAGTGGAGATGATGGCGGCACACGCCGACGCGGCGCCGGAACGCATTGGCGATCTGTTCGCGGGGCAGGTGGGACACGCGACCCCGAAGGTGGACGTGCGCGGCGTGGTATTTCGGGAGAGCCAGGTGCTGCTGGTGAAGGAACGAGTCGATGGCTGCTGGTCGCTGCCAGGAGGGTGGGCGGACGTGTACGACTCGCCCAGCGAAGCGACCGTGCGAGAGATCTGGGAAGAGTCCGGCTACCGCACCCGTGCCACCAAGGTCCTGGCCGTCTACGATCGCTCGAAACACGGACATCCGCCATTTCCCTTTCACACCTACAAACTCTTCTTTCTGTGCGAACTCGTGGGCGGCACGCCAACCAGCAGTATTGAGACCGAGGAGGTGGGCTTTTTCGATGAACACGACCTGCCGGAACTCTCGATCGGCCGCGTGACACAGACCCAGATCGGCCGGTTCTTCGCGCACTACCGCGATCCAACCTTACCCACTGACTTCGACTAACCGATATGCATGATGACACTGGAGGTCTCGGTCCCACCGGCCTCGAATTGGCCGCGTTGAGCCGGAGCGAGATTCCCCTGGCCGCGGAAGTGGTGGCTCTGAGCCTCTGCGACAACCCCACGCATGTCATTCTGCATGGCGACAACCGCGAGCGCCGCATACGGATTCTGCGCCGCATGGGACAGGTGGTGCTCATCACCAGGCAACATCCCGCCATCGCCGCACGCCAGAACGGCGCCATTGTCGCAGTGCTGAGCGCGGCGCCTCCCGGTACCTGCGTCCCCTCCATGGCCCAACAACTCGGCACGCTGGCATCGATTCTCCGCCTGGGTCCCAGTACAGCATCTCGTCTGCTGCAGTTCGGCGCGGCGGCGGCCAAGCATGAGCCGAAGGAACGCCACTGGCACCTGGGACCGGTGACGGTAGCACCCCAGGCGCAGAGTCAGGGGATCGGCAGCCGCATCATGCACGAGTTCTGCCAGGAGGCCGACGGGACCGGCGACGCCACCTACCTCGAGACGGACAAACTGGACAACGTACGCTTCTATGAACGTTTTGGCTTTGAAACGGTCGGCGAGACAGAGCTGCTCGAGGTTCCCTACTGGTTCATGCGAAGGCCACCTCAACCGCTGCCGTGATGACCTGCCAATGACGCCGGTTACTTCTTTACCTGGGCCGTCAGATCCATCCGCGATTGATTGATCAATCCAGAAACCACTGGATTCAGCAGGTTCGAAAGCTGCTGCTGCGCGGCGGTCTGCGCGGGCGACGGACTTTGCAGACCATCGGCCAACACCGAGCCTTGCATCCCCGTGGACTTGATCTTGAACAGGGCCAGGGCAGTGGGCGCAACATCCTCCAGCCGCACCGGTGCGTGTGATACCACACCCGCGGCCACACCCGGCCCAGCAATGACCAGGGGTATGTGCTGCGACAACCAGGCGCCACCACCATGGTTTCCCTTCCAGCCCGGTGCACCCTGCGTCACGAAGGCCGCGTCTTCGGTGCAGAAGGTGACCACGTCGGGTGCATTGCCCCCCACGAAGCTCTGCAGCAGGTATTGATCCGCGCTATCGGTCTGGGGGAGTACGTGCTGACCGGTCGCCAGTACATAGCTGTCTCCGGTTTGCGCGTGCACTTTGTAGTACACAGCCTGAACGTAGGGATTCTTGGCGGCAAGGACATTTTCGGCGACCGATTGAGCCATCGCCGCGTTTTGCAGCCAGATGTACCCTGCCGTCGAGTACGTCGTCTCCAGAGAGGTTGTTCCGGCCTTGGTGACGGCGTTATCCATAACCGCGTCGGGAATCTCATATTTCAGCGGCGCCATGCCATGATCCGCCGTGATCACAAACGCAGTCTTATCCAGGACACCTGCTTTGCGGTACGTATCCTCGATATAGCCCAGATCTCGATCAAAGTCCTTCATCAGCGTGACCGCTATGTCGTGCTGGCCGCCGTCTACATGGCCCAACGGATAGTCGAACTCGGGCAGGTTGATCAAGGTCACTTGCTGATGCGCGTGCTTGAAGGATTCCATAGCCAGCTTCGTTGCCAGCGTATCGTCCGTGCCTAATGGCGGCGTGGTTGTTGGAGCCGACAGACCGGGAGCATTCAGGATGCTGGCTGGTGGCACGTGGCCGGGGATAGCGTTCGGGACGTAATGGTTCTTTGCGTCGGGCGCATAGTACATGATGTAGTCGGCGTTCGGGCCACCCAACGGGTCGGCGGCATAGTACTTATGGCCACTGACGGCGACAACTTTGGCGTGCGGATAGCGCGCTTTAAAGAGCGAAGCAATGGTCGGGACACCCGCCTGCTGCATCACGTGTTCCATCGCGCCCGCGCGAACTATGTCGGGATTGAAGAGCCGCACCGCGGTATTGTTGTCCGATATCCAATTGAAGCCAAGCATCCCGTCTCGAGCCGGTGTGGACCCGGTCGACAGTGTGGCGTGGCCCGCCGGCGTCTCGGACTCGAGTATCCCGGCGAACGCGTGGTCGTACTCTATACCCGCCCTGCGCAGCGCATCGAAATGCGGCAGCGACGTGATATGGAGATAGCCCGGTTCCCCTCCATCCAGCACCAGCACCACCAGGTACTGGGGGATGGCCGCGGCCCGTACCGCAGCCATGGAACTCTGGTGCAACTGATGGGCCACACCGGCCGCCAGGGACGTGGAAAACAGGAGAAAGATGGCTGCAAAGACGGAGAAGGAAGCACGAGAGACCGTCCTTCCCCCACGATAAGCACGCGAAGGCATATAGGCAAGTGTACGCGATAGGGCTCACGGGGAGGCAAGGAATCGGGGAGGTTGGAAAGGAAAGTTAGGAATAATCGTGGTCCCTTTGGCGCAGTGGGAAGAGCGGCGGGGGAAGAGCTACGCTGTCTGCTTATCCCCGTTGTCACCTGTTTCCGCAACGTGCTTTCGGCTGAGGCGGACTTTCTTGATGCGGCGCCCTTCGATCTCCACCACTTCGAGCTGGACGCTATCCGCGTGGACCAGATTGCCTACCTCGGGAACCTCGTTCAGATGCTCGAAGAGAAACCCTCCCAGGGTGTCGATATCGTTGTCGGCGACCAGGTGGATGTTCATCTCCTCATTGACATCCTCCAGGCGAACCATGGCGTCGAAGATGTACTCGTCCTCGCTGACCTTGCTATAGGGCGGTTCCTCGGTGTCGTATTCGTCCTGAATCTCGCCCACAATCTCTTCAAGGATGTCCTCGATCGTGACCAGCCCCACCGTGCGACCATACTCGTCGAACACGATCGCCATGTGTACCTTCTGACGCTGAAATTCGCGTAAGAGATCGTCGGCGCGTTTGGACTCAAAGACGAAGATGGCGGGGCGAGCTACGTCGCGCAGACTGACGGTGAGATCGTTCTCGCGCATGTACTTGAGCACATCTTTGTCGTAGAGAATGCCGACAATCTTGTCGATGCTGTCCTCGTAGACCGGTATGCGTGAGTGGCCCTCGCGGAGAATGACGTCGAGCGCGTCCATCAGCGGCATATCGACCGGCACGGCGATCATGTCGTTGCTCGGTCGCATCACCTGATCGACCATCACCTTATCGAGATCGAGGATATTCTCAATCCTCTCGGTTTCCTCCTCGGTTAATCCACCCTCGCCTTCAGCCAGGTTGATGGTGGAGCGCACCTCGTCCTCGGAGATGGCCGGCACTGTGTGCAGACCGCCTCCCTGCCCCAGGAGTCGCATCAGCACGCTGACAATGCTGCCGGTGGAGGAAATGATCGGGGAAAGCAGTACGGAAAAGACCCGCACGGGACGCGCCAGAACGCGCGAGACCTCCTCCGACTTACGCACCGCGATGTTTTTCGGCGTCAGCTCGGCGAAGATCAGGACCACCAGGGAAATTCCAATAGTCGCGACCAGTTCGTTCCAGGGAGAGGGAAGCAAATCTTTAAAGAGCAGTGTGGCCATGCTCGAGGTCACGATCAGCGAGGTCGAGCTGATGATGAGAATGGTGGACAGGAAGCGATTCGGGTCGCGCTTGAGATAGGCGATGACCTGACCGACGCCGCCGTGCTGCTCGAGGTTGTGTATTTGGGCTGGACTCAGCGCCGTCAGCGCGGTTTCAGCCGCCGCCGACATCGCCGCCGTTATCACCGTGACGACCAGCAGCGTCCCTTCGATTAGGTGTACGTTCACTAGGGGATCAACGGCTCCTGTCGATAGCGCGGCGCCTGGAAGAGCGTGCTGATCGAGCTGCCCTCGTGCGTCCGGCGGATGGCCTCGCCAATCAGCCAATCGATTGGTTCGATGATAATCTTGTGGTCCTTGCAGGAGTCGGACAGCTGGATCGTGTTGGTAACGACCACGCGCTCCAGCTTGCTCCGGCGGATCAACTCACAGGCGTTATCCGCCATGATGGGGTGCACGGCGTATGCCATGACAGACTTTGCCCCGCGTGCCAGCAGCATATCCGCTGCCTCTTCCAGGGTACCGCCGGTTGAGATCATATCATCCACGATGACCGCGGTCCGGCCCCGCACGTCTCCCACCATCTCCAGCACTTCGGCCACGTCCGGCTCCGGCCGGTGTTTGGCAATAATCGCCAGATCCGCGTTGATGCGATAGCGGAACTCATTGGCACGCGACACTCCGCCGCTGTCCGGCGAGACCACCACCACATCGCCGATGTTCTGCATGTTCAAGAGATCGGCCAGGATGGGGATGGCGGTGAGGTGGTCGACCGGGATATCAAAGAAGCCCTGAATGGCCGGCGCGTGGAGATCGACGGCAATCACGCGGTCGGCGCCGGCGGTGGCAATCAAATTGGCCATCAGCTTGGCGCTGATCGGCTCCCGACCGGCGGCTTTCTTCTCCTGCTTGGCATAGGCGTAATACGGTATCACCGCGGTGATGCGGTCGGCTGAAGCCCTCCGCAGGGCATCAATCATGATGAGCAGTTCCATAATGTGGTGATCTGAGGGACTCGAGGTCGGCTGGATCACAAAGACATCGGCGCCGCGGACATGCTGCTCAATTTTGACGCGTGTCTCGCCGTTCTTGAAGGTACCGACCATCGCATGCCCCAGCGGCACGCCCAGATACTTACACACGCCAAGCGCCAGGGGCCGGTTTGCGTTGCCACTGAAGATCTTCAGGTCTCCCATCAAAAACCTCCGGCGGAGACTGCCGACTTCAGGCGGCAGAGGAAGCCGGACGCGCCTCCCCTGTTTGTTAGTTTATCGGCTAGCAACTGATATACTGGTGGATGGAGCGCTACCGGAAGAACGCTGGTTCGGTGTACGCGTTGAAGTACCACCTGGTGTGGTGCCCGAAGTACCGTCGTCCAGTGTTGACCGGCGATGTTGCCGTGACGCTGCATGCGATTCTGGCCGCGAAAGCATCCGATCTGGATGTGACGCTTCACGCGGTGGAAGTACTGCCCGATCATGTGCACCTCTTGGTCGAAAGCGACCCCACCGTGGCCGTGCAGTTTTTGGTCAATCAATTCAAGGGGTCGTCGGCTCGGATTCTGCGGGACACCTTCCCGTCTCTTCGGACCCGTCTTCCGAACATGTGGAGCAGGAGCTACTACGCGGGGACGGTTGGTGTGGTCTCGGAGGCGACGATTCGCCGCTACATCGAACTCCAACAAGGCCGGTAGGTGAAAGCCTTTTTGTATCGCATCTACCCGACGAACGCGCAAGCACGTGCAATGCAGCGGCAGCTTGACGTGGCGAGAGAGTTGTACAACGCCTGTTTGGAGGAGCGACGCGAGGCGTGGAAGCACGCTGTCTCGCGCACCTACTACGACCAGGCCAACCAACTCAAAGACCTGCGGCTGCTGTGTCCCGATGTGGCATCGGTCAACTTCTCGATGCTGCAAGCCGTTTGCCGTCGCGCCCACCGCTCCTACGAGGCGTTCTACCGTCGCTGCAAGGCGGGGGAGAAATCCGGGTACCCGCGTTTCAAAGGCAGTGACCGCTTCGACAGCATCACGTTTCCGAGGTACGGCGATGGCTGCAAACTGACGGCTCGGTTGTACCTGCAAGGGATCGGAGACATCAAGATCAAACTCCACCGTCCGACCGAAGGTGCGATCAAGACCGTTACCCTCAAGCGCGAGGGGCGCCAGTGGTTCGCCATCTTCGTCTGCGACGCGCCGACGCATCCGCTGCCCGCCACGCACCAAAGCGTTGGCCTTGACCTTGGCTTGACCCACTTTGTCACGCTTGATACCGGGGAGACGATTGCCAACCCGCGCTCCCTGCGGAAGGCACAGGCGAAACTCCGTCGTGCCCAACGCTCGCTGTCGCGGAAGAAGCGCGGAGGCTCCAATCGTCACCAGGCACGAGTGCGGCTGGCGGCGCAGCATCGTACCGTGCGAAACACGCGTCGCGACTTCCACCACAAGGAAACGCGAAAGTTGGCGGACCGTTTCGATGTGATCTGTCATGAAGATCTTGCAATCACGAACATGGTCAAAAATCACTGTCTCGCTCGGTCGATCAATGATGCCGGTTGGAATCAGTTCCTGCACCTCCTTCACGCCAAAGCGGTAGATGCTGGGCGAGTCTGTGTTGCCGTGAACCCAGCCGGAACCAGTCAAACCTGTCTCTGTGGGGCGCGAGTCGAAAAAACACTGAAGGACCGCTGGCATTCGTGTTCCTCCTGCGGCCTCTCGCTTCCCAGAGATCACGTGAGCGCAATGCTCATCAAGCGGGAGGGGCACTCCCGTTGTGGCGGAACGGAGCGGAACACCGCACCCGTGCCACAAGAAGCCGTCTGCTTGAGCTGACGGAGTTGTCACTACCCCTCTCTCCTCAACTGCTCATCGTTATCAAGTGTAGGCCCTTCCTTCATAATGCGCGCCGGCACCCCGGCCACGGTGCTTCCCGGCGGCACATCTCGCGTCACCACCGAGCCGGCGCCGGTGCTGGCGCCCTTACCAATCGTCACCGGCGCGCGCAACATGGTATCGCTGCCGATGAATGCTCCGTCCTCGATAGTAGTCCGATGCTTGGCGCTTCCATCGAAATTACAGGTGACGGTTCCCGCTCCAATGTTGACCTCACTGCCGACCACCGCATCGCCCATATAGCTAAAGTGATGCATTTTGTACCGCGATCCCACCACCGACCGGTTGATCTCGGCGAAGTTCCCGATATAGGCGCCTCGGCCAAGATGCGAGCCGCCACGAACATGTGAGTACGGACCGACCGCCACGCCATCCTCCAGGGTCGAGTCCTCCACGGTGGAAGCCACAATCCGGCAGCCCTCGCCGACCTGTGCATCAACCAGGTGCGCGTGCGGTCCGATCACGCAGCCGCGTCCGATACGGGTCTGGCCGGTGATGGTGGTGCCGGGCTCGATCACCGTGTCCGCCTCGATCTCCACCTCTTCTCCGATAAAGGTGCTGGCGACGTTCACAATCGTCACCCCGCTCGCCATGAGCCGGTGATTGGTCCGGCGATAGAGGGCCTGCGTGGCCTCCTCGAGCTGGACCAGATCGTTGATGCCCAGCACCTCGGCCCCTCCGGACACCGTCACCGCGGCGGTTCCCGGACGCTCGATCTCGGCGCCTTCCGCCGCCATGGCCACCACATCGGTCACGTAGTACTCGCCTTTAGGCGGATGCGGCTGCAATTGCGCCAGGCACGCGCGCAAAAAGGGCGCATCGAAGACATAGGCGCCCAGATTCACCTCGTCGATAGTTTGCTGCTCCGCCGAGAGATCCGACTCTTGCATCAGGGCGACCGGTTCACCTCCCTGGTTGCGAATCACCCGACCAAAGCCTCGCGTGTTCGCCAGATGGGTCGTCAGCAACACCACCCGAGCGCCAGTCTGCTGCTGCAGATCGAGCATCTGGCGCAGCGTCTCGGAGGGCAGCAGCGGCTCGTCGCCGTTGACCACCAGCACCCGCTGCACCTCAGCAGGAAGCGAGTCCATGCCAATCCGCACGGCGTGTCCGGTTCCCAGTTGCCGATCTTGCACCACATAGAGGGCCGACTCTCCGGCCTCGTGTCGAACGAGTTCGGCGCCATATCCGACGATAATCGTGGGGCGAGCGAACCCGGCGCCGTCCAGTGCTCGGAGAACGCGCGCCAGCATGGTCGTTCCCGCCAACCGGTGCAGCACCTTTGGCAGGCGTGATCGCATACGAGTGCCCTTGCCGGCGGCGAGGACTAGAGCAGCCTCGTTCACGGCAGAGACCTCTCGGCTAGGTGGACCGGATCATCCGTCATACCCACCTTACCAGCCACCATCCTGCGTACGCCGCCCAGCCCTGACGAATAAAAAAGTGAAGCACCTGGTCGTGGCTCCACTGTGTGTGCACCCGATGTGTTCTGCTCTCTTTATCCCGTGAGGGTCGCTGGATAGTGTGCTGGGGCGGCAGGATTCGAACCTACGATAGCGGATCCAAAGTCCGCTGCCTTACCACTTGGCCACGCCCCACCGACGCTCGATTGTACGGCCTGACGCAAAAGATGGTCAATTAGAGCGCTGCTCGCGCCGTACCCAACGGTAGAACGCCCAGACGCCGAGAGAGACCACGGTCCAGGCCACCATGGCCAGCAACAGCGCGACCCAGGCGGGGTCCCGCGATCCCAACTGCCAGATCACGACGCCGAAGGCCACCAGACCAATACTTCCGGCCCGCGCACCAAACGCATCGGCCCCGGCAGCCCCCTGCCCGTCCTTCTCACCCAGCAAGGTAAGGCTCGCCACCAGAATGGCGGGGAAAGCCAGGAAGAGGCCAGCGACCTCCGGCCCGGACGTCTTGCCGATAATCCCCACCAGAGCAGTCACCGCGCCACCGCCCACGAAGCGAATCGTGCAGTCCTTGGCGGAGGTCTCTTTGATCTTGGCAGGGTCACTGCCAATCGGGGTGAACACGCTCATCGCAGGAAGAGCCCCCACAGCCCGAACGCCATCGCCAACCAGGCGGCACAGGCGATACTGGCCACCACCAGCGTGTTGCCGGTCCGTTTCAAGAGCAGCCGGCTGGTCAGCACGGCATAGAGCAGAAAGGCCGCCGAGCCGGCTATCATCGACCGCCCCTCCAGCCCCGCATAGCTGCCACCATGCGATGCAAAGGTCAATCCGAGGGTGGCCAGGGCTACCCACGGCGCGGCGCCAAAGATTCCGGCGAAGCTCTTGGGCTGCAGCACATCGCCCAGCACCGCGAACGCTGTTACCACCACGCCGCCCAGGACGAATCGAACCACCAGCTCGATCACCATAGCGCACCTCTCGCAGCAGGTGATGAGGCAACATTCATGCCCGAGAGCGAATTGAAGACGGAGTTGCGCCCTGAACTAGGATTCCAGCTGGCGCAGGTGCACATCCACCAGGGTATACAGCATACTTCCGATCTCGCCGTACGCAGCGCCCCGGCCCCATCTGGTCTCAAAGCGCCATACCTGCTCAGGAGTATGCTCCAGCGTGTGATAGCCCCGTTCGGCCAGCGCCTCAATCAGCTCGACCACCATGGCATGCAGATCGAGTTCGTATCGCTGCACCTGTTCTTTCATCGCCGCGCACACCCCTAATTGCTTTGTCATTTGTTGTTCAACTCTAATTCAAGCATACGACATAGCAGAGTGTGGACCGATGGAGGCCGAAGCGTGCACTCTCAAAAAGAGTGCCGTAAAGGCTAGGTTGCAATCTCTGGCTGTCCTCAACCCGACATTGCTTTCGTAGGGGTCGTGGCTTGTCCAGCCTTCGGCGCTGTGGCTCCTGCCCGACCCCAGCGGTGTCTCCGCGGGGGTAATGATGGTCACCGCGTAAAGTATAGAGCCATGATGCTCCCCACGTCGCTTGACTCCCTGCCGGCTGGACTGCTCGGACGTATCGTCGAGCGTGTGCTGGGCTTCGAACTCGATCCCCTGGCGGTGCTGGCCTCGGGCAGCTATGCAGCCGGCCGGGCTGAGTTGAGCAGCGATCTCGATCTGATGCTGCTGGTGGACCGCGAGCCTACCGAGGGCCATCGCACCTGGTTCGAGGATCGGCCCGGTCAGCCCCTGCATGTCTCCTGCGGCTGCAAGCTGCTCGACCAGTGGATAGAGAACGGCCGCGAACCTGCCGGATGGTCGCTTGGCTTCCCCACTGAAGAGGCGACGACCGTGCTGTGGGGGACCGATGCCGGCCGCCAGCGCTTGGGCGATCCGCCGACGGTGTATCGTCCGGCGGGCACACCGGAGCTGGAAGACTTCGTCGAGAGCGCTTCCAAAGCATGGCGGGCTCTGGCCGCCGGCGATCGGGTGGGCGCCCGCTGGCACGCCCATGACATGGCCGCATATGCGCCAGCTCTGCTGGTCCCGCTCAACCCAGAGCGGCGGGTTACCGATCGGCGTGATGCGCTGGCCGCCTCCCTGGCGCTGCCGGTGGCGCCACCGCACTACGCGGCCGATCTCGCCACCTGCCTGGGCCTCGACTGTGTCGCCGGTCAGACGCTCACGGTGGCAACCCTTCGCCTCCCATGTGAGCTGCTAGCCTTCCTGCGCGTGCGGCAGCCGGACATCGATCCACAGCCCTGGATCTCCAGATATCTGGTCGATGGTTCTCTGGAGCGGCATCTAAACGCCATTGAGAAACCACTTTGAGCTGGGGAATACGCACTCAAAGCGCATGACGGCGCGCAGCGGGATAGTATGACCCTGGAGGTGGTCATGAGCGACGAGCCAAGTGGTACGGATAGCAGCCAATCGGTGGCGGAAACGCGCGAACTGTGGGACCGGAAGGCGGCATTTTGGGACGAGCGTTTTGGCGAGGGGAACGAGTTCCACCGGCTGCTGATCGAGCCGGCGACGCTTCGGCTGCTGGATATACAGCCAAACGAGCGGGTCCTCGATATCGCCTGCGGCAATGGCGCTCTGTCCCGCCGGCTGGCGGGCCTGGGGGCCCAGGTGCTGGCCTTCGACTTCAGCAGCGTCTTTGTCGAGCGGGCCAGGGCGCGCAGCACCGCGTTGGCCAGCCAGATTACCTATCAGGTGGCCGACGCCACCGATCGCGATCAACTGCTGGCCCTGGGTGAGGGCAGGTTCGACGCGGCAGTGGCCGGGATGGCGCTGATGGACATGCCGGCCATCGACGCCCTGGCGGAGGCCCTGAACCGGCTGCTGCGTCCGAATGGGCGCTTCGTGTTTACGGTGCAACACCCCTGCTTTAACTCCAACGCAGTCGCCATGCAGGCCGAGACTGAGGAGCGCGAGGGCCGGCTAGGGGTCGTCCACGCCATGAAGATCACCGGCTATCTCGATGTTCCGCCCGGCATCGGGGCCGGCATGCCCGGCGAGCCGAATCCGCACTACTACTTCCACCGGCCGCTCTCTCAACTGCTGGCCCCCTTCTTCAGCTCGGGATTCGTGCTGGATGGCCTGGAGGAGCCGGCCTTTCCCCAGATCGATGACGCCCGTGCCCTCTCCTGGGCCAGCTATCACCAGATTCCGCCGATATTGGCCGTGCGTCTACGCCGTCAGGGTCCCTTTGGCGCAGAGCGGCAAGGGTGAAAGATGTCCTTCCTTTGTTCGCGCTCAGATTCTAGCTGATGCGTGCGGCGGGGTATGATCGTACACCGGGTACGGAGAGAAGACGATGTTTGGACCCACACTGCGCGGCGAAAAAATCAGTCTGGAGCCGCCGCGCCGCGAGGATCTACCGCTCCATCGGGCCTGGCACGCCGATCTCGAGATCTTCCGCTACCTGGCCCCACTGCACGGTCCGTCCACGCCGGCCCAGATGGAGCGCGACTTCGAGGAGATAGCGACCTACGACCGCATGATTGCGTGGGGCCTTGTGCGCGAAGGGCAGACTGTCGGCGCCGCTTTCATTGTCGATATCGACTGGATGAACCGGCAGGCCGAAACGACGCTGATGCTGGGGGACCGTTCGGCCTGGGGCCAGGGCTTTGCCACGGAAGCGGTGCGGCTGCGCACCCGCTATGCCTTTCAGGAACTGGGCCTGGAATGGCTGGAGAGCAATTCCGTGGCGGACAATATCGGCATGCACCGCGCCTTGGAGCGCTCCGGCTACCGCAATATCGGGCGCAAGCGTCACTGCTTCTACCGGCACGGCATCTGGCACGACCGCTTCATGTTCGAAGTACTCCGCGAGGAGTGGCTGGCCGAACACGAATAACGGGTGCGGTCGGTCACCGTGCAGGACCGGCACAGATGTTGCCAGAGATATCAGACAGGTGCGTGGCACGGCAACCAGCTCACACCTACTACCACAGGGAAACAGAGAAGGGGAGTGATTCAAAATGGCGAAAATCAATCCGATTCAGGTTCAGAAGTATCTCAGCGGCGTCGATTACCCAGTGCACAAGCAAGACCTGCTCAAGCGCGCCGAGCAGAATGGCGCCGATCAGGAGGTCCGCTCGGCACTCGAGCAGTTGCCCGACGAGTCATTCGAGACGCCGGCTGATGTCAGCAAGGCGCTCGGCAAGCTCGAGTAGCGACGCCGCTTCAGACGTCTACCTGGCGCTGAATCTCCCGCAACCGTTGTGCGATCTGCTCGGCGCGATCGGTGCGGCCGCGGCGTCGGTTGACCTCGAGTTGCAGGTCCAGCGGCGGTACCCGTAGCTGGTAGTTTCGCCAGATGACTGTCTCCAGCCGTCCGGCCGCGATGGGGCCGAAATCGCCGGGCAGCGGCAAATCGCCGCGCTCATTGACCTCGCCGGCCCACTCCAGGGAGGCGCCCATAAACGACCGCCCAAACCACTCGGCGATCCAATCGGGCATACGAGACGTGGGCTGAACCAGGTAATCCAGCAAGAGTTCATCCAGCGCGTGCGCCCCTGCCGCGTCTGTCGCCAGGTCGATATCTCCCGGAGTCACGTCGAGGCCACGCACGGCAAGCGCCGCGCTTCCTACAAGGTACCAGGTGATTGGGCTTCCATCCACGACTCGCAAAAACGTGAAGAGCGCTTCCTCCCAGGGGATGGGCATCTCGCCGGCCCGCTGCAGGATGAGTGATTCAGCGCTGTCCGCAAAGTTGCGGTAAATTCGATCGAGATGCGGGCTATCGTTTGGTTCGAGACAATCGAAGGCGCCTTCCCTCTCCGTCCACCCTAAATGCCGAGCCACATCGTGATAACGCTGATCGAGATCGACAATTAGGAAGTGTTCCCGGTTGTCTATGGTTCGTCGTTCGCTTTGCATGAGTGCTCCTTGGTCACAGGCCGGGGTGCGTGGGGTGTGCTGGCTCGAAGGCGGCGGCTATTGGCGGCGCATGTCGCACCGCGGGGCTGAGCGTCGCTGCCACGGCCAGCCCAAATAGCCAGACGCCGAGTACCAGCACCGTGGTACTAGCTCCTATCCACTGGAGCAACAGACCGGTGAGCGCCAGCCCCAGGGGCTGACTCGCGGTGACTACCAATTGGAAGACACTTCCAACGCGTCCCCGCAGGTGCTCTGGCACGCCGGGAAGAAGATAGCTGAGCTGGACCACATTGTAGATGGGTATCAACACATACATGCCTGCCGTGATAACCCCCAGAACAAGCGGGTTTGGCGCCACGGCATACAGAAGCCACAATGGCACTGAGGCCCAACGCACGCCAAGAATCACCTGTGCAAAGCTGAACCACCGCTGAATACGGCCGCCAACCAGCGATCCCGCGATGCCACCCACCGCGGCAATCGAGAACATGGCGCCGATTCCCGCCGGCGAGGCGTGCTGCTGCTTGGCCAAAACAATGAGGATCAGGTACAGTCCTGATCCCACCGCGGCATAACCGCTGGTGAGAAGCGCCATGGTACGGATGAGGGAATGGCGCCACAGCCAGGTCAGACCCTCCCGTATCTGTCGCACGATGCCGGACTTCACGGTAGTCCGTTCCTCCTGGAACGCTGTCTTAATAAACAAGAGGGAGAAGACTGACGCGGCGTAGGAAATCGCGTCGACCACGAAGGGAACGGCACGTCCTATCTGATACAGAACCCCACCGAGCGCAGGTCCCAGGAGTGCGGCAACTCCGTAGTACGCTGCTTCGTTCTGCGCTGTCGCCGCAGCCAACTGCTCCTGGGGTACGAGTTGGAGGAGAGCTGCCGTTTCCGCTAGCTGGAAGAACACAAAAAGTGTCCCTTCCACAACCGTCGCGAGGTAGAGCTGCGCGAGCGTGAGATGGCCGGTCCATAGCGCAAGGGGGATGCTGCCTAGAGCGAGAGCGCGTCCTGTATCACAGGTCACCATGACCGTCTTTCGATTCCAGCGGTCCACCAGCGCGCCGGCAGGCAAGCTAAAAATGATATAGGGCGCGGCACGTAATGCCCCCGCGAATCCTGCCTTTGCTGGCGAGTGTGTCAATGCCAGGATCAGCAGCGGAAAGGCGATGATCGAGACGCTGGAGCCGAGCGATGACACGGTCCGTCCCGTCCACAACAGAAGGTAATCGCGATTACGCCTGAGTGGTACCAGGGGGGATGTGCGCTCAGATCCGACTGTCATTCCCCACCCTACAACGTTCGCCCCAGTCCCTTTTGTCGCTTCAGCCTTTCTTCCCCCAGAGGTCCCCGCTCAGTTCCATCCCACGTTCCTCCAGGGAGGTGCGCACTGCCTCGGCCTGGTCCTCGCGAATCATGGCCAGGGTGGGCGCGTTGGGCAGGGGCTGCAGGGCGCGCTTGAGTTCGCGTTCCGCCAGCAGGTCCGCCATGATCTCCGGCGTCTCCACCTGGAGGAGCAGGACCCGGTCCAGCGCGCCACGGCCCCAGTCCTTGGCCCAGCGCTTCACCAGCGTCACCACCTCGGCCGGTAACGGCCCGGTGTGAAACCGCTGGAGAACGGCAATGATGGCGTCGGGCGTTCGCCCGCTTCTGGCGCCCTGTCGCAGGCTGGCGCCGGTGAGGAGGGCGGCGCCGTCCGGCGCCTCCTCTATAAAGGAAGCGAGTTGGTGGCGGACGTGGATGCTGGGCAGGCGATCACGAAAGGTGATGCGTCCCTCGGTATCCACCGTTAGCAGGGGCCGCTCCTGGGTGTCCTTCCCCTCACTCAAGGCTGGTAGCGGCCGGGCCTTGGCCGAATCGGCGTTCACGAACGCGTTATAGAGCGCGTCGAGGTGACGCGCCGGAACCAGGGCGGCGGTGGGTGTGATCCGTCGCCCCAGGGAGGCGCCAAGTTCTGGATCGGCATAGAGCGCATCGAGTGCCTGCTCGTCGGTGGTCTGCAGGAGTGGAGTGGCCCGCCGTATACGGATTCGATCGTGCTGGCTGCCCCAGTCCTCCAGCGAGCGCCGTATGTTTTGTGGCACGGGTGCGGCGCTGATCTGCTCCAGAAAGGCTAGGATCGCCGCCACGTCCATGCCGCCGCGCTGCGCGGCGTACACCGATTCACGTGTCAGGTGATATTCCACCACCTGCTCGGCGCGGACTCGCTCGGCCAGCCGGTCCAGAGTAAAGAGCACATCTTCGCCGGTCGGCTCAAAGGCGAAGATTTGAAAGTTTGGCTGGACCACCACGTGCGTTTCCGGCTCGGCGGATGGGGGTGTTTCTCCACGCAGCAGCATCGCGCCCTCGGCAGTGACGCGAAACACAGAGGGTTGCTCACCCTCTGCGGCGAGACCCAGATCCACCATGCCAAGCCAGTACAGCGCCTCGGTCACCACCACCCAGATAAACTCGCCCTCAACGTCATTCCAGCCCACGGCCTTCCGGTTCAGTCGCTCGAACCGCAGGCCCAATTGGTTTTCGCCGCTATACACACTTGGCCGGTAGTCTGACGGGTAGTAATACCGGTCGCTGGCCCAACTCCGGGAGAAGAGGAACTCAAAGGCACGGATTCGCAACCGTTCGATGAGGTGCGACAGCGCAATCCACTCACCTGCCGGCAGTTCGATCAGCTCGGCCAGCACACGTTGCCGTGCCGCCACGACCATCGAGTCCTGCAGGTTGGTTCGGGGCGTGATGGTCAGGTCCGGAAGACGCGTCAGCTCCGACCAGCGCGCATTTTTTCGATACGTTTCATAGAGCCGGCGTCGCCGCTGACCACGCGGCTCGGCGAGGAAGCCGGCAGCGCCGGCGCCCAACATCAGTCCACCTGGCGCCTGGACCAGCAGCCCCAACTCCTGCGCTAGCGTGCGCAAGAGCGGCAAGCGGCCTAGGTCGCTTTCCACCTGCACTTTGGCGGCGCCCTCTGGCAAGCGCAGCGCCTCGTCGATTCGCAGCAACGCACGCTTCAGAATCTGGCCTCGGATGGTGAGCGGAATGGGCTCCTCGCGGGCAAAGCTGAGGATGATATAGATGTCTCGCAGCAGCGTGTCCGGGTCCGCGGGCCGCACACTGGGCGGCGGCGGGGCGGTTTCAATCGGCATGGTGACCGGCGGCAGATGCTCGAACACGGCGGTGGGAATGAAAAGATACTCGGCCGGCGCCGTGAACTCGACGTTTGACCGGGAGGTTCCTATCCCCGTGCTAAAGACCAGGCCGGAGACGCTCAACCGGGCCATGATATCCTCGAACTTTCTCGAGTCGGACTTGGTTGGAGAGCCCCGTTCCGGTGAGTAGCTCCAGGAACTGCGCGCAGGTGGCGGATCGATCTTCTTCTGGGACGCCAACTGATCGCGAAAGACCGTGGTGGTGACCTCACCACCACGCAGAATCAGTAGATCCAGCACCGCTCGCTGGTGCGGTTCCAATTCATTGAGCGCGGTGGTGATGGTAACGGGGTCGTACAACCGTTTGGCGAGCAGCGTGACCAGCTTTGCTTTGCTCAGCCCCTTGATCTCGACCCCACGCCGCCGTCCCATCTGCTGGAGGGACACCAGACCGTATTTTTCAAGAAGCGTGGCCGCCGGGAGGGATCGCAGCACCGGGGTGGTCATGCCTCTTCCACCACGCGTGGTGTATAGCCAAGCCGCGTCAGCTCCTCCACCAACTCGTCGACCCGCGCCGAATCAATCGCCACCAGGCGCGGCGAGAAGGTCTGCAGCACCGCCTCCCGGAGCGAGCTGGCGGCCAGCAGTTCGCGAAGGAGGAGGTCGTCGCCCAGCTCCACCAGGGTCACCTCGTCGTACAGGCGGATCGCGCCGTAGCTCTCCCACCAACGCTCCAGGATCGCTTGCACCGCCTCCGGCAGGGTACCGCCGGCGCGCTCTCCCAGTAGCGCCATCAGTTGTGGCCCCGATGCGCCGCCATCAAACGCTCGTTGCACGCCTTGCGCGGTGAGGCGATAGCGCAGCCCCTGCGGCGAGGCGCCGGCCATGGTGCCAATGGCGGCCAGCATGGAGTGGATTCCGCTATCCAGCGTATTGGGCGGCACGGTAACCAGCGGCGTGTGCGTGCTAGGATCGATCTCCAGCAGCAAGGGCGGCGCGTCGTCCGGCCGCTCCAGGGGCGCCGGGCGGTCGCCCAACACCGCTGCCGCCGGACGCACCCGAAAGGCTACCGGCTCCCCGTGGCGGGTACCAACCTCAATCAGTCCCAGCCAGCTCATGGGCCCGGTCAGGATGGTTCGCACCAGGGCTGCCCACACCCGGCGCCAATCCTCCGGTTGCATCAGGTCGAAGCGGCGGGAGGAGCCGGGGCGCGAGAACCACCAGCGCGGCCCACCATACAGATTCGGGTTGCCGAGCAGGTCCGGCGCCAGCTTCCGGCACAGGGTGAGGAGGGACTCCACGCTGTACCACTCCGTTTCGGCCGGGAGATATGCGACGATTCGCGCCACCAATGCGCGCACCGCGCCGGCGTTGGGATGCGTCGCGGCCCAGTAGGTCTGCCCCTTCAGTGAGTAATGGAGAGCAAGCGGTCCCTTCTCACCCACGACCATGCCCAGTTCCAGTAGGTCCTGAGCATCGAGCCAGGCAGTGCTGATGACGTCCAGCCGCTGGCCGGAAGGAAGCGCAAAAAGCGTGCGCAGGAGATCCTCACGGATAGTCAGACCGTAACCGGGCTGTTGGGTATAGTCTTCAACGATGCCGAGCCTGAGTAATATCCAGAGCGAGAAATCGATCATAGCCGGCGTCTGACCGGTGAGTTCCTCCAGCCGCCGCAGGTCCTCGCGTGCCGTGAACAGGGCAGGCTGCAGCGCGCGCACGCTCTCACTCTGGTGGCCGGACGCGGACGAATCGGGCTGCCCTAGCCAGCCACGCGGAAGTACCGCATGCACTTTCTCCTGAGCCGCCATCGGCTGGACGCCGATGCGTCCCTGTGTCAGCTCATATCCGATAATTTGGCACACTTCGGTCACGCCGAGCTTTGCCGGCGGCGGTATCACCGACCGCACGGTTGACGACATACCGAGCAGCACGTCTCGCGGTGGAATGGCGGCTGCTACCGCGTACGGTACCCAGCAGTTGGCGGCGTCCGCGGTATACGTCTCATTGCGAACCACCAGCGCGAGATCGGCCAGGGTATCCAATGCAGGAAAGTGCTGCGCCGAGGGCTTCACCGCCAATCCCAGCGTTGAGCAGGCACGAACGATGGTCCGGGAGGTGACGCCTGCGCCGCCAACCCCACTGAGCACGTTCGCTACCTCCAGGGTCAGCCTCTCATCATCTCCCAGGGTGGCGATGGCAGCCTCGATCCCCGTCCGCTCGCTGAGCAGCCTGGCCAGTTGCGCCACCATCTCCACCTTGTTCTTGGCCACCACCCGCAGACCGCGGCGGCTCGCGAGGGCGCGCAGGTTCTGCATGGTCACTGGCTCGAGCAGCCTCGCGTACTCCTCCTGAGGAGACACTTCCTGTTCTGAATATGGCGCGGCCGGGTCGAGATCCTCGTCACCATCGTCGTAATAGTCCAATTCGCCGGCGAACGACTCTCGGTCGAGGATAGAAGGGCCCTCCTCGACCATCGCCACGAACGAGTCGCGGACACGGAGCCAATGGAGCAGCAGCGCAGCGGCGTGCCGGCAAAACGCGCCCGATCGACAGGTACACTCCGATGTCAGCTGTCCGCCACCGGCCTTGACCCGCACCACATCGACGCGCCGCCAGGTGCCCAACACCTCGGCGGCCAGCCCCCGGTGCTCGATGCCTGGCGCGAACACATGCCCTTCCCGTTGCAACGCGTCCCCGCGGGCGTAGGCGCCCTCGCCACACAGCCGCCGAACATCCGCTTCCGAGACTGCGACCGAAAAGCCTGGCGCTTCAGCTGGTACCGGCTTGCGCGGCACCAGTTACTCCCCGCCCGAGGCGCGCACCAAGGTTAAGTGTCCACGCTGCCGCTCCGGTTGACCGGCCGGCTCCGCTGACTCGACGGTACACAACTCATCCGCTCGGACCGTGGGGCGGTAGTCCTCCAGCTCATCCTCATGAAGGATTTCGTAGCCGTAGCCCTGCTCGGTGAGAAACATCTGGCGATTGGCGGCGAACTCCTGATCGCGCGTATCGCGCGTCACCAGTGAGTAGAAGTGCGCCAGCTGGCCGTCGCGCTTCGGACGCAGAATGCGTCCTAGCCGCTGCGCCTCCTCCTGACGGGAGCCAAAAGTGCCTGAGATCTGCATGGCGACGTTGGCATCGGGCAGATCGATCGAGAAGTTGGCCACCTTGGAGACGACCAGCAGGCGAATCCGCCCCTCGCGAAAATCGGCGTACAGTTTCTCGCGGTCACGGGTCACGGTCTTGCCGGTGATCAAGGGCGCGTTATAGCGCTCGGCAACGGCGTTGAGCTGATTGAGATACTGGCCGATAATCAGTATCTGGTCTCCCTCGTGCTTGGTCAGCAGTGCATCCAGGATATCCATCTTGCGGGGATTCTCGGCGGCAATCCGGTACTTCTCGCGCTCCTCGGCCACCGCGTACTCCATGCGGCGCTCGTCTGGCATAGCCAGCCGAACTTCGTGGCACAGGGCGGTGGCGATCCACCCCTGCTTCTCCAACTCTCGCCAGGGAACATCGTATTTCTTGGGGCCGATCAGCGAGAATACATCCCCCTCGCGCCCATCCTCACGCACCAGGGTCGCGGTCAGCCCCAGCCGGCGCCGAGCCTGAATCTCGGCGGTGACCCGGAACACCGGAGCGGGCAGCAGATGGACTTCGTCGTAGATGATCAGTCCCCAGTTGCGCTCGTTGAAGATGGCAAAGTGGGGGAACTCATCGGTGCGGCGCTTCCGATAGCTGAGCACCTGATAGGTGGTGGCCGTGATCGGCCGGATGTCCTTGTGTTCGCCGGTGTACTCGCCGACCATCTCACGCGGCACGTGAGACTTGTCGACGATCTCCTCCAGCCATTGCCGGGCGGCCACGATCGATGGGGTGAGGATCAGGGTATTGCACTGCAACTCGTTCATGATTCCCAGGCCGACCATGGTCTTGCCGGCGCCACAGGGGAGTACCACCACCCCACTCCCGCCGTGCGCGGCGCCACCCGCGTGGAACACAGCCACGGCGTCCTCCTGATAGTGGCGCAAGGCGAAGGGCTCGTCCTTCGAGGCCGTGCGCTCCCGCAGCCGGATCTCCAGCGGCGCCCCGGTGACGTAGCCCACCAAATCCTCGGGCGGATAGCCAAACTGGAGGAGCGCCTGCTTCACATGGCCGCGCTGCATTTCGTCGACAATCAGCGCGCCCTGAGGCGTGCGCCCCTGTAGGTACGGGATGAGCCGCTTGTGATGGGCAATCTCGGCCAGGAGCGCCACGTCGTCCGACACCAGCAACAGATTGCGCCCCTCGCCCTTGACCAACTTGACGCGGCCGTAGCGCGAGACATAGTCGTCGATGTCGCGCCGCACATTGTCCGGCAGATCGTACTTGCCGAACCGGTTCAGCCCCTCGACGATGCTCTCGGCGGTTACCCCGGACGCGGCCGCATTCCAGAGCGAGAGCGGGGTGATCCGGTAGGTGTGGATATGCTCCGGGCTCTTCTCCAGCTCGGCATAGACCGCCAGGGTATCCCGTGCCTCGTTATAGAACGGGTTGTCGACCTCGACCAGCACGCTCTTGTCGCTCTGCACGATCAAGGGAGCAGTAGGATTGTAGACCATGGTATTCCACCCCACAACGAAAGCGCATGTGTTGCGTAGTACTCCATTCTACCGAGTCAGGCGAATGGTCGAAAGCGCGGCGGTAGCGAGACGCTGCGATGTCGAAGGACGCCGCACGTGGCGTGGAACTTGATGTAGTTGAAGATCATCGACCACACCCCTAGCACGCAGGCGTACTGAAGACGGTGAGATAAAACGCATGAGAGAGATCAACGAGCAACACCCGCACGGGGGCGACTGGCTGCGCGCCATCGTTTTCGGGTTGAACGACGGGCTGGTAACCACCCTGGTCTTCATCATGGCCGTCAGTGCCGTGGCCTCGAACCACCTGGTTTTGATCGCCCTGGGCGAGGTCGTGGCCGGCGGCATCTCCATGGCTCTGGGCGGCTACCTCTCCTCTCGCACCTCGCGTGACCTGCTCGAGCATCGCATCGCCACCGAGCGCCACGAGATCGCCAACGAGCCGGAAGAGGAGCGCGCCGAGCTACGCACCATCTACGAACGCAAGGGATTGCGTGGCGTGATTCTCGATCGAGTGGTGGACGATCTTACCGCGGACGACGAACTGTGGCTCAAAGTACTGGTCAGCGATGAATTGGGCGTGGTGGAGGGAGAGCACGAGCGCCCCTGGCTGGAAGGCTTCCAGGTGGGCAGCGCCTTTGCGCTGGGCGGCCTCATTCCCACCATCCCGCTGCTGCTCTCCCTCCCATTTCCGCAATTCTGGGCATACGGTCTGACTGCGATCACAGCTCTGCTGCTAGGAGTGCTCAAGTCGCGTTACACCCAGACCGGCCCGGTTCGCGCGGGGCTAGAGTTCCTGGCCATCGTCACCGGCGGGACTCTGGCCGGCGTCGCCGTGGGTCTGCTCCTGCATGCGTTATGAGGTTGGCCCCCTCTCCCCCGTCCCCTCCCACCCTTCATAAAGAGGGCACAAGCCCTCGCGGGGGGGAGGGGCGATACTGTGCCTCGGACGCGAACACCCACTGCTCGGAGAGCGCGCTTTCACTGGCAGACACTCTATACTTCCCCTACATCGCAATAGCAACTCGTACTAGGCGGACTCACTGCCTCCATGCTGCCGCAGTACCGTGGCGATGTCGTCGGCGCCGTTCGCCATGGCGACCGCCAGCGGTGTTTGGCCCTCGAAATCGGGCGAGTTAACCGGGGCACCGTGCGCCAGCAGCCATTCCACCATGGCGCACCTGCCGTTGCTCACCGCGCCGCTCAGGGCCGGACCCAGGCCCACATCGCCACCGCGCGCCAGCACCGCTTCCGCTACCTCAACGTCACCGCTCAGTGCGGCATGGAACAACACGGAAAAGCCGTGTACCCCCGGCCGCCGGGCCGACTCCGGGTCATTCTCTAGAAAGCGCGCCACATCCTCCCCGCGGCCCAGCATGGCAGCGGCGTAGATGGTGAGCGGCGCTCCCTGAGCCAGGAGGTAGTCGGCGATGTCATGCCGTCCCATATGTCCGGCTGCTTCCAGCGCGGTCTCGTTGAACTTCTCGTAGCTGCAATTCAGCAGGTCGGGATGCTGCTGGCGCAGCTCCTGGACGCGCGCGAAGTTGCCGTGCGCCGCTAGCACGAACTGCTCGATCAGTTCAGCCGTTGGATCGGTTGTTTCCTGATTGCTCATTGGCTCCAGCGTGCAGTCCTCTCCGTAATTCTTGGCAATCATGACGGGCATGATGGTAATACTTAGCTTTGCTAAGGAAACTATAGTAGGTGGTGGAAAGAAAAGCAAGTGAGCCGGATAGCATGGCCGTGGCCGATCAACTGCACTCGGCGGCAATTCACCTGCTGCGACGAGTACGCCGGCACGATCCGGATAGCGGGCTGAGCGCAGCGCGCCTGTCGGCGCTCTCGGTCATTGTATTCGGGGGACCGATCACCATGGGCGAGTTGGCCCGAGCCGAGCAGGTGCAGCTTCCCACCATCAGCCGCTTGGTGACCTCACTGGAGCAGCAGGGATTGGTGTGCCGCGAAATCCCGCCGTCCGATCGACGCGTGGTGTCTGTGCAGGCTACCGGCCATGGGCGTCAGGTCTTGACCGAGGCGCGCGAGCGCCGGATTCGAGATCTGGGCCAGCAACTCCAATCCCTGCCGCCGCACGATCTCGCCACATTGCGCCGCGCCGCCGACCTCCTGGAACACCTGGGCGGGACCGATACCGATAGTCAGGAGTGAATCAGCACCAGGGATGGCATCGCTGTTCGGTCAAAGGAGCCGCGCCGCTACGCCCTTCCTATTGCGCGACATGAACCGGCTCGGTTGTTTCCGCCGGAGAGACCCGAAACGCGGAGACCATCGGAGCCGAGCACGGGGCTGCTTCGCGTCTCTTGTTCATCTGTCACACTTTTTGCTGATCCGCGTATCATCCCCAGACGGTGACGACCAAGGGCACTTGGTTCCAATGCGGGAGCGCAGGATTGTTATGTATGTGATGGTTCGTCGGGGAGGTGAGTGTGGCGAGCATGACTGAAGCCTGGCAAGATCGGCAGCCTGATGCCGGAGAAGGCGAAGCTGCGCAAGCGGTTGCCGCGTGCACGGACTCAGAAGCCTTTCTCCAACTGTACGATCGGTACTTTGAGCGCATCGAGCGCTACGTGATGGCTCGTATGGCTGGCCCGGAGGTCGAAGATGTCGTGAGCGTCATATTCATGCGGGCCCTGGAAAAGATCCACCTATTCAGACCAGACCGCGGCACGTTCGGGGCGTGGCTCTTCGGCATCGCTCGCAACGCGGTCCGCGACCACTTTCGTCGTCGGGGCCGATTTGGGTTTTGGGCCCTCGACTCCGTCGAGACGGCTCCAGAACCCCGATCAGGGCCGGAGGACGTGGCACTCCACGGAGAGCAGATGGAGGATGTCTGGCGGGCGTTCCTGACTCTGACGGAGGATCAACGCGAGGCATTGGTGCTCTACTACATCGCAGAACTGAAGTATACCGAGGTCGCTCGCGTGATGGGTAAGAGCGACTTCGCAACCCGGAAGCTTGCCCAGCGTGGGCTTGAAGGGCTCCGACAGCAACTGAGTAAGGAGAAACCGCAATGACCGATTATGAAACTGTCGATGACGCGGCGATGGTGGAAGCCCTCCTGCGCGCGATACCGACCACGCGGTCCGTCTACCGCGAGCGACTCCGTTCGCAACTCGCGCATGCCGCCACAGCTCGCACCAAGCGCAGGCACAGCGTCCTGCGGCGGTCGGGCGGCTGGGCGGTCGCGGGGGCGATCATGGCCGTCGTTCTGGGTGTCAGCCTTCTTCTCAGTCCGCATGCCGCTACTCCAGCCAGCGCGTATAGCATTTTGCGGGCAGTGGCGAGTGACGCTTATTCCCTCCCATATACTGGCACCTCGACCGTCAGCTACCAAACGCCGTGGCACGACGATTTCCCGGTTCAGGTACCCGTCGCGTCTTCTCAGCACCAGGCCACGGTAGACTGGTCGGTGCGTGACGCGCTGCACTTTCGCGTGGATATCCACGTGATCCTTCCATCCCTGGATAGCGGCGTGAAGACTGTCGTCGTCAACGGCTCCGGGATCCTGAGCTACGATCATGGAAGCGGCAAAGCCTGGACTGCGACCATTCCGCAGCAGGATCTGGCATGGGCGAAGGCTCATCTCCTCACCATCCTACAGAGCGGGGCATCAGAAGGGCCGGTTGCGGAGGCCGATCCATCGCAGACGGTGCAGACTTTTCTGGCGCGGACGCAGCAGGAAAAGTCGCGATTCGGCGGCTTTGCACGGCTTGTTGGACAGACCACGGTTCTGGGGCACGCGGCTGACATAATCGACTTTGGGCCGGTGTTCACGACCTCATGCTCCGATCCCTCTGGACAGCCAGACAGTGCAACGGGACAGGTGACCTGCGCCGGGGGCCACGGCGAGGGATGGGCGCGAGTCTGGGTCGACCACAGCCATCCGTTCATCCTTCGGTATGAGGAACATGGGCTGGGCAGCCTCTTGGCTGCCGGTACCACACGGTCGGACTTTGTCTACCAGGCTACGTCGGTCTCATTCGGTCAAGGCCCGTCAGACGCCGCACTACAGTACCGGCCGCCCATGCCGGCTGTGGACACCGGGAACGCATGGCGCGTCTACCCTGATGCCGGACAGACGAGCACCGGCGCGACCTTGCCGGCGCCGTTCATTCCGACCGTGTGTCCGGGGAACGTTGCTACTGGGACGTGGTGTCACGCGGACTGGTCGACGACCTACGGAGATGGCCCTCTCACGCAGCCTATCCAGGCCGACACGCTGTATGTTGAGGGGAGTGCCGCTCTGGCAGGAATCGCTCCCTCGATCGGGCCCACCTCCGTCCCTCTGGTTCCAGAAACGTATGTGTTGGTGCAGGAGCGTGTACGGCTGGATGGCTTGTCATCTGCTCTGCAGGTCGGTCCGACCGAGGATGCGAGTGGGTGCCAGGCGTGGAGCGGAAGCTACGCCAATGGCCAGCGCTGGACCGCCTTCGCGAAAGGTGACATTTCGGTTCTGATTTCCTCGAACAGCCTGTCACAGTCGCAACTCGTTCGCTACGCTGGCCAGATCTGTACGCCGTGAGCCCTGCCACGGTCCTTCTCATTCGATCTCAGCACCTCGGCTGGCCGGGCCTGCACGTGGCACTAGAGGAGGATATGCACCTGTCGGTCGTAGCGGATCTGTCGTGTTCACGCTTCGCTATGGACGTCGCTGCGAAGACTCGTCCGAGCGCAATCCTCGTCGGGGAAGATGTGACCGGAATATCCATCGTGAGACTAACCAAGGAACTGCGCTGCAGTAGCCCGGAGAGTCAGATCGTTGTCGTTGGCGAGGCAGTCAGCCAGGATAATCTCATAGCGCTGGGTCAGCTTGGGATCAAAGGCTACCTGCTCTGGCGAAATCTCGACCGGACATGTCTGTGTCACGCGCTAGCCAGCATTTTGGATGCGGGTTTGTACGTCGCAAACCCGGCGGTAATCCAGGCACTCGTTTCGGCCCCGGACCGCTGGCCCACACCGTGGAGAAACGAGGCTCGGTTTAGCAAGGCGGAGCGAGCAGTGCTAGAGGGACTCTCCATAGGGTTGACGGAGAAGCAGATCGCACGCGGCGAGGCCATGAGCCTGCGAACGGTCGAGCGGATAATCTCGGGTTTGGAACGGAAGCTGGGGGCGCCGACGCTGTATGTTCTGGCGCTGAAAGTGCGAGATATGGATGTGGAGTGACCGGATCAGCGACACGTACGATTCGGGCGCAGGACCGCACTGGAAACCCGCCACCAGGATGGCGGGTTTCCGCCTAAATAGCGGCGGTCTGCCCCCTTTCGCTCCGCACTGTACGGCGGTAAAGTGATTGATACGGACGCGAAAGCTGGAGCAAATGCCGTTGGTGCCCCGCCGAGATACATTTGCGGACGGGAGGTGATGCTGGTAAGGCTGGCCGTGGCAAAGAGGCCCGAAGCCCTACAGCACGGGCCCTTGTGCGCGGGCTTGGCAGGCCGAAAGAACGCGACAGTACCCGCACTGGGCTTGCCCAGTGTGCATCAGATAGTCGGGGGCGTGTTCAAGTCGCTCATCGTTATTCTTTAGGAGGCATTGAAAATGAAGACGGAGATTCGCCGGATAGCGAGCCTGGTATTTGTTCTGGCCACGCTGACTGCCTTTCCAACGTACGCTCGCGCGTCCAATTTAGGCCAGGACGCTCAAGAAGGGAGCGTCCCTGTGCAGGGGCCAGTGACCTTGAAGCCAGCGAGCGTGCCGCAAGAAGTATCGTACCTGGCGCCTCAGAACCAGGCATTCTGTGATGCCATTGCGACTGCCACCCATACGGCGCCGCAGCATCCTTGCTTCAACTTGGTCACTCTGCACGTTGGTCCTACATCGCCAACGCCACCGCCTGGACTCACACCCATGAGTAGCTCTGTTGGCCCAGACACCCCCGGATGGGGGTACGCCACCTCGTGGGTTCAAACCTGCAGCAGTTCCTCGTTCGGGTGTAGTACCTGGAGCGATAAGGTGACCTGCAGTTACGGATACGACGGCGCTGAAGTCTACGAACAATCATGCACCCCCGACCCGAACGGTGGATGTTGCGATAGCGTCAATGATTCCTGGTACGGATGCTCCCCTACTCCCCAGACCACGGTCGGTGGAACCATGGGTTGCGGAAGCAATTTCAGCGTCAGTACGTTAGGGCAAACGGACTCAGACTACCAACGCTTCGAGGTCGACACGTACGGCAACGTGACGGGCCCCTTCGGCAGTTGCGGGAGTGCCTTCCCCTGCAACAGATTCGACGGATAACGAGGCACGTTGCACGGCAACGACCGCGGCGAGCGGGGAATTTTGCCGCTCGCCGCGGCTCCAACAGCCGGGACGGAATGCTGGCTGCCGACGGGATCTCGCGGGCACGGTTTGATTCTTCGCTGGAAGTGACCTAGATGGACGCGCGAGCGCCGGATTCGGGATCTGGGCCAGCAACTCCAGTCCCTACCGCCGCACGATCTCGATACGCTGCGCCGCGCCGCCGTGATCCTGGAACACCTGGGCGGGGCCACGCGCGACGTGAAGGATTGAGTTGGCGCCAGGGATGGCGTGCGGAAGGGCTAGAAGTGATGCGGCGCCACCATACCTGCCCCAGACCACAAGCAGTACGCCGCCAGACATCCAGCATGGCTACCCTCCGGGTAGGCATGGAGCGACATAGACGTGGGTTGGAATGTGATCGGTGACGATCAATCGCACGACAGAGCAGATCGGATGAGATCGATGCGCTGGTGGTACTCATCTGGGGTGAGGAGGACCACGTCTGCATTCTGATCAATGATCCGGTTGGGCGCAGGGTCGCCGTAATAGCGCGGCTTCAGGTGACAGTGCAAGTGGGGCACGGCGTTGCCGAGAATCTCGAAATTCAACTTGACCGCGTTGAACACCTGTTCAAGGGCACGACCAACACGTATCGTGTCTTCAAAGAAGATCGAACGTTCCTGTTTGCTGAGTTCGTAGGGCTCGCGGACGTGCCGGTGACAGAGCAGGACGCAATAGCCGGTCACAAACTGGTTCGCAGCCAGCCGTAGCCGGCTCAAGTCCAGGTCAGCGACGAAGAAGCCATCCTGGTTCGCAGGCTCGTTCGACGCCACTTCGGCACACGCCGGACATCCCTGGCCGCGCACCAGCGCGTCCCACTGCTCGCGCGGCATCCACTCCTGGGACCTGGTCACCATCAATCACTCCTTCACGAGACGAACCCATTCTGGAACAAGTCCGTGTAGCCTTCCAACTGCGACAATATCTCATCTTCGTACTCCGGCGGGTGACATGATGCACGACAGTCTTATCGGTTCGACGGCACTGCGCAGAGGGCACTTCCTGCTCGAGTCCGGCCATCACGGCGATCTGTGGCTCGATCTCGAACTGTTGTGCTTCCGGCCGAGGCAGATCAAAGGCTCGGTCGCGGCACTCTCGGAGCAGCTCCGTGGCCATGCCGTGGACGCCGTCTGCGGCCCCCTCAACGAGGGGGCCTTCGTGGCGCTGATGGTTGCCTCCCAGCTCGATGTCGAGTTCTACTACGCCGAGCGCTTCGAGCGTGCGCCGAGCGACCAGCTTTTCCCCGTGGAGTACCGCCTCCCACCTGTGCTCCGCTCCAGCATCCAGGGCAAGCGCGTGGCCATTGTCAACGACGTCATTAACGCCGGCTCGGCGGTGCGGGGCGCCTACACCGATCTGCTGGCCTGCGACGCCAAGCCCGTCGCCCTTGCCTCGCTTCTCGTCCTCGGCGATCCGGCCGCGCGTTTTGCCGAGGAGAAGAACATTCCCTTGCTCAGCGTCTCCCAGCTCGCGAATACCCTGTGGACCCCGTCCGAGTGCCCGTTATGTGCGCTCGGCACGCCGCTGGACGATCCCTACCATGCGCCGGCAGCGCGTTCCTGAGCGGCCAACCACAAAGCCGCCACTGAATTCGCGCTCAAAGAGACCGAATGGTAGACCCTTCCCGTGCCGACGGGGTACGATGCCGTGGAGAGTGTCTACCAGATATGGAGTCTCGAAGGTGGAGCGGTTGCGTGTCGTCACGTTTGCCGAGCGTCCGGATCTGCGTGATGCGGTTAGCAGGCTGCACGGCGAGGCGTGGCCTCCCTTCCAGAGCAAGGGCGCGGCGGTGCAACGCTATTGGAACGCTCTGTATACCGACTACCCGGAGTTCCAATTCGCTCTCCTGAGCGATGGGGCCGGACCGGTGGCCGCCGGCAACACCATTCCTCTCCGATGGGATGGACAGGTGACGACTCTGCCGGATGGGTGGGACGATGCCGTGGACAGCGCCTTTGCACACCAAGCCGGGCCAGCCGACACGCTCTGCGCCCTCTCCGCTGTGACTCGCTCAGACCATCAGCGTGCCGGACTCAGTGCTGGCGTGATCGAGGAGATGAAGAACGTGGCGACGCGCCATGGCTTCCATCGCCTCATTGCACCGGTGCGTCCTACCTGGAAGGCTCGGTATCCTCTGACACCCATCGACCGCTACGCGACCTGGCGGAGACCGGATGGGACGGCCTTCGACCCCTGGTTACGCGTCCATCTCCGCCTTGGAGGTATCATCCTCCGCACCGCGCGTCGCTCAACGGTCATCGAAGGGACGGTTGAGCAGTGGGAGGAGTGGACGGCTATGAGCTTCCCCGACAGCGGATCCTATATCGTTCCGGGGGCACTCAGCCCGATCCAGATCGATACCGATGCCGACCGCGGTGTGTACGTCGAGCCAAATATCTGGGTGCTGCACCAATTACCGAACGAAGCCACTAACGGCGCAGAGTAAAGCGTGGTGCTGAATAACGCTCCGGCTATGCATATACGATCGACTGTGTTGAGGAAGAGCTAGATCGGTGGCGGATCTTTGGAGGTAATCTCGAGCTGTCCGAGTTCGCCGTCGATCTCGGCGGCCAGCTCACGAAACACGCTGAGCGACACCTGTCCGCGTGCCAATGCGGCCCTCGCTGCTTCCTGCTGAATCCGCAGGAGACGGCGGCGTAGCTCGTGTTCTTGCTCCTGTTCCAGCACATCCCCGCGCAGCGAGAAGACGCCGAGTTCGCTCCGCAACTCTTGACGCCGGTGCGCGTACCCGGCCATGAGGCGGTCCGCGAGCGATGGATCGATTCCATCAGCGTGCCGCAGGGCCTCCACTTCACGGCTCGCGGCATCGATGGTGCGAAGCCGGCCAAGCGTGAGTTCAAGATCGTGGCGCGATACCTCCTCGGATCCGATCCCCAGACGTTCGAGCACCAGGCGAAGCGTTACTCCCTGGGTCAACAGCGTGAAGAGCACCACGCCGAAGGTGAGGGTCAGCAACAGATCGCGATTGGGCAGGGTGGCGGGAAGACTGAGGGCGGCGGCGAATGACACGGCGCCTCGTAACCCGGCCCAGGTCAGGATGGTCGGCCAGCCGCGAGGCAGCGGCTGGCCGATGCGTGCCAGGAGAACGTGGACGGCCCAAACCACCACGGCCCGGACCAGCGTGACTGACACGATCGCGACCAGCAGGGGCCACCACACGCCACTGCCGAGATGCGAGGAGGTGGTTTCCCCAATGGGACGAAGCGCAAGTCCCATCAGCAAAAAGAGAAGGGAGTTTGCCAGGAAGTCGAGGAACTCCCAGGTGGCGCCCGCCTGGAGGCGCGTGGTGGGAGACATGACATCCATGCCACGAACCCCGAACAGTAAGCCTGCCGCGACGGTCTCCAGCGGCCCGGATAGCCCGAGATGGCTGGCAACCAGGTATCCACCGTAGGCGATGATCAAGGTCAGCGTCATTTCCAGCAGAGCATCGTCGATTCGCTGGATGGCAGTACTGCCCACCAGGCCAATAGCCACGCCCAGCGCCAGGGAGCCGGCCAGGCTGACCAGGAAATGCTCAACGGTTGTGCCCACATTCACGGTGTTCGCGGTGGCGACTCCCAGCATGGTCGAGAAGAAGACCAGCGCGGTGCCGTCATTAAACAGGCTTTCGCCGGTCACGATGGCCGCCAGCCGGCGCGGCGCGCCGAGTTCGCCGAAAATGGAAAGGACCGCGACCGGATCGGTGGCGGCCACGATGGCGCCAAAGAGGAACGACGTGGACCAGGTGAGGCCGGTGGTGAGGTGAAGCGCCGCTCCCACCAGTCCGGCCGTGGCCAGGACTCCCGGCACTGCCAGCACAGTGACCGGTGTGAGGGCGGAACGCAGCTCGGTAAAGTTGAGGTTGTAGGCGCCGTAGAAGAGGAGCACAGGTAAGAAGACCGTGAGGATAATGCTCGGAGTCAAGGTGAACCGGGGTGCATCGGGCAGGAAGGCCAGCGCCAGTCCGGTCAGCACTAGCGCAACCGTATAGGGGAGGCGTACAAAACGAACGGCGGCGGCCACGACCGCCACCAGGATCACAAGCCCCAGGAAAGCCTCAACTCCCACGCCACCAACCCCTGTCATTCCGGTCCTTCACCCTCCCGACGGTGTGTCCCGCTCTGGAATGCTACCCAAGTATCGCCGAAGGTGACGCAGAGCAGCAGTGTATTCATGACCGCTTCTACAATTCCCCTTTCTCTCCCCTGGGGAGTCGCGCAAGCCAGGGAAATGCCAGCAGCGTTCCCAACCCTGCCAGCAGCACGGTCTGTCGGAGCCCTACCGTCTGCCCAAGCGCGCCGTCCAGTAGCGCCCCAACCGGTCCCACTCCCCAGGTCGCAAAGCGCGACGTGGCATTGACCCGCCCGCGCAGCTGCTCCGGCGTGCGCATCTGTCGGAGAGTAACGGCGTTGATGGCAAAGATCACCGCGCCAAACTCCACGATCGCCTCCGCGCCGGTAAGGATCGAAGCGGCCACCAGCACCGGTCCACCGGCGGCAGCGATCAGGACCTCGGCCAGTGCGGCCAGAACCACCGCGGCTGTCATTGTACGACCCAGCCCCAAGCGCCGGGTGATCGGCCCAACCAGCAGGGCACCCAGCAAGCCGCCCACACCGCCGAGGCCAAAGACCAGGCCAATGGCGCCGGGGCTGAGGCCAAGCGCCCGCACCATATAGAGCACGTACACCGAGAAGAGCACGCTATCGAACAGATTGAAGGTTGCGGAGCTGGCTGCCAGGGCACGAAGCAGGGGATTCCCCAGCACCAATCTCACGCCCTCGGCGATCTCTCGCCGCATGCTGCCCCGGTCGGCACGAGGGGGCGCGGCTTCATGCGAACGAATCGAGCCCAACACGAGTGCCGACACCAGAAAGGAGAGGGCATCCGCCAGAATGGCAACCGGGGCAGTCAGCGCCTGGACCAGCAGGCCTCCCAAGCCGGGTCCGGCAATCTGCGCCACCGAGTCGCTCATCTCCAGCTTGCTGTTTCCTTCCACCAGATGCTCGGACGGTATCAACGACGGCAACCAGGATTGGTAGGCCACATCGAACACCACGGTCAGGACACCCACCAGGAACTGCACGAGATAGAGCTGCTCGAGATGCAACCATCCCCGCCAGGCGGCCAGAGGCACCGAGAACAGCAGGAGCGCACGGCCTAGATCGGCCGCCACCATAAGGGGCCGGCGCCGTAGCCGGTCGACCCAGACGCCCGCCGGCAGTCCAACGACCAGCCAGGGGGCAGAACCGGCGGCGGCCAGCAGTCCCATCTGCGCCGCACCGGCGTGCAAGGCCAGCACGGCGGTCAAGGGAAGCGCCAGCAGGGTGATGCGAGAGCCAAAGAGCGAGACTGTCTGGCCGGCCCACAGGGTAAGAAAGCCGGTATGCCGCCAGAGAGTATGCGGATTCGGAGATCGACGCAATGCAGACTCAGCTATCGTCCCGAAGAGTCGTATCGCTCGTGCACGGAGCGCTGCGGACATCAGCCTCCTCCACGTCCCATCCCGGGTGGCGCACCGCGGTAATGTGATCACCGATCATCGCAATCGAGTCGAGGTGCAGGCCACGGAGCTGGGGAAGACAGGTGAGGGGAGGCATAGCGACGGCTCCCCTCGGCGTTTCGGTCTGGGCTTGATCTGCTCGGTCGACCAAGCATTGACGACGTTGCACCGATACCTCTTATCCATGCGAACGCCTAGCCCGCGACTATCCCCTTTGGTGGTTGACACATCGGCTTGATCGCTCGGATTGCGCGTCCAAATCGCCAGTCAAATACGAGAGAAGGGGAACCTTGTTGCTTCGCAAGGTTCCCCTTCCCAGGTCGTTTTCGACTGTTTCTTAGAAGCCGCTGGTACCGTTCGGCGTACCGAGTCCGGTCGGACCATCCCATCCAGTTGTCGCGTTGCAGAGCAGGTTGCCGCAACTGCCGTTACTGCCGCTCGTCACGTCGTTGAGGCTGCTCGTGTGACTGTACGGGTACGAACCATAGGTCACGCTAGCCGCGTTGCCGGCCAGAGCGTAAACGCTGGCGATGATCGGCGACGAAACACTTGTACCGCCAAACACCATCCATCCGCTCGCTCCCCTATAGGAGAAGCTGTCGTACACGCTGACACCCGTGCTTGGGTCTGCAACAGCCGAGACATCGGCAATCCCACGTTTTCCACAGACACTCGCGATGTTCGTGACTGAACTCTGCCACGAGGGCTGCGCGTCATACGCGCTGCAGCCACTACCTGCACTGCTCCAGGCGGTCTCACTCCATCCACGGGTGTTACTGGCATGGTTAAGAGCCGTGCCGCCGACCGCTGTCACGTACTGCGATCCGGCCGGGTACTGCGCTCCATAAGCGCTATCACCGGAGCTTGCGGTAATGGCGATACCCGGATGGTTGTAATAGTTGCTGTCGTAGCTTGCGTCGCTGGAGGACTCGCTGCCGCCGTAACTGTTGCTAATAGCGTTCGCACCCAGACGCGCCGCTGCGTTGACGGCCGTCCCGAGGTTCGCATTGCTGGCGCTGGACGCCTCGACCAACAGGATTTTGCAGTTCGGGCAGATCGCACTCACCATATCGAGATCAAGGGAGATTTCCTGGGACCAGCTGCCATTGGACTTCGGAAGGCTGGTTGTTCCAGTTTGGCCCACCTTGCGAAAGCACCCAGTTGCGCTCGTACAGGCAGGAATACCGAACTGCGAGCGGTAGTAGTTTACGTCGCTCTCGGCATTGGGATCATCATATGCATCCACAATCGCGACCGTCTGTCCCGAGCCAGCGGTGGTCGACGGAAGACTGTATGCCGATCGGAGATCGGGTGGGTTGTAACCTGTTGGACCTGCCGTACCGTTCGGTCCTGCCTGACCGTGCGCCTCCTCCCCTGAGGTCACGCGAATCGAATGACACCGAGCAAACCCGGCGGCTGGGATTCCACATACATGTTCAGAAGCAACGGGACTCGCGGCGTAGCTGTGCGTCGCGACGCTGATTCCCGCAACTGCAGGCACCACGGCAAAAGTAAGAGCGGCAAGAAACCTTTTCAACGAGTTCTCCTCCAACGAGAGAGTTACACGAATATCAGTAAATGTGCGGTTCGCCGGTGAACACAGTACAGACTTTCCTAGGCTTTCCCTCCTTCGACTAACCTGCTTCTGTTATGAACCGTGTATTGAGTGTAAGAATTGCCACCGCAATTGTCAATGGGCAGCAACATGGGCAGGGAGGCTTGGAGTGTCCCTTAAGTTTTCGCATCATCTCGGGCGCGGCGAGCCGGATCGTAGCCCTGCTTCCAGAGATGCTCCTCGGAGGGATGGCCATCGACGATGCGCGGCGGACTCGCTGAGGGTGCAACCACTGGAGCGGCTGCCTTGCTGGGGAGCGCGGCAGCACACTTCTGCGCAGGTCGCTGGCGCCGCCGATCTGCGACCTGCTAATGCCCCGGCCGATGCCACCATTAGCGTGGTTTCACACGAGGCCAACGAGACCATTACCGATGGCCTGGGCAATGCCTGGTATGACACATCGGGCAACGAGAACGGCGACCAGTGCGCCTATAAGTACGGCACCGCCCTTGGTTCAATCAATGGCGGCCAGTATAACCAGAACATCGGAACCGGGCACTACGAGATGCAGCAAGAGTGGAGTAATCACTCCTCCGGCTGCGTGCTCACCGGCACCTAATCGCCAACCAGGACCACACATGGGCACGGGCCGGGACGCCCCGGGGCGTCCCGGCCCGTGCATTTCGGTCGTTCCACGCGTCACATGCGCTGCGGTGGGTTCCTATCGGCTAGCGTGCTGGAACAGTGACGGATCGGCCATTGGTCAGCAACACCCGCAGCGTGAACCTTGCCGGTCCGCTCCAATGTACGGTCACGTGGTATGCTGCTGCCGCGTGCACCGCGATGGTGCGTGTGTTCAGGCGAGTCTGGCCTGCATACAGCGTGAAGCCGGCGACACCGGTAGAGTGTGCTAGCTTCCAGTGGAAGCTCACGGTCTCACCCTGCCGCTGTGCCGTGAAGCGGGAGACCCGGGCCGCGGTCGGCGAGGAGAATGAATCGTACATCTCTACCAGGTTCAGGCTGGCGCCGTTCGCGTCTTCGCCACCAATGGCGTATGGGCAGGTGGCGCTGAGATTGCCGGTGCAGGGACCGCTCGCCGCTGCCAGGGGGGAGCGAGCCCGGATCAGCGGCTCCACAGTGGTCCAGGTATCGCTGCTGGGATCGTACATCTCCACCGAGTTCAGGAGGGCGCCGTTCGCGCTGTAACCACCAATGGCGTAGAGGCAGGTCGTGCTGGGATTATTCTCACAGGGTCCGTTCGTCGCCGCCAGAGCAGCACGAGCCGTATGCATCGGGGCCGCATAGCTCCAGGCGCCGAAGCCAAAGGAGTAGTATTCCACTGACTTCATGGTGTTGCTGCCGCCGGAACCGTAACCCCCAATAGCGTAGAGGCAGTTGTTGATGCTATTGTGCGGGCAGGGTCCACTCGTTGCTGCCGACGAGTAGCGAGCCACCTGCAACGAGGGTGCATAGGTCCAGGTGTCGTTGGCAGGAGTATACATCTCGACCGAACTCAGGACGGCGCCGCCTACATCGTCTCCGCCAATGGCGTACAGGCAGGTTGCGCTGAAGTTGTTCGTGCAGAGACCGCTCGTCACTGCTAGAGAGCCGCGTGGGGTCTGCAGCGAGGCTACATCCACCCAGCGATTAGCGGTGACGTCGAAGACACTGTTGCTGGGGCGCATCTGTTCCACTGAGGAGAGGGCGTTGCTGTGACTGTCCTCGCCGCCAATAGCGTAGAGGCAGGTCGTGCCGGTGTCGGAGCACGTCCCGCTGGTCGCTCCTAATCGGGCGCGATTCCTCTGCAAAGCGGCGACAGCGGTCCAGGTATCGGCGCTCGGAGAGTACATCTCCACCACCCCCCGGACATTGCTTCCGTCCGACCCAGCAATGGCGTAGAGGCAGGTGGCGCTCGAGTCACCCTCACAGGGTCCACTGGTTGCTCCCAGCGCAGTCCTCCCAATTTGCAGCGGGTGAACCTGAATCCAGTAAGTCGGGTAAGTCGGGGAAGCGTTAGCGACCAGCGGGACGAACAGCGCCAGCGACACGATAGCTACCCACCGCAGGGAGCCGAACCGACGTCGCCGGTCACTCCCTGTCAGCGCGGTAACCTGGCCTGCGCTTTCGTGCTCTGTCTGCACAGCGACTGCCGGCACTTCTGGTCTCGAAGCAGCCTGTATTCTCTTTGAAAACGAGATTCGATTTCGCCCCGTGGGCCATGCTTGCATCGCGTATTCCCTTTGTTTTAGGTTGACGAACGGTTGTGGTGACGATAGAGAGACTGGTGGTTACTCCGGCCAGACGGTGATGACGTTGCCGTCGCGCATGAGCACATGCAGGGCAAACGGGCCCTCGCCCTTCCAGGTGGCGGAGGCATCGTAAGTCTTGGCGCGGTGCGGCCGGATGGTCTCGCGGTTCAAGCGGCGCCCGGCGGCATACAGCTCGAAGCCGGCGACGCCCTTGCCATCCGCCATGTGCCAGTGGAAGTCGACCCGGTCGCCGTGGCGGGCGATGGTGAAGTGGCGAAGGCGAGCGTCGGTGGGGCCGGTCCCCGAGTAGGCCACCGGCTTCCAGGTGCCAGGGGTGCCGCCAGTAACGCAGACGAACAGGTTGCCGTTGGGGTCCATGAAGATCTCGCCGATCCGGTGGGTGCCTGTGGTGGGATGACCGCCAGGACCAAACGGAGTGAGGAGGAGCTGCGCCCTCCCAGTGCCTTGGATGTCGAACTGGCCGCCGTAGCCGCCACCCGCTGAGTTCGATCCGGTTCCTGCTGTTCCGTGTACTGCTGAGCCGCTGTCACTGTAGCCGCGCACGCCGTCGGCCACGCTGAAAACCGTGCCAGACTGCGAGTATGACCTGCCATATACCCCGATATCGCTAGCGCTGTCACCAAATACTCCAAAGCCGTTCGCGCTTGCTCCGTATACTCCCGATCCACCGCCGGCATGCGACCCATACACGCCATTGCCGTTGGCATCTGTGGTGTCCATCTGACCTCGCACGGCAGCTGTCTGAACTCCTACAGCGTGGCCCACTTCGACCTTTGCGAGGATTACGGCGCCATTGTCCGGAAGCTGGCTAGACCTCGCGTATACCGCTTCGCCGTAGCCGGCGTTGGCCGAGACCGCCGTGCTACGAAGGCTATAGGCATAAACGCCAATGCCGTCGGCGGAGAAAGCAGAGACGCCAGTGCCACTGCTGCTGTAGGCATAGATTCCAGTGCCACTTAGGCTCAGGCCGTACACCCCAGTGCCTGCCCCTGCGGTCTCTCCCCGCACCCCAACACCCGTGCCACCCTGCAACCCGTAGACGCCGATGCCAGAGGCGCCTGTATCGTCTATCTGCCCGCGCACGGCGGCAGCATCAGCTGCGATCGTTGTTCCCGACGTTGTCTGACCAAGGACGACGGAGCCACCGGCTGGCACTGTGCGTGAGGTGCCGTACACCGCGTGCCCGCTGTAGCTGTCGGCACGGACCGCATCAAAATTCGTCCCTATGGCCACAACACCTGTTAGCGCCTCGAATCTTCCTCCGATCACGAACATAGAATTGGTTGCAGTTTGGAATCCAGTACCGCCTCCGCCTACCCCATTTGCGACGTAGTTGGTCGCGCTACCCGTATCAGCAAAAGCGCTTTCTGCCCCCAAGGTACTCGCCGCCTCCGCGCCGGCCAGGCCGATGGCTCCCATGGCCGCTGCCTTGAGCATCCCGCCGCGCGTGAGGCGGCGTGGCCGCCGCTCCGGAAGGTCGTCCGCCGTGGGCCGTGCGGCACGGGGGGAGCGTCGCTCCCCTTCCAGCAGGGCGATCCGCTCGGTCTGGGCCGCCAGCACGGACTGCTGCTCGGTGAGCACTGTCTGCTGCTCGCGGAGCCCCGCGCGCAATTCTTCGATGATCCCGTCTACCTGGTGGTCAGTCGTCATCTTCCCTCTCCATCGGTGTGTGTAGTCGTTGCCTCATATGTGGTGCGGGTAGCCGGCCGGTGAAGGGCACGCTCTCCGGCGGTGGTGACTGAATGCCTCCCAATTGATGCGCAGTGAGCACCGGCGTCCGTGGCAACACCACACGGTACGCCGATGTCTCTAGTGTGCGCCCTGTGGAGCAGGATGAACACACATAAACCACACGATCGACCACACATTACACGCATAATTGGCGTATCCCTGGTGTGTACCTTCCGCGCTATGGTGGATGCCTCCTGTCCCACGAAAGTCCGCTCGTTCGACTGCCCTGGGAACGCGCAGCCCGGCAATTTTTCTCGCCCGTCACTTCTATGGCCGCTCCTTGGTCACATCAGCAGGAGAGGTGACGCTCACCGTGGCGTTGTTGGGCACGCGTTGAATCACTTTTGCGCCACTTGTTCCCGCGATAGCCAAGGCCTGATCGCGACTCGGATAGGGTATCCGTACCGGCAGCCCACCAAACAATCCGAGCTTGGTCATGAGAGCGTAGGCGTCGCGCACATAGAGGAAAAGATCGGTTTCGAAGGCCTTATTGTCGGGCGGATCGG
>JAABUJ010001178.1_pt1 | contig 40170 bp, 30 predicted proteins | sample 5559131 | NCBI WGS metagenome assembly JAABUJ01 (sample SAMN10711875, study PRJNA513366) | rock metagenome | isolation source: Antarctica rocks | place: Antarctica: Victoria Land, Mt New Zealand nord | collected 2016-01-07 | reverse complement strand
ATGTTAACAGCAATCTATTTATATTTTTCTTAACTTTGTAGTCAGAGTGTCTTAACAACACATTAATGAGATTTGTCTTCTCTAATTAATGTATAATTATGAAATCATAAGCAGCTAGTCTCATAACTTAGTGTGTTTGTCTTTTATTTAATGATTTTACATTCATAAATTCTTATAAATTATTATAATTCATAAATATCTCAATGAGATAACAACTATTCTTAAGATAGTGTTGTCAGTGTTTAAATGCCTTTATAATTGTTAATAATTCTTGATTATAAATTTTATAATGTGTTTTAACTGAAATTTAACTTTCTTAATTAAAAGACAACAGAGTGTCATTGAGCATTCATTTAAAGCTGTAAGTAAATATTCATCAACTTAATTATTAAAGAACTTTTGCAAAGTGTAAATTTTTATTTGCACTTCTGACATAGATTTAGCTCAGATTTGAAGTGTTAGTTGTTTACATAAAGTGAAAATAGCTAACACTTTAACTCTTGTTTTGCCTGCAATTTATACTTTTTACACTTCATTTACAGTTGATGAACTCTGAACTGATTACTTTTGAAAGATAATTACATGCTAGTATTGTAAATTTTGAAGTGTAAAAAATTATTTATACTTTGCAAAAGTTCTCTATTAAGACATCAGTTTTAATTTAAGTTCTTAGCTCTGAGTTAAAGTGCATTAGAATAAATATCTATGTAAAGATGTTACAAAGCTTGCAAAACACTTACACTGTCATTTATAATTACTTAAAGACATCTATCTTCTTGTCATTCTTACTGTCTTTTAACAGATCAGTTAAAGAAACAGTGATCTTAAAATAGCTCTGTATAAAGTGACAGTAAAAGTTTGTAAATTCTAAAAATATTTATATTTTATAGTAACTTTTAAATACTGATCATTTCTTTATGATTTTGATCTGTTGTTGATTCATCAAAACATCAATAATAAAGATAATAAACTTAAAAATTTTTATCTATATAGTATAAAAAGTACACTTCTTTAAATTTGCATACAATTTAAACTGTTAAAGTTGCTTCAGAATTTGTTTTACATGACTTCAATGTTCTTTTAGAAAACTGAAATAGATCAGAATATTATTTAAATATATTATATAAAAGACATTAATTAACTTAGTTAATGTTTAATTAATATAGACTTAAAAAGTTACTGAGACATTAATTAGTCTGAATGACATGATTATGTATTTAAAATAATTATAATATATATAAAATGCAGTCTTTCACTTATTGTCTTTTTTAATTCTAATGCAGTGATAAGCATTCTTAAGATTTAGTTTAATGAACATCTTTAGACTGAGTGCATAAGTTGTCTATAGATCATGTAAGTCAGAGTTAAGTTCAGATATTGAGTCAGATCAGATTAACTTTTATTCAGCTAAGTTAAGTATAAGTTAACCTGACTTGATCTGTGTAGAGTTACAGGTTTTTTGCAGGTTATATATAGTTTTAGTAAGTATGTGTATGCACTTAGTAAGCACATACACATGCTTACTGATGTGTGTTTCTAACACACACCTTCACAAAAAGTCATGATTTTCATAACTTATTCAGTAATATATCTTGTGACCATGTAATTTATCCCTATATGCCTAGTTAAGGTGTAATTTATTATGACTAATATATCAATAAGCTTTCACATTTTTGAGCTTTAGCCCTGACCTTACCCATAATGACTAGCCTTACCTGCATGTAAGTACTCACACAGATTGTAAATAGAGTTAATCTGTACATAAACCTGATCTAACTTGATCTGAACTCTAGCACAGATTCAAGTTAGATGCACTTTTTTCTGACTTAACCTGACTTTATACTCAGTCTAAACATCTTAACTTTACTTAAACAATTAAGTGTCTCACTAATTAACAACAGAGAGTGACAATTCTTAATAGTAATTTTGTTAAGATCTTTATAATCAATACATAAATATAAGTTTTCTTCATTTTTTAAAATAAACAGAACTGATGCTTCTGCAGAGCTGACAAAGATTATATTTATTTTTTTATTAAAATGTTATCTAGATATTCTTTAAGCACTTATAGCTCTGTTTTTAACAAATTATAAAGTGAATCATAAAATAATTCATGTCTCTTTGTCTTTATGATATAATCATAATTTTAATGAAATAATAACTTATCAACATTCTCTTCAGAGAACATATCTGTATATTTATTGTATTTTTAAGATAGCATCAACATCTTATTAACAACATATATAATAATTGTTAATGAGTCTAACTTAGACATCATCAACAATGTATAAATAGCAGATTGATTTTAAATGTTGTTGATAAATGTTTTAGACTCATCAATAGTCAAAGATATCTGTTTTATTTTATAATGTTATGTATATGAGTTATAATCAATATGAATGTATTGCTATTTCAGATCTAAAAGATTAAAGATGAGTTTAAATTCATTCTTATTTAAAATATAAAATAACTGCTCTTCAGTTTGCTTTTATTCTTAATTGTTAATGAGTTTATACTTCATCAAATATATATTATAACAGTAAACATATTGTCTCTTTAAAAGCTCTGATCTCAGAAGTTTTGCATTAATTTGTGTTAATTAATGAGCAACAACAACTTGCTAAAACATTACATTAATCTTTGCTGCAGTATTCAATAATACACTGATAAAAATTTAACTGAATTTAATTCAGACTTAATCTTTCTTTATAATGCTAAATTTCTTTATAATTTTTAATTTAATTTTTATTACTAAAGTACAGTCAATGAGACTCTGTCTTTTTTTGTCTTAACTATATTAATTTTAATATAATTAAGATTTTTTAAAAGACTTCTACAATTCTTTATAAAATGACTTAATCTCTTACAATTATAGTAATCATTCTTTTTAACATCAGTCTTAAAATGAGATTTATTTACATTGTTATAATAACTTAATTTTATAGTCTTAAAGTTAAGACAATTATTCTGCTGTGACTTTGCTGTTTAAGTAAAAGAATATAAATAATGCTCATAGATTTTCTTAATGATGTAACTTTAAATTATATAATTATTTATAAATTGCTGATTAATCTCTAATTTAGCAATTAGAACTATTAAACTTTTTTTTGTCTTTAAAAAATCTTAATAGTTGATTAAAGCTGCTCAAATCTTTAATTGAAGTTTTATAAAAAAAAAATTTATTCTTTATTTCTTTATATAACTTAAAAGCTGATTCTTCAGCATGCTAAAATATATTGTAAAAGCTTAAATTAATTAAATAAATTTCTATATAACTTTTAAATATTTCTGTACTGTATTAAGTCTGCAGTTCACTGAATTCTTAATGAGATTAAGCAGAAACTTTAAAAAGAATATTTATAATTTGTTATTTAGAAATTCATTCTCATTAATGTAATAAAATTATGCATTTTAAGATTCTTCTGCTAAGAACTGCATAATAAAAAGAATTTTATTATGATTATTGAAGAAGTTTTTAGAGATTAAATAAAATGTTATTACAGTACTGCATATAAATTCAGTATATTTATGAATGAATTTCTCATTATATATAAATAAGTTCTTTAATCATTGCATTCATTTTGCTGAAAGTATATACATAACTTTAAATGTATGTTGCTTCATTAAATTTAAAGAGCTAATAAAAGCATAAAAAGATTCTGTATGCAGTTCTTTTTTAGATGAGATTTAAGAATCTTTATTTCTTAAAAGTTCATCAATCTCATTATGCATGTTAAATGCTTATGATTCACAATTAATTTTCATAAATTATTATCTTTTCTTATTATTGATCTGTCTAATTTCAATTAGACAGATCTATTTATCTAAATGTTAATTTTTCTTCTTTACAGTTTAAATAGCAGTCTAAATCTCTGCAGATTTCTGTTCTTCAAAAATTACTTAAGTCTCAATACAATTAAAGAATAACTCTACTCTGTTTTGCTGACTTTTAATTTACATATTGTAATGTAATGAATTGCTATTCTTTAAAAAGATAAAGTTGTTAAAATTGTAAATGCATGAATCTCTTATCTATAAGAGACTGATGAGTAAGATATGTAATAATGTGAGACACTGCATTATAACAGCTATTTAATGAAGTTTTGATGTTAAAATCTTATATTGATGAAGATTAATAACTAAGAAACTTAAAAGATTTATATGTAAAGACTGTCTATATAGTATTTTGCTTATTAATTGTTGTGTAAGAAGTTCAACTATGATTTGATATGAGTGCATAATGATATTATGATAATTATCTTCATTATTGATGTTTTAATGAATCAACAATGAGTCAAAATCATAAAGAAATGATCAGTATCTAAAAGCTATTATGAAATATAAATATTTCTAGAATTTGCAAACTTTTATCATTGCTTTATACAGAGATATTTTAAGATCATTATTTCTTTAATTGATCTATTAAAAGGCAGCAAGAACAGCAAGAAGATAGATGTTTTTAAGTAATTATAAATGATAATGTAAGTGTTTTACAAGCTTCATGACATCTTTACACAGATATTTATTCTGATACATTTTAACTTAGAGCTAAGAGCTTAAATTAAAACTGATATCTTAATAGTTAAGTTAATAAATATTTATTTATAGCTTTAGATGAATGCTCAATAACACTTTGTTGTTTTTTAATTAAGAAAGTTAAATCTAATTAAAACACATTATGAAACTTATAATTAAGAATTGTTAACAATCATAAAGACATTTAAATACTGATGATGCTATCTTAAGAGTAGTTGTTATCTCATTGAGATACTTACAAATCACAATAATTTATGAAAATTTATGAATGTAAAATCATTAAATAGAAGACAAACACACTGAGTTATGAGACTAGCTGCTTATAATTTTATAATTATACATTAATTAAAAAAAACAAATTCTGCTAATGTGTTGTTGAGATGCTCTGACTACAAAGTTAAAAAGAACATAAACAGATTGCTGTTAACATTGCAATAAAAGCTGATTACATTATCTTAAAAATTAAAATTAAGCATTACTACTTTAATTAATCAGATCAATGCTTAAAGCTTAGATCTGTAAATTATGCTGATTATTTTATTAAAAGAATATTAATTAAGCATTTAGACTGAAGATCATGACTGTTAAGAATAAATTAATAAGAGATTTAGAAAGTTTTTATTTAAAAATGAACTGAAAAACAATGATTATATATCTAGTTTATCTATACACAACATAGCAGAAAAGCTGCTTAACTTTATTGCTGAAATTATTGATTGTAAACAGTTTATTTTATGTATGTTGATTCAGAAAGTGACTAACAATGAAATAATACATAATAAAAAATAATCATTCTTTTTTAAACTTATTCATCTCTTACAAAACACTGATGTTCTAACAGCAAAGATGTGACAAGACTTGAAATTACAAAGTAATTATAGTTATTAAGACATTAATGACAGTCTGTGAATGTTTGATTTTACTGAATTACTTCATTACAAAAGTAAGATATACATATTATTTAATGAAGTCATTAAGAATGAGCTTATAAAGCTTATGAAGCTGTATTATGATGATGTTTTAGCAGAACATTATAAAGTAAACAGAACAATTAATTTGCTGTTTAGAAAGTATTATTGAGTTAATATGATGAATAATGTTTAAGAATATGTCACTTTATGTATTGTATGTTTAAGAATTTAAGTATTAAGACATTATTTATATAATAAATTACAGTTATTGTCACTATCTATTTAATCATGAAAAAAGATAACAATGAACATAATTACTGATTTGCTATTTAATAAATAAGAAACTAATGTTTATAACTTCATACTAATAATTGTAAATTATCTTACAAAGATAATCTAATATATTTCTGTCACTAAAAAACTTACTGCAATCAAGTTAGCTAATATATATATTGAATAGATTATATGTCACTATAAAGAATTTAAAGATATTGTCTTAGATTGAGAATCAATCTTTATTAATATATATTGATTTGAATTCTGTTATTAACTTTAAATGAAGTGAAGATTAAGCACTGTTTTTTATTTACAAATTAATGATTAAACTAAAAGACAGAATTAAATTTTAAAACATTATTTACATTATTATTATTATAAAGAACAAGATGACTGAATGTTCTTTCTGTTAATGATAGAGTTTGCATATGCAAATAAAAAACATATAATAATTAATTAAACATCATTTAAGACATTAATGAGCTATTATTTAAGAATTGCTCAACACATTAAGAATAACATTTATGAAGAGAAGATATTAGCAGCAAAAGACTGAATACAGTAAATAAAGAAAATCTGTATCATAATAATAAAGTAATAATGAGCTACTGTGAAAGCATAAGTTAAGTATTTTAACAAAAATCATGTTTAAAAAAGCTACAATGTCAATAATTTAATGTTATTGTTCATTAAGAATTTAAAGTAATACAAATTAAGTAAGAAACTGTTGTATAAATTTATTAAGTCTTTTTAAATTATTAATCTTATTAATAAATAAGTATACTAACTGACTCTGTCTGCTCACTACAGAATTTATAATGTATTTTATGTTTCATATTTAAAGTTTTATAAACATTATTTAAACAATAATTCTTCATCAGAACTGCTCTCTTCAAATCTCATAAACAATAAGAAAGAATACAAGATTAAAGAGATCTTAAACAAGAAATAAAGAAAAGAACAGTTATAATATAAAGTTAAGTGAGTAAAGTACTTAACAGAATATAATAAGTGACTTTAAGTAAAGAATATGAGAAGTGTAGAAGTGTTGTAACAAGAATATGATGCAAGAATAGAAAAGAAGTGTAAGTATAAACAGAATTTAAGAAATTAAAAACTTTTATTAAAAAGATTCTATATAGTATTATCTAGAAGAAGTGAAGTCAAAATATAATTAATATATTAATAAAATGCTATTAAATCACTTTATTATCTTTACATTCACATTACTATCAGAAACAGAAGACAAGAACAGTGACTATTTATTAATGTTATAATTATTGTTAAAGTAATTAAGTTACAGCATTGAGTCATAAGAGCTTTCTGAGATGTTGTTATTTAATTAAAAAGAAAGAAGCTCATACTTGAAGTGAAGTAAGCAACATGATGATGACAGTAAAGTATAAGAAAATTAAGAAAATAAATTATAAAGTAAAAGATATTTAATATAAATGTCTACATCACAGTGACTGTCTGCTGCTCTTAAATTATAAGCAATAATAAATTATAAATCTTTGCAGACTTATAATGACTGCTGTGATGCTCTACAACATAAATAATGTAGATGATGACATACTTAATAAATGATATCTATATATAATTAAGATAATGCTGAAGCTAAGATCAGTGAACATCATTAACTGTTATAATGATGATATGATTAATAAGTGCATGCAAGTTATTAATTTAACAGTTAAAGAATTCAGAGATCTACTATCATTAATGCATTATAAAATGACAAGAAACTTTCTGTTAAACTGAGTTGCATAGCTTTTGAAGTGTTTTATAATCATTGTAATTCTAATTCTTAACAATGTTGTATTGACTAATATTGTTGCTGATATGTTTTGAACAGTAAAGACAACAGAAAGAATTTAATTTGTTATTGATATAATAATTATGATGTGACATCAAGATGATGTCAGTGTGAGTAAACAAGAAGATAAAGAAATTGCTAAAAAATATAATATTATGAAGTGATGACATCTCTGAAGACTGAGATGAAAATGAAATTGAGATGTAATGTATGCAATGATGTTATTATAAAAAAGAGATATTCATTAATTGCAGTCTTAAACTCAACACTTTTTTAAATAACAGTGTTCTTACAAATTAATTATATCTTAAAGATGATGTTCTGTGATATTAACAGTGCAGTGACAGTCATTAAGTAAGCATTTTTAATCAAATTTGTCAACAATGACTCATCTGTGACTTAAGAAAGTGAGAATAAGATGTAAAAAGATGATATTTTGTCATTAAAAAGATTAAATAAATATAACTACATTTATATACAATAATAAAGTCTCTGCTGCTGTCTTTTCTGCATAATAACACTATTCAGAGTGTGCATCTTATTGTTATTATGTAAATATTTTGTCAACAAATTTATCTTAAGACACTTACATTTTTTATATTTAATATTCTTTTTCACTGCATTCTGTTTCTGTGTTTCATTTCAGCAGAATAAATATGTTAACAGTGTTATTTACAATATTTATTGCATTCTTAACTGACTTAACTCTTACAGACTTGATCTTCAAAATTAATTTTAATAAATTTGTCAATTTATTAATGTTTAAAATTGTGTTGATGAATAACATTTAATAATAAGAGCAACAGAAATCTAAAGATTTCTTATTGCATTTCTTTATATTTATATAAGTGTGTTTTTTAAGCTGCAACATTGTTAAAATGCATTGATGTTTTAAATACTATATATACAGAAATTGCTGACAATCTCACTGAATTTTTAATAAAAGACATAACAGAAAGAATATTTCTTTTATTTTTCTTAATAATTATGATGTTACTGTTGTTATGCTTTTGCTATTGTGTTGTTTACAAAGTGTTATAAGAGAGAAGTGTCATTCAAAGATATGAAGTTGCTATGACTTTGATATATTAAGATGTTGAAGATGAAATAAGTGCAAGTTATGTATAAAAAAGAGTTTTTTATATATTGCAATTAAACAAAGAGATCACTGATCTAATTAATTCAGAAATAAAGAAAAATTGATTTTGCTTATGTTTTATGTATTATTTATTGTTAAATAAAGCTGAATCATCATCTATTTAAATGCAGCAAACTTAAAGTATTGTATAAGATTATCAGTCTAGCTAAGATAGGCAACAAGCAAAATACATAAAAATGTTAAATGAATTATTTCTTATATCTTATTGATTTGATTTTATGAAATCACAGCATATTTATAATGTCAGTAATATGTCAATGTGCTGAAGAATCAGTATATAAAAGAAGAGACAATTGTTATAATATCATTATGTATTTATACTGAATTATAGCTGAATTTCTTATGCAATAATTGATAAGCAAAGTACTATATAGACAGTCTTTACATATAAATCTTTTAAGTTTCTTAGTTATTAATTTTTATTAATACAAGACTTTAACATCAGAACATCATTAAACAGCTATTGTAATGTAATATCTTATATTGTTACATATCTTACTCATCAGTCTCTTATAGATAAGAGGCTTGTGAGTTCACAGAAGTCAATACAAATAATATATTATTTATTTTTTTGCTAAATAATTTATCTTCTTTAATATTTAAATATTATCAATATAAAGTTAATAGATGTTTCACTCTGTCTTTGAGAGACTGATAACTTTGTTTAAAGCAAAAAAATGTTTTTGAAAGATTTTAAGATTAGAAAAAAAGTTGTAAATAGTTTTCATTGTAAATGACAACAAGAGAGCTTGAAGAATGATGATGATGAGATTTAGAAAGAAGAATAGAAGACATTGATGTATAGAAAAAATAGAATGAATATTTAGACATATAAATTAGCTTTATTTTGATTTTAATAATAGAAATTATGCTCTAGATACATAGAACTGCTTATTAAGTTAAGTACTGTCACTTATTTTAACTTAAAGACAGTATAGAAGTTTTCTTTATGACCTACTAGTCTTAATTGATGCTAGACTGAGTGCATAAGTTGCTTATAGATTGCATGAATTCAGATTGAGTTCAGGTGTCAAGTTAAATAGAGTAAACTTTTTTTAACTTAAATCAGATGTAGATTAATCTGATTTGACTCTGTATAGATTGCAAGTTATTTACAGATTAAGTAAGCAAGAATTAGTCTGATTAAGTAAGTATAAGTTAATATAAATATGTGAAAGTTTTTGTTAGTTAATTTAATAGTATACACATTAAAATTATGCATTAAAAATGAAGATTTTATCTTAAATCATAGTATATATTATTTTTTAAAAGTGCATAATGATATTGTCATCAACTATGCTATGACTCTATGCTACAAAGCTTAATCAGCACTTAAAATAATTATTATTATTTATTAATGAGAATTTATCTTTATTTACTGTTTAAAGATCTATATCTTTCAACATTAAGAGACTTAAAACACAAATAGTTATCATTTAACATTACTTTATCAATAAAGTGATGTTGAACATTGCTTTATTAACAGAGATTGAGAATTCTTAACTGTATAATTTTACTAAAAATTGAGAGTTTTTAATTATGTAATTTCACTTAAGATTGAGAATTCTTAATCTTGTAATTTCATTAAAGATTAAAGACTCTCAATCTTGTAATTTTACTGAAGATCAAAGACTTCTAACTATGTAATTTCATCATAGATTGAAGATCTCTGATTATGTAATTTCATCAGAGATTGAAGATTCTTAACTGTATAATTGAGTGATGTGTTAAATGATGAAATAGTGAAGCATAAAGAAGAAGTGATGTGTTGAATGATAAAATAATGAAGCATGAAGAAGAAGTAATGTAAATAAAGATGATGTAATTAAAGTTAATTTAATATTTACTGTTAAAAGTTAACATTATTCACTGTCAAATTATTCTCATATAGATTTACTTATTATTTATCTTTCTTCATTCTCTTCTTTCTCTTCATTCTTTAAATGTAAATGTTTTTTTTAATGCACAATGTATTTTTCTTAAAAGCAAAGAAGTTGATGTTGTGTTCTGAACAGATTATAGTTTCATGAATTTTTTGCATATATTGACATAACTACTAAGCAAATCTCTTTTAACTTTCTTTTTGAGATGAGCTGAGAAGATTGATAGTGTAATTGATTGTAAAGATGCTGTGATGTTGACTAATTCATCTGAATTGCAGCATTTTAGTCTTTTAATGAGAAATTCTAATGTGCATGCATCAGTGTAACTCATTATGGCTAGCCTCATCTCTGTGTGAGTATCTGCACAGATTGTAGATAACATAATTGCCACTTAGTTAAGTCAGTTACTCATAGAGTGGCCATTGAGTTAAGTTAACTCAGCTTAACTCAGACAGAGCTTTCAAGTCAGGTTGAGTTGAGCTTTAATTGTCAGTCTAAGAATTCAGATTGAGCTTAAACATTGAAGCTTAACTTAACTCAGAAGCTCTGTTCAGATTTTAAGAATTCTGAGACTGATTAGTAAGTGAGCTTTTGAGACTTGACTCAAGAGTAAAGATTATGAGCTTAAAGATTACTGATACATAAGCATTATAAGTGAGCATTATATATACACAGTTGAACAGCTTTCAATTTAATCTATCTATTTACTACATTGAGAGTTAGATATTCTCAAAATAGTCTAATAACAATTGCTTCAATCTGCATCTTTAGATGTGATGTTTCAGTTATGTATGTATTTCTTAATGAGAGACATGTTTTTGTGCTGAATGATAATCTACTTTGTATAAATTGCAGTCAGATTGACATCTGCATTCTGTTAACTAATAGATGATAATTACTGTACAGTTTATTAGACATACTTTTAAAGAAAATAACAGTATATACTTCTACTGTCTTCTGCAGACTGTCAATGACTGAGCTTTAAAAGCAGAACATCTTATACTGAGAGAAAACTCTCTTCAAATAATCTTAAATTATCTTGCAGTAAAGTCTTTGAAAAAATAGTTTTGCTATCAGAAAATTTGTTGATTTCTGATAGTGATATATTTCATAAAGGGTGACAGCTGTAGAACAGAGCATTATTATTAAGCATTATATTGTATATTAAAATTAAGCTTACTGTCTGACTTTCAGCAGTGAGCTAACTTAAATGCTTCAGTGTCTTTTTCTGTATCTGCAGCATTATTTTCTTTTTTCTTTTTATCAACATCAGTTTTTTCTCTCTTAAATGCCTTTCTGAATATTCTTTCTGCTGCTGCTGTCTTCTCTTCACCTAATACAGTCTTCATAGTGCTGCATCTTAGAGTTTTCTTGATATGTATTATGATGTAATATGATGATACAATGATGCTCTAAGATTAAATTAACAAAAACATTATAAGAAAGCAGTTTAAATGCATCTCTAAATGATAATGAGTTCTAGAGTGATCTTGTAGTTCAAAGATGCATTGTAGTTTGAAAGTGTGTTATAGTTTGAAAGTGTGTAGTTAAAAGGTGTGTTGAGAGCTTTTAGATGTTAGCAATACTTAAATGTTAAATTGCTGATAAACAATACATTCACTCATGATATATACATCAATATTATAAGTAAATATATCAACACACTTACTTCTAACACTCAATCTGACACTTTCTTATCTTCATCTCTGTCACTCAATCTACTACACTCACTCTATCTCTACTCAGTCTCTACACTCAGTCTCTACACTCACTAAATATGTTGCTCAGTGCTATCACTTATTTTACTGCTCATTTCTTAAGATTTAATCTTATACATTGCTCTTGTACTTCACTCTGATGCGCAGCTGTGATGCATATATATAATGCTTAATTATGTCACTCAATATAGAACTCAGCAGCTAACTACATATTCTAGATTTTCATCATGATGAATTTAAACATTAAGCTTTCACTGCAGACTGCAAAATGCTTAACTTTCAACTCATTCTCAGTCTCTGAAGAGAGATCTGATTATCATGACTGTTCATAGAAGTCTATATATGATTTAAAAAAGACATTTAGTGAGTATTTGAACAACTTAAAGACTGTATGTGCAAGGAAGAAACAACAGAAACATATGAAGAACAAGAACTTTAAATGAATTGAAAATGCAAAGACAGCAGACTGTGAAGCTGTAAAATGAAAAAGAGATGCATTGAAGAAGATTGATGCATATTAAATTGCAGACTTAGCATTGAAGAAGATTATGAAAGAGAAGATTAGAGATGAGATCTTGAAGAAGTAATATAACTGTAAAATTTCTTGTAAGACTTCTTTAAAATTATTATGCTCAATTATATCATTTTTAACTATCTGTAAATGTCTACTACAAAGATGAGTTGAGAAACAAGTTGATGAAGAATAAGAATCAGATTTAACTTAAAGAGAAGATTAAGAAGATAATATTATTTGCTGAAGTTCTTGTGCTAAAAGAAGAGCAGAAGTTCATGAAAGTGAAGTAAAAAATATATTACATTTATATCTTTTATAGACTCTCTGACATTCTCTAGAATATCAATAAAGATGAAGTTATTCAGTAGAAGTGCATCAACATTAATCATTAAATTGAGAAGTGTCTGACATTTGTAGTCAAGCATCATGAAAGAGTGCTTAACAATACAGAAAAGCAAAAGCTATATAATGCTGAAGATTCTGACTCTATCAAGATCATACATCACTTCTATAGTGAAGTTCTTGATTCTAAACACATTAATGACTTCAATTATGCATAAATATTATATTACTCAATTATAACACTTCTTAACTTTAACATTGACTAGTTACATTTAAGAGCCTGTATTTGATCAGAAGAAAGAAGATGAAAAGAGTGTGATTGAAGATGTTGATGAAGCTTGTGTGATAGTGTCTGAAGATGAGAAATTTTCAGATGATGATTTCATTGATGAATTTGTTCTTGATGACTTAATTAATAATAATAAAGATGATAAGAAGAATGTTGAATCTACTAGTAATGAAGAGAGTAGTGAGAAGAATAGTAAGTAATCATTATTAATTGAATAGAAAGTTGATCTTTAGAGATTAAAGATGTAAGATAAAGAATAATTAGATAGATTTTTGATTATTAATTAAAGATTTTTCAATGAGAAATCTCTTCATTGATACTTAATATTTGCTATACATAGTAATTTTTGAATAGTGTTTATCATGATTAATATTGTAAAAAATTCATTTTACATTCAGATACATGTTCTGTCACATGACTATAATCTTGTATATACTAATTTTGAAACTCTCACAATACACTATCATCAACACATTACTCAAAGTACAATAAAGTATCATTTATTTGCTTAACTTACTACAATAACTCAACATCATGTCTTTATACAGCTCATCATTCAGTCAGATCTTAAGCAACTCAGAAAGATCATTTCTGAATGCTTTCAGTGACAGAACTAAGTTATCTTAATTAAGTCAATCTTGTTCTTCAACTTTTACAGACACTTCAAATTCAGAATATGTTCTTTAAAGATCTGTGACAAAGTGAGAGTTTTAAGACTGATGAGAAACAACTATATGAAGTTAGAACACAGACATTAAAATTAAGAATTATGCTTAAATGATATGAAACAGTTCAGCTCATTCAGCAGAGATCTGACAGTTCTTTGCTGAAGTAGCTAGTAAATGTGATGAAAGATTAAATGTAATGTGTGTTAACTGTTACAATATTATGAATCATTCAGCATCAGAAAATGATGAAATAACTATCATAAAATGTTATCTGAAAAGCAGCAGTTGTCAAAAGATGAAATCAGCATCAGAAAGACAGATTTCAATCTTTAAAGCAATGAACTTAAAGATATGCTATAATTTTCAATTATAATGCTCTAATATAATGCTCACTGTTTGACAGACAACTCAAAAAATCATTGTTAAATCATTTAACTTTATTTTTAAAGTCTTTAATCAGTAGATTCTTCAATTCATTATAGCACTCAATATATTCTTTTGTGCTGTTGAGCATATAAAGTTTTGAAAGCTTATCTGAATGTGTTATGTCAATATTAAGATTTCAGATCAAAGCAAGATTGCATAACTTTTTAAGTGTTGTGCTGTAAATGTTCAAAAAGATGTGCTTGCAGAGCTTAAGACACAGATTAAAGTCTTTATTGCATTTAATGAATAAAGCAATTTAAATCATCTTGCATTTCTAGACATTACTGCATACTTTATTGATGCTGAGTAAAAGTACACAGAGATACTTTTAGTCTTTAGAGAATTAAAAAATTAATATAATGATGAAAATCTTGCTGAATATATTCTTAAGATGTTGAAGAAGTGAAATCTGACACATTAATTGCTGATAGTCACAGCAGACAATGCATTCAACAATTGTACATTATAATGTTATTTGAGTCAGCTTCTAAGTCAGAAAAATATTATCTGAAGTGATGAAACTGAAATTATGAACTGTATAACACATATAATTCAGCTTGTAGTCAGTCAGCTACTTACATATCTGAAAGTGAATGCAAAAAATGATCAGCTCATCACTACATTTAATGATGATGAGTTATGAAATTTCACAATTGACAAAGACTACTTCTTTAACATCATACTGAAAAAGATCAGTATATCTTTTATAACACTTTATTATAATGCTCATATCTGTTGAGTTAATATTCTAACAAAAGTCTTATATAGATTTGATTACTAACTATTGTCATTATGACATCATCACAGTGTTTAGAGTTGTTCAAAGATTTGCAGAAGACAAATTCATGAAATATGATTGAGAATGTAAGAACTTGATGAAATTCTTTATACAATATGCTGAGTTAAGCATATGAGCTACAAACTGAACTTTCTTAATGAATAGAATGTCTGACTTTGACAATAAGTAGAATGAAACTTTTTAGATGTAATATAAAAGAGTGACAGTATGTTAAATACATGCTGTATTTTCTGAAGCACTTCAAGAACTGAACAGAAATAATAGATACTATCAGTGAATTAACAATCTATAAGCTGTGATATGCATACAATGATTTATTTAATCATCTTAAAAAACAGAATGAAGCAATCAGAAAGTTTGAATTGTTCTTTAGTGCTGAGTTGCAGAATGTTATTGATGCATTAAAAAAGAAACTAACTCAATATTATAAAAAGACAGAAGTCAATTAAGAGTTGTTCTGTAATCTTGATGTTATATTGAATTTATGCAATAAGCTTAACATGTACAATGTAGAATATTCTCAGTTCTTAATAAATATTACATAGCAAGACTGACATATTGTTTTAATAGAGAAAAGACTGAGAAAATTTATGTTCAAAGTATAAACTTAAGTTTCAACAATATTACAGGGCTAACTATCAGCACTTGAAGAAAGAATTATTAAATGATAATTTAAGAATTCTTGACTCAAAGAAGAAGAAGACAATAGCAATGATGAGTTACATGAAAAATGTGAAAAAGCATCAAGACATATCTGTGACAGAAGAAGTCTCAAATTATTTGCAAAAGTTTTCAGTGTTAAATGTGAACATTTTAATATTTAATTATTAAAAGCTGATGAAGAACTCAAAATCAGCAATGATACAATTTGTAAAAGATATACTTGCAATTTCTACAGCAGATGTTGAAGTCAAATGCTTGTTCAACACAGCTTAAGATGTAATTACATATTGTTGAAATTGACTGAATTTAGACACTATTAAAAACATTATGCTGATCAAATATCATGACATGTTCATTCTTTCAGCAGAAGTGATAAAAATAATTAAAGAGAGATCTGCATTGATAATGATTGTTAATAGTGATGAGAAAGGTTCATCAGCAGATAAGCTGAATTCAACAGCAACTAAATTATATACAGAGCTTCTATCAGATCATTACTTCAGTGATAATGATCTTTATAATGATAGTAACTATGAGAACAACATCAACTTCAGGCTTTGTGATCATAATTAAGATAAGAACATTGACTTAAGACTTAACAACAATGATTATGATTAAACTTTAAACACAGAAGTGATACAATTAAGCATTATAAATATCTTGAACAGCACACACTCAGAATATGCAATTATTGATAATGATCATAGTTATGAATTAAGAAAGATTAGAGATTACATAAATTCATTATTTAAAAGACTCACTACAACAATCAATGCATCAGCTATTAAGATCATCAATGATGACTCAACAATCATTAATCTCAGTTTTTAAATCATTTACTTAAATAACTCTGCTCAGAGTACATTGACTGTCAATATACACACAGTCTTGAATATAATACAATATTAATTAAGAGAGAAAAGTCTTCTTCATTAATAAAGTAGAAAATTGTTAAATGCACTGCATTCACACTTAAAAGCACAGATAAAGTACATTAAGTTCTTAACTGCTTCAGTATCATGATTTTATAAGAGACAGAATCTTTCATCTATTAATATCATTAATGATTGTTTAAAGTCAAGAGAAATTCATTCTTTCTTATTTAAAGATGATGTTGACATTCATCAATTCAAGCATCAGTAATCTCAGTAAACATATGCTTAACATAATTTTTAATTTAAACATCAGATCTCTTTACTCTTTCTATGCAGTTTATAAACACTTCAATTTTCTTAAATTGCTTATAATAAGCATAAGTTACATGCAAGCTAATATTATTGAGTAAAGTATTAGAATTAAACATGCTTAAATGTAAAAAACAATGTTCAAAAGTCTTTAAGAACATTTAGCTTTACTTAAAGTATCAGAATTCATTCTGATTCTCTGTATCTTCATTAACATTATCATTATCATTATCATAATAATCTTTATTCTTTTCATTATTATTCTATATTTTCACTGAGTCTTCTGCCTCTTGATCTGCATCATTAGTGAAGATTAAAACTTGTAATGTTGACAGTTAATCTTTGTTGTTGATTTTAATTTATAAATATAGTTAATCAGCAAGAAGCTAATAGACAATTGTAAAGAGCATTATAATAAAGTAATATAATTATATCTGATCAATTTGTATCTTAACTTCATCACTCTTTGACATTAAAGTAGCAGTCTATAAAGTTTAAAATTTAATTAGATCTCTGATAGATAAACAGTGCAAAATTAATATATTTTATCTTCTTTTAATACTGTCTTTCTAATATCTATGTGTACAAGTTCATCAGATTTAGAGTGGCCATCAGGTTTTTTCAAAGCTGGTTTTTTGCTTATTTTGCATGCCTTGTTAGCCATGAGCAACCATAGTGGCAGGAACTTCAAGAATTTGAACAAAACTTCAGTTGTGTGCATTGAGCTTGAAAGCGATCTGTCTTTTGTGATTTTAGGCTCATTTTGTAGAGAATTGTGAGGGCTTTTCAACGATGTAAAAATTACCAAAATTACATGAGAAACAATGAAAATTACCTAATATTATGAGTTGGGTCAGGTTTCAAAGTTGGGCCCAGTGGGTTGGGTCGGGTCCTAAAATCTGGGCCCGACCCGACCTGACAGCCACCCTAATCAGATTTAAGAAAGATGCACTCATCATTAATGTTTTTATTCAGCATTACTCAGACAGAAAAAGCTACTGTAACTTTGCTCTCATCATTACTCAGCATCATCTCTGCTTCTTTATTCTTATTTGCAGAGACATTGAACACTGTTGATAGGCTGAGTGTGCAGGTTGCCTATAGGTCATGCAGGTCAGAATTGAGTTCAGATATTGGGTTGAGTTAGGCTAACTTTTATTCAGTTAAGTTGGGTGTGAGTTAACCTGACCTGACCCACATAGGGTCATGGGTTTTTCATGGGTTATATATAGCCTTAGTAAGCATGTGTATGCACTTAGTAAGCATGTGTATGCGCTTAGTAAGCATGTGTATGCGCTTAGTAAGCATGTGTATGTGCTTACTAAGCGCATACACATGCTTACTAATGTGTGTTTCTAACGCGCACCTTCGCGAAAAGTCATGATTTTCATAACTTATTCAGTAATATATCTTGCGACCATGTAATTTATCCCTATATGGCTAGTTAAGGTGTAATTTATTATAACTAATATATCAATAAGCTTTCACATTTTTGAGCTCTAGCCCTGACCTTACCTATAATGGCTAGCCTCACCTGTGTGTGAGTACTCACACAGATTGTAGATAAAGTTAATTCATACATGAATCTGACCTGACCTGACCTGAACTTTAGTGCAGATTCAGGTCAGATGCACTTTTTTTCAACCTGACCTGACTCTACATTCAGCCTAACTGTTGAGAGCTGATAATTATAGAATGAAACAACATTAACTTTTGTCTTCAGACTCATTATAAAGAAGTATTAAAAATATAATACACACTAATAATTCTTCTTGTCTGTTATGTGCTCTGAATCAAGTATGCTGCTATTAAAAACCTACATAGCAAGATTTGAATTCTCATCTTCAGCTGTAGTAAGTTATTTATAGCTGTTAAATTGAATAATTTGTTCTTAATGCTTAACTACTTTATCTAAACAGATATCTCAACAGCTTTAAATATGCTTGTTTATTTTTTCAATTTAATCATATCAGCACAAACTAAATGTTAAATGAAGTTAATATATCTCTTCTTTAATTATTAAGAAAGCACTCTTTGCTTTAAGAAGCTTACACAGAGCTTGTATTTCTTTAACAATTATAATTAAGTTGTTTTGCTGAGCAATATCTTCATTCTTCTTTTATTCAGTCATTACATTCTGATCTGTAAGAAAGATTACTACAAATGAAGTTAAAGTTTAATACAGAACACTATAATCATTTATTAATATTCATTATATTTACTCTCTGCATATCTCTTAGCAACAATTTTCTTTCTTGTCTTAACTATATATTTTGTTCTTTAAATCCTCATCTTAAGCTTCTTATATTCTAAATTATGTTTAAAATCTATATTTAATCTCTTCATTGTCATATCATTCTGCTCTTAAGTCTCTTCAATATCAGCATTTATGAATGCATTGATCACTGAAGAATGTGATGAGATCAATTTCTGAGTAATATCAGAATGTAAAGAACTTAATAAGAGAATAAATGAAGAGCTTCTGAATTCTTGAATATGATTTATTCTTTGATTTAATATATACTTTGTGCATTATAATTGAGCATTATAATAAGTGAAGTTATATACTAAATTTTGAGCTGAAAGAAGTGAAAGAAGCAGCTAAAGTACTTTAAGATTGTGCAGCATTGAGTGTGAATTCAAAGTAGTTAATGATTGTTTTTATTCTTTTTTATTAATCAGTAAAGTCTTCTTTCTTTAGATGTGCAGCAATGTCTAAGACAGATAAATTAATTTCATTAATCTTTTTCTTTCTCTTCTTTTCAGATTGAAATGAAAAATCTAATATATCAGTAAAATGTGTTCTCTTGCTGATGAATTGATCTCATTCAGTGATGAAAGATGTAAAGCTTGATGTTTTTATTATATTGATGAGTTAATCTGATTCAGTAATGTAAAATGTGAAGTTTGATGCTCTTATTACATTAATGAAGATAATCTTTACACTCAGTTTTCTCTATTCTGATGATGTATTTCTAAAATGAAAGTCAGCATTATATCTCTTCATTACTTACTTTACTTACATGATGCAGAAAGAAAATATAAAAAGCTTAATACAAAAAGTAAGATGTTCTGTAGAAAGAAAATGTAAAATGTATTGTGTTAAAGATAAATGAATTTATTAAGTTTCTATATTATCATTTGTTTACATGAATGCTGTGTTTTTGTTATCAGTGAATTTGTAGATAACTAAGATCAATTTAAATCAAACTGCACAATTATTTAGATTTATTAATTTATAATCATTTCTTCTTAAGCTACTATCTGAGAAATTTAAAGCAATACATACAATTTGTAAAGTGTAGTATCTCAATCATGTTAATTGCAATTTCTTTACTAAGTATAGATCTTCTCACAGTAGAGAAACTGACATTAGAATTATATTGTATAACATAACAGAGTCACAACAAAAGTCAAAGTTACAAAGAAATATTAAGCAGATTCTAAAGCTTGTGAATTTGACAATATAAGATTCATTAAAGAGAACAGAATATGAATTACAGATAAAGATGTATAAGACAGAATTAAGTTCATGAAATGAAAGCAAAGAATAGACTGTCAAGCATAACTTTTTTAAAGAAGAAGATTGAATCATTAATAATTCTTTTTCTTTTAAATCAGTTTCTGCACAAAAAGAGTCAAGTAAGTCACATAATTGCATCATTAAATTAAATTAAAATACTTAATTTTAACACTCTCTGATCAGTTCATGCAATGCAGCAGCAGCAGTATTGACAAAAGCTGCATTCTTTTACTTTAAATTCAGAATTCTTCTTATTGCTGATTGAAAAGATTTTTAATCAGTATAATGACAGCTTAAAGTGAAATTAGTCAGTCATTACAGATTTGCAGAAGATAAGTGAAATATATTTTTATACATTTTTTGAAAGTATAAGTTCTTGCATATTAAGAATCTTTTTCATGACTTATTTATGATATAATTGCTGAGCTACATAAGAAAGAAAATCTAATAACATTAGAGAAATTGTAAAAGATGAAAGCAATCTTTTATACATTGCAGACTTACTAAAAAAATAGAGTGTACTAGTTAATGTATTTTTGCTCTGTAAAGAATGAGTGATTTGATAATTAAGTTAATAATGCTTACATATAATGCTCATAAAGCAGACATGTAGTTAAACAAGAAGAATTGTGCACAATGTTAATTAAAAATGTTGCAATAGTAGCTGCTGCCAATATAAAGCTGCTTAATAACAGAAGTTAATTAATTCTGATTTAGTTTGAGCTGTCAAGAATAGTCTGATCTGACTTTATCTGAAACTTAATTCTGTACAGAGTTGAGTCAGATTGCAAAGTAAAGCTTAATGAGTTAAATTAAGTTCTAAAATCTGAGCTTAACTTAACTTAATGGTCACTCTAGTCACTCAGTTAAGTCACCTCACTGTTGCTTAATTAATTCTTGTTGAAACACCTTGAATTATTGAGATCATCATCTCTCTAGACTAACTACATGAAAACTGAATTATTCATGAGCATTTTCTTTTAAATCAGCTTTACAAATTTAACTTTGTCTTTTAATGCATAATATTTAGCTATTTTATCAGTCAATTTCTTCATCTTCTTCTCTGTCTTCTGCATCATAGCTTTATTCTTGTCAACAATAAGAACTCAGGCATTTTTAACACTCTTTTATGACTGCTTCTTTCACTGTTGCTTTCACTTGTTAAGCAGCTTCTAATTAATTCACTGTAGAACTGTTCTATCTGTCACAGCTGTCAGAGCTGTGTCTTTTAGACTTAAGATATGTGTATATAACAATGATGTTATATCTATTATGATTTCATTTACAAACTGATTGATTCAGATTGCTGTACTAGATATGATAGTGATGTTGACTTAAACTTCATTGAAATTTATAAAGAAGACATAGAGTGAGGTCTTTAACTGAGATAATTTTGAAATAATAATGAAAGAATTGAACAGAATAAGATCTAAATCTCATTATGCATTCAGAATGTTCTGAGTTGTGATTGCTGTTGATTTAGTCTTTTAATAGTAGTATAGAAAGTTCAGCTTGTTGACATTGATGATCTCATAATATAAGTAAGTATAAATACACTTCTTATAGATCTTGCTTAATGATTCAAAGACTTCAACATTCAATGACTGTAGCAAATGAGTTAAATATGAAGAAAGACACAAAGTTACAATGCTGTGATCACAGCAATACTGAATAAAGTCAGTGAAGATATAACTTTCATGATCATTCAGTATTAATAATTAATGAGTGTCTTAAATCTAAATCTTAATGTGTAAATTGAAGATCTTAAGTCACTGAAGCTTTATTGCATTAATAGTTCAATCATTATCACTGATTTATAGAACAGTCTGATTATTCTTAACAAAGTTTAGTTATGCTTGCTGTATTAGCTTGTTCTTGAAAATGAAGTAGAGTGAAAGAGTAATGTTATTAAATAATATATACTCAATAAGAAACACTCAGTTCTAATTATCAGTCTAAATACTGAAAGCTTGTGTTTCTATGCATTATATTAGAACTTTAAAGCTGTCTGTAATGCTCATTGCCAATTTCTTTTCATTTATATTATATATGTCTGACTTCAAAATATCATGCTGAATTCATGTAAAGTTGTATAAATCAAATCATTTTTAAATGATTTTAAGATTTTCAGCATTCTTTCAATTCTGATTAAGATTGCAGCTATACTGTGTCTTAAAGTCTGAATGTTAATGCAGAAAATTCTTATATTAATGTTGTTTTAGAGAATTTAGATTATCTTTGATCATCATTAGATGCTTTATTATAAATTTTAGCTGTTCAATTCATGAAGATCATTCTCAAGCTGTCATAATATTGATTTATTAAATTAAAGCATTCTTCTCATGCATTAACAGTCATTATTAATTTGTCTAAAAGATCTTTGCTGATTGTCTTTCTTTTCAACAAGCTTATAGAGTAGATCAAGATAAATCATAGATTTAAGCAATTTTGCAAAGAGAAATTGATGAATCATTGTTTAAATCAGTTAAGACAAGACTATATTGCATGAAAATATCAGAAATTGACTTAATTGATTCATCTGAGGTCATTGTGAATGTGTGATGATGATGAGGTGGACAACAATGTTGATGAAAATGTTTATGACTAATGAGGTGACTCAACTGGGTGGCTGGCTTGACTGGGTGGCGATTACGTTAGAGTTGATCTGTGCACAAACCCAACCTGACCTGACCCGGACCCTAGCGCGGGTCCGGGTCAGGTGCACTTTCTTCCAACCCGACCCGACCCTACACCCAGCCTAATTGATGCCGGCCTTCACTCCTATTTTGGGTAACAGGCAAGAGCAGCCCGCATAAGGTAAGGCAGACGACTCGATACCAGTCAATTTAAGTAGCTATAGGTCTGATATCCAGGGTTTTACAGCTTCAACCGTACGATACAGTAGAGCCATTTCGGCTGTAAAAGCTGGTTCCTATAGCAAATAACTGTCGGGTTTCCTTTCAGTGCAGTCGTCCCCAGAAATCCCGTGCCAGGGGCTTTTTGGGAAGATTATTCCTACAAGAGATATGACGGCTATTCCGATAACATGATCACTCGATGCAAGATCATTATGCCGTGATGGGACAGGCCTAATCGGCTTTGAACGTCCGTCCGGGCAAACTGTACATCACTCGATCACCAGTACGATCCGGAACAGTCCAGCTGCTCCAATTTATATACACGGTGCAGCCTTCTGTGTAATATTTCCGTTTCCGTTCGCCATCTTGACCGGGTTAGCAGGGTATTCCACTGTACCATTATAGTGCTCTTCACCAATCCGCCCATGGTCAACGCGGACACCACTGACAAACACCTTGCTCACGAATTCAAGACCCGCCACAAAGACACTGAGCAGGCTGGCGATGCAGAAATGGCTGATGGTGGTTCCGATGTCCAGCCAGCTGCCTTCGTCTCTGACCATGAAGAAGAAGTTGAGGGTCAGAACATCGCTGATAGCCATGACTACCATGAAAAGGGCGCTGGGGGCCACTCCTAGTCTCCTGTTGAGAATCCCCAAGTTCGCGCTAATGAGGGCGAACGGTATCATAAGTTTGAGCATAAGGAGGGCGCCTTGCGAGAATGGACTGAAAACTGGGATGAGACGGTAAACGCTGTCGAGTGAGAAAGAAGAAATCGAGGCAATGTTTCCCGTGCTGAAGAAAGCGGACTGGAGGAGAAAGAGGAAAAAGAGGGCGATTCGCGTGTCGGAAAGTGTTAGGGCGCGGTAAGTGCCCTCTTGTTGAGAGACGGACAAGGTCTCCCTAGTTTCTTGGGAGGAGTCCAGCGGTTTTACTCTCCCTGTCCGACCATTCGTGTGAAAGTCAACGGTAGTGATTGTCGTTGTGAATGTGTGGATTCGATGCTCAAGACGAACCCACGTGGCGAGGGTGATGTAAAAAGTAAAGTAAAAGAGCCCTTCGTATGAGATGGTGAGGATGACGAAAATAGGTGAGAAGGCGAGGAAAATTACAATGAGCCGATGAAGATAATGATCGGTTGGCTGCAACGCGTGAAGAAATGGGACAGTTAGGGAGGTTACTAGATCCATGATTAGTCTTGGCGGAGTCAATGAGGACTCGGGATGCTGCACCAAAAACGAACCACCCAACGACCTGATTTCCAAAGGGCAAACCTTCCCTGGCCTGCAAAGAAGCAACACTTGATTTTGTGACAAACATTGCTAGCAGAATTAGTCCGATCTATGAACGGCGCATCAGCAAATAGAACCCGTACTCCTGTTTGATGCACATTCACCTGAACACCGAGTATTATCCTGGGGAGACCAGTCTTGCCGGTAGACGTAAATTCCTCCTTGGCAGACCCAGACTGAGAGACGATTGTCTCTTCGAATAGGAGAAACAGCAAACCAACAACGGACATCAACAAGCCTCCCAGAAGTCTACAGAAGCGCGGTTAGCACGGGACAGTTATATGAAACCGACAAAAAACATGCTTGCGGGCTTGTGCTACATTACGTTACTCACATCATGTTAATATTCTCAACTTTGATAATAGGTAGAAGCGTAAAGATACTCATCAGTCCGCAGGCTGTGGCCCAGGTTGCCACGAGTAACCGATTTTGGGAAACGAAAGTCGAACCGTAAAAAGCAGGCCAGAAAGCTCCCAGAATGAAACATACCGTGTACACCTCGCGATGGAAATACGATTGCACCTAAATGTATCATCAGCATTATGCGCAAACATGTAAGCTTCAGTCGAGGGTAGCATAGCAGTGTTAGTCCTACATACAAGAGCCTCCAACAAACCAACAAAGGCCAACGTCTTCACTATTAACGACAAATAGCCGCCAGCATTTTGAGTATCCTGCAGCAAGACGTCTTTCCCGACCATTAACGCCGCCCTCCTCGCGATCACTTCTTCCCAGAAAGCCACTGGGAAGAAAGCGTATGCATAATACGTAATTGGTGACTTTTGGATCCAGAGTATCGAGTAAAGTAAAACGAGGACAGAGATGAAAAATACAGAAACCCCAGTACTCCTCGACGTCTGGGTTTTGCTGTGAAGTACATGTACATCTATGATTGTGGTCAGGGCAAAGGCCATCCAACCAAGATATCCCGCCGTCACCACGGCTCGGAGGAAGAGCCAATCGTAAGTTTGTAAGTATCGCAGGCCTGCTAGGCCTAGCTGCAGAAGCTCGGCAGTCTTTGTCATTGCCTCCTCAAAGCTTTCGTCGCTGATCAAGTCCTCAATCTCGGAGACACGATGCTCCACGGAATGTAGTTGATCCCCTAAAGGAGCGTAAGGCTTGTATCTCAATTCTTTGGACCGTTTCTGTTCCTCTTTAACCCTGTACATTTCGAGAATACCACGGGCGTTAACCAAAGCTGCCTCTGCCTTCTCTTTCAGACTCCCGGAGAGGTACGAAAGAGGGAGTTCCCCAACGGAGTTGATAGGGAACTCTAGCCCAGTAAGGTAAGCCATTAGAGCAGCGATATCTGCTTGTGCAACATCATGTCTCTGCACATGGTCAAGTCCCCAGTCAGATGAGAAAGCATCTTCATGTCCAGGTGCGATTCCACCTTCCACAAGGACTGGCTTAGCAACGCCAGCACCCCACGCAATAAGGGGCGTGCGTGTGTTGTCTGGATGCCCATCACCGTGACTTCCCCAGTCACTCATGCCGTGGTCCGCGGTGAAAACGAAGGCGGTCTTACCATCGGCGTAAAAGTCCTCCACCAGTCTTGTTATTAGCTGTACTCCTTCGTCGACGATCTTTATGTTATGTAGATACTCTTTCGAATACGGCCGGTAAGCATGACCCGTGGTGTCGAGACCCAGCAGGTGAAGAAAGAAGACGTTTCGATCTTCCCGGAGCGTGGTGTCAAGTGTTGAATCCATTGCCGCCGAGGCGAAGAGTTCCTTGACCTTCTCGAAGACCCAAACGTCTAGATGTGTTGCGTCTGAGGTTGATCAGCATCGACCTATGTGGCCCTGACGGACTAATGTGCTGCGTACCCTGAGTGAAGTCCTCCGCCTCTGCCCCATAAACATCTGCATCTACCCTCCCTTCCACTGCACCCTCTTTGAACATCGGCAAAATATCCGGACTGCCCCAACTCCATGTATGCCGGCTCCTGTTGAAGACACTGTCGAAATTGACAGGATTGAGCTTCCATCCGGTAGTGACTGCAGAAACATCCTCGTACAAGCCTGCGATCAGAGCAACGTGTCCAGGCCGCGATTCTGTGGGCACACGAGTGTGGGAGACGCCAAACGTGCCATGCGATAAAACCCGCGAGCGGAGAAAGGGCATAAGAGGTCTGGGCTCAAGAGCTGAAGGCGAGCCAGGCTCCGAAGGGGAAGGGTCGGGGAAGGACTGGAACGCCTTGTCTGCCCGGAGACCGTCGCCGACAAAGAGGACCAATCTTTGTGCTGGGGCCTCTTCACTCTGTCGCTGCACTTCGAATGGCCGCATGCCACTCACAATTGGACTGACAAAGTAGATGTCGAAGATGGAGTAGATGTACACCAAATGAAAGACCACAGCGACCGCCAGAAACCCCACACGATTGAGACGCGCCATCTTGGAAGTAAAGAGCGGTCGGCTTTTCAGCCAAAACTATGTTCAGGCTCGCAAAGTCATCGAGGTGGTGCAACGAGCATGGATTTGCAGGCACTCAGACTAGGTACGAAGCACATAAACTTTGACGGAGACACCTCACGTCAGCCGAGACCTTTGGTGGAGACTACAGTACATTACCGAATCCGTACTATGCGACAAACACTGTACAGTATGTTACAGTCCATCTTCAGGAACTTGGATTATCATCAAGACCATTTCGTGATTGAGATCTAATCAACTTGCGTAGCATGTCGAGATACATTTGTAGCTAGTACACAGTAGCACAAAGCTCAGATTTCCGAAGCTCTCAACCCGCGCGCCAGACCGACCAACTAATGACTCGATCGATCCACTCAAATACAACCAATACTCCCTATAAACAGCCAACGCACAGTCTCATACAGTACCCGATCTGTAGACAAGAAAGCGCCGAATCCTCTCCGAAAGAAAGAAGCCAACTCAGTCCTCCTGCTTCTTCTTCGTTAGTGCCTCGACGACCCTACCGTAGAATTTCGAAGCACTCTGTCTAGAGAACGTGATCTCTTCAGTCAGATAGTTAGGGAGAACCTCCAATAGCTGGCTGTCTCGACCTGCGTCCAGGTGCGGCGTGTACTGAAATTCTGTATCTTCGTAGCTGGTCCCCTTTCCGTTGCCCTCTGTAGCAATAGCAAGCTTGAAGTGAAGAGCTAGCATACCATATCAGTATCTGAAGAGTACTGAGATAGTTGTCAAGCTCACTGCCATTGCGGCCTGTTTGAATGCAGTCATACACCTCCGAGTCGTCTCCACGCTTGACTCCTCTAACGATAAGTCCCGTCAAGTCGCTGTAGAGATCTTCCTTTAGCTGCGCCACTTGTGCGGCTTGGGCAGCCTCAGCGCTGCCAACCATCAATGTTCGGATATGACCATTTGCTTTCATTGCACTGCCAGGTACTTTCGCACTCACGCTCTCCACAGAAGCAGCTGCAACTCTTGAAGCTGCTAATTTAGCGTGAACAGCTTTGTTCTCATTTTGTGCTTCCAATAGAGACGTCGATAGCTGATCCATCTTTCCTTGAATATTTAATAACTCTGAAGCCATGCTGGAGATTTGCTTCTGCAGCGATCGCGACTCTTGCGCCAAAGCCGTCTGAGTGCTCAATTCCTTCTTCAGTGAGGCGATGAGCTCATTCGCAGCTAATATGGATTAGACATGTTATGCGGAACTCTTCAAGCGGTCTTACCCCTCGATCGTTCCTCTGAATGCTTCTTCAGCTTCTCAAAATTCGCCTCAGCCTCCTTGATGCCAACGTCACGCAAATTCTGATATTTCATGTCCAGGCTTTCCATCTTCTTTGTCACCTCGTCTAGTCGCCGCCTCGTAGCAGGATCACTCCCTCCTTTCTCAACATCTGATGCGCTTCCTGCGCGTTTATCAGCCATTTGTGGGTGGTCGTGAATAGATCCGGCAGGTTTTCGGGTAGTACGTTTCGTAACAACCTGTGCTGTTGGCTTGCTCATCTCGTTCGCTTCTTCCGATGCAGGAGACTGGTCAATGTCCATCGGTACTTGCTGAGTTTCAGGGATGACCTCTTCGGGCCGCTCGTCCTCTGGGAATGCCTTGTGTTTGCGTGCTGCGGACTTCGATACAACAGATGATGCCTTAGTCTTCATCTTAGCATTGCTTTCTTTAACTACAGCAGAGGTAATCTCAGATGGTTCATCTTTATTGACTACCTCCAGCGGGGCGTTTTCATCTTTTCTCTTCTGTGGCTTTCGTCCCTTTCGTGGTTGCTTAACAGCCACCACCGACACATTCAGCTCATCTCCAGAGACAATAGACTTTTGCGCGACTTCATTATTGATGCGGACCTCAGGACTCTCTATCTGTTCGATGTCGCTCGGATTATCGTTGCGCTTTTCCTTCAGAGCCTGCCGCTTGCTCGCAGCATACTTCCGACCATCCACTTTCTTCGCAACGACTGTCGATTCTTGCGGTGCTGTTCGCGAAGGTTGCTTTGTCGCGATAACCTTTTTGGCAGCTACCTTTGAGCGGCCTCTCGCTCTCTTCGCCGGTTCCACATCCTCAATCCTCGACTCGATTAATATGTCTTCATCGCTGTTTTGTGCTTGACCTTCAGATCCCGAGTCAGCCGGCTGGCAGAGCATGACATCACCCTTACGCTTCGGCATGCTGGATAGAGAGTCCGACGTCTGTAGAGTTAGGAAGGTATCTGAGTTCCTGCGTTATATCAGGTTGAAGTGCATGTCAACAAACAACCTAAATGTAACATTGCATCGCGTAGGTACCTTAGGTAGTTATTTGTAACTTGTTGTTCCTGAGCTAGCCGTTTTCGATTACGTGGCGAACTTTGCGTTCAGAACTGCTGAGTTTCTCTACACTTGAGCACTTGAGCAGCATCAATCATAAACCGTATATCAGCACAAAAGAATCTGAAATGTTACTACCTCACGAAGATCTCTTATCGTGACAACAACTATCACTGGCCTTGCCAGTATAAGCTAGTCAAGCGAACAAAAGCCTCGGCTTCGTCATGGTTGCGACGCCACGTGGCGCAAGACCTTGAATCCAATTTCTCAGCTATAGACGCATAACTACTTCGTACAAAGCTCTTGATACTCAGATTTCTTTGCGGAGGCCAACTTATTTCGATATCACCTGAACTTCTGTGAAATGTCTTCGGGAGCTGGAAAAAAGATGAGATGGCTGCAAGAGCTGTTACTCTTGGCAGCAGCTGTATGCCACCTCTCCTCCATTAAATCTCATGTTGAAACCCTACACCGTCACTGAGTGCTGGAGTGGCTCTTGGCTGAACGTCAATATCTTCAGATGGATTGACTGACCCAGGAGTGTAAACAGCCCGCATCCGCCTACTTCCTTGTCCGTTACGTTATGTCACGTCTGGATCCTGAAGCGGAGCGAAAAGCGGAGGTAGAGAAAAAGTCGGCAGCAATCTTGCGACGGTTAAATGCGCCAATCCTAAGGGAGGAGGGCGGCTTCGACGAAGCGGAATCGAGAAATCCCAGGAAGGAGGACTTGGTCCTTAACCAGTATGAACAAGCGATTGCGATGGAGGTTGTTGCCGCCGATGACATACCGATTTCATTTGAAGGTACGCTAAGGCTACAACTATTGGCTTGAGAGCAATCTTGCGTAAGTTTTACTGCACAAAGGGACTGATGAGTGTGGGGAGTCTAGACATTGGTGGTCTGACCGAGATCATCGAGGAACTTAGGGAATCCGTCATATATCCTCTGACCATGCCACATCTATATTCGCACACGTCAGCCTTACTGTCAGCACCTTCAGGAGTTTTGTTATATGGTCCACCAGGGTGCGGAAAAACAATGCTAGCGAAAGCCTTAGCCCATGAGAGTGGTGCCACGTTCATCAACCTTCATATCTCGACCCTGACGGAGAAGTGGTATGGTGATTCCAACAAGATGGTGAATGCAGTGTTCTCGCTGGCGAGAAAGCTGCAGCCAAGCATCGTGTTCATCGACGAGATTGATGCTGTGCTAGGCACAAGAAGAAGTGGCGAGCACGAAGCCAACGGCATGTTAAAGGCGGAATTCATGACACTTTGGGATGGCTTGACATCAGCGAAGACATCCGGACTACCGGAGCGTATACTCATTCTGGGCGCCACTAATAGGATACAAGACATCGACGAGGCTATATTACGGCGCATGCCAAAGAAGTTTCCCGTCTCGCTTCCCTCGGCAGTACAACGGCTACGCATACTCGGCCTGGTCCTTCGTGACACGAGAATTGACAAGAAGAACTTTGATGCGGATTATCTAGTTCGAGTTATGGCAGGTATGTCAGGCAGCGACATCAAGGAAGCATGTCGTGATGCGGCCATGTCACCCGTGCGGGAGTTTCTTAGGAAGAAGAGAGAATCTGGGCAGCGAATGACCACGCTAAATCTCAACCCGGAAGAGATAAGGGGTCTGAGAACTGGAGACTTTTTCACAAGTGCGGGCGGTTCGCAACTGGACAAGGGCATGAGCCCAGCTCGGGGCGTGACGACCGATTCGGATACATCTGAGGTCGATGAGATGGAAGATGCTACCGAATCAATGGACTGACACCTCAATGTGCCCACGAGACTATTAGAGCATTGTACTATATGGGTGTATGGACGGGGCGAACCTCTCGAGGACAGGAAGGCGTCAATAGGTTAGAAAAGGTTGTGCCCCTACAGCCTCCAGATGCATGTCTGGATTGCCGCCGCAAGAACCCTTTAGGCGAGCAGACATAATGAAACTACTACATATTCAAGATCCAAGTGCTATCACTTTTCCATACTAGGTAGACCCTGCTTGAATTGGTGCTCAAGGTCGTAAAGCGGTGGGCCAAGCACGAAGATTATAAACCGGTAGAGGAATTTGAACCAAATCAACGATGGCGGCAGTCAAAAAACGGAGCTAGACTTACCAGGCGCGCGCCTATCATGGAATTAGCCGCAGTGGCGTCAGCACCCCATCTTTCAGCCCAACGCAGGTCGTCGCCATCTTTTCTACAAACTACAGCTTCAGGACAAGACTGACGCCAAAACGTTTCTACACGCCGGGATTTTTATTGTGTAATAGCCTCCCGTTACCGTTTCCGCTTTACAGCGCAAATATGTCGGAGTCCACTACGTCTTCCTCTATACCTGAGCGGTCAGAAGCTTCAACACCGAACACCAGTGTGCTTAGTAAGGCCTTTGCACACATAGACTTGGATGGACATGACCTCCCACCGTCACCGGCACTGTCAAGTCCTCGTACTGGACGAAAGTATGCGCTAGCGACAGAGATTGTGTTCACGGAGAGCACCGACCAGTACAATGCGAGTAGTACGCCTATCTATCAGGTACGCAATTGTTGAGCTTATCACTGGGCAAGCATGGTCTCCACTGCTCGGTCCGATGGGAGCCATAGTACGAGCTATGTTCATGACGATACTGCCAGAGTCAATGGCTAATCCATGATTCATAACGTAGTCGGCGACTTTCAAGCAATCCTCGGGCAACGGAGGTGGGGAGTATGACTACACACGTTCCGGGAACCCGACACGGACCTACCTGGAACGACACCTCGCAAAGATCATGTCCGCTCAGCGCGCGTTGGTCGTGTCGTCAGGAATGGGCGCTCTTGATGTCATCACGAGACTGCTACGGCCAGGTGACGAGGTCGTTACTGCAGACGATCTTTACGGCGGTACCAACAGATTGCTGAAGCACCTTGCCACCAATGGCGAGATCATAGTCCATCATGTCGACACAACAGAGCCCGAGAGGGTGCGCGAAGTTCTTGGGCCACGGACCGCCATGGTGCTTCTGGAGACACCCACAAACCCGCTTATGAAAGTCGTGGATATACCCAGCATAGCATCTTTAGCCCATGCAGCCAACGCAAAGACACTAGTCGTAGTTGACAACACCATGCTTTCTCCTCTTCTTCAAAATCCACTCGATCTCGGCGCCGACATCGTCTACGAGAGCGGTACAAAGTACCTCTCGGGGCACCATGACCTCATGGCCGGTGTGCTCGCAGTCAACGATACTGCTCTTGGCGACAAGCTTTACTTCACGATCAATGCCTCTGGCTGTGGCCTGTCCCCTTTCGATTCATGGCTTCTCATGCGAGGGATCAAGACGCTAAAAGTTCGTTTGGAGCAGCAACAGCTGAACGCTCAGTGCATAGCCCAATACCTCGAATCCCACGGCTTTCGCGTTCGGTATCCCGGGCTGAAGTCACACCCTCAATACGATCTTCACCACTCCATGGCACGAGGTGCGGGCGCTGTGCTGTCATTCGAGACCGGGAATGTTGCGGTCAGTGAACGTATCGTGGAGGCGGCTCGGCTGTGGGCTATCAGTGTCAGCTTCGGGTGTGTGAACAGTCTGATCAGTATGCCTTGTCGCATGAGTCATGCGAGCATAGATTCGAACACAAGGAAAGAGAGGGCGTTGCCAGAGGACATCATCAGGTTATGTGTAGGCATTGAGGATGTGGAGGATTTGATCGATGATCTGGAGAGAGCTGTAAGTTTCACTCACGTTCATGAATTAGATATGATGCTGAAAATAGCGTTGTAGCTCGTCCAGGCTGGAGCGGTCAATGTTCCATCGGACGGTATTCACGCTGCGGGGTTGGGTCAAGATTTAGGAGGGTCCGGCCCCTCGCAAGCATAGAATCAGCATAGTGTGTACCAAAATTTCTGTCGGGCCTCTGTGTGGTGGTTTTCTTTTCTTGATGGTTCGCGGCGTTTGGCAGGCTGTGTCTGGATTACCATCATGTGGTACGGGCGCCCGCGCCTTGAAACTATCTAGGTGCTTAGCCCTGACCTCCTCGGTGCCGTGGGTCTTTAGCTTTGGGGTTTCACGGTACTAGCATATGGTATAGCATTGTCTGGGCCACACTGATTAGTGCCAAACCCCGTCCAAAGCAGCAGCCTGACCGGGCCACAAGTGCTGCAAACGGCAAAGTAGGCGCTAATTACGCCTGAGCCCGCATTTTGCGCCCTATGTGTGGTTCAAGTCCAGGCTTCAACGGGTGCTTGTTTGAGCTTTGCTTGGGGTCCCCTACATATCTTGTTGCAAGCCTCACTGGGGTCTTTGCAACACCGCACCTAAGGGCCCCACATATTTAAGGTAGATGCTTAGGCTTTGTTTTCATGTCCAGGTGGGCGCTTTGCCTGGGTGATCTAGCATCCTAGACACCATGTCGAGAGTCTTGAAGAAGGAAGACTTTGGATCCTGGATGAGTAGGATTATGTTGAAAAACAAGTACTGGACAAGTCGACTTCGAATTTCAAGCTGAAGCTTTGAGAAGCTCAAGCTCACATTGTCGCGCGCAGCATTGCCCGAACGGGCGTAGACAAATTTGCGCCGGAAGAATTCCGCATCAAAAAGCACATCGGTCATAAAGTTTACCTTCAACGTCATCTCCTACGGCACAATCCCCCTCGTGAGAGTACTATCATTCACCCTAGAAGCTCCTCATATCTTGCATATATGGACCCATTGCCATTCAATGACACGCGAAGTTGGCTGTAAGGCTACCACGGCGGAGCCAGTTGCAAGCTCGCCACCAGTCCTAGACAATAAACCTTCCATTTCTGTATCGTTGCCGCCAAGTCTACCAATCCTACAATCTAAAACGCCACCTCGAAGCAACGAGCAGAAGCAATGGAACACGAAGGATCTGCCGTGGAGGGTAGGGTCCGATGTAGCTGCGGCTGCCAGCGCCGGTGCGCTAGTGGCTCCGATCATCACCATCATTGACCGGTAAGTCAACCCCTTGCCATGCATCGAAGTACCCGCGTCTGACGAGAACGGCAGCGGCATCATCGAGAACGCGTCCGGCCGCTCCTGCCTCCGCCGAAGCGTCCAGAAGTCCGTCTGGAACCTGCTCCTTCGACCGCACACTCTACTCTTCTCCAGGCCCTTCGCCCTCATCTTCATGGTCTACTCCAGCACCTACCTCATCGCTAACACCCTCGACACTGCCTCGTCCACCCTCTACAATCAACCCGCCGAGACGACCACAGCGGGCGTCCCGAAATTCGTGGCCACGTCCAGCATCAACATGTCGCTGGGCCTGATCAAAGACTCGCAGTTTGCGAAAATGTTCGGCCCGAAGACGTCTGTCAAGAGGGTGATACCGCCGGCCACGTATGCGCTGTTTGCGCTGCGCGACTCCATGACGATCTTTGCCTCGTTCAATCTCCCGCCGATGATCGCTCCCCTCCTTCCGCTCAGCGAGGGGGTCGAGAAGAACGTCAGTCGAGCGAGTGCGGCGCAGTTTCTGGCGCCGGCGGCTATACAGCTGGCGTCTACGCCGCTGCATCTGCTAGGGCTGGATTTATACAATCGGAGTGCAATGATAGGCTGGAGGGCGCGCTTGACGAAGGTGAGGAAGGATTGGCTGATGAGTAGCTTGGCGCGGATGTGTAGGATCATACCCGCTTTTGGGGTCGGGGGCGTTGTTAATGCTGGGGTGAGGAAGAGTTTGGTTGGGCGGTGGGAGCGGTGAGTATACTTGATGGATACGGTGGAGTGCGGATTCATTGGAGGCTTCTGTCATCATATTGTCTGCGTTTGAGCGTGCTTTCTCGCCACTCTTGCTTAACGGGCACCGGGTACGTAGACGGGGCTTCTGCATTTGCATGGCGTTGGTGTGGAAAATATGAGGGGTTTGAGCTTGCTGTTCGCGGGGCCCGTAGATAATATAATGTAAATCAATCGGATGAGTTGGAAACTAAGTTAGTTACTTCGGGGCGTCTCAGTATATCTTGTGAGCGGCCAAGCCCTGAAGACATTGAATCATATTGGTGGTGCAAACGTTCATCAGAGTTGACATTATATGTACAGGGCCGCTCAAGAAGCCGCCTTAGATTGAGGGAGGTAGTAGTCGAGTAAAGTCCAAGTCAGCGATGAGAGTAAAAGTCAGACCATTGTAAACACGTTGACGCCGCAGACCCAAGAAGCCGCTTGATGCTATATGCTACTCGTGGTTCGTTATAACTCCTTCTCCTTCACCGCGCCTTTCCTTGCTTCCACCTGCAGCGCGTGTTCTCGACCCGTCACCGGACGATGACCAACGGCGTTTGGACCACCAATCGTCTCGAAAGCCTTGTGGAACGTCCACTCCACCGCTTCCTCCACGGGCTTGTCGAAGATGAACGGTAAGAAGGGTACGGCGGCGAGACCGAGCTAATTCCACCATGGTCAGCAAAGTTTTACTTAATGATCTTAGGTTTAGGAACTTCACGCACCCCTATCGGCCCATACGTCCGAATCGTCACATTCCTCGCATTCTTCAACGCCCTTCCAGAATACCTCACAATACTATGGATCGTGAAAGCTGGCAGACCCATGCTAGCAACGCTCTGGAACACCGCCCGCTGCGCCATGACGCTTCGATAGTCCTCAATGGCAGGGACGTGGCCCGGCTCCGCTTTCACCAGCGCCTTATCTTGGTCCGGGCCAAGCGACTTCGTCATGGTTGCCGTCGACGCATTCTTGTTGCCATTGCTCACGGCTTCCGACAACACGCCCGGTTGCCCCGGTTGTAGTATCCTCTGATTTCGCAGGTACGCTTTATACCCTTCGTAGCTGACATCGCCGACCAGGTAGGCCCAGGAGATGCCGTAGGCGCCCTTGATGAGCCAGGGGTGTGTGATGGGCCGGAAAGATTCGCCGATGTCGGAAGTGTAGGCGACGTAGCGGTGGGCGCTGAGGAGGATGGTTCGGATGCGGGTCGCGTAGGCGGCGTAGCGGAGGTTTGAGTCTGTGGTTTCTTTTGCACTGGAGGTGAGGGTTTGATTGTGAGCGCCTTGGTGGGTATGGAGAGTTGGAATGGGCGGCGGAATGTCACGATGTAGAGAATTGGCAGCGCTCAACTTACGTTCCGTCGTAGATTTGATCCAGCAATGTCTCGTCGTCGTCCACAATCTTCTGTAGGTCTTTGGGGAGTTTCTCGCGGGGTGAGGGTGTGTTGTTGCGCTCTTGAAGAGGTACCACGTCCGGTTTCCTGTCCCTCGACATGGCGGGGGCTTCGATCTTAAGAGAAGGTCAGACTCTTCGAGAAACTTACGTAGCGCAAAGTGCGGTTATGTTCATGAACTGTACGCAGATGTCCAAATGTTTTGCATCCCAAACTTAGCCTCGGGTGAGCGCCGTCATTGTGCTTAGTCAGCGGTCCAAGCTTCCTTCCTTTCCGAGAGTTCCTAACGACCTGATTCTTCAACTGGCCAGAAACCGATCACCTTTCCCTTGACCTCAGATTAGAGTCTTGGTCTTCGCTGCATTATGGTCGCCCAATATACGATCATGGGCCGTCAGGTCGGCTCACACTATGTAGGAGCTTCCTCCGTTCTGTCCAGGGATACTCCCTTGCTTCAAGACCCAGCGTTGCTGACTGTTTATACCATCAAATAGCTCGCAATGGCTACTCTAGGCACTTTCGGTTTAGTCAGTTACCTCTCGATGGGCGGGAGTAAGAAGAAGGAGCAAGGGCCAGCGCTGAATGCTTCGAGTAAAGACGAGGAGAATTTCATCAGGTATGCGGGGGGCTTTCATCAGTGCAATCGGCTTGATGAGTTGAGAATCACGAGGCTAACGGTTGAGCACGCAGTGACTTCTTGAAGAATGCGGAAGCGGAGGCAAAGAAGGCGAAGCACTAATGGCTGGTTGGAGAGATGTGGCACGCAATATTGTTGACGCCCACATGGCTTGTCAGCGTTATTTGGGACATGGATGTGCAGGCTTGTGGTGATTGTTGGTAGCTATCATGCGAAGGCTGAAGCACCTCTTTCCGAGCAGAATACTACGTACCTTTGCGGATATATCAAATTTTCATCCTCAACCTCAGATCTCTCTTCAAACCGAGAAGCATAACAGGAATAACCTCGCCCCAGCGAGCGTAATGCCTCATAACTTCCTTTACTCCACTCTTGCTGTACATTGATTGACTCCTGAATACCGAGGAGGATGACTATTGCAGGGTAGTCCATCCACCAGCTCCAGAAGCTTGGTGGTCTCGTGTTTGTTAAGCTGTCGCCGATAACTCCGTAGTCAGTGAACTATCGATTGATGACTAAGCTCAAGATCTCCTTGCTGTTGCTCGACTTTACGACCGTGGTTGAAGTAGCATGTTTAGATTGTCTTCGATACGTGAAGTTGGACTGAAAGTCAGAGGGTCTCATTCGTCTCGCTCATTGACTCGGCGCGCAATGGACCGTGCAGCTCCACAGTCTGAAATGGGGATCGCTGCGCGCCAACCAGATTACTCGAAGTGGAGCAATGACAGCCTCATCGAGAGAGTGACACAGCTCGAGCAGCAATCGAAAGGGTAGGGAAGGTAGGTAACTTCGCTCATACGTTCGACAATGTTGACAGGGCTGCTAGACTCAATGCGACTTCGGCATCGTCCGTCCCGGAAGCCCTACCATCGCCACCTCTACGCCCCAAGAACTCTCGCGCGGATCGCGAATTCGATCCTACCAAGTATAGCACCCGTCTCATCGCCCTCAAGTTCGCATACCTTGGGCAGCGTTACAACGGTTTTGAGTACCATGCGAATAATAAGACGCCTCTTCCAACGATAGAAGAAGAGCTATGGAGGGCTCTGAAGAAGGCGCGCTTGATAAGCCCTACGATATCTGCTACGTCGCAGCCGGAGGGGATTAGCTGGGAAGGATGCGAGTATTCGAAATGTGGGAGGACAGACAAGGGCGTTAGCGCCTTTGGCCAGGTCATCGGTATCAGAGTCAGGAGCAACCGTCCGCAAGTACGCCAAAATGGGGTAGATACCGACCTCAGTACCGGCGAAGAATCCGGACACGCACAAGAGTTGGAAAACGTCGCTCAAACCACTGGCACCTACCTTGACTCTACTCTCTTCCACGAGAATCTGACCGGCAAGCCTCCCGTTTTTGGTTCCGATATCGACAATGCTCATCCCTTTCATAACATTGACGACGAACTACCATACACCCAGATACTCAACCGGCTATTACCCGAAGACATTCGAATCCTTGCCTGGTGTCCCAACCCGCCCGTCGATTTCAGCGCCCGCTTCTTCTGTAGAGAGCGCCGCTACCGGTACTTCTTCACCCAGCCCGCCTTTGCACCTGTGACCGGCCCTCAAGGGTTTCCAACTAACCCACGACATGGCCAGCGGAGGAGAGAAGGCTGGCTGGACATTGAAGCCATGCGTCAGGGAGCACGTCACTTTGTGGGCTTGCACGACTTCAGAAACTTTTGCAAATTGGATCCAAGCAAGCAGATTACCAACTTCGAAAGGCGCATTTTCCATGCGGATATCGAGGCTGTAGACCCAAACACGGGGCCCGTAGGGTATATTACGGATCCGGCCTTTCGAATGTTCGAAGGAGCCTGCAAGTCAGTAACCACCTCCGGGGGAATTGCATTGGAAGAAGCTTCTTCGACACCTCGAGTCTACGTCTTTACTGTGCACGGCTCTGCTTTCCTCTGGCATCAGGTCCGCCATATGGCTGCCATCCTCTTCCTCATCGGCCAAGGTCTCGAATCTCCCTCCATCGTCCCCACCCTCCTGGATGTGCAACGCAATCCGACAAAACCGAAATACGAGCTAGCGAACGACTCACCACTAGTTCTCTGGGACTGTATCTTTCCACGCGAAGGGGACGACAGTCGAAGAGATGCCCTCGACTGGGTGTATGTCGGCGAACAGAGAGGTACGGAGAGCGGCACAGCGACCGGCTCCGGCAAAGGTAAGTACGGCATGGGAGGCGTCGTGGACGATCTTTGGAGGGTCTGGCGAAGGAGAAAGATCGACGAGTTGCTCGCGGGCATGCTACTTGATGTTGTCGCCAGGCAAGGCAATTCGCCTGACAACGTCCGATTGCAGCCAGACGAGCGGCAGAGCAGCACGGCGAGAGCCAGCAGTCAGAAGGTTTTCGGTGGCGGGAATACGCCGCGGCTGGCGGGCCGCTATAGACCTGTCTTGGAGAGGCCGCGGATGGAGAGCGTGGAGATTGCCAATGCGAGGTACGCTGCCAGGAAAGGGTTGGATAGGGCGAATGGTGACGATTAAAGAAGCTGTATGGGTCTTGTAGCTCAGACGGCATCGACAGCCTAACGTGAATAGAGCCTTCCACTCCAGTAAGCGCAAGCGTCTAGTACTTCGCACGAGGGTATGAGCAAGCTACCCACATCCCAAACACCATGCAAAGCCCTAATCCCAGCCCCAGCCCCAGCCCCAATCCCAGTCCCAACCCAGCGCCATATCCCTCTAAGATCTAAGAGCATCACCGACACACATCATCCCCCATGCCCTACCCCTCACCCCCACCCTCCCCCTCTCCCTCTCCCTCCTCTCCCACCAGCGCACCAAG
>JAABUJ010001176.1_pt1 | contig 40214 bp, 36 predicted proteins | sample 5559131 | NCBI WGS metagenome assembly JAABUJ01 (sample SAMN10711875, study PRJNA513366) | rock metagenome | isolation source: Antarctica rocks | place: Antarctica: Victoria Land, Mt New Zealand nord | collected 2016-01-07 | reverse complement strand
TGTGCCTTGCCGTCTGCATCGACGCCGTTTGGGACACGCGCAACCTGTCCATCGACCCCAACAAACTTCGCCGTGAACTCCTCGCCGGCAGCTGGCTTGAGTTTCGCGTCGATGGTCCAGTGCTCCACTGGCTGGAACGCCGCAATCTCACGTTCGCGTTCCACAATCAATCGCAGCGCAACGGTCTGGACGCGCCCCGCAGAGAGGCCGCGCCGCACCTTATCCCAAAGCAGCGGAGAGATCTGATAGCCCACCAGCCGGTCCAGCACGCGCCGCGTCTGCTGCGCATCGACCAGATTTTCATTCACGTCCCGCGCATGCAGAAATGCCTCCTGTACCGCTTTTTTGGTGATTTCGTTGAAAGTGACGCGCTGAATGGTCGCATTCTTTTTCAGCATTGGCTTCAACTGCAGCGACAGGTGCGCGGCAATCGCTTCACCTTCGCGGTCAGGGTCGGGCGCCAGGTACACGCTGTCCGCCTTGGCGGCAAGCTTCTGCAGCCGCTCCACAATCTTTTCCTTGCCGGGCGACACGATCAACGTTGGCGCGAAGGTGCGGTACTTCAGCTCCACGCCAATGTTGTTTTTCGGCAGGTCCATGATGTGGCCAATCGAAGCCTCAACCTGGTAGTCGTCGCCGAGATATTTGTTGATCGTCTTCGCCTTCGCTGGCGACTCCACGATCACAAGAGATTTGCTCATCTGGATTTTCCTTCTCGTTCACACCTGCCCCGCAGGGCGAGATTGCCCGGGGCACCGCGTTTCATTGCGAACCTAACACGATTTGCCGGGGCTAGCCTAATCTGTCACCCCACAAACCCAAGCAACCTACAGAAAACCGTACCGCTTCCCGCCTCTAAGACTCCGCAGGAATCGTTTGGTTTTCACAGGTTGCAGTCGCCGCTTCCACAGCCCACCTGAACAGCAGATGCGAGCGCCACAGCATGCGATTCAGCCTCGCACCACCGCCCGTCATCCTGAGCGCAGCGAAGGATCCCTGTATTTGCTAAATGCCGAGCTCATCTTGGATCGCAGCATACGTATAGCTGATTCCGTAATGGTGTACAGCATTGAACGTTCGGAGAGTGCTTCTGGTTGTCATTCCGAAGGGAATCTGCGTTTGTCTTTGCTGTTTCCGGTTCTCTACACCATCTGCAAATCCGCTTTAATCAGCCCAGATCAGGCACCCGCGACGGTCATGCCTTCCACCCGAATCGTCGGCGCGGCGCTCGCCCCGCGAAAGACCAGATCGTTCGCAATGGCTGAGATATTGCGGTACATATCCTTCAAATTTCCCGCAATCGTGATCTCCTCGACCGGATACGCAAGCTCGCCGTTCTCAATCCACAAGCCGCTTGCGCCCTGCGAGTAGTCGCCCGTAACCAGGTTCACTCCAAATCCCATCGTCTCCGTAACATACAAGCCTTGTGGAACGTCCGCGATTAGCTGCTCAGGCGTACAGTCGCCCGCTTCAAGGAAGAAGTTATGCGCGCCGATGCCGGGATTTCCGGTCAACCCGCGCGAAGCATTTCCCGTGGAAGCCAATCCCAGCTTGCGCGCTGTATAGGTGTTCAGCACGTAGCTCTTCAAAATACCGCGTTCGACCAGCACCGTCCGCCGCGTCGGCAGACCTTCGCCGTCGAAAGCGGACGTCCCAAACCCACCGACGCGCAGCCTGCGTCCATCCGGTGCCGTGCGGTCGAAGACCAACGTCCCGTCGTCGACGACCGTAATGTTTTCTCCCGCAACACGCTCGCCCAGCATGCCGTCGAAGAAGGTTGCGTGGCGGTAAATTGAGTCACCGTTGGCCGCCTCGAAGATGTTGCCGATGATCCCCTTGGCAATCTCCGGCGCGAACACCACTGGAACCCTCTGGGTTGGCACACGTCGCGCTCCGAGCCGCCGCAGCGTGCGTTCCGCAGCGATGCGTCCAATTTCCTCGGGAGACTCGAGCAGCGCAGTCGTTCGTGCGCTTGAAAACCAGTAGTTGCGCTGCATCCGTCCGTGCTCATCGTGCGCAATCGGAGCGGCTGAAAAGCCGCAGTAGGACCTCTGCGACTCGCCTCCAAATCCGCGCGAGTTCACCATCACCTTGCGCGCCGTCGAGGTATCAAAGTCCCCTCCGCCGGAGTTCTGAATGCGGGTATCGAAGGCCATTGCCGCAGCCTCACAGCGCCGGGCAATCTCAATCCGTTCTGCCGGATCCTGCTCGTTCACGTCGTCAAAGTAGAGCCCCAGGTCGCCCTCGAGCTTGCCGAATTCTGTTGCCTCCGGGAGCCCGACAAACGGGTCTTCACTGGTAATCTTCGCCAGCGCCACGGCACCTTCAACCAGCTTGCGCAGGCCGTCTGGCGAGAAGTCCGACGAGGATGTACTCGCCGCCCGCAGCCCGTTGAACACCCGCAGACCGACCGCGCGCGACCCGGACTGCTTCAGCGTCTCAACCTGCCCAAGCCGCACTAGCGCGGAGAACTCCTCGCCCTCGTACGCCACCGCTTCGGCATCCGTGGCACCCGCGCGCAAAGCGCGCTCCATCACATCCTGCGCGACTTGCTTCAGGTCCGTGTCTGATTGAACCTTGTTATGCAATGTGGCTCTCTTAGAACGTGTTTAAATACTATCCTGCGGGAGGTTCGCCCTAACGCTGGGCGTGCGCCACTTCGTGGGGTATTAGGCTTTGCGTGGTGCTCCGGATGGTCGCAAACCCAATTTGCGCCGACCAACAGGAGGACGTACTAGTTTCCCGCCGCGACCAGGGATACGCGTCACGAAGTGACCGCACCACACGTAGTGGACCCGTCCGGCAGGACATCATCGAAGTTTAAACAGGTTCTTAGCTTCGGTTCTCCAACTTCCGCCACTTAGCGCACCGGAGTAGCCGACATCCTTGCCGCACGCCCATCCGTCGCCTTGAGAAAGTGCATACCCGCGAGGCAATACTCTGAATCGCCCTTCAGCTTGTGCTCAATGTGAGCCGGCGCGCTGGTGCGCACGTTGCGCTTGACTACCTTTACCGGGCCGCCGCAATCCTTGCAGCGAAACTCCGTATCTTCATCCACCAACGCATCGGCAATCGGCTTCACCTTCCAGAATGGCTCGTACCCGCCTGCTGCGCGAACCCTGCGACGCTTGACTTCACACTCGAAAAACTTTTCGCGCTCTGCAGTTGCCATTTTGTTGCCTCCGTTTGCCCACGTGCGCCTGACTTACTCTCTTTGCCTTCACGCCGGCCGCTCTTGCCCGGAGCCTGTAACAAAACTTCTATCCGACCGGATGCTCAGAAAGTCTGGATTCGCGTCCATCGGTAGATTTTCTAAAGCCCATACCGTTCGAGCACGAAGCCGAATCAGCCACCGACTTATGCTCGGCATACGGCGCGCCGCCAACTTTACTGTTCTTGCCCAGCACCTTCACTTCGCCGTGGCAGTCCTTGCAGCGAAACTCGGTGTCCGCATCGCTCAGGGCGTCTGCGACCGACTTCAACTTCCAGAATGGCTCGTACCCACCGGCCTGGGCGACACGGCGGCGCTTCACTTCCACTTCATAAATTTTTTCGCGTTCGACTGCCATAATCCCCCTCGCTTTCGTTCCTTACTGCGCGGTTCCCCCGACCGTGAGGCGGTCGAGTTTGATGGTCGGCATGCCAACGCCCACAGGGACGCTCTGGCCCGCTTTGCCGCACGTGCCGATCCCTTCATCCAGCGCCAGATCATTGCCTACCATCGAAACATATTTCAATGCCTCGGGCCCGTTGCCAATCAGCGTCGCACCTTTTACCGGCCGGGTTACCTGGCCGTCTTCAATCAGGTACGCCTCGCTGGCTGAGAAGACAAATTTTCCGTTGGTGATATCTACCTGGCCGCCGCCAAAGTTCACCGCGTAGAGGCCACGCTTTACGCTCTTGATAATGTCCGCCGGAACATCGTCTCCGTTCAGCATGTAGGTGTTCGTCATACGCGGCATCGGCACATGGTGGTAGCTCTCGCGCCGTCCGCTGCCGGTTGATTCTGTCCCCATCAGACGTGCATTCATCTTGTCTGAAAGGAAAGTTTTCAGGATGCCTTTTTCAATCAGTACCGTCTCGCGCGTCGCCACGCCCTCATCGTCGACATTCAACGATCCACGCCGATTGGGCATGGTTCCGTTGTCAACCACTGTCACCTTGCTCGATGCGACCTGCTGGCCCAGCAGACCAGAGAAGGCTGAAGTCTTTTTGCGGTTGAAGTCGGCCTCCAGGCCATGCCCTACGGCCTCATGCAGCAGCACGCCCGGCCATCCCGGGCCCAGCACCACTTCCATCTCGCCCGCGGGAGCCTCCGCTGCACCCAGTTGCAGCAGCGCCGTGCGCGCCGCCTCGCGGGCATAGTGTTCCGGGCTCTTCGTGCCTTCAAAAAAATCCAGAGTCACACGTCCGCCGCCGCCACTGCTTCCGCGCGCGGTGTTTACCCCATCCTTTGCAATTACGAATACATTCAGCCGCGCCAGGGGCTGCGTATCGCTCGCGTAAGTTCCGTCAGAAGCCGCTACGAGGATCCGCCGCAATTCATCATTAATTCCTGCGCGCACCTGCGTGATGCGCGAATCCGCCGCGCGCGCAGCCTTGTCGGCCCGTTCAATCAGCGCGAGTTTTTCAGCCAGCAGCGCAGCTTCCTCCGCGTCGGACGACAGCCCCGCCATCGGATACAGCGAAGGCGTTTCCGTATGCCGAAAGCCACCCGCATAGTCCGTTGCGGGGCCGCTCGCAATCAGCGCTGCCGTCCGCGCCGCACGCAGCAGGCGTTCGCTCGAAAGATCGTCGGTAAAGGCAAAGCCCGTGCGTTCTCCGCTGACTACCCGGATGCCGCAGCCCACGCTGATACCCTGGCTGGCGGACTTGACCAGACCCTCATCCATGCCCAGCGAGGTGCTCGTAACCGACTCAAAATAAAGGTCAGCGTACTCTCCGCCAACCGAGAGCGCCTCGCCCAGGCAGCGCTCCATCAGACGTTCCGACACACCTAACCTGCCGATGAAGTACCGTTTGTGGTCCTCAGTCTGCTGAATTAAGGAAGAAGTCATCTGGGTTGATGATAGGCTCCCGAGGGCACAACGGCAAATGACGCCAACACACATGCCCCACTTTCATCTACCTGCCGAAGGGTCCGGCGACGCCGCTACGTTCAGGTCCACAAACAAATCCGGGGTTGCTCCCGCATAGCAGCTTCCATCCGGCGCGTAGGTGGCTGCGCAGGTCCGCGTCAGGGACGGGCGACGCGGAGTCTGTGCATATTGCCAGACCGGCGCGTCCATCGTTCCGCTGTCTTTCAACAACGGCGCTGCCAGGGTGCAGCCCGGCGCCGGTGGGCAAGCATCCTGCTGAACCCAGAACGCCACCGGGGGAAGATGTTCAGCCGCAATGTGCTCGCGCACATCCTGAGCCGTGGTCACCATCAGCGGCTTGCCGTCGGGTCCGGTGCCATCGGGCGAGGCCTGCCCGCTCAGGTAAGCTCCCGCACGAAAGTCGGACTCCGAAACCGCCTCGGTCCACGCGAAAAAATACTGTGCCTGCTCCGGCAAAAGACGCCCGCCCTCTTCCTGGTCCAGGAAGATCAAGGTGTTCGCCGGAAAGCCCTCCCGCTTCGCCGCCGCAACCGCGCTGACCGCATCCTGTGTTCCGAGTGCGTCAGGTTTCAGTTTCGACCGCTTGATCTCCGCATCCAGGCGTCCGTTTGCGAGCACCAGAAATCCGAAACCAGCTTTGCGCAGCAGCAGCCGCTTGCCCGCCCAGGAGTTTGAGGTCTCGCCAGGAGGATTGTTCAACCAGAACCCTGCGTACGCGAAGCTTTTGTGCAACTCAGCCAGACGTTGATCGCCGGGATACAGGTTACGGTCGAAACCCACGTACTCGCCCGCCGCCGTTTTGCCTGAAGGCTTGAACACAGCATCGGCGCCGTGGTGTGCTGCTGCCTCCAGCCGAGCCGCTTCCGACGGTCCGGTGGGCTCCGCCGCATCCTGCCTGCGACACGCAGATAGGCACAATAACCCAAGCAGCAGCCAGGCTGATCTCATCGCTCCACCCTCTCAACAAACGCCACTCGCTTAAAGATGCACAATCGGCAGTCTGCGCAAATCAGGGCTCGGGTTCAGCAGACGTTTATGCTACGTTGTCCCAATGAGCTCCAGCACTCAAAGTCCCACCCTCGTGCACGATCCCCGCTACCCCATCGGTCCCTTTGAACGTCCCGCGCCGGGCGAGCCCTTTCCCGCCGGCTCACTCAACAACGCCATCGCTTCGATTGGCGAATTGCCGGAGCAGTTGCGCAACGCGCTCGACGGGCTCGACGGGCTCGACGGGCTCGACTCCGATCAGATCGACACGCCGTACCGTGAGGGCGGCTGGTCTGTGCGGCAACTCGTCCACCACATCGCTGATAGTCACGCTAACGCTTTCATTCGTCTGCGCAAAGCGCTCACCGAAGACTGGCCCGTGGTGGAAGGCTACTCCGAAAAGGAGTTCGCCGAGCTGCCAGATTCCCGTTCCGCACCGGTGGAGTGGTCGCTCGAGCTGATTGAAAGCCTGCACGCGCGCTGGGTCATGCTGCTGCAAAGCATGTCGCCCGAACAATTCGAGCGTGGCTTCAACCACTCTGAACATGGCCGCATGACGCTTGAGTTCGCCACCAATCTGTATGGTTGGCACTCGCGCCATCACCTCGCCCATATCACCCATCTTCGCGCGCAACGCGGCTGGTAAGCAGCTCGATGAAGACTGAGACCGTGGCAGCCGGGCAGACTCCGCAGCAGATCGCCGCGGCGCTCGAAAACTTCCTCGGCGAACACGAGTCAGCCGTCGTGCTCGAAGACGGCAAGGTGCTCTTCGATCTGCGTCAGGCGAAGTACACGCTTTCGACCGAACACAATCGCTGTACGCTGCATCTGTGGGGCGACGACCGCAATCTGGTCCGCCGCGTTGTCTCGTCCGATCTGCGCGCGAAGGTTCTGCGCTTAACCACGCTACGCTTTGGACAGACGCGTCCCCAGGTGCTCGAAATAGCCGCCGACCGCGATCGCCGCACGCCTTCGACACGCGAATCCACTCGCACACGCTTCCTGAAAGTTGTGGATCGTGCGCTGCTGCGCCACTTTCCGGACTGGCGCGCTGAAAGCTTTCGCACCGCGATGGACCTGGAAAAGAGCTTTGGACCCGCCTACGCGCGCGGTCTGCTGGTGCGCGGCGGCACTGCCTGGGCGGTCATCGCGGTCAATGACGAAGAAACGCTCACCACCATCGACGGCATTCTTACCTTTGGCATCCTGTGGCTCGAAACCTGCCGCGAGTCTGCCCGCGAGCGAACAGTGGCCGGTCTAAAGATCATCGTTCCGGAAGGCACCGGGAACCTAACCCTGTCCCGTGTCGCATGGCTGGCAGGCGAGGGCTGGAGTCTGCTGGAGCTCGATAAGCGCGAAGAGCGCCTCACCGAACGCGACCCCGCAGACCACGGCAACCTGAGCACCCATCTGGTGCACGCACCCAACCGGACGCTCGCCCGTGATCGCTTCGCCGCAGCGTGTTCGCGCGTCATGGCTGTCGTGCCGTCCGCCTTTCATTCCGTCGTAGAACAGCGTCTGCGCAGCGGAACCTATCTCGCCTTCCTGCTGCACGGCCTTGAGTTCGCCCGCATTCGCATCGGCGCCGGTGCCGACTCGTTCAATCGCGTCGAAGAGATTACCTTCGGTGCAGGTGCTGCCGAGACCGCATTGACCCCCGAAACCGAAGACAATCTCCGCGGACTGGTCGCCCGCCTGTGCGAACGCCGTGCCCCTGCCGGCGACCACCGCGATCCGCTCTTCCGCATGCAGCCTGAGCGCTGGCTTGAGGGTGAGCTTCGCCGCGACCTAACGTTGCTCGACACGAAGCTCTCGCCTGAACACATCTATGCGCAGGTGCCCGCCTTCGCCGCCCATGATCGCGGCATGATGGATCTGCTCAGCATCCACGAAGACGGCCGTCTCGCGGTGATCGAGCTCAAAGCGGCTGAAGATCCGCAGCTTGCCCTACAGGGACTCGACTACTGGATTCGCGTGCGCTGGCATCATCAGCAAAACCCGGACTCCGCGACAGGCCTGGGCGAGTTCCAGCGCCACGGCTACTTTGGCGGTCTGCGCCTCTCACCCGAACCGCCGCGGCTCTATCTCGCCGCACCCGCGCTGCGCATCCACCCCGCAACCGAAGTCGTTTTGCGCCACTTCAGTTCGCGCGTCGAGTGGACCCTCGCCGCACTCGACGAACGCTGGCGCAGCAAAATCAAGGTCGTGTGGCGCAAACGCAGCACAGATCGCTAGCTAACTAGATTCGCCATTCCTTCAGCATCATCATCCCTGTAACTCGTCATCCTGAACGCAGTAAAGAATCCCTGTATTCGTTGGCAGCCGCGACAATGTATATGTCTTCAATGGCAGTACAACCACTCACCGTGCGCCGGCACTGGGAATCGGCAACGTCACACCAGTCATCTCCGACTCCACCTTGAACGATGCCTCGTACTTGCCATAGCTCTTCACAGTCGTCTCTTTGTACGTCGGTTCCGGATTCACAAACCCACTCCCGGCGGGCTGTAACTCGCGAACGACCTCGCGAGCATCTTCGACCCTCACCGTGTACATACCCTCAGGGACGAACTCAAGTCGGAAGGTAGTGTCGTCTGAACTCAAAGAGACATTTCCAATCTCCTGCTCACCATCCGGAGTGTAAAGGGACACCGTCCCGGAATTGAGAACACGTCCGCTACGCGCATCCACCAGCGAGCCCGTAATCGAATGCAGCTTGGAGACCGGAATCGTGAAGTCAATCCCGGAAGCGCTCTGCCCGTCATCCAGCTTGATTGTCTTTGCGTCTTTGCGGAGAAAGGTATCGCCGAAATAAAAAGAGAGCGCAGACTTTGTGTTTGACCAGACCGAGTGCGAACCGCCAAACAGACTATCCATCTTCGTTACATCAACGTGCAGACTCGTGGCCAGCCGGAACTCCCCCGCTGCCAGTCCCGTGGCACGGAAATGCCCGGTGTCATCGGTCTGTGCGCCCGAGATACCGTCATTCTGCACCCACTTCCCTTCGGTGTTTTTACGCTCGATCGACACATGATATTCCGGTGCCGGAGTCCCATCGTCATAGCGAATCGTGCCATCAAGAGAAGCTGCCCTTAGCAGCCGCACATCCACATTGGCCGTCTCGCCCGCGCCCACGGCTACCTCCGGCACCAGCTTCGCAATCTCTGCCTTGTCGGCGTCAGTGGGATGATCAATTTGGTCCTGCGAAAACTCCGCTACGGGCGACAAATATCCGGGCTGCTGCACAACCACGTAGTACCGTCCTGGCTTGACTCTCGCGATCGCATAACTGCCGTCCAGATGCGTCGAGTTGACGGATAGGCTGAACTGCGGCTGTTTAAACTTTTCCGGCTGACTCGCTTTGAGGGTCTGTGCCTTGGGAGTCGGCGAAGATTCGACAACCGGCACGAGCGTAACCTTGGCCAACCGTGCCGGTAGGTTGGTATCCACGCAGCTCACGTGGCCGGTCACAGCGCCATAGGCTTGCACGCCGCCTTGTCCCACGGCATGCGTCGAGCTCTGCGCCACAATCGGCCCACAGGCGAACACCGTCAACAACAGAACCAGCGTCTTCATCTCCGCATTCATGAGGGTAGACTCACACACTCCCCTCCATTTTCAACACCAAAATTGCTCCGCCGCACGCTCCTCGTCTCCAGGACGGTGAAGGAGAAACATCCTGCATTCCACCTGACGTAAACTGGCAGCGATGACGTTGATGGTGTTTACGGCGCTGGTCTTCGCCGGAGCGACGGTGGCGGGCCTGCTGGGCGCGCTCACCGGCCTGGGCGGCGGTGTGGTCCTCGTTCCTCTGCTCACGCTGGTCTTTCACGTCGACATCCGCTACGCCATTGGAGCCTCGCTCGTCTCGGTCATCGCAACCTCCTCAGGAGCCGCCGCCGCCTACGTTCGCGAAGGCTACTCGAACGTCCGCATCGGCATGTTTCTCGAGGTCGCAACCACCTTCGGCGCGCTCTTCGGAGCCTACCTCGCTTCGCGCGTCCATACCCAGGTTCTCGCCATCGTCTTCGGCCTGGTGCTCATCTACTCGGCGTACCACTCCTGGCATCAGAGCCGGCATGCACCGGTAGAGGTTGAACACGGCAGCCTCTTGGCAGACAAGCTTCGCCTTTCCGGCAGCTACCCCACACCGCAGGGACTCAAGAAGTATGGCGTCGTAGGCGTTCCCGGCGGCTTCTCGATGATGTTCGGTGCCGGTACGTTGTCCGGTCTGCTCGGCATCGGATCCGGCGCGGTCAAGGTTCTTGCGATGGATCAGATCATGAAGATTCCATTTAAGGTTTCCACCACCACCAGTAACTTTATGATCGGAGTAACCGCCGCAGCCAGTGCTGGCATTTATCTGCATCGCGGCTACATCGATCCGGGACTCGCCTTCCCAGTCATGCTCGGGGTTCTCGGCGGCTCGCTCGCCGGAGCCCGCCTGCTGACCCGCGCGCCGGTCTCCATCCTGCGCAATGTCTTCACCGTCGTCATTCTCGTACTCGGCGTAGAAATGATCGTCAACGGAGCGCTGAACCGCGTATGACCGACCTTCTGAACACCCATCAGGCGGATTTACCCGAAACGCCTCCCCCCGAACACGAAGCTTTCGGCGACCGCGAGATGGACGCCATCATGGGCCGTCTGCTCCAGATTGGCGTTCTGCTGGCCTCCTCGGTCGTCCTGGTTGGGGGAGTGCTCTATCTGCGGCTCCACCACGCATCGCGGCCCAGCTACACCCACTTCACCAGCGACGCCGCCAGTCTCCTCCGGCCCTCTGCCATGCTGCATGCGATTGCCAATGGAAATCCCGCGGCGATCATTCAGCTCGGCATCCTGCTGCTCATCGCCACGCCCATCGCGCGCGTGGTGTTCGCCGCCGTCGCGTTTGCGATCGAGCGCGACCGGCTCTACGTCATCATCAGCCTCGTCATCCTTTGCGTCCTGCTCTACGGCTTCTTTCAGACGCAGTGAAAGGTCAACTCTACCCATTGAATCTGCGCGTCGTAATCGTCGATGATGAGCCGCTCGCCCGCCAGGAGCTGCAATATCTGCTCGAGTCGGCCAGTGGGGTCGAGGTTCTAGCTGTGGGTGCCAACGGCATCCAGGCCGTCGATCTGATTCGCACGCACCAGCCGGATCTCGTCTTCCTCGACGTGCAGATGCCTGGCCTCGACGGCTTTGGCGTGCTAAAAAAGCTGCTCGATAAAAAATCGGTGCTGCCCCAGGTGGTCTTCGCCACCGCTTACGACCAGTATGCGGTTCGCGCGTTCGAAGTGAACGCAGTGGATTACCTGCTCAAACCGTTCAACCGTGCGCGCGTGCTCAAGACACTGGACAAAGCGCGGGCGCGCGTCCCAGCCGAGACAACGTCGGACCCAAGCACCACCGCCAAGCTCGATGCTCTGCTCAAGCTTGTTGAACAAGGCGCCCAGCCCGCTGCGTCTGCTAAAGCAGCCAGCAATAAAATCGTCGTGCGTGCCAATGGCCGCCTCTTGCTCGTCGATCAGAGGGACATCTGTTTTGCCTCGATTGAAGAGGGCACGATCTCAGTCAACACCGCGTCTGTCACTGGAGAATCGAACTGTCGCACCCTCGAAGAGCTGATGGATCAACTCGACCCTGAAATCTTCTGGCGTGCGCACCGTTCGCACATCGTCAACCTGCAGCACATCCGCGAGGTCGTGCCCTGGTTCAAGTCAAGCTACCAGTTGCGCATGGACGATCCGAAGAAATCCGAACTCCCGGTAAGCCGCAACCAGACCCGCCGCCTGCGTGAACTGTTCAACTTGTAGCCTGCACACTGGCTTTGCGCGAAGACAGTAAGTGGAGTAAAAAAAATCTTCGTCCTTTGGTTGTCATTCCCGAAGGGAATCTGCGTTTGCTCTTGCTGTCCGCGCTTCTCCAATCCATCCGTGATCCGCATCCAGCTTTGTCATTCCGCAGCGAAGCGGAGGAATCTGCTTCACTCAACCACCACTGCGCTCCCGCTAGACCCGCCCTTCGCGCCGCTGCGCCAACACCAAACCGCGCGGCGTAGGCAGAAACACACACGTCACCAGACCCTCAGCTTCGAGCGCAAAGGCTGCATCGCGCACAGTCTTCATATGCGAGCTGGCATCGTGCATCAGGATCAGCCCCGTAGGTCGAATCTGCGGCAGAAAGCGCTTCACCTCACTCGCACGAATCGGTGTATCCGAGTCCGAGAAGAACAAGTCGATTGTTCCCTCAACCTTCATCTCGAGTGAAGACTCATTGCGCAGCTCGATGAACTCACGCAACTCCGATGCGGCAATGCGCTCCTGCGCCTTCGCGAACACCTCAGCATCGTACTCGCAGGAGATAATCTTTCCGAACCCGTTCGCGTGCAAGCCCTCTGCCATCCACAACGTGCTCACACCCAGAAACGATCCGGTTTCGACGATCAGCTCCGGTTTCAACGTCGTGACCAGCGTTCGCAGAAATTCCAGCACTTCCACTTCCGCTGTCATCGAGTCGTACATGTGCCAGCGTTCAGGGTGCGGACACTCCGGAGTCGCGCGATGATACTCCGGCAGCAGCGCACCGCCTGCACGTTCAGCCTGCCGCATCACCTTGTGTTCCTGCTTCAGCTTCTTGCGAAACAATCCCATGGCTCTATGGTGAGGCTAATGCGGCTTCAACGTAAAGGTCAGCGCCTCAGGGGATCTGTTCTAGCCGCAGTTTACTTCTCAGCCGCCGGACGTCCCGCGACCTGGATGTCATTCGTCACAGAGAACGCACCGGGCGCAGAGTTCGCCTGGAGCGTCGCCACATCGGCATCGGATTTGCTGTCCACCACACCCGTCAGGGTTACGTGCCCATTGTCCACGATGATGTGAATTGCGTGATATCCAAGCGGCGGGTCCTGTGTGATTCCACCCGCAGCCAGGGCTATCGAAGGCTGCCGCCCAAAGCCCACCGGCGCGCTCGTGTACTTGCGGAGTTGCGGTGCCCCGTAAACCCGCTGATAGACCTCGATGCGGACACGGTCGTCGTTCGGCGAATAAGGCAGCACCTTAATCTGATTGTCCACCCCTTCAATGCCCTTGACCTCCTTGATCGACCTTCCCGCTTCCGACTTCAACTCCGGGCGTGACGCGAAACCCGTCAGAATGATCGTGCGTCCGCCGATTCCAAAACCGAGCGAATCGAAGACGTCATAGTCATTCAGGGTCAGCAGCTTGTGCCGTACCTCCTGCACCACGCGTCCACCCTCTTCCTGGGTGAAGGTATTTGGATTTGAGGCCTGGTTTGCAGAACCCCCCGCCTGGTTCGGCGCAGCGCTATTCTGATAAGGATTCCCTGCCGCATTCTGACTGTTATTTGCATTGCCCGCGCCCTGCGGCGTTCCAGCCTGCGCTCCCGCCGTTACAGAACCGATCACCAGCGCGGCGGATAAAGCCAGCGTATTCACCGTCGTTTTCATCATTTGCTCCTCCAGGAACTTCGAGCGATTTGCGTACTTCGTCCCTAGCTTGGATGCGATCTCGGCAACTACCTTTGCTCACGTCTGCCATCGGCCTTGCCCTGTGTGCAAGATATTCCGCCCGTTGTCTCAATTGCCGCTACTCGCCCGGTTCAGAAACGTCCCGCGCCTGTTTCTCTGCCATCTGCTCCAACTGCCGCCGCCAGTCCAGGTCCTCGATGAAACCGGGCCGCGAACGCCAGTCCTCCTGCACCTTAACGAACAGCTCCAGAAACACGCGCGTACCCAGCAGCGACTCAATTTCCTTGCGCGCCGCGGATCCGATCTCCTTCAACATCGCGCCCTGCTTGCCAATCAGGATTGCCTTCTGCCCCGTACGTTCGCAGAAGATCGCCGCCGCAATCTTTGTCACTGGCAGCTTCATCCCGGGCTTGGGTTTGCTGGGGATAAACGCCGGCTCCTCGTACTTTTCAATCACTACAGCGGTCGAGTAAGGAACCTCCTCGCCCGTCAGCAGCAGAATCTTTTCGCGAATCAATTCCGCCACCAGGAAGCGCTCCGGCTGATCCGTCAGCTGGTCTTTTGAGAAGTAGCGTTGGCCCTCGGGAAGCTGGTCCACCACCTTGTCCAGCAGCAGATCGAGATTGATCTTCTTGCGCGCAGAGATCGGCAGGATTTCGGCAAACGGATACAGCCCGGCCCAGTGCTGGATCAGCGGCATAATCTCGGCGGGCGAGATCTGGTCCACCTTGTTGAGCAGCAGAATCACCGGGCAGGCCTCGCGGCGCTGGCTCATGTTGCGAATCAACTGGAGCGAAAAATCATCTTCTTCAGCCGAGAGTGTCATGCGCCCGGTGATCTTCGGCTTCGTTCCCTCGGCAGCCTGGTTTTGCGGCAGACGATGCGTCACATCCACCATAAACAGCACCAGATTGCGACTTTCAAGCGCCTCGTACACCTCCTGCATCATGCGCTTGTCCAACTGCGTGCCGGGCTTATGAATCCCCGGCGTATCGACCAGCACCACCTGCGCTGCCGGATGTCCGGGCGCATCTTTCGTCTTCTTTTTAAGCGGGACTTCCACCACGCCCTGAATGCGATTGCGCGTCGTCTGCGGCTTGTGCGTCACAATCGCGAGCTTCTGGCCCAGCAGCGCATTCAACAGCGTCGACTTGCCCGCGTTGGGGCGTCCGATGATCGAAACAAATCCTGAACGAAAGGCCATTGGATTATTATGCGCTGGGTGACCGACCTTGCCCCAAGCCATGGCCGCCGTGATCGCTCTAAAGCGAATTACTGATGGTGTAGAGAACCGGAACAGCAAGAACAAACGCAGATTCCCTCCGGGAATGACAACAGAATACGGAAGAGCCTTGCTACATCCACAAGCTAGCTTGTTGTAAACCCAATTTTCAATTTCTGTAGAGTCGTCATCCTGAACGCAGTGAAGGACCCCTGTATTCGCCGAACGTCGCAACGCTGTACACCATTATGAAATCAGCTATAAACGCCATCCATTATGCGCTGGCGCGACTCAGGACGTGTCCAGCCTCAGCCGCGCTGGTCGCCCGCCAGGCTGACGCGAATGCGATCAATGCGACGGTCCGTCGAGGCCAGCACCTCCAACCGCAGCCCGTCTTCTTCCACCACCTCGCCCGGCAGAGGGATATGTCCGGCCAGCTCCGAAACCAGACCACCCACGGTAGTCGACTCATAGTGTTCCGGTAGACGCAGCGCCGTTGGCGTATCCTCGCGCGATTCAAAGGGCATCGGCCGCCCTTCGGAATCTTCATCGTCCGCGCCCGGCTCCGTGCGCCCGCTGCTGAACTGATCGGCAAACAGATCGCGCAGACGCGAGAGCTCAAACGCGCCCGGCACCAGATAAGCAACGTCGCCCCGGCTGACATCGCGCTCTGCTGTCTGTTCATCCTCAGGCTCGTCATGCTCATCCGCGATGGACCCGACAATCGCCTCCAGCAGATCTTCGATCGTCACAATCCCGGCGACGCTGCCGTACTCATCGATCACGATGCGCATGTGCTGCTTCTCGGACTGCATCTCGCGCAGCAGCGGGGCCACTGGCTTGGTCTCCGGCACAAACGCCGCACTGCGCTGAAGCCCTTCCACGGTCAGGGTAGCCGCATCCGCATCGTCCACTTGCAGCAGATCGTGCGCGAAGGCAATTCCCGTGATGTCGTCCAAATCCTGCCGGTAGACCGGCACCCGCGAAAAGGCGTGAGTGTTCAGTTCCGCCGTAAACTGCTTGAGCGTCAGGCTCTCTGACACGGCAAAGATTTCAGGGCGCGGGGTCATCACTTCGCGAACTACCTTATCGCCAAACTCGACCACCGACCGCACCAGCTCGCGATCCGATTCCTCGAGAATCCCCTCTTCTTCACCAGCCTCCAGCAGAGCATCCATCGCTTCGGACGGATGCTCGTCTTCCTGCGTGTCCTCGGGTTCCGCCAGCGCGACAATCGACAGCATCAACTGCAGCAGCAACGTGATCGGCAGAACCACGTAGAACATTGCCTGCACTACGTAGCGTATGCGCACAATCCACACACCCTGCGTGCGCGCAAACAGTATTTGCGGAACCAGGCGGTCAAAGATCAGAACCAGCAGTACAAGCCAGAACAAGGCCAGTAATATCTCCGGCCCACCCCGTGAAAGTGCAATCCCCGGATGCATCCCCGACACCCTGCCGGTGCGAATGCCGATCCCGAACAGCAGCGCTATGCCAGCCAGCGAAAGCTGCCGTAGCACTGACGCCGACTGCGCCAGCGACTCGCGTCCTAAGCCCAGGCGCGGCTCGACTCGTTCTTCCCACGAATCGACATTGTCCTGGTACTCGCGCGCCAGGAACTTGCCCATCTCCGAGTACACCCGGTCCACATAAGCCGCCAGGGCAAGTGCGCTCAACAGGGCCGCGGCGATGATCCAGCCAAGCAGGTTCATCGCGGTGCCCTCGGCCGCGTCTGCACCGCAGCACCAGACCGCGCGATCAATCCCGTGGCCAGGCGAAGCTCCCGGCGCAGGTCGGCTTCCCGCTGGGCCATTTCGCCGTTGTCGGTCTCGTGATCTTCCCCGTTAAGGTGCAGCAGCCCATGCAGCAGCAGAATTCGGACCTCGTCGCGCAGCGTATGACCGTGCTCCTCAGCCTGTCGCGCTGCGGTATCGAGCGAAATCGCAAGATCGCCTGCCGTTTCTGCCCCAAACTCCACCGGAGCAGGAAAGCTCAGCACGTCCGTCGCCTTGTTTTTACCGCGAAAGGTTCGGTTCAACCGCTTCAATTCGCCGTCCGAGGTTAGCAGCACCTCAACGTTCCCCGCCAGACCAACCGCCGCGCGCGCACGATTCAAAAAGCGTGCCAAGCCAGACGAACTAAGTGTAGAGACCGCTTCGAGCGCGAGCGAACTACTTGGGGGGTCGATGTTGATCATCGTAAAGAGAAGCAGGCAGAGGCACTCACCCGCCTCTGCCGTTGATACTAACGCATTCGCATTCTCGCTTTGCCAACCAGCCCGTTACTGCGGCTTGGCCGCTGCTTGCGAAACAGCGTGAGCAGCTGCCCTGCGTTCGTGCAGCGAAGCTTCTCCAATCGCCAACGGAAGCTGCTGCTGCGCCCGCCCATAGGTGTCATACGCACGCACAATCCGCTGCACCAGGTGATGCCGCACCACGTCCACATCCTCGAAGTGGCAGAAGCGAATCCCCTCGACACCATCGAGCACGTTCAGCGCTTCGAGTAATCCGGACCGCTTCGGGTTAGGCAGGTCGGTTTGGGTCAGGTCGCCCGTAATCACCGCCTTCGAGTTGTTCCCCAGTCGCGTCAGAAACATCTTCATCTGCTCCGCCGTCGTGTTCTGCGCCTCATCCATGATGATGAAGGCATCGTTCAACGTGCGTCCGCGCATAAACGCCAGCGGAGCCACTTCGATGACATTGCGCTCCAGCAGCTTGTCTACCTTCTCCTGATCGAGCAGATCGTACAGCGCGTCGTAGAGTGGACGGAGATAGGGGTCAACCTTCTCCTGTAGTGAGCCGGGAAGGAATCCAAGCCGCTCGCCCGCTTCGACTGCAGGCCGCACCAGGATAATGCGCGACACCTTCTTGGCAAGCAGGGCCGAGACCCCCATCGCCACCGCCAGGTACGTCTTACCCGTACCCGCCGGTCCGATGCCGAAGGTCATGTCGTTCTGCTCGATGGCTTCAACATACTTTTTCTGGTTGCCGGAGCGCGGCTGCACCATTCGCTTTACTCCCGCAGAGCGCTGCTTGCCCGCGTCGACCAACCCCCGCAGCGTCGATGCCGGATCGGCGACGACCAGCTTCAACAAAGCATGCAGTTCGCCGTTCTGGAGGGTCACGCCGCTCTTGCGCAGCGCGTCGAAATCGGCGAAGACCTGCGCGACTCGACCTACTGCCAACTCTTCCCCCGCTACATGAATCGCATCGGAACGCAGATCGATGGTGACGTGCAGACCATCTTCAAGCAACCGGAGATTTTCGTCGCGATTGCCGTACAAGGGTTCAATACCTGGAGTGATTTCAAGAGCCTGTTTGATCAATCTTTTATCTGACCTCCGTCAGGTTGAATCTGTCTGTTAGACACACGTGGATCTGCTTCTGGTTTGAACCCGGTTATTGCTAGGAGGTTGTGTTCAGAGTCGCCGGAGAAGGCGCTCGGGCACCGGCAACGGTGCGCTAAGGCGAAATCCGGGTTGGCGTGGACGACCAATCGGGTGCCGATGATGGAGAGAGAGTAGAACTTCCCTGAACCGCCGTCAAGCGTGGAAAACGAGGCTCTATTTCTCCGTTACATCACGTGCGGCCCGCATCAGCAACGTCATTCGTACTCGTCCATTAGCGTTTTCCGCGAGTGCTCGTTCCTGTCAATTCGCTGACCTGGATCACGCTTCATGCATCCAATCTGCATGGTCAGACCTTGTTTTCTTGTACTGGATCGCGAGTTTGCCAGCAGCATCTCGACGCGCAAGCTGGTGATTGAAACCGCGAAGTTCAACGTGATTACCGCGTACAGCAGCCAGGAAGCGATTGCCACGCTCCAGGCATTTCCAGGCGTTGACGGTGCAGTGCTTGATGGCAACATGCGGCAGATGCCCTGCTCCGAAGTAGTCGCGGAATTCAAGAAGATCAAGCCCACACTGCCTGTCGTCGTGGTTGATGGGCCAGGAGCCTCGGCCTGCGACGGCGCCGACTTTCATCTCGACTCGTTCGATCCCGGCAAGCTGCTCAAGATCCTCCAGGGCCTAAGGCCCAGGGCAACCACCGAGATAGAACAGCGCGATGAAGAGCTCAATCGCCATGAGCAGGAGCGTGCGCAGCGGCGGTAAAAGACGCAAGGCGCGGTCGACGCAGCAGCAGTCCTTGACGCTGCGTGCGGCGTTCCGTAGACTTGAGGCTTGCAGGGTGTGCGGCGGCGGGCTGTGTTCTGGCTGGCCTCGGTCTGCACCTTTCACCTACATCCTATCCTCCTTCTTCCGTCCAGGCACGGGAAGGCACAAAGAGAGATTCTTTCGAAATGGCAAATCATGTTTCGTCGTTGAAGCGCAGCCGTCAGACCATCACCAAAACCGCGCAAAATCGCGCCAACCGCAGCAAACTGCGCGGCAGCCTGCGCGTTCTGCGCGAGGCCATCACCAAGGGTGACACCGCCGACCTGATGAAGGTCTACTCCTCGACCGCATCGATCCTGGACAAGAGCGTCCAGAAGGGTGTGCTGCACAAGAACACCGCAAGCCGCTACAAGAGCCGTCTCAACGCGCGCGTCAAAGCCGCCGTCGAAGCCAAAAAAGCCGCATAAGCGGGCCTGCTCGCACCTATTTAGAAAGCAAAAGACCGTTCTCCAGCCCGGAGAACGGTCTTTGCTGCGATTTGGGGCGGATAGTGTTGAGTGGTCCGGCTAATACAGGGATCCCTTACAGGGCAGGCTCTTCACTGCGTTCAGGATGATGACTATACGGGCCTGGGAAGCGCGCACTCGAAACCCAGGTAAGTGTATGCAGAAAGCTCTCAGTATTCTGGTTGTCATTCCCGAAGGGAATCTGCGTTTGTACCTGCTGTTCCGGGGTTTCTACACCATTTGTATTCGCTTATCCTTAACGGTTTGGCGGCTTGGGATGATCTGCGTCGTAGAGACTCGGCGGCTTCCGGTGCTCCTCCTGTGAATCGCCGTCTCCGGCTGGCTGATCTCCATTCACGATCTGCGCAGCCTGGTTTGAACTCTGTACAGGCTGGGCCGCCGTCTGCGTCGGTCCCGAGACTTGCCGAGACGACGAATCAGAGGAGCCCGTACCAACCGACTGCGATCCGGCGGCAGACGCGTCCGCTGCACTTCCACCGCTGGGCGAAGCCTGAGCCGTTACTGCTCCGCCGCCTCCGGGAGTCGCAGCCACCGCAGTTGAGGAAGGAGCTGCAATCTCCTCCACCAAGCCGCCATCAGCCGTAGTGGTGGCAGTCTGAAGGCGCACTGGCCCGGTCGGCTCCTCGTGGAAGGCCGCCGCTGAAGCCTCCATCCTCTTCTGATCGGTGCGGGTCAGGGGCGGCAGACGGTAAACCCCGATCTGATTTACCTGGACCGCCGCAAAGAAGTTTCCGTCCGGCGATAGGTCGAAGTTCTGGCCTGCAAGCTGCGCTGGTCCCGTCGGCACGGCCAGAAGCACGCGGCCGTCGTGGTGCTGCATCACCTGTACCTGCTGGACTGGGGGTTGTGGATTGTCTTCAGTCAGGCCCAGTCCCGCAACCGCCGGGCTGGAAATTACGCTCAGGGCAAAGCGTCCAGCCGCAGGAGCGTTCATCAGGTAGACACCCGCCGCCGGGTCGCTCGGCAACACACTGACCCATGGCTCTTCCCCGCGCAGATTGAAGCCGCTGATTTCGTTCTTAATCGCTCCGCCGCGGCACCCAAGCGCTACAAAGTCGCTGCTGCTGGTAAAGATTGCGGACGGCGGGCAACTCGTCTCATAGGGAGACAACTCGAGCTTTTTCCCCGAGTAGCTGTAGAAATCAAAGTCGTAAACCTGCGCCGATTCCTTCACCACCCCCAGGTATCCCAGTGGAGTGATCGCCAGTTCTGCAGGCTGCATCGCGCGCACCCGGCCCGCCTCCTGCGCGATTAAACGCTCTCCGTCCGCTGCCTTGTCCGTCACCAGGCGATAGAAGTGCAGCAGATACTCTGCGGGAGAGTTCGTACGGGTCTTCAACTTTGGCCGCTGCGGCACCGTGGCGGCCAAAGCGGCTGCGCTGGCCGCTGCCCCAAGCAGGGGTGGCTTAGCCGGAGGAGCGGTCTCAATCATCAACAAACCGCCATCCGCAGACAAATTCACAAGTGCTACGCGACGGTTCAGCGTCACCAGGTTCCTCGCCTGGAACGCATGACCTGCCCTGAGGCCGCGCACCGGATCGAGCACGCTGAACCGATTACGCGAGCGCAGCAGGAAGCGCCCGTCCCCCAGCGCCCAGAGATAGCGTCCATGATCGCGCGTGCGCAGGACAGAGCGCGCCACCACCTTGCCGCTGGGCAGTTCCAGCAGCAGTGCCGCCACATTGCGGTCTTCGTCTCCGGGCTGCTCATCGTTCAACCGGGCCAGCAATCCATTGGTGTTGAAGGTGAGCAGCAGGTGCGTGTTGTCGACGAAGTTCAAGGTGTACATCGTCTGCCCGGCCTGCAGGTACGCACCCGGAATTTTCCCGAAACCCAGAGGCGCTAATGCGACCGTCACCTCAGGCCGTGGCTTGCGCGCAGCGCTGGCCGGCTTGGGCGCACCCAGAGCCAACAGCGCACACGCGGCTGCGACTGCTTGCCAACAGACCGAAGAAATTCGGGTCACCGGGGCCATTCGTTTACTCGGTCGAAACTACTTACTGAAAGCGAAGCGTCAGGCCGTAAAGGCCACCGCAGGTTACTCTTTCACAAAGGTGAGCGCCCGGACAATTGCGATCTGTTTTCGCGCCAGCCGATTATCCCTGAAAACAGGCGACAGGACCCGCATCTCCGGGTTATACCTAATGGACGGATGAGACCGGGGTTTGGGCTCGACGAAATTTCTTAACAGAATTGAAGGAGCAGACTTTGACGATTCGCAGATCTGGACTCACCCTTGCGGCCATGCCCGCTCTGCTCTGTGCCCTGGCCACCGCGCAGCAGCCCCTGCACACCGACACCACCGCAGGCAGCGTTCCCGAAGTCTATAAGCCCACCCCGAGCTTTGACCTTACCTCGATCGATAAATCCGCCAACCCCTGCGACGACTTCTACAAGTTTGCCTGCGGACACTTCGCCGCCAACCACCCGATCCCAGCCGACCAGGGCGCCACCAACAGCTTCTATTCCCTCGCCAACGTCGAGACCCAGGAACTGCGTGGCATCCTCGAAAAAGCGGAAGTAAATGGCAGCGGCCGCTCGCCGAACGAGCAGAAAATCGGCGATTATTACCACGCCTGCATGGACGAGGCCGGCATCAACCAGAAGGGTCTCACACCGATTGAGCCGCTGCTGAAGCGCATCGACTCCATGTCCACCGAACAGTTACCCGCCATCGTGGGCGATATGCAGCGCATGGGCATCAGCGTGTTTTTCTCCTACGGCGAGCAGCAGGATTTCAAGGACGCCACCAAGCAAATCGCCGAGATCGACCAGGGCGGCCTGGGTATGCCCGAAAAGGACTTCTACCTGCGCACCGGCCCCAAGGACGTCGAGTTGCGCAAAGACTATGTCGCCTTTGTGACAAAGATCCTTACCCTGAGCGGAGCGTCCCCGTCCGAGGCAGCGACACAGGCCGACGCGATCATGGCGCTCGAAACCTCGCTTGCAAAGGCCAGCATGGGTGTTACCGAACGCCGTGACCCTGAGAAGGTCTACCACCTGGTACCGGTCGCCACCGTGGCTGATGTTTTCCCCGAGGGCGTCTACAGCAAATTCGAAACCGCGGTCCATTCGCCCCATGTCACGGAATTGAACGACACCAACCCCGCCTATCTGCCCGCAATGATTAAGATCGTCAGCGCGACCGACCTTCCAACACTCAAGGCCTACCTGCGCTTTCACCTGATCTCCGCCTTCTCCGGCAACCTGCCCAAGCCTTATGACGAGGCGACCTTCGACTTCTACAGCCGCGATCTGCGCGGTGTGAAAGTTCAGCAGGCGCGCTGGAAGCGCTGCAGCAGCGCGGTCAATCACTCCATCGGCGAAGCTCTCGGCCAGGTGTACGTCAAGCAATACTTCGCGGGCGACAGCAAGGCCAAGATGCTCCAGATGGTTGGCGACATCGAACACGCGATGGGCCAGGACATCGATCAGCTTGACTGGATGAGTCCCGAGACCAAGGTCAAGGCTCACGTCAAGCTCGCCGGAATCGCCAATAAAATTGGCTATCCTGACCATTGGCGTGACTATTCGGCACTGTCTGTCAAGCCCGAAGACGCCGTGGGCAATGCCATGCGCGCCGACGAATTTGAGAACGATCGCGAACTCAACAAAATTGGTAAGCCGGTCGACCACGGCGAATGGGGCATGACGCCGCCCACGGTGAATGCCTACTACGATCCCAGCATGAACGACATCAACTTCCCCGCTGGAATCCTGCAACCGAACTTCTACGATCCCAAGGTCGATGACGCAGTCAACTACGGCCACATCGGCGCCGTCATCGGCCATGAACTCACCCACGGCTTTGACGACGAAGGCAAGAAGTTCGACGCCAAGGGCAATCTGCGCGACTGGTGGACTCCTGAAGACACCAGGAAGTTCACGGCTAAAACTGACTGCCTGGTAAACGAATACAGCAACTTTACGGTCGCCGGCGACCAGCACGTGAACGGCAAACTGACGCTGGGTGAAAACACCGCCGACAATGGCGGCCTTCTGCTCGCCTACATGGCCTACATGGAACGAGCGAAGAAGGACAACATCGATCCCAGCCAGAAGCTCGATGGTTACACGCAGCCGCAGCAGTTCTACATCGCGTGGGCGCAGAACTGGTGTGCGAACGACCGTCCCGAATCGGTCCGCACCCAGGTGCTTACCGACCCTCACTCACCCGACAAGTTCCGCTCCAACGGACCCATCGTGAACCAACCTGCCTTCGCCAGCGCCTTCAGCTGCAAGTCTGGCTCTCCGATGGTTCCCGCCAAGAGCTGCCGGGTCTGGTAGTACCAAGGTCCAGAGGATTAAAGGTAGGCGTGGTTTGTAGGGGTACAAAGGATGTAGCGAACAGGCAATTCCTCCGCTTGGCTTTCCGCAGCGGGGGAATTTGCTTTTACTACCTTCCTATAGCTGATCCGTAATGGTGTACAGCATTGAACGTTCGGAGAATACTTTTGGTTGTCATTCCCGAAGGGAATCTGCGTTTGTCTTTGCTGTTTCCGGTTCTCTACACCATCTGCAAATCCGCTTTAACTGCTCCGCCGTACCCCTCCTTCACCCTGTACCCTGTCTCTAATGACTCCCCCAACCAAGCGCCGCGGGCTCGCCTTTGCGGCCTGCGCCCTGGCCAGTGCCTTCTGGGGCTGCGGCTTCTTCTTCGGCAAGATCGCACTCGCTGAGATGAACGTCGGCGCGATGGTCCTTTACCGGTTTGCCTTCGCCTCGCTTGCGCTGCTTCCGCTCATCGCCACGCACAAACCGGGCCTGGACCGCCGTGAATGGGGTGTGCTGTTGTTTGCGTCCTTCCTGGGCGTGCCGCTGCAATTCCTCATCCAGTTCTACGGTCTTTCAATCACCACGGTCAGCCACGCCTCGCTGATGGTGGGCACCATGCCGGTGATTCTAGCGGTCGGTGCCGCACTCTTTGCGCACGAACGAATGGACCGGATCGGCTGGCTGTCCCTCGGGGTGTCCGCCACGGGAGCCGCCCTGATTGCAGCCGGAGGACATCACGGCGGCAAAGGCCAGGCCTCGCTCGCAGGCGACCTCCTCGTGGTCGGTTCGCTGATCATCGCCCTCTTCTGGATCCTCGGCAACAAGCGCCTGCTTGAAACTCACTCCGCAGTCATCGTCACGGCCTACGGTCTGGTTGCAGGCACGCTGATGCTCGCCGTATGGGTTCCCATCCAGTACGGAGTTCCGCCGGTCCACGGAATCTCGCTGAAGGTCTGGGTCGCACTCGCCGCCAGCGGCGTTCTCTGCACGGCCTCGTCCACCTTGTTGTGGAACTGGGGCCTGACCCAGGTTCCCGCTTCGCAGGCAGGCGTTCTGCTTAACATCGAACCGCTCTTCGGGTCGCTTCTGGGCGTCTTCGTTCTGCACGACGTGCTGGGGCCGAGCGCCTGGCTAGGCGGCACGTTCATCGTCGCCGCCGCCGTCATCCTTACGACACACTCAAAAACCAGCGTCGGCAGGAAGATGACATCCGAAGGAATCATCCTCTGAAGGCTTATAGCTGATTTGAAACGGTGTGCACTTTGCGCGTTCAGCGAATACAAGGATACTCACTACGTTCAGGATGACGACTCTCCAGAAAGGGAGAATCGGTCTTGCTTCTTAGTTGTCTCTTGCTTCTTAGTTGTCTCTTGCTTTTTAGTTGTCATTCCCGCAGGGAATCTGCGTTTGCCTTGCCGTTGTCTCTATCGCCGGTTTCGTAATGGTGTAAAGTATCGCCGCATCCGGCGAATACAGGGAGCTTCACTACGTTCAGGATGACGACTCTCCAGAAAGGGCGAATTCGTCTTGCTTCTTAGTTGTCATTCCCGCAGGGAATCTGCGTTTGCCTCTGCCGTTGTCTCCATAGCTGATTCGTAAATGGTGTAAAGGCATCGCAGCCTTGAGCAGAATACAGGGATCCTTCAGCGCGTTCAGGATGACGGAATCTACAGGAAAGGGGCAGTTCAAACCACGCGCACGCGCCGAATCTGCCTTCGCCAACGCCCCAGCAGCACCACACCCGTCAGCAGCAGCGAAGCGCACAATCCCATCCACAAACCGCGCGCGCCCAGTTTCTGCGGAAAGCAAAGGTACAGTCCCAGCGGAAGACCGAGCAACCAGTAGCTACACAGATGCGTGAGGAATGCGGAGTGCGTATCGCCCAAACCGCGTAGCGCCCCCGTCGCTGTCACCTGCAAGCCATCAAAGAACTGAAACACAGCCGCAATCAGGAACAGCGGCACGGCTGCTCCAATTACACCCGCATCGTGCGTGAACTCTGCTGCGAGTCCATGCGGCACGGCCAGGTACACCGCCGCGCAAACACCCATCGCGCCCGCGCCCAGCGCAATCGCCGTGCCTCCTGCAAACCGCGCCTGATCAACCGACCCACGCCCGATCGCCTGCCCAACGCGCACACTCGCAGCCGCCGAAATCCCCAGCGGAATCATGAACGTGAAGGAGACACAGTTCAGCGCAATCTCATGCCCGGCCAGCGGCACTGCACCCAGTGTGGCAATCACCGCTGTGATGACGGCGAATACCGCAATCTCGACCAGAATCGTTCCTCCAGCGGGCGCGCCGAGTACGATCAAACGCCGCAAGCTCTCCCAGTGCGGACGCAGCGAGACGCGCGCACCCGCCAGCAGGCCGTAGCCATTGCGCCGGTCCACCCAGGTGATCGCGGCGATGAGAAATACGGCCTGATAAACCCGCGCCAGGGAAGTCGCAATCCCCGAGCCCACCACGCCCAGCGGACTCCACTCCAGCACCCACGTCCCAACCTGAAAGCGGTGCCCAAAAATCAGTAGCCAGTCGAATAGAACATTGATCAGGTTCGCCGAAACCAGCGTCGCCGCAATCAGCCGCACATGGTTGAACGCCTGTAGATAGCGGCGCATCGTGAAGTACAGCAGAAGCGGAAAGACGCCCCACCCCAGAGCACGCAGCGTAGGCACAGCAAGCTGCAGCACCGCGACGTCAGCTCCAAGATGCATCAGGCCCAGAGGAGCCACCACTCCCAGCAGCACCATCAACAGCACTGAAAGTGCGCCGCAGAGCAGCAACCCCTGGCCGAACCAGCGATTCGCGCGAGGGAAGTCGTTCGCTCCATGCGCCTGCGCAATCGTTGTATCCAGGCCCAGCAGAACACCGCCGATTCCAAACACCAGCGTGTTGAAGAACACCTGCGCCAGCGCCGCCGCAGACAGCGGCACAGCCGAGTCCCGCAGATGTCCGACCATGATCGTATCGACCACGCCCATGCTCATCCATCCGACTTCGGCCAGCGCGAGGGGCAGCGCGATCCGCAGCATCGGGTAAAACTCGCGTCGATAGCCAGCAAACCGCATAGGAGCCTTCTAAACCGGCGTGATAATCCCACCCACCGGCATCGAAGTGGGCAAGGTCCCAGGCCGCTTCAAATGCATGGCTTCAGCCGTCATATCCGTATATTTCAACCCCGCACCGGTATTGAACAGAACCACACGGTCAGACGGTTTCAGCTCCCCCTCGGCCACCAGCCGGTCATAGGCGGCGGTCGCCGCTGCACCCTCGGGGGAGAGGAAAATCCCCTCGTGTTTCGCGTAATCCAGGATGCTTGCAAGAATCTGCTCCTCGGACGATGCAATCGCCTTTCCGCCCGACTCCCGCACGATCTCCAGAATGATCGCATCGCCGTAAGGTTTAGGAACCCGCAGCCCCGCAGCGAACGTCTGTGCATGTTCGAAGAACGTACTGGCCGGCTTGCCCGCGTCAAACGCCTGCACAATCGGCGCGCAGCCGCTTGCCTGCAGCGCATACATCTTCGGGCGCTTGCTGCCCTTCTCGATCCAGCCCAGCTCTTCCATCTCGTCGAACGCCTTCCACATCCCGATCAGGCCCACGCCGCCGCCGGTGGGATAGAAGACCGCCTCCGGATAGCTCCAGCCCAGCTGCTCGCACAGCTCGTAGCCCATCGTCTTTTTACCCTCAATGCGGAACGGCTCCTTGAGCGTCGAAATATCGAACCACACCTCGCTGGCCGGAGTCCCCGCGTCCTTCTGCCGCTTGATCTCTTCGCCAACCATGCGCGCGCAATCGGAGATCAATCCATTCACCATGTGTACGTCCGCGCCATAGATCACGCCTTCCAGATAGTTGGCGAACGGCACATCCTGCGGCATGAAAAGATGCGCCTGTATCCCGCCGGCGGCGCAGTAAGCCGCCAGCGCGCCCGCCGCGTTCCCGGCCGAAGGCACGGCGAGGTGCTCCAGGCCGTAGTGCTTCGCCATGGTCACAGCCATTGCCAGCCCGCGCGCTTTGAAGCTCCCCGTGGGGTTATTTCCCTCTTCCTTGATGTACAGCCCCGGATAGCGCTTGGAGCGCATCATCGGCGTCCAACCCTCGCCCAACGTAACGGGCGTCACGTCAGGCAACACGTCCTTGTAGCGCCACATTCCCAGCGACGCCGCTGACTCTGCCGCATAGCGGGCCGGAGCATCGCGCTTCGCAGACCTGCGCAGCGCGTCCATGTCATAGCGGACGTAAAGACTTTCGGCGGTAGCAGGGTCCAGCGTCTGCGGGGTATCGGCCGAAACGTGATTGTGGCTGCGAACAGATTCAAGGTACGCGATCTTGGGCATCCCTGAATGGTAGCGGAAATTGCCGCCGAAACGCTTGAGCCGTGCCCCGGTAGAATCAGACGATGCCCGCAGCACCCGTAAAGATGATCGCCATCGATGTGGACGGAACCCTGCTCGGTCCCGATGGCCAGGTCAGCCCGCGTAACTGCGCCGCACTGAGAGCCGCGCAGGCGGCGGGAATTCAGATCGTCATTGCCACAGGCCGGCGGCACATCTACGCGCTGAAAGTTCTCGGCAGCATTGGTCTCGCACCCTCAACCGTTCTGGTCAGCTCGAACGGAGCCGTCGTCCGCCAGCTGGACTCCACGTTGATCGAACGCACCCTGATGCCGCTCGACTCTGCACTCTGGCTCTGTGGCCTGCTCGATGAGTTCCGCAACGCGCTGGTCATCACCTTTGACAAGGTCGATGCGAACGGCGAAGAAGAACGCGGCGCACTCGTCATCGAAGAGATCGAAATTTCGCATCGCAGCATCGATCGCTGGATGCTGGCCAACGAACCGTACATCGCGCAGGTCTGCCCCATTGAGGATTCCCTGCGGGGCGACCCGCCAATCCAGATGATGGTCACCGGCTCCGTGGAGCGCATGCGCCGCGCTGAAGCCCTGATGTCCGCGCATTCCGGCGTGCGCGCCCTGGGCGATCCGCGCCCCGGCGGCGTCATCTCACTCAACCGCACCGAGTACCCCGAGCGTGACCTCAGCATCGTCGACATTCTGCCCATAGGCTGTGCCAAGGGCGCTGCCCTCGCCGCCGCCGCGGGCATCGATCGCAGCAAAATTATGGCTATCGGCGACAACTGGAACGATCTCTCCATGCTCGAGTTCGCCGGCCATCCCGTCCTGATGGGCAACGCCCCCGAGGATCTACTCATCCAGGCGCGCGCGCGGGGCTGGACCGTGACCGCAACGCACCACCAGGATGGCGTCGCCGAAGTGATTGAATCCATCCTGCGCACCCACATCGCCAGCCAAGGCCTATTGGTTTCGGCCTGAACACGCCCGCACGTCAGCCTGCCCGCTCTGGTAGGCTGAACGCAGATGAAGCAGAGTCGGACAAACCGGAGACTCAGCAGGATCGCCACGGCCGCCGCGCTCACTGTCACGGCGTTCAGTGCGCACGCCGCCGAACACGTCACACTGCGCAGCGGCTTTGCAATTGACTGCATACGGCGCGCCCCGCAGGGCGACAAAGTGCGCCTCTTCTTCACCTCCGGCAACGCCACGCAGTCCGCCAACAACTACATGGACGTTGCGGCCAGCGCGATCCTCAGCATCGAACAGATTCCTGATCCGATTTCGCCGCCGGATGCACCATCCGCCCGCTCCTCAATCGTCCAGGCACCCGCAGATATACCCGGCATCCTCACCCACGCTGGATTTAAGCACAACATCGACGCTGACCTGCTAGCCAGCGTCGTCCACGCAGAGAGCGGCGGACACACGCGCGCCGTCTCGCGCACCGGAGCTCGCGGTCTAATGCAGCTCATGCCTTCAACGGCTGCGTCGGTCGGCGTCAAGGACGCCTTCGCGCCCGACCAGAACATCGAAGGCGGCAGCACCTACCTCGACGCGCTGCTGTCTCGCTACCACGACAACATCGCGCTCGCACTGGCTGCTTACAACGCCGGACCCGCCGCAGTCGACCGTTTCCACGGTGTGCCGCCCTTCCGCGAAACCCGCGCCTATGTCAGCCGCGTGATTCGCGAGTTCAACCGGCGCAAATCGCTGCTGGCCAGGAACAAGACGCTGCTTGCTCAGAACACGACGCTGGCTGCGAACCAGCCGCCGCAGCGATGATCCAGTTTCGGCGCGCTCTGCCGTGGCTTTTAGCCGCTCTGCTGGTTGCATTCGTCGGATGGAAGCTGCGCACCTCGCACTTTGACTGGGCTGCTTTCGATCGCAGCTGGCGCACCGCCGATCTGCGCCTTATCTTTCTAGCCTTCCTGGTCATCTGCACGAATTACATCCTGCGTGCGCTGCGCTGGTCCATCTTCCTCAAGCCCGCCTACAAGCTTGCAGACAAACCGCCCATCGCATGGTGGAAGCTGATCGGATCGCAGTTCATCGGCTTCACCGGACTCGCGATCTTCGGACGCATCGGCGAGCTGATTCGTCCACTGCTTATCTCCCGCCGCACCGGCCTGAACTTTTCCTCGCAGATCGCTGTCGTCACGGTGGAGCGCGTCTTTGATCTTGGCGCGTTCGCGATCCTGTTCGCGCTCAACCTGCTGCTCTCACCCAATCTGCAGACTCTTCCCTACCACCAGAAGTTCCACGCGGTGGGTTACGCCATCGCGGGTCTGACTCTGCTCGTCGCGGTCCTGATCCTCTCCATTCGGCTCGCGGGCAACGCCGTCGCACGCGCGCTTGCCGCTCTCGTGTCACGCTTCTCGCCACGTGCGGGCCAGGCCACCGCAGAAAAAGTGTTTGCCTTTCGCGATGGTCTAAACGTGATCGCCAGCTTAGCCGATTTCGTTGCACTCGCCGCCATCAGCCTGGTCATGTGGGCTTCCATTGCGGTCTCCTATGTGCTTGTCATGAAGGCCTTCCCGCCACCAGTCCACAACCTCACCATCAGCCACACGCTCGTCCTGATGGGCTTCAGCGTCGTCGGCTCAATCGTGCAGTTGCCCGGGGTTGGAGGTGGCGCGCAGGTCGGCACCATCTCTGCACTCACGCTGCTGTTTAGCATCCCTAGCGAGTTAGCCATCAGCGCCGGAATTATCGTCTGGCTGGTCACCACCATGTCCGTCATTCCCGTAGGCCTGCTCTATGCGAAGTTCGAAGGCATCTCGATCCGCCAGGTCGCGAACCGCAGCGAAGACGAAGAAGTGGCCATTCTCGCCGCCGAGCGCTAAACGCAAACCGATCTTCCGCGTTGCATACCCGCTGCTAGAATCGTAGTTGCCGATGAAATGCCCTTACTGTGGATTTGCCCAGGACCGCGTCGTCGACTCCCGTGAGAGCAAGGACGCCGATTCCATCCGCCGCCGCCGCGAGTGTGAGCGTTGCGAAAAGCGCTTCACCACCTACGAGCGCATCGACGAAATCCCCTACATGGTCGTAAAGAAGGATGGCCGCCGCGAACGCTTCGACCGCCAGAAAGTTTTGAGCGGCCTGATGCAGGCTTGCCAGAAGCGTAATGTCTCCGCCGCGCAGATGCAGGAGATTGTCGACCACACGGAAGCATTCGTGGTCGACTCACCGGAACGCGAAAGCCCTACCAGCGCGCTCGGCGAGCTCATCATGCAGCAGTTGCGCACGCTCGACACTGTGGCCTACATCCGCTTCGCCAGCGTTTACCGGGACTTCAAAGACGTCCGCGAATTCAAGGCCGAACTCGAAGACTTACTCACCGCCAAAGACCCAAGGCGTCGACTCGCGAAAGGATCGTCAGAACGTTGAAGTCACCTTCCACATCTCCCCACAAAATCACTCTGATTCCCGGCGACGGCATCGGCCCCGAGGTCTCGGACGCCGTTGTTCGAATCGTCGAAGCCGCCGGCCAGCCCACCCATTGCACGTTCGAGTGGCACGTTCATAATGCAGGTGCAGAAGCGTTCGCGAAGTCCGGCGAGTACATCCCCAAAGCTCTCTACGATTCGATCGAGTCCAACCGCGTCGCGCTCAAAGGCCCTGTCACCACGCCCATAGGCGGCGGCTTTTCATCGGTCAACGTCGCGCTGCGCAAACACTTTGAGCTCTTTGCGAACTTCCGCCCGATTAAAAATCTGCCCGGCATCAACTCGCGCTACCCCGGCATCGACCTGGTCATCGTGCGCGAGAACACCGAAGATCTTTACGCCGGCATCGAGATGATGGTGGTCCCCGGCGTCGCGCAAAGCATCAAGATCATCACCGAAAAGGCCAGCACCCGCGTAGCGAAGTTTGCGTTCGAGTACGCCACGAAGCACAATCGCAAACGCATCCACGCCATCCACAAAGCCAACATCATGAAGCTGACCGACGGCCTCTTCCTCGACAGTGTCAGGAAGGTCGCCACTGGCTTTCCTGCGATCGAATACCGGGAGCACATCGTCGACAACACCTGCATGCAGCTCGTCCTGAACCCCTACCAGTACGACATCATCCTCACCGAAAATCTTTACGGCGACATCCTCTCCGATCTCTGTTCCGCTTTCGTCGGTGGCCTCGGCCTGGTGCCGGGCGCTAACCTTGGAGAGCATTGCGCCGTCTTTGAAGCAGTCCATGGCTCCGCACCCGATATTGCCGGCAAAGACCTCGCCAACCCAACTGCGCTGCTGCAAAGCGCCGTCCTGATGCTGGACCACATCGACGAGCACGCCACCGCCGCAGCGGTCCAAGCTGCGCTTGAAAAAGTCTTCAGCGAAGGCAAGTCCCTGACCCGCGATGTAGGTGGATCTACAGGAACCAAAGCCTTCGCCGACGCCGTCATCGCGGCGCTCTGAAGCACACTCCGTAACACACTGCACCACCGCACACGAAGGAGCAGCCTCCATGCACACACCGCGTTCCATCCAACCTCTCCTGGCCGTCACTACGCTGTGCGCAACGCTGATGGTCGCGGGCTGCAAGCCCACTCCTCCCAAAGACGCGACGCCTGCCTCCAACAGCTCAGCAGCGTCCGGCTCCGGCACCGCTGCTGATTCCAGCCGCGTCGCAGTCTCAGGACCCACTGGCTCCATTGCAGGCACGGTTTCGCTCTCAGGCAAGCCACCCGCAAAAATTGAAATTGACACCAGCATGGACCCGGCCTGCGGATTCGGCCATACTCCGCTCGCGACCGAACAGTACGCCGTCACCAACGGCAAACTCGCCAACGTCTTCGTTTACGTCAAGAGCGGGCCAGATGCAGCCATGCACGCCGCACCCACCTCCTCCGCACCAGCCGTTCTCGATCAAGCAGGATGCCGGTATATCCCACATGTGCTCGGCATGATTGCGGGCGGCACGGTCGAGTTCCGAAACTCCGACCCCACCATGCACAACGTTCACACCATGCCGACGAGCGGAGGCAACAAGGCAATCGACCTTTCCATGGGACCACGTGGTGCAGCCGTGACCAAACGCATGGACAGCCCCGAGTCGATGGTGCCCGTGCGCTGCAACAATCACCCCTGGATGAATGCTTTTCTCAACGTCGCGCCTACGCCGTTCTTCGAGGTCACGGGCCCCGATGGCAAGTTCAACCTGAAGGGCTTGCCACCTGGACAGTACGTTCTCGGCGCAGTGCAGGAGAAACTCGGCGAAAAGGATCTCAACGTAACCGTCTCCGCCGACAAACCCGCCAAGGCTGACTTCAATTTCGCAATGGCACACTAAATTTCATCGCCAAACCGCTCACGCACTAAGTGTTAGAGCCAAGCGGTTCGCGCACCTGGTTGTCATTCCCGAAGGGAATCTGCGTTTGCCTTTCCACTCCCTCCGCATCCCCGCGCTATCCTAACAATTAAGGAGACCTCTACAGCATGGAACGGAGAAAAGTAGGAATCCTGGGCGCCACCGGAATGGTCGGTCAGCGTTTCATCCAACTCCTGCATCAGCAACCGTGGTTTGAAATCGCCTGGCTCGCCGCGAGCGATCGCAGCGCAGGCAAGCGCTACGACGAAGCCTGCCGCTGGAAGCTCGAAACTCCGCTCCCCGCGCGCATCGCAGCCATGTCTCTCGCTTCGAACTTGCCTGAGGAGACGCCCGCCTCGGAACTACCCCGAATTATCTTTGCCGCACTCGATGCATCCGTCGCACATGAGCTTGAGCCAAAGTTTGCGGCAGCCGGGTGTGCAGTCATCTCGAATTCAAGCGCCTTCCGGATGACCTCGGACGTGCCGCTGGTCATTCCCGAGGTCAACCCCGAGCACCTCGCGCTCATCGAACGCCAAGCCTGGCGCAAGGATTCCGGCGGCTACATCGTCACGAACCCCAACTGCTGCGCCATCGGGCTGGCCCTTCCGCTCGCTCCGCTCGAGCAGCGCTTCGGCATAGAGAGCCTTTTCGTCAGCACCATGCAGGCGGTCAGCGGCGCAGGCTATCCGGGTGTAGCTTCGCTCGACATCCTCGGCAACGTAATCCCCTTCATCCAGAACGAAGAAGAGAAGCTGCAGGAAGAGATTGGCAAGCTGTTGGGCACCATCAGCGGCAATCACATCAACATGCTGGACGCCAAGGTGAGCGCGCACTGCAACCGCGTCCCGGTTGAGGACGGCCATACACAGTGCGTCTCGATCAAGTTCAAGCAGCGGGCCACGCACGAACAAATCCTTGCGGCCTGGAGCGCCTTCACTCCCCTGCACGCTATCCACGAAGGCTCGGACCTTCCTTCCGCGCCCGCAGACCCTATCGTTTACGTTGACAGCATCGATCGTCCGCAGCCGCGTCTCGACCGCATGCTGGGCCACGGCATGTCCGTGACTACGGGGCGTCTGCGGCCCTGCAATCTGCTGGATTGGAAGTTCGTCACGCTCTCGCATAACACCATTCGCGGAGCCGCCGGCGCAGCCCTGCTCAACGCCGAACTGCTCGCCATGCTTGGCAAGTTCGACTGGAATAACTGGAAACCTTCCTCACTTCCCGCACCCGTAGCCGAGGCCGCAGCGCGATGACCCTTGCGCAGCCCCGTCCGCAGATCGTCGTCATGAAGTTCGGCGGCACCTCGGTCGAGGACGCGGCCGCTATCGAGCGCACTGCCGCAATCGTAGCCGCACGTCGCAGCCATGGTCTCCAGCCCATCGTCGTCGTCTCGGCCATGGCCGGGGTCACCGACCAGCTTCTAGCCGCAGCCGGAGCCGCGGGTGAGGACGACCGCAAAGCGTCCATTGCAATCGCCGTTCGCCTCCGCGAACGCCACTTGAACACGGTCGCCCAACTCGTCCAGGGCGATCTGCTCGAATCGCTCGTAACAGCGCTGCACCATGAGTTCGACGCCCTTGAAGATCTGCTGCGCGGCATCGCCGCAGTCGGCGAACTGACGCCCCGCACCAGCGACCTGGTCGTCAGCTTCGGCGAACGCATCTCGAGCCGCATCGTCGCGGCACGATTTGCGCGCGCCGATCTGAACGGCGCCCACGTCGACGCCCGCACCTGCATCCTCACCGACTCCACCTACGGCAAGGCCGTCCCCGATCAACCCGCTATCGAGGCGGCGCTCACCGAATACGTCCTTCCGCTACTTGCCGCCGGACGCACACCCGTCCTCGGCGGCTTTATCGGTTCGAACGCGCAAGGCATCACCACCACACTGGGCCGCGGCGGCTCCGATTACACCGCTGCACTGGTCGGCGGCGCGCTCCACGCCGGAGCGATCGAGATCTGGACCGACGTCGACGGCATCATGACCTCTGACCCGCGCATCGTTCCCGAAGCCCTGCGCGTGAAGACCATCAGCTTTGAAGAGGCAGCCGAGCTTGCCTACTTTGGCGCGAAGGTGCTGCACCCTGCGACCATTCTGCCTGCCGTGCAGAAATCCATTCCTGTGTTCGTCCTCAACTCACGCAACCCTGCGAACGAGGGCACCCGCATCACCGCGGTTGCGGCGCGCTGTTCTTCTCCATTCAAGTCCATTGCCGCCAAAAAACGTCTCACCATTATCGACATCGTCGCCAGCCGCATGCTCATGGCGCACGGCTTTCTTAAAGCGGTCTTCGACGTCTTCGACAAGTACAAGTGCCCCATCGACATGGTGTCGACCAGCGAAGTCAGCATCTCGCTCACAGTCGACTCGAATGAACAGCTTCCCGCCATCTGCGACGAACTCAGCCGCATCGCCGACGTAAAATACGAAGGCCGCAAAGCGCTCGTATGCCTGGTCGGCGAAAACATTCGCGGCCACAACGGCATCGCGGGCCGGGTCTTCTCGGCCATCTCCCACGTCAACGTCCGCATGATCTCCCAGGGCGCGAGCGAAATCAACATGAGCTTCATGATCGACGAGGAAGATGTCGAGGAAGCCGTCCGCTCCCTGCACACCACCTTCTTTACCAACCCGGATGCCACCGTGTTTGATACCGCCGCAAGCGTAACCGCATCGAAGTAGCAGGAAGGAACACCCGCACATGCGCGTACTCGTTTTAGGACAGGGTAAGACCGGCAAACTCGTCGCCGAAGTTGCGAACGAACATGGTCACAGTGTGCACGTTTTGGATGCCAAGGAAAATCCCGACGCGCGTGCACTCACACATCCCTTCGTCGCCGGCTTCGACGTCATCATCGACTTCACAACGCCCGAGGCAGCCGTGCAGAATATGCGTGCATGCCTTGCCACCGGCGCACGGATGGTGATCGGCACCACCGGCTGGTATAACAAGCTGCCCGATATGCGCTCGCTGACCGAACGCAAGGAAGCTGCGCTGCTCTACGGCAGCAACTACTCGGTGGGTGTGCAGGTGATGTTGAAGGTAGCCGCGCAGATGGCCGCAGCCCTCAAGGGCATGGGATATGCCTTCGCCATCGACGAAACCCACCACACGTCCAAGCTCGACTCGCCCTCAGGCACGGCGCTCACGCTGAGGGAAGCCATGCAGAAGTCCACCGGCGGCAGCACACCCATCCAATCCAACCGCACCGGAGATGAGGTGGGCCTGCACACGCTCACAGCCACCAGCGATTCCGATCGGCTCACGCTGAAGCATGAAAGTTTCTCTCGTCGCGCCTTCGCTGAAGGTGCGGTGCGAGCCGCCGAATGGCTCTCGACCCGCACCGGCGTCTTCGACTTCCGGGAAGTCTTCGACAAGATTTAGCCGACGGCGTATCTTGGTTTTATGCCGTTCTGCGAATGCAGGGATCCTTCACTCCGTTCAGGATGACGACTCTACAGGAACGGGAAATCAGGTAAAAACAAGGTAAAAGGTGGATGATGAAACGCCTTAACGTGTTCTAGTTGTCATTCCCGCAGGGAATCTGCGTTTGTCTTGCTCTACCTATCTGTAGATTCGCTCGAGCACCGGCTGCAACTCTCTTCGAGTTGGAGAGTATTCTGAAATAGAATGCCTTCTCTCGCTCCACCCGTGGCGCGGCATCGCCATCCTCAGCCCGGCGGATTATCTCGCGCGTCTTGCCTGAACTATTTGCGTTCCCCTCCCGCGCCACCTATCGTTAACTCATGTCTTCCGCCGTAGCACCCGCACCCGCAATCTTTGCCAGCCTCTCCTTCGAAGAAAAGCTGGACCGCTTCGCCCAGCTTGCCGTCCGCGTTGGGCTCAATCTTCAGCCAGGCCAGGAGCTCGTCATCTCCGCCTCGACCGAGATGCTGCCGCTCGTCCGACGCATCACCGAGCACGCCTACAAGGCCGGCGCCCACCTCGTCACCACCTTCTACGCTGACGACGAGACCTCGCTCGCCCGCTTCCTCTACGCTCCCGACGAAAGCTTCGACAAGGCACCGAAGTGGCTGGCCGACGGCATCGCCGCCGCCTTCGCCTCGGGTGCAGCACGTCTGGCGCTCGCCGGCGCAAACCCTGCCCTGCTGGCCGGCCAGGATCCCGCCAAGGTGTCGCGCGCCAACATCGCCGCCTCAAAAGCCAACAAGCCCGCAATGGAACTGATCACGCGGCACGCCATCAACTGGTCGATCCTTGCCTCGGCAACCCCGGCGTGGGCCAGACTGGTCTTCCCCGGATTGCCCGAGCAGGAAGCTGTCGCGAAGCTCTGGGATGCCATCTTCACCGCCTCGCGCGCCACCTCGGACGATCCAATCGCAGCTTGGAAAGCGCACTCCAAACACCTTCACGAGCGCGTGGACTTCCTCAACGAGAAGCGCTTCCACTCTCTGCGCTTCCACTCTGACGACCGCTCGACCGACCTCACCGTCGGTCTTGCTGACGATCATCTCTGGGCTGGCGGCGGCGGAGAAGCCGGAAACGGCATCTTCTGCAACGCCAATATTCCGACCGAAGAATGCTTCACCACGCCGCACAAAGATCGCGTCAACGGCCATGTCCAGGCCTCCAAGCCGCTCTCGCACCAGGGCACGCTGATCGAAGACATACGCTGCACCTTTGAGAACGGCCAAATCGTCCAGGCGACCGCCAGCCAAGGCGAAGACGTTCTCAACCGCCTGATCTCGACCGACGACGGAGCCCGCCGCCTGGGTGAAGTCGCGCTGGTCCCCCACTCTTCGCCAATTGCGCAGAGCGGGATCCTTTTCTGGAGCACGCTCTTTGACGAGAACGCCGCCAGCCACATAGCGCTCGGGCAGGCCTACAGCACCTGCCTGATCGACGGCGAACACATGGACGCAGCAACGCTCGCCGCCAGGGGCGCCAACTCCTCACTGATTCACGTCGACTGGATGATCGGGTCCGGGAAGATGAACGTGGATGGGCTCGCGGCAGACGGCTCCAGACAGCCACTGATGCGCGCCGGAGAATGGGCCTGAACCGTATGCCCCAGACCTTCACAATTCCGGAGCCTACCGGAGCTTTGGACGACGACGCTGCGGGCAACCCGCAGCCCGCGCGCAGACCTGCGTGGCCGCGCGTCCTTGCACAAGCCGCTCTACGCCTCGTGATTGCGGCCCTGCTGTCGGTCGTCGCCGTGGCTTTGGGCGTAGGCGGCATGTACGTTACCTCAGCCCCGCGCTGGGTCAGTCTGCTGGTTGAGCCGTTCTCTTTCCTGCTCGCTCCGGGCGCGATCTATGCCTGGGCTCAGACCACTTTCTTAAAGCTCGATTTTTCTTCCGACACCGTCGTGCGCGTCTCTGTGGTCTTCTATTTCCTGCTCTTCACGCTGATTCTGCTCGTGCGCCTTAGAGCGTCCCTGCAAGCACTCGTCCCCCGCCGAACCAGGCGCCGCCGTTCGCGTTAGACTTCTACCTGCGATGGAACTCTCCGGCTGCGGTACCGCACTCATCACGCCTTTTCGTCCTGACGGTTCGCTCGATGAAGCTGCCCTGCGAGCCCACGTCGAACACCAGATTGCCAACAGCATCACTCTGCTGGTGCCCTGCGGGACTACCGGCGAAGCCGCCACCCTGACCGATGCCGAAACCCTGCGCGTCATCGAACTCACCTGCGAGGCAGCCCAGGGCCGAGCCCAAGTCTTCGCGGGCTGCACCCACAACTCGACCGCTGCAGCCGTGGCACGTGCCCGGCAGTTCGCGCAAATCCATGGCCTTACCGGCCTGCTGAGCGCCAATCCCTACTACAACCGTCCCGGCCAGGAAGGCCAGTACCAGCATTTCCGAGCGATTGCCGAGGTCTCCGCGCTGCCCTTGATGCTCTACAACATCCCCGGCCGCACCGGCGCTAACCTCGAACCAGCCACGGTCGTTCGTCTGGCGCAGATTGAAAACATTGTTGCGATCAAAGAATCCTCCGGCAACTTGTTTCAGATCGGCGAACTCCTCACGCAGGTTCCGTCCACGTTCCGCGTCTTTTCGGGCGACGATGCGCTGACTCTGCCCATCCTGGCGCTCGGCGGGGTTGGCCTCATCTCGGTCGCCTCCAACGTTATCCCCGCTGAGATGGTCAGCATGGTCCGCGCTGCGCTCGCCAACGACTGGACCGAAGCCCGCCGCATCAACCGCCGCTTTTACACCCTCATGCAGGCCCACTTCTGGGAGCCCAGTCCGGCCCCGGTCAAAGCCGTCCTCGCCCTTCTGGGCCGAGGCGAAGAAACGCTCCGATCCCCGATTCTTCCCGTAACCGAAGCCACCCGCGAGCGCCTCAGGGAATTAGTCGAAGCACTCCGCCTGGCTTCGCAGTAATGTAGCGTCTCCACTCCCCGTAAATACAGAGATCCTTCGCTGCGTTCAAGGTGTCAACTCTACAGCAATGGAGAATCGGGTCACCTGCAACATACCCACTGAATCTTGACCGGCTCCGCTTTTAGTTGTCATTCCCGAAGGGAATCTGCGTTTGTCTTTGCTTTCATCACAGACGCACATCGTCTTACTCTGCGAACTTTGCATCTTCTACTTTGCGAACTTTGCGCACGCTTCTGTTCTTATAGCTGATTCTGTAATGGTGTACAGCATTGAACGTTCGGAGAGTACTTCTGGTTGTCATTCCCGAAGGGAATCTGCGTTTGTCTTTGCTGTTTCCGGTTCTCTACACCATCTGCAAATCCGCTTTAGGTGTTTGGTCCCGGGGTTAGATGGTGCATACTTTTCTGAGCGTCAGAAGGAGGCACTATGGGACAGATTCTTCACGGGAGCGCCCGCACGACAGCGGCAGTGCGTCGAGCGATACAGCATAG
>JAABUJ010001174.1_pt1 | contig 40285 bp, 20 predicted proteins | sample 5559131 | NCBI WGS metagenome assembly JAABUJ01 (sample SAMN10711875, study PRJNA513366) | rock metagenome | isolation source: Antarctica rocks | place: Antarctica: Victoria Land, Mt New Zealand nord | collected 2016-01-07 | reverse complement strand
AACTTTTATAAAATGATGTAATCTATTAGTCATAAAATTTTCATGTAAAAATCTCTCAAAACACTCTCATAATAAAAATATTAGTAAAGCTACCTTATTAAAGCTACTGACCCTGACACCCAGCCTAAATATTTTGTTAAGTATTTATGATCACAGCATAATGTTCATTTTCAGAGTAATCACTCAATCTTAAACTCTTCAGCATCATTAACTGTCACTGTCTCTGAATAATCTAATTATAAATGATTGTAAAAGTTCTTCTTTGATGTGATTGCAGATTCTAAGTAAGCTATTAATATAATATTATGAATCTTTCAATTTAAAAATATATCTAATCAATAGACTAGTCAGTCAATTCATTTAATGACACATAATGATCTCACAAACTGTTAACTAATCTTCTTGTGTTTCTTAAGACTGAGTAAGATGTATTCTTAATGAAGACATAGATTGATCATATCTTCTATTTAAAAGAACTTCACTTCATGTTTATCATCATAATATTGCTTCATTTTCATAATGATAAAGACAATTGCATTCTTTGTATCTATATAAGCTGATCAATATTAATTCATTATATTCATTTTAATTAGTTAACTAATAAGTATTACAATTTCATTCTGCTCAAATAATTGTTTATCTTGTTCTATAATGCAGATATTTTGATGTTTAAATCAGTCTTAAATTAAGCTTTTTCATCATAGTGATGTTTAAGCTAATTTAATGAACAATGAAGATGACAGCAAAATCATCAGTATACATGATTGTGACTGTTTTTATGACTTCATTTATATGTTAAATCTTCTTTATCACTCAGACAATGTCTGCAATTTTTAGCTTCATAGATCAATATTGTGTTTCAATATTCATCAATAGTTAATTAAGAAAGAATATAAATTTCATGCTTTTCTGCTTTGATGCTTCAGTGTTCTTGATTGTGATCTTTATATAATATATATATGCTTCAAATTCAAATTTCTTGAAGACATTCATATTAATATATAATTGTTGTTTTAAATTAAAATGAATCAATACACTAAGTCTTAAAAACATACTCTGTAGTTAATGAAATAAGTTAAACTCTGTTGATGTAGACTTTGACAGACTGATATAATTAGAGATGCTTTTTCTAATGTTGACTTTCATATTATAAATCTCTTAGTTTAGTAGTGTTTTTCATAGCTGTAGTGACTTCACTATGACAGCATAATGAGATATATACTGACATAAATATTCAATAAGATCTAAGTACATCTTAAGTTAATGAAGTGTTTTAAGAAACTTAAGACTGATTATGACTCTTAACTTAGCATTGATAGTGATTAGTCTAAGTGCATTAACTCATTAATTAAGTAGTTAAACTGATAAGTATTTTATAAAGAACTTTTCAGACATTAGACAGATATTTTTGTCAAAGAGCACTTAAAATACTTCTTATAGATGCTGCTTATGCTTCTAAAGCATTTAGAAGAAGATGACTATGTTATTAATATAGATTTTAATGTGTTTTCATTGAGATCTTAATATTCAGTCTATCATTCATTATATATAGGCTGAAGAATTTTGATATCTTATTATTGCAACTTTAAAGATCTCTTAACTGCAGTGTGATGCTACTGTTACCTGATGATGATAACATGATTGCACTCATCATTGATAAAAGAAGCTTGCACAGTTCACTGTAATTATAAACTTAACATTATAGATAGTGAGAAGAATGTCAGCTTGAGAAGAAACAGAGTATGTATTTAACATAATAATTTTATTTAATGCTTTAATATTCATAATAAATTTTCTTTTTCAGAAGCTGTCTGATATAGTTCATCATACTACAAAGTATGAGAAAATAAATAAAGTTAACATTTTCATTCATTCAACTCAGTTCTGACCTTGTAGCTTATTAAATATCTTGTCAATAATATCTTTATTGATCTAATTAACTAAGTAGACTCAGATTTGTTGTGACTTATATTTTTTATATTAATTCTTTATAAGCAGAATTTTCATTCATTCTTTCTCTGAGACATCAACAACATTTTTATTATCTTTTTAAAGTTAAGAAAATTTATCTACTACTTATCTAAGTCGCTGCACAATCTTAATGTCAGTTTCATATAAGATTACTCTGTTAAGTAGTCTGTATTCACTTAATTAATTCATTTTGTCAAAATCACAGCAGAGTAAGACTTAGTCAGTAAGAAATTAGTCAGATTTTTGACTGATTTTTCTTATTGTTTTAGTATTTGCTTAACAACACACTTACATTAGTGACTGACAGAGTTTTCACCTTAATGATGCACTTATGTTTAGTGAGTTGTTTAGCAAAATGAAATATATCTTTACATCTTCACTTACTCAGCTCTGCTCAAGTATAAGATTAAGATCTTCATTTGTTAAAGATAATTTTCTTTCTTCAATCTTAGTCTTTCTGTTTCTAAATAGTTATCTGTCAACTTAATAATCAGAATTCACTTTTACATTTACTCAATCTTTACAATTTAAGACTCATTCTTTCAACATCTTACTATCTTCATTTACTTACATAATCTTTATATCTTTATTTTAGCTCTAATTTAACTTATCATCATGAAGAATGACACACAGCAATGAAGAAAAGAAGCTCAAGAGTAAATTAAAGCATGTAACTGAGCACATTAATTGAAGTAAGCTCAAAAAGAAAAGTTTAAGACAATGATGATTTCTTAAGATGAGACTGTATCTAAATTTAAGACAAATAATGATATTGATGTCACTAAGAACTCTGAGATAAGTAAATTCTTCACTGTATTAATTGTTTGTGCAGAACTCTTTACAGCATTATCTTCAGTTATAATTGCTGAGCTACACTGCACTGTAACTGCAGAGTCTCAATGCATCATTATGATTAAGTTATAATGCATTGTTATTACAGAGTCTCATTTAAATCTTAAGTCTTAATTATCTATTTAATCAACAGTTAAGCATAATTATCTTGACTATTATGTCTTTCAAGAATAACTTAACAATCTTACTCAGCAATTTTGATCTTAATTATCATCAATCTTTATATATAAATTAAAGACAGCACTCATTAACAAATTTAATGATCATTTAAAGAAGATTAAGATCTTTTTTGCAGATTTATACACTCAGTTTATGTTACAATCATAAACTTACATTACTGACTTCATTAAAATTCTTATTATCATTTTATATTTAAATAAGAGTGCTTAAATCTGATCACAATTTATTTTAAAAGAGCACTGAGACAATCTTATTGAAGACTACACTTTATTTATACAAGAACTTTAAGAACAGTTTAAAAATCCAAATTTGTATAATATTTTAACTGAAAAGCTACATCATCTTCATCAAATTATCTCTGTACTTATCTTCATTAATAATTTTGAAAATCTAATCTATTCAATTCAGTGATCAAAGATAGTCTGAGAAGACATCTTTTATTATAAACTTAAGAATTAAGTTAAGAACATGTTGATCTATTCTTTGATGTTTTAAGTTAATTATAATAAGCTTAAATGTCTAGTCATCAGCATTGATCAGCACATTTAGAATCATAAATAAGAATTAAAAGTTATAGTTAAAAAGATCAGTATAATAATCACTATCATAATTTATGTAATCATCTCTATCAACACAATTTCTATTGACACTGTCAGCACACATTAAATCACACTGATGACTCAGAGTCTACAAGAATCTTTATTATAAACTAAAAAGAATTAATGTTAAGTTGCTGATCTCTATCTTTATTGTGAAGAAACAGATCACATTATGACTTTATACATTAATAAGAAAGATTTCATCTTTATAATTACAGAGTCTAAGAACTTGAGAAAAGAGCAGACTTAAACAGAATAAAAATTTCTGCATTGAGCTTATCTTTAAAGTTTGATCTTATTGTCTTTGCAGAAATCTCATTCTCACAGTTACATCTTGTTAAAATTATTTTCTTTCACACTTACATCTTTAAAGCTCTTATCAACTTCAGTGCAATTACTAATTTTATCATTATGCATCTTATTTCATCATTATTCTTGACACTCAGCATTATTCTTATCTTCATAATTAATAGTCTAAACAGAAAAAAACTTGTTTCTGTAAAACAGATCAAGATCTACTTTCATAATTGCAAATCTATAACTCTGTCATTAACTAACAAAAAGAAATCATTACATTTTATTCAGTTACTTAGTTCTTAATAGCAGTTTCTGTTCTAAATGTTATAATTATGTTCTTTGTTGCAAAGCTTACTGTAAATGTAACTATCTTGTTCTTTAAATTTATATCTCATTAAAATGATGAAAACTCAGAGCTGTAATCACTAAATGTAAACAGTCAAGATTATATTGATTTATTAAATAATCTTTATGTTTCAGAGATATACAAGCAACATTTAATTACTAAGAAAATCATTTTTACAGACATCACTGATGTCAATTAAGTTACTATTACTCTGTTTAATTATTTTTAGAACTTTATTAATGTCTTTTTTAAAGACAAAATCTTCAAGTTGTCTCTGCACTAAGTCAGCATGAATTACATTATCAATTTTAAACTTAACATCACACTCTCAAATCAATCTGTTTTTTAACAGTCAGAAATCAAAATTAAGACTTTTAAAGAGTATTTAATAAAGTTTTAAAAATATAATTTCATCTGAAAGAGCACATCACTGTGTATATTTCTTACTTTTTATATTTTTAAGTCAGACATCAAAGATCTTTGACTCTGTATTGATTACTGTAAACTAAATATCATCATCATTAAAAATCAATATTTTCTGTTATTGATTAACTTTCTTCTAAATAAAATTCAAAAGATCAAGTTCTATATCAAGCTTAATCTTTAAAACATTTATCATCTCATTTGCATCAAGAAAAATAACAAGTAAAAGACAGTCTTTAAAATTATCTTTAATTTATTTAAATATCTAATTATATTCTTCAGTCTCATCAACATCTTTGTTAACTTTCAGATCTATATTAACAGCATATTGAATAATATGTTTTGAGATTAAGTCATGATCTTTCTTAATAACATTCTTATCATAAGAGACATCTACAAGAAACTTCAACAAAACATTTAGAAGATATTGAGATATCTGTAAATAATAAATCTTTATGGCAAACTAAAGAAGTGCTACTTCAAGATCATTGAAGTTCTCTTTTTTAATTTTATTCTTATATTTTAAAGAGTTTACATAAACTTATTGCACATCATTATTGTTCTGAACTGATCAAAATCTCAGAGACTGTGAAATCTGCAGATCTTTTTAAATTTTGAGAACTTTTATTAAAGATTCATTTACAAGTACTTTTACATTGCTCAATCTTTTATTTGACAGTTATGCATCATAAATAGTCAGCAATTTCAGTGAATCTCTAAAGTACAGTTAATCTTTAAGACTTTAAAGATTGTCTTTATTGAAGAATCTTGTCTTCAGCACTTTAACTTAAATCTATTGATCATTATAGAGATAGATATCTCTGATTTTGCTATGATTGCAATCTTATATCCAAAAATTTAAAGAACATTAACACTCAATGACATTTTAATTTTGAAAGATAATCTCTGTTAAAGAAAATATAAGACATCAGATCAAGAACTGTTAACTATAATTAAATATATAAAACACTGAAGACACTATCTGAAAAAAGCACAGCATCTTATTACTGTATACTCAGATCAGAACAGTCTTCAATATTTGAAGATAATTAAATAACTTAATTATTAACAGATTTAATGATCTCTGAATCTTTAAAAGTATGACTTCATTGTGATTTACTGTCTCAACAAAATTAATTTCATCAATACATTCTCATAGCAAGTCAACTACACTCAAGTCATCTATAAGAAAGCTGAAGATGCTGTATAATTAAGCTTTCTTATCTTTATCATTACATAACTTAGCTTACATTTAGAAGAGCAGCTCTGACTGACATTGTTGAAGAATGAGTTTGCACAAAGCATTTTTATAAAGTTAATAAGTCATTCTTAAGAATTAAAACACAACATTCTCTATCATTAAGATTGAGTCTACATCTCTGAAGTTGTACAGCTGACTATTATAGTTATACATCATAACAAACTCATAATTAAGCACTACAGTGTCACTCAGATTCTGAATCTTATCATTTATAAGCATTATTGATTTAATATATACAAGTACATTCAAGATTACATTAATCAGCATTAAGAGTGCAGTCAGAACAAACTCATTATATATGTTATTTATAATGTTTTGGTCTTTCTACTTATACTGAAGAAATTGTAATCTCATATTGAGATAAATCTAATTACTAATCTTCTTATAATACAACACACTCATTCTGACTGCATTCTGATGATCATTGATGTCTACATTAAGATGATACACTTCATATTCACAGCTATAATTATTAAGACACTGAACATTGTGAATCTACTTTGTTAATATGTAATAAGACATCATAACATTCTTAAAGTCATCATCTCAGACAGAGACAAATGATAATTAAATAATATTTAAAAAATATTTATATAAATAGCTAAGCATTCAACAAGCTCTGAGTTCAGTTTATTGATCATTCATTAATAAATAAATAAAATGAGTCAACATATCTTTAAAGTTATATTTACAGATCTACATCAACTATGAATAGAATGATTAAGATAATTAATTAAATCTTGTAAAGTTTGTATACAACAATTCTTAATATATCATCACAGAGATTATTCTCTTCTATATTAATTATGAGCAACACTTAAATTCTGTCATTAAGTCTAAAAAGAAGAAAATGTCTCTTATTATTTTAATGATTATGCTCTATACTGAAAAGATAACAAATCTTTATAATCTTATTAATAACTGCATCATCTGCACTCAGTTAAGTTAAGCTCACTATTACAATCAAAATTATAAGTTTATAATCTTTCAGAAGAGAGACTGAGTCTGATTTTACATTATTTATATTTGAATTAGACATATCTATAAGAAACTAAATTGAAAAAAAATAGATCTGTTTTAAATGCTTAAAGTCATAAGTACTTAAGCTTATTGACTGAATCTCTTTAACATTATAATAATTTACAATGTATTTCATGTCTCACTTCTAAAATTCTTAAAGAAATTCTTACTTAAGCAAGTTGATAAAGTTCTGAAGTCAATGATTGTAAATGAGAAGAAAGAGTATGTAATACAGATCATTATGAACTTTTAATGATGAAATAGAAATATAATTTACTGAGTGTGATGAGAAGACTATAAGTCAAATCATAACATCTAAGAGTCTTCACAATATTTTTATTATACATTAAAGTTACTTAAGAGCTTTCACTTCATGTATTTAAATAAATCTCAATCTGATATCAACATCATTTAAGAAATTATCTTTAACAGAGATTCAATTTATGCAGATTATACATAATTTTTTACTTTATTAATTTACTGACTTCTGTCAAGACAATTGCTGCATGCAATATCTGCTGTGCAGAAAAAACTTTCACAGAATGTATATTTATATGAGAATTTTCAATTTACTGCTCACTTTTATCTAACTATAAGAACTTAATCAAAATCAAGAGCAGTTTAAGACATGCTGTGTTGAAGAGAGAAGTATTGTCAGAATTACAGTAAAATAAAACTTAATCAATAAGAATTTAGTTAAATTTCTGATCAGTTTTTCTTACTGTTTTAGTGTTTACTTAATGATGCACTTGCATTAGTAACTGACAGAGTTTTCATTTTAGTGATGCACTTATGTTTAGTAAGTTGTTTAGCAAAGTAAAATGTATCTTTACATCTTCACTTACTCAGCTCTGCTCAAATATAAGATTAAGATCTTTATCTCTTAAAAGTAATTTTCTTTCTTCAATCTTAGTCTTTCTATTTCTAAATAGTTATCTGTTGACTTAATAATCAGAATTTACTCTTACATTTACTCAATCTTTACACATTTTAACATGTAAAGCAGTAAAGCTGCAGCAACTAAGATGTTATACATGTACTTTTTTATTTACTCATTCTGTTGTTCAGTCTTCACTGTAATGATGATGAGATAGATTACTTTAAAGTCAATATGATAACATTCTTCAGCTTTATACTCAACAATGTTTCTCATTCTTGACTTTTATAATATAATAAGTGTATTATTCATATCATTTCATATTAAGATCTTAAATAGCTTATGATTCACAATGTAAGCATAAACTTCTGCTCAGTTATAGATAAGTTTAAACAGTAGTTCTTAATCAGTCAGTAATTCATCATTTAAAATAAATACAACATTATAACTTTAAGACAGTATCTCTGTTCACACTGTGATCATTACAGTTCAGTTTGTTTAATTCATTGATTAAGTCATAACTGTAAGAGAGACTTAAATATCATTACAGTTACTGATAGTAGCAATCTGTTTAGACATATTCATAATTATTGACTTTGACATTAGAATATCTACATCTATTAGCATTTTTATCTTAAGATTCTTGACAATATGAGCTTCTCATTCTATAATCATAATATATTCATTCATATCAAGTAGATAGATAATCAAATTGACAAACTTCTTAAATTAATATATGTTTAATTTTAATCTCTGAACACTTATAAAAGACAGTAGACACTCAATTCTTATGATAGATGTCTGATTTTTAAGAAAATTTCTATTAATTAAAGTTATAATGCATTCTGTGTTCAGACAGATTGATTCATTAAATACATTATTGCTTAATTTGACATCAATTGTAATGTAATGTCATTTACAGAATTCATAATCTTTGTTTGTCTTTTAATTAATTGCTGATAGTTTTATGTAAAAAGAAAACAGTGATGACTTATTTAATGATTTATCTTTTAATTTAACAGTGTAGATCTTAACATATCTGATGCATTTCTTCTGAAGATGTTGATGAAGATAATTATTGAATGTGAATGACTCATGACATCATTGACATGTGAATCTTGTTAATTCAGTGATATAATTTACATTTATCTCATTGATTTTCTTCAGTTCAGATTCATTCAGAACAGAGCTTATATTCATTTTTATCTTTATTGTATTATTTATATCAGCAGAGTTATATATCTCTTTATAGTATGCTTTCTTATATTTCTAATATTTCTCTTATTCATCTATGAGCTGCAATTATTCATCTTCTTGCATGTGATAGACTCAAGACCTTAATGAATAAGTATTAGATCAATTGAATGAGCAATCAGACTGATTTAATCAATTTTAATTATTAAATTGAGAACAGTATGATGACTTTTTATTTTAATGCTAATTTTGAGTTAACTCAGTGAACTGTCTTTTATTTTTAATCATAATTTAGAAAGACACTCTGATCACAGACAACTATCTTTAATTTAATTAAATTGTATAATTCTGTTGCTGATTACTATTGTTATAGATGTTACTGTAAGAAGATCAATTTTCATAGAAAGATAATTAATTAAAATGAAAGAAGTTACTGTATTGATAGAAGTTGTCAAATCTAGAGTTATAAAGTTAAAATAAGTGATTTTAAGATGACCTAAATGACTGAGTTTGTCTAGAAAGTCTTATTGAGACATAACTATATATATTAAATTAGATGTTTTTCTGAATGTTGATGACCTCAATCAGCTTAGTGATGATTGATTGCTCAGTAGAAATGAGTAGATGAAGATAAAGTACATTATTGAAGTGTTTATACATCATAAGAACTTGAGCATATTCAGTTGTAGTGATATCTAAATTCTTTTTATAAAAAATAATTAATTATATGTAGTTCATAGAATCTCTTCATTTCTGAGCATTCTGTACAGTGTATTGTAATGTTTTCAATGCTGTCAGAAATCTACTCAATAAGTTATGAAAATAAGTCTTTAGAGCTTTGCATCATTCTTTAACTTCATTATTATTGTTTTGTAGCTCAACATAAATAACATAAATTAACTTCTCAATATATCATTGATCTATCTTGTTAAGTAGACATGACTCAACATTCTTTTATATCTTGACTGCACTCATAGTCATTGTCTTAACTCACAGTCAATTGATGAAGCTAAACACATTGTGATAAATTTGTTTATTATCTTTCACTTCAATGAAATCAATATTTAAGTTTAAATTAAACATTCTGATATTCTTTAATTAAAATAAGCTATTACTCTCATATTCAGCATTGTCATTCACCTCAGATACTTTCTTAAATTCAGAAGAACTTAATAGTTTTAAGAGCTTTGCTGTTACTTATTAATTAAACTCAGTTAACACTGCAGTCACAACAGTTTATACTGCATTGTTAATAAGTTATTGCAGCTGTTCTTGTGACAATCTATTTGTCATTAAGACTAATATGTCTCTGTCTTTAAATATGATTTCAGTTAACTCTAAGTCAGTTTGTTGTGTACTAAGTGAAGAAGTGCTGAAATGACTTAATATGTTAAGATTGATGTCTAATGATGTTGCTATGAAGCAATGTAGATGTCAATTGATCAAGAAGAAATTTAAAGAATTAGATTTAGATATATTGATAAAATCTAAAGATTCATTAAAATTTAATGATTAAGTAATGACATCTATAGCTTATTGAAGAAAGACAGAGTCTATACATAATGCTGTTATACTTTGAGTGAAGATTTGTAGAGCACTATTGAACAGGGATTAATTGTATAATTAGATAAAGAAAAAAATTTCTATTGATGTTGATGCTGACTGAGTCTCTTACACAATTGACTATTTATATAATATGTGTACTCTGTGAGCAAGAGTAACAACATTGTCAAATATAAATGATGCAAAAAAGCAATTAACTAATTCATATTCTCTGAGTTAATAGACTAAGATTATTGTCTGATTCAAAAGTTTAGATAAGAATATCAATGAAGAGAAGCTATTCTGATCTGATGTTTTAGTCAGCTTAACAATGATATGAGAAGTGTAAGATAATGATCTAAGCTAAAATGATGATTTTACTGATGAGGTGTGATGTCTAAATGATGTGAAAGCAATGAGGCAAGAAGATTTAGAGAGAACAGTAATGATGTTGTATGAAGATAGCTGATTAAGATATTAAATTAATGATTAAGTTTTTGATGAAGCAAATGTTGATGTTATTATTTGCTATGAGTCATATGAGTCATTTAAACTATTTGTGTTATGTAAGAAAAGAATGATTTTCTTAGCTATAAAATATGACTAGTTATATAGACTTTAGTCAAGAGCATTATCATATTCTTATAATGTGAGTAAAAGTCAAGCAAATCTCTCTATGAGAAGGCAGTGAGACAAAATGACAATCAGAGAAGACAAAGATAATTATATAATTATAATAATCAACATTAATTAAATAAGACTCTGAACACTTACAGAGCATTTTTACAGCAGCTTAAAATCTTAATTAAATTAAGCTCTTTGTGATAGAACTCAGCAGTGATGAATAGAAAAGTTATACAGTGTAGAAGATGCTGACTGATTTTATAAAGAAAGATACAGCATAATTAGAACTCTTTTTATATTAAATATTTGAATTCTTTAATTTAACTGTAAATTTGCAAACTATAAAGTGATAAAATTCATTCTAAACATGACTGACTCAAATACTCATCAGATGTTAATTATACAGAAATATGCATTTAATAGATATATAAACTTCATATATTATTTATAAAATTATAGTTTAACAATTAACAGCAATTCAGCATTCAGAATGTGCTTCATAATTAGTAAAAAGCTTTCAGCTCATATTTGATTCTTTTAATTATATAATCAGTATGTAACAGCACTGCAAATGTGTCACTTAGATAAAGATATAATCATCATTAATGTGTATAATTTAAGAAGCAATAGATCTCAAATTTAAACATAATAAATTATTTAGCAGATTATTTACAAGATTAAGAAAAAGATTATGCTTTTAAGAGACTTTAATGTTCATTATTTATTTTAAAATGATTTTTAAATCATCAGTAAGACACAATTAAAATATCTTTACATTATAATTATAATAAATGATCTTTCTCTACTCATTTTATGTGAACTGTTAACCTGAAAGAGAGACAGTCAATAAAGTATTATTGATTTTACATTTATTCTAAAGATAATTAAGAATTTAGTTTAATTCTGTAATTCAATGAATCACTAAACAATTATGCAAGATTATATTTTAATAGACATTCAAATTGTAATGCTGACAAAGAAGTCAATATTAAGCAAATAATATATGTTTAAAAAGTTAAACAAGAAGAAACTTAAACAACATTTATGTCAGAGTGAGTAAGTATATACATTATACTTATTAGTAATTATATAACAGATTATCTACAAAGATCTAAAGAAACACTGCTTAAAGATTTACTTATATGTACATATGAATTCTCAGTGATCATCAAGAATCTTAAAGCTTCTTGTGAGTGCAAGATGTATAAGATGATAATATAATGACACAGAAATGAATTACAACAAAATATTTTATTAATTGTTTTAAAAACTACTTAAAAAGAAATTGCAACACATAAAATAAATAAACTGAAGATAATTCATTAAATAATTAATCTTAATTTTAAACAATTTTTATAAAAAGAATCTGTGAAGACTCTTATAATGAAGTAAGCTTTACACAAAGAAATTATAAACATCATTTTACATTTCATTTTTATGCAGAACAGAGCATGACAATATTTGTAATGATAATAATTTTAAGATATAAATTTTAATAAAGAAGTTCTTTTTAAAAGAAGATTAAGCAGATTTCAATAACATTAATAAGAAAATATTTATATATTATATACTTAATATCTTATCAACAGTTACTGCAGAACAGATTAAATAGACAATTTATAGATTATTAAATGATAAAGTTTTTAAATTAAACAACATTTTAAATAAAATTCTAAAGAAACTGATTTCTATTGTTAAGAACAATCTTGCTTACATAATAAGTAAATACTTTGTCAATAAGATAACATCAGAAAGCTTTTGCAAATTTATTATAGTAGTTTTAAAAAAGAAAAGAAAGAAGAACTATTTATTTTTAAATAGTTATTGTTTTATTGTACTGAAAAATATAATTATAAAGCTCATAAAAAAGTTAATTATAAAATGTATTGCTGATACAATAAAGATGTATAGTCTTTTTTTATGAAATTAGATAAAAGTTAAAAAATAAAGATTTGTTTTTATTGCTTTAAAACTGCTTACATTTTGTATTAACACTGCATAAAAAGCAAAATCAGAATGTATGATGTTGATGTTTAATTTAAATCTGAATGAAGTATTTAATAATGTCTTTTATAAGAGATTACTGCACATCATATGCATTACAGACTTCTCATTATAAATTATTTAAACAGTAAAATGCTTCTTGACTGAATAACATATAAGAATAATCTCTTCAGAATTTAAAAGTAATTAAATATTTATAAAATTAAATATTTATAAAATTAAATATTTTATAAAAATCTTCTCTTTTTTTAATTCTTTTTCTCTTCTTCATATCAGAGCTACTTGCAATCTTTAAGTGTTTAAAGAATAAGATTACAATATTTAACTTTGTAAACAATATAAATTTAATTATATAAGAAATCTTTGCTTAAACAAACTGTCATAGACTGAAATTAATTTATAATTGATGTATTGTATAGATAAAGAGACATAAAGCAAGATTTATATTAAATAAATATTAATTGATTTACTTTATAAGATGTTACAGAAACTTAAATGAGAATCTGATGAGTATTGTATATTTTAATGATTAAGAGATCTTAACAGAGACAACAATACACATATTAGAAATTTAAATTAATGTAAGATTAAAATGAAAGAAATATGTACAGTAGATAGTGCAGAAAGACAATATAATATTTAAAGCTTTTTTATATATTATAATTTTTATATAAAAATTATTTATAAAACAATTTCAACTTCTTTACATAACAGTAATTCAATCAACTATACTTTATAGATTGTAGATGTAAAATCTGTGTAATAATGATGATTTATCAATAATGTTACTCATTAAATCATTAAAGTATCTACAGAGTTGCTGTCTTCACAAAATAATGAAAGTTTATAAAAGAACTTTCACTGCTGCATTAAAGTAAGAATTAAATATTATGTCAGTGAATTTATACATAAAATATAAAACAATACAGAGATTTCTTAAAACAACTAGTTACTCAGTTGCTGCAAAAATTAATTAAGTAGTGAATACAATTTAAATATTGCTTTAATATTTAATTGATGAAGTGCTGATAAGATGACAGTAAAATGCAGCTCTTATATTAAGATCAATAATGACAGTTAAGAATCTATAAAAAAGAGCATTGTCACAGATAGAGAAATAAATATGATAACATTTAGAAAAGTAGTCAACATACTTACAAAAGACACTGAATAGTTTATTAGCTTTATAATAATTTATGTAAATATAAAGTGACAACTTTATTTCTACTTCATACAGAGATACTGAGTTTAAATGTCTGACTAGTTTTAATGAAAGTTTCAGAAATTGATAAGCAATACATATATAATTAATCAATACAGATCATACATCACATTCTTTTTTTCTGTTTAAATTACATTGACTTTCATGCTTTTTACTTTTAAAGAGTTAGACTTGCAGACCTTCATGATGTTTTATTTATAATAATTAATATTTATTAAGTAATTAAGTAACTTATCATTAACAATATTCTTAATTAGTTCAGTCTTATGCAGCAAATTACTCAGAAGAATATCTTAAACTATAATAATTTTATATATTTAAATAACTAAACAATAGTTCAATGAATCAGAATCAGTTCAATGAATATAGAGAGATTACTTATTGATTAGTGAAAGTAAATGTTTAAGAGATAGATTAATTATAGATGTATTGATATACATAAGAGATGATGACAATAAGTTGACATTTTATTGATGAGATGCTCACAAGACAGAATTAAGATTTTTTATTTTTATTTTTTCTTTGCAAAGATGATTTATTCTCATAGATCTAGATAGAAATTAAATAGAAAGTTAATAGAACAAATATTATTATTATTTGTTCTATTAACTTTCTATTCAGTCTCTATCTAGGTCAAATAGAACAAATAATAATAAAGCTTAATTTATATATAGATTTCAATTAAAAGAAGTTTAACTTTAAGATGAATAAAGATTTATATATAATAATTTATTTAAAGAATACAGTGTTTAATTAAATTAATTTTAAACTGCATGAATTTCTAAATAAGTCATTAAGAAAATGCAAAGCTGACAAAGAAATAATCTTTAATGACTTTAAGAAGTTTAAGAAAGAACTTTAAAAGATTTTTGAAGTGATTAATGAGAAAAGAGTAGTGAAACAATAATTTTATATATTAAAGATAAATAAATTAACAATTAAATACTCAGTGAAGTTTCAGTATATTGCAGCTTTAACAGACTGAGATAATGATGTCTTAATATTGCAATATTGTTGAGAATTAAATAAGTTTATTAAGAATAAAATAGTGTGACAAAATCATTTTGAAGAACTTTAAGAGATAATAAATATCTTTATTAACATTAATAGATGATAATGAGAATGATAAATGAAGAAAATGAAATCTTATAATACTTTAAGAATGTAAGAATGACAATTTATTACTAGAATGCAAGAAAACTTAATGAATCTTAATAATATTATTATTTGTTCTATTAACTCTCTATTCAGTCCCTATCTAGATCTATGAGAACAAAGTGTCTTTACAATGAAAAAACTTAAGTAAGAAAATCTTAGTTCTATCTTACAGACACTATCTCAACAGAGTATTAATTAATTATTATTATCTTTTTTATATATTGATGAGTCTGTATTGTGTCTGTCTCTTAAACATTTGCTTTTACTGAACAGCAGATGATCTTTCTCAATTCATTAAATTTATCTCAGTTCATTAAACTGTCTTTCAGTCATTCAGATATACAAAATCTTCATATTTTAAGATGTTCTTCTGAATGAATCAAAGTGATCTGCTGTACAAGATTGAGATGACTAAATAAATCACTTATAATTAGTCATTAAGTTATTTAATGAGAACTAACTGCTGTAAAAAGAGCTCTGCAGAGATCTGTGATTTCAGTTCTCTGAAAGTAGTGAGTATGAAAGTTAATGTGATTTAAATAAAAGAGAAGCACATACTGTATGATTTGTGCTGATTAATTACATAAACATTGCTTATTAATTTCTGAGATTTTCACAAAAATCAGTCAGACATTGAGACTCAGCATCTCTGTGTAAAGCAGAAACAGTGCTGTCACTTTGTACTTATAAAGATTCTTATAAAGCTGATGAACTGACTGAGCTCAATTTGACTTTTATATAGTTGCTTTTTGTCTTGCTAATTTGTAAGTTCATCTTTATTTTCACTTCAGATTTATTTGTTTAATCAGTGCTTTCTGTAAATTTATTTACTATCTTCTTAATTGTGTCTAAAGCTGCCTCTGCTTCTCTATTTACATCATTATTCTTTGTTGTAGACTCTTCATCATTGTCAGTGATTTAATCATGAAGACTGTATTACATCTATATCTTCTCAGTGTTCTGTCAGCAGAAACTCAAAATACTGTTTAAACTGTGTTGATTACTTATTTAATTCTTGCAGAAACTGAATTGTCAGCTATTTTAAGAAATCTCTGCATTATTTTGTGTTTTATGTATAGATTTAAAGACTGAACATTGAATTTCTATTTTAAAGCAATTATGAATGTTCTTTTATAAACTTTCATTATCTTTCTTAAATAACAGTTCTGTAGACACTGCAGTGATTTAATGAATAAGATAACTGATGAAGTGTTATCATTTTGCAGATCTTACATCTGCAATTTATATAACATAATTAATTAAATCACTGCTATGTAAAGCAGTTGAGACTGCTTTGTGAATGAGTCTTATATGAATGATATAATATATAAAAGAACTTTAAATGTTATAATGTCTTTTTAAACTGTCTGTTACACATGCTCTTTTCATCTTAATCTTGTGTCAACTTAAATACTCAATATCTGCAATGTTGTCTCTATCAAAATCATTTAATCATCAAAACATACTGTGTTCATTAGATCTTCACTGAGATCTTTATAATGTTTTGTAAAATAAATTAACTTATATTTATTTAATATAAATCTCACTTTATGTCTTTTTACTCATACAATGCATCAACTATAAATTAACTTCAGTCTGTAGCAGTTTATCTGTGCTGAGATTCTTTATGTAATCAGATTTATATTACTTATAAAGTTAAACATCATCATTTTATTCTCTGAGCACTTAAATGTTGTGAGCAGTTCTGACACAAAGAACAGAAAGAGAATTAAAGAAAATAAAAATCTTTAAGAAATCTTTATTTTTATAAGTATTCAGTCACTTTCAAATTCTGAGAAGATTATTTTTGTGTGATATTTGATCAGAAAACATTCTATAATGTAAATAATTTATGATGAAAACTCTATAGATTACATGATGTGTAGCAATCTTTTGTGTAAGATATTGTTAAATATCTTATTAAGATCAAGATTAAACATCAAGACTATGTGCACTTTGACTTTGTCTTTTATACAGTGTTGACACAGAATGTAAGCAGCTTTAAAGCAATAAAAATAGATCTTTTTTTTAACTTTTATCTAATTTCATAAAATAAAATTATGTATCTTTGTTGTCTCAACAATTCACTCTGTAATCAGCTTTTTCAGTAGCTTTGTGATTGTGTTTTTCAGTGCAATGAGACAATAATTATTCAACAATAAGTAATTCATTTTTCTGTTCTTTTATAAAATTACTGTAATGAATTCTTGAAAGCTCTTAAACATCAATTTACTGACAAAGAACTGCAGTCTTAAGAGCTTCATTTAAAATGTTATTTAATTTTAAAATCTTGTCATTTAACAGTCTATGAATTATCTGCTTAATCTGCTTTACAGTAATTGTTGAAAAGATGTTAAGTATAAAAAATATAAATAACTCATTGTTGATGTCTCTGAGATCTATTTACTCTTCTTTTAAAAAGAACTTCTCTGTTAAAATTTATGTCTTAATAAAATTATCACTACTTGTGTTATTCTGTTCTGATCTCTACAAAAATAAGATGTAAAATGATATTTATGATTTGTTTATGTAGAGCTTACTTCATCATGATAGTTTTTACAAATTCTTCTTATAAGAATTGTTTAAGACTGAGATTGACTGTTTAATGAACTGTTGTCAATTTGCATACTTTACACATTATAGTTTCTTCTTAAGTAGATCTTGAAAGAATTAATAAGATATTTTGTTATGATTTATCTCAGTGTCATTATACTGTCATCTTGCACATCTTGCACTTACAAGAAGTTTTAAGATTCTTAATGATCACTAAGAATTTACTTATACATATAAGTAAATTTTTAAGCAGTGTTTCTCTAAATCTTTGTAAATGATCTGTTGCAGAGCTGTAAGTGAACATAATATACACATTTACTTTTTCTGACATAAATGCTGTTTAAATCTCTTTTTGTCAAGCTTTTTCAGTGTATAGTGCTTGCTTAATGTCAGTTTCTTCATTAATATTGCAATTTAAATATTTATTGAGATGTAATCTTAAGTGATTGCTCAATGATTCATTGAATTACAGAATTAAATTAATTTCTTAATTGCTACTAAAATAAATATAAAATCAATAACACTCTATTGATTGTCTCTCTTTCAGATTGACAATTCTCTTAAAGTGAGTAGTGAAAAATCATTTACTATTATTGTGATGTGAAGATGTTCTGATTGTGTCTTATAAGCAATATATAAATTCTCTTAAAAGAAATAATGAACATTAAAATCTCTCAGAAGCATAATCTTTTCTTTGACTTTATGAATAGTTTGTTGTATAATATATTAAGTTTGAATTTGTGATCTGTTACTTTATAAATTATATACATTTATAATGATGATATTCTTATCTATAAGGCACATGTACAGTGCTGTCACATATTAACTATATAATTAAAACAATCAGATGTGAGCTGAAGTCTTTTTGCTGATTATGAAGTATATCTTAAATGCTGAGTTGACATCACTTATTAAAATATAATCTCAAAGACAATAAATAAATACTGTATATCTGTTGAAAATCTGTTTCTGTATAATCAGCACTTAATGAGTGTTTAAGTTAACTGTGTTTAGAATGAATTTTGTTACATTATAGTTTGCAAGACTGCAGTTAAATTAAAGAATTCAGATATTTAACATAAAGAAAACTTTAATTGTGCAGTATCTTCTTTTATAAGATCTGTCAACATCTCATTATACATTAAATGACTTTTCTAATCACTGCTGCTAAGCTTTAACATAAAGAGCTTGATCTGAGTGAAATCTTATGCTGTTATTAAGATGTCTTATGAGTGATTAGAATCTCATTTAATTGATGTTGATACAGTATTTAAAAATTGTTCTCACTTTCTTAATTAAATAACTTTAAACTCATCAGACTGTGATGACAATTGCATTGTAATTATAAAATAACTGCAAATTATTATTATTCTGACTGTTAAGATTACACATTTCTTTTAATAAATAACAAGAAAGCTTTTAAAGATTTTGCACATTATCTTCTGTCATGTCTTGTGAATCTGATCACAGTTCATGTATAAAACTCTTTTCTTAAAGCAGTTCATGATTTAATGTATATCTGTGCATATGCTGCACTTCATCATCTTTTCATAGACAGACTATATGTAATCTTACTGTTCACAGTTAAAACACTGTCTAATCTGTGTGCTGTGATTGTGAAAATAAACATCATATAACTGAAAATTAATGATCAGTCTCTTCTGAATAATCTTATGCTGTAATGTCTATATAGAAAGACTGACTATCATAATTTCTCTAATTTTGTCTTTTTACAGTCAGAATTCATGCTGCTTAAATGTGTGCAGTCAGTGAATCTTATTTATGATGAGTATGAATAGAATGATCTTAAAAGTGATGCAGATTCTTTATATAAGAATTGCATTGTTTGTATCTTTTTACTGTTAATCTGTATGAAGAGTAATACTTTTCAAAGTTTCACAAAGTAGTTTTGACACAGAATTTAAAACTTCTTTATCTGTAACTGATTAAGTGCTCAATTCTTTGTGTGCTGATCAGAAACTAACATCTTAATGTTGTCACTTTGTAGTTATTTCATTATGTATATCTCTGCAATCAGAAACTTAATCTAATCACAGTGTATGATGACAACAATTTAACTATTTAATGAATGTCTTGTGCTGTCATACTTACTCATATTTAATTCATTGAATCTCATTCTCTCTGCATTTTCAGCTGAGCTTAATTCATTAAATCATCACTCATTAACAAATTATTCAATTTTTTCTTTATTCTTAAAAGCTGCTTCTAAGCAGAGTTCTTCTTTCAGTTTAATTATGTTTAAAGAATACATATCTGTCAAATTACATTCAACATCTTGTTTTGTTGTTGATCTGTCTCTTTAAACTTTAAGAGATCATCTATAAGTTTATTAAATCTATTAATTAAAGTATATCAATCAGCATTAACAAGTTCAATGATGTTTTGTTGCTTTCTGTTCTTTTACTGTTGAGATTTAAATATAACTGATAATTTAACAGAGTTTTTACATCTTCTCTGTGTCACATCTGCATTCTTTATGCAAGTCATTATCAGTGTGATGACAAGTAAATAAGAAAATGATTTTAAAGTGTTTTATGCAATCTATTTAACTGCTTAAGTTGTGTATTGAGAGTTTTGCTGCTGTTGCAATTATGAGTATTATGAATCTCAATAATATTAAGAAGTGCAATTAGAAGTTAAGATAATATTGAAAGAAAGTAGATACTCATGCTATACTATGCTGTCTAGTGAAATCCCTAAACTGTGTTGTCTATGAGTACATCTTGATCAAGAGAGTTACAGAAGAAGTAAAAAGAATATTGACTGCAGTTAATGTAAACAGAGTCTTTACTCAGTCTTTGACATTAGTTTTACTCTGCTTCATAAAAGCAGTTAAAACATCACTTCTCAACATTTTCACTCAGTGAGACTGCATTTATTGACTCTCACTGACAGCAAACATCAGATGACTAAACACATCATTAAAAGTTCAACAAATCATTTAAAAGTTTAATTAATCATTAACAATGAGTTCTATAAGTTCAATGAACTGCTTAAAGATCTGTTTAAACAGAGACTTAATAAGCTCATTGACAATCATCTTTTAACTGAGTACAAAGTTTATCTGAATCTGATTGTGCTTGTGTAGATTGCAGATATTGTAATAGAAGACATTAATGTGCTTTAACTGCTCATATACATGTATGTTCTTGATCAAGATTAAAATGACTTGATTGTCTTCTTTAAACTAAATAAATGAAGATGCTTAATGAGCTTCATTCTCTTGAATGTTCATACAGTGTGAGTTGACTTCAAGATATTTACTTATACTTATGTTTCTTAATATCTGTTCAAGTCAAATCTCAGTCTTTATACACATTGACATAATTATGTATTCAATCTCAATAATTAAGATAATAACAAACTTCTGTTTTTAACTTGTTCACAACACTGATTCATCTTCAAGCATATAAATATACTTTAGAATTAATTTTCAATTCTGCTTATCTGAAACATAATTAAAGTCAGAGTATTTAAGCATTACTTGACTTTCATTAAAGCTGTACATAATGTTGAGATTAATAATTAATTTTATGTACTGCAGTAATTTCTTAAGTATGTGTTCATGATGTTTTGCAGAATTGCTGAAATATTGACTTAATCAATTTAATATAAAGATGATGTTTAATTAAATATGAATTGCTGCATACATTAAACTTTTAATTATCTATTAATACTGTCTTTAATCTATTCTTTGATCAGTTAAGCTGACAAGACAAAAAACATTATATTTGTTAAGTAAAATGCTGATGACTCTGTGCTTATCAGATTGCATATGAAGATTCTTTAATATCTTATTTATATAATGAGTCTAATTCAGATGCAGAATTCTCATTTTGCAGTTATATATAACTTGAATGCTGAGAATTTTCTGTGTCTTTCTTAAGTTCTTAACTTTGAACACACTTACAAGAGCTTGCTTGAATCAAAGAATGTGTAATAAATTTGCTGAAGTTATAACAATATTATTTATATAAAAAAGCAGTATGATTCTTTTAATGCTGTAAAGAAGAAGATAGAGATCAGTCTTGCTTTGATGAAAACTTAATTTAAATAATTTAATGATATATTGTTTATGTCAGTTCTGTGCAGCTTGCTTAAGATTATAAAGACTGTGCAGTATGTGCAGAACATAATTAGATGCAACATTGACTTTAAAAGAAAATGTTATATAGATTGTTTTCTTTAGAAAGAATTTTGTGAAAATATTATTGACATTTACTTGATGACACTTTAGATTCTTGAGTGTAATGATAATCAGAAAGATTCACAGAGTGTTAAACTTAATAATGAGAATAAAGATGTTTTTATAATTAATCTTATATGTTTATAAGAAGTCTTTTGTCACAAATCTTGTCTTAAGCTTATTTAAAAATCTGTTGATGTTCAGCTTAAGTTTAAAGACTCATTTACTGATCACAATGTTGATTTTTCTTAATGACATGATTTCTTTTTATATTTCATTTATTGTCAAGACTGTCAGCTCTGTATGAATGACATTCTTTTACATTTCTTCTCAGATTAAGTCTCTCACTGCTTCAGCATAGATGACAGATGTTAAAATGTTAAATTTAATTATAGAATCTTCTTTGTCTACAGAGAATGCTGTAAATGTTAATATAACTTTTAATATTTTGATTAAGAGCTCATTCACATCTTAATTATCATTGTTGTTATCTCTCTTTTACTTCAGAATCTCAATGTACAGAAAGATTCTGACTTCTTTAAGTGTCACTGTCTTAACTTAATCAGTGTTGATCTTCTTATTTAATGACTTATCTAAATTGACTGCAGTCAACTTGATTTCATGTTATTTATCTTAAGACTTGTCAGCCTTAATTGTAATTAAGTTAAACTGTATCTTATTGTTTTAAGTTATAGATGTCTAATCTGAAGCTATAATCTTTATAATGATTGACTTTTTCTATAAACATTCAATGAATCTTCTATTCAGAAGAACATTTAATATCTATTATTGCAGTTTAAGATTAACAGTGTCTTTCTTTTCACTTTTAACAAACTTTACAGTGTAATTCTTAATGATGTACTTAAGATCTGAAGCTTAAAGCTAATACTGCTTTGTGATTTTTTCAATGTAATTCATAAAGACTTTTATTTGTTCTCAATTCATAAATTTATTGTGTCTGTCTTCAGATAATAACTTAAGATCAATGTAGCTGTAGCATTTACATTTTTATACATAAATGTAATTGATGAATGACTTCACATTAATGAAAACTTCTTTGAGAGTTATTTACTTGCTGTTAATTAAGAAATTAATTGCTGTCTAATTGCAAAGATAAATATCTGTCTATGCTGTCTGCACTTAAAACTTTATTGACAGTTGTGTCTCTTTAATTATAATGCACACTGAGTTCTCAGTGATTTAAATGATTCTTTTAATAACATCATTCTGAATTGACATGTAGAGCACTGTGTATTGCAATGTAATGTTAAAAGACTTGTATCAGTCATTTAAAGTGAATTTTAACTTTATTTCATTGTTGCTTTGTACAGCAAGAATCTTTACATCAATTTAAAGTTTAATCTTCAATCATCATTTTTGCAGTGTCTGTGAGATCTTATTATGTTGCTTTAACAGTATTGTTTATATCTTTCAGAAATGATTATTTATTATCTTCAGAAAGTACTGATATTCATTAAATGACAAGAATAATGAACTGTATATATCAATGAAGATAAAAACAAGAATGTTAATCTTTTTTTTGCTTACAATGTAATCTTATTTATTAATGAACTTAATCAGAACATAAATTTCATACATGTTCTTGTTGTTCTCAATAATGAGAATTGACTTTTTAAGAATTGTTATCTTGTAAAGATTATACAACTTTACAAAATCAAGATGAGCAAATTGTCAATGTTAAAATCTGTAAGTCTTGATCTTTTCATTTAATGATGCAGTGTTGATGTCTAAGAAGTTAGTCATAAGATCATATTTATAAGTCTAAATATACAGACTTACATCTGAAGCAACAGCAGAGAAGACAATCTCTAAATGTGATGTATATATTGTAAATATTAAGACAAATTCATTAAGACTCTTTACAATATACTTAATTATATAGACTCTATCTCACTTTAACACTTCTATTATAGTCTTGTTGTGCTTATTACACATTTAAAGACAGTATTAATTAAAGCTTTTATGCAGTTTCATTTTACACATCTGCTTTCTCAACAGAAGATTGATCTCAAGTTTAAATACATAAAGTGTTGAACTCAGTCTCACAGAATTTCTCAACTTAACTTGTATAATGATCACTTCACAATAATAAGAGTATAAATGTTTTTCTTTAACTTTAATTTATTGTCATCTCATTTATATAAGAAGATCACTGAAGAGTTAAAGTTAATTAATTATGTATAAGAAGAATTTAAAGTCTGCAATTCATTCAGATTTAAGCATCTTATTGACAGTCTTCTTAAATAGAGCAATGATTTCATTATTAATTTTCTTTTTCTCTTTAAATTTAAAAAAAAAATCATTGTTATCATTGTCACTAACTTCTGTATTAAAGACTTTGTGTCTCTTTTCTTTTTTTTTATAAACTGACTTCTAATATAACTTAACTGCAGTCAATCTGTACAGCTTGACTGCAGTTAATCTGCTTATCTTCTTTTAAATATTTTACTTAATATCAGAAAGAAATTCACAATCTTTAATGAAGTGAAAGCTGTTGCAAAGAAAGCACTTAATAAAGCAATAAGAAAAATGATTACTGTCTAAGCTGAATGATCTGTAATAGTGTTATTTAATATTAATTATGCAGTAATTTAATAAACTGCAGTTCTGATTCATTAAACATTAATCTTCTTTCTATTTATCTGTTCACAAAACAATGACAGTCTTGTCAGTCTTAAGCTGTATCTCTTTTTTCTGAAGCTTTTATAAATCTTTCTTGACATCTAAATTGTTCTGAGCATCAATGACATTGTAAATCATAATATATTTAACTGATAACACTTAAAGCAATGTTTAAAATCATCATTTTAATTTAAACAACTCAGTCATATCAGACTGAGTTGCAGCAATCTTTTTATTAAATTTGCTTAAATAAATTTATACTTCTTTAATAAATACATTCTTTAACATTCTATATTCAACAAACTCTGTCAAATATTGTCTCTTAATTGTCTACAGCTTCTTCTTATATTTAAACTTTAATGTATTTTAAACATTCTTTATGTTAATTTTGTTCATCAGATATTCTTAATCATCTGTGTTTATGCAGATAATAAATCAATATAAAATCTTTATATCAGTTTTCTGATTTTTAAAGCTGAGACTGCTGAGAGAAAATGAGTCTGAGAATTTATTAATTAATGTATTAATTATTAAGACTTTAACAACATTTTATAGATCTTTTTTTATTAATTGTCTTTTCATAAGAATGAATTATTGATTGCAGTTCTTGTAAGTAAGAATTGAAATGAGTTATTGCTTTGTAAAGAAGTTGTTGAAGTTTATGATGATGATAGTTAATACATAGTATAAGAAGTGAATAAAGTAAAATAATAATGTATGTATTGAAGATAATATAAATAAAACAAATAAAAAACTTTTATATCTCTTATTCTGTAAAACAGTAATGCTTATTCATCTTAATGATTTGTATTAAGCTGTTAAAGAACAGTGCTCTCTAAGCAACTGTAAATACTGATTTTTACTGAGATCAATTCTTTATAAATCTTCTAAATTAAATGTACTTAGCTACTGCAGAACAGTGCTCTTTAAATAATTGTAAGTGTTAATTTTTGTTAGAATTAATTATTTATGAATCTTCTAAATTAAATGTACTCAGCTGCTGCAGAATGCTGATTCTACTAAAGTTAAATTTATTATAAATCTTAATAATCAGTGATACTGCTAGAGCTGAATTGACTGTAAATCTTAATAATTGATGTACACAGCTGCTGTCAGTGTGCTGATTCTGTTAAAGTTAAATTTATCATAAATCTTAATAATTAATGATACTGCTAAAGCTGAATTAATTGTGAATCTTAAAAGTCAATGTACTCAGCTGTCATCACACTAGAAGTATACACTTTCTTTAAGAAGCTTCTTGCTAATCTGAGCTCATAATTTATTAAAAGAAATGAATATTCATGCTATATTATGCTGTCTAGTGAAATCTCTAAATTATGTTGTCTATGAGCACATCTTGATTGAGAGAGTTACAGAAGAAGTAAAAAGAACATTGACTGCAGTTAATGTAAACAGAGTCTTTACTCAGTCTTTGATGCTAGTTCTATCTTGCTTCATAGAAGCAGCTAGAACACTGCTTCTTAACAATGTTAATAATATATTATTTATAAATAAATGAACAGAGTAAATGAATAAATTAAACAGTTAAAATGTATTTACAATATTATATTAATGTAAAATAAAATAATTAAATATAACTGCTGTCTATGACACAGTTTATGTACAACAATGCATAAAACAAAATCATCAAAAAATATCATTTAAAGCAAATTATAAATATCATTTAAAGATATAATGAGATCTGTAAGTACACAGATCTTAGAGTTAGAAAGTAATATTGAATATTATAAAATTTAAGAAATTGTATATTGATCTTATAAAGAGAATTAAGAAATAGAAGAGACAAATAATAAAGATAAAATTATATAAGATTGAAGAGAAGATATATCTATGAATAGACAATATGTAAATAAAGAAGAAGAGCAAAAAACTTATAAATAAAAACATTAAATCATTTATGATCAAGAGAAACATTAAGAAATTAAGTTATAAATTAAATTTATTTTAAGAAATGCAAATACACTCAGTATTTTACACATCAATATTTCAATAATATAATTAATTTATATCAATTCAAGTCACATCAACATCTGTTGAACTTAAAATTAAATATGAAGTTGAGAACATTTTAGAAAAGAAAATGATTAATAAAGAAGTTTATTATTTTATTAAATGAAAAGAATATGATACTTTAAAAAGTATATAAAAATTTCATAAAAACTTACTTAATTGTGTAAGAACACTTCAGCAATTTGAGAAGAAAGCTTAAAATTTTTAAAGAAATTAAAACTTAGAAAATTTAGAAAAAATATAAGATTTAAAAATTTAAATAGATCTTTATTATTCATTACTTTATTTATATCATCATTAAGCTCTTCAGCAAGCAACTTATTTCTTTAACATCTTTTCTTAAACAGCATATTCATTTAATGTCACTTTGAATTTAGATTTTAATCAAAGATAAGTGCAATTCAGAGATTTTAATGATACTTTAATATAAGAATGACTGTAATGAGTATATTTAGAACATTTTGAAGAATCAGTTATAATAATATAAATTGTTAAAGATGTAGAACAATATTTATAGATTGAAGAAGAAGTATAATTATATGTTGTAATGAATTTAATAAGATACAAATAATTATTCTGCTTTGCAGAAGACATTTTGATGAAAAAGTTAAGTTATAACATATTTTCATTTATGAAGTCTAGCAAAGTAGTGCTTAAAAGAAAGAAAATTGTGTTATGATTATATTTAGTAGTAATTATGTAGTAATTAATTATATATATAGATAGCATATCATTAAGTATAAAATTACTAAGCTCACTATGCTTACAGCAATCTCAGTAAGACAATAAAGCTCAGAGAAATCTATTAGTTCATTATGTTTATAGTAATTTTAATGAGTATGATGAGACAGCAGTATATAGATAGATCATTTTTTCTAAGAAAATGAGTATATTTAATGATAATTCTTACTTAACATACTACTATCTACTGATTAATTCTAATGTGTCTGAAACTTCTTTTATATCATAAGCTTTAATTTCTAAACTCTATATCAGAGAAATCTCTGATCAGAATGTAATATAAAGTAAGTGTTACAATACTTAAGAGAGATTATAAGCTTCAGTTTGAAGTATAAATTAATTATGAATGTTTGTATGAATTAGAACACAAGATATGTATATAATTACTTAAACAGCAATTACATTAAAGACATTGTGAAGCTGAAGATTCACTATGAGCTATGTATTTATGTTGAATGAAGACATTATAGTATAAATGTTAAAGAAACAATATATAATATTAATATTCATGATAGAAGCTGAGTACATAGTGCTGAGATATGACATTAAATAGAACATATGAATGTAGAGATTCATTAATGAATTAAAGTTAAACAACATAACTTTAAGTATTACACTTTTAAAGAACAACAAGTTAAGTATTAAGCTGATGCATAACATAGAGCAATATAGTTGTACAAAACATATTGATGTATAATATTACTATATATAAAACATGATCAATAACAATGAACTGATTGTCAAATAAGTTATAATAGACAACATGCTGACAGATAAATTAATAAAGACTTTAATAAAGAATATTTTTAGAAGTTATGAACAACATCTTGAAATTATATAACTTGATAGATTAAATAAGATCTTATATCTTCAGATTTTGACTGTCTGAAAAGAAGAAGATAGTATTATAACAATGATTTTAAGATTGTATATTTATAAATTTTATCACTAAAATAAACATATCAGCTTTTCAATTTCAGAACATCTGAAATTGTATGATTTAAAGAATAAAGAAGAAGAATATTAACAGAGAAAGTACATAAAGTATAGTTGCAGAGAAAGTGTTAAATATAATGTTTAGATTTAAGTATTTAGAATATAAAGAGCAGCTTAGTAAGACTGCTTAAATAAGATATATTAAATTTATTTTATACAATTTAATGTATTTTCTATAGCTTGCAGAGTTTGCATTGCACATACTTGTGTTGTATGCATTTACTACTATATGCTTAGATACTCACTTTAGTCATACTATTTATCAGATTGCATTAGATATGTTTATTTTATTAAAAAAATGATCTAACTATATATTAAATAATAACTGTAATTGTTGTAATTGCTGATAATTATAATGCACAAATAGATCTATTTAAGATTTATAAACTTACTAAGATTATTAATGTCTTTTTTAACTTAAACAATCTTATATCTATATATACACTATATACACATATCTCTAGTTACTATCATAAACTTTTCTACAAAGTATTACTATAATAATATATTAGTGAGTTACTGTGCTCACTGAGATTACTTAGAAGTATAATAAGTTGATAGATCTTTTTGAAATTTATTGTTTAATTAAGATTATTGATGATTATATTAATCTAAATAATCTTATATTTATAAGTACACTGTTTTAGTGTATCTCTGATTACAGATTACTACTTTAATCTTCATAGATTATGGTTGTAACATTATAGATATCAATGTCTGAAAAATCTTAGGTGCAAAATCTTGGCACATGAAATCTTCTGAAAATATATTACATGTTGTGATTTAAAAAATTTTAAAAATACAAAATAAATTACTCAACATGAATCATGAAAAACCTCAACCACTTATGTGACTACATACTACCAAAGTTGAGCATCAAGTGCACTCAGTCATGGCTACTACATCCTGAATTTGCAGCTCAAAATCTCTATGTGTGGTTGTTGTTCTATGGTGAAAAGTCATATCTGAAAAAAAACTTGTGACCGGCTGCCCGCAAGATTTCTGCACGCACTTTGTCATAGCATTGTATAGTCGGTAGCAGATCCCAGAAGAGTAACGTCCTACGCCTACAGAGACCTTCATCACTTCGTGTTTCTTATGACCTCTTGAAAAGTTCTCAACAAAGAGATACAAGCGCGCGCTCAATACATCTATAAGCCTAACAATACACTCAATCCTCCTCAACTTCCTCAATCCTAGGAGTGAGGTCTCTTCTTTTGGCGGGTGAGACGACCGCATCAGATCCTGTTGTAATTGTGCCCGAAGAGATGCCGACGGCGACAGATGCGGAGCCAGCTGATTCGGCGTTGTTGTTGTTGTTGGAGATCGAGGGGTTGACTTTTCCATTGGGAGCGGCGTCGCTGCGGCCTTTCTTCGCTCTCTTTGTCTTCTTCTTTTTCTCCTGGGGTTCAGGTAGTCAGCTTTGGAAAGCGCCATTCGGGGAAGTAGACTACCTCTTGCCAGCCCCACACCGGCCGGAAGCTGTCAAAGAATCCCACATCTTCGAACAAATTTGGGTATAACCATAAACCCGGTGGGACGACAAGTACCGTGGCGCAGAATAATATCAGCCGGAAAATAGCCATGACGAAAAACAGCCCGATCAAACCCAGCATCCCCATACTAAGATACCACACACCCAACCGAAGCTTGACAGGCCACAAAGGAAACATCACAACTGCCATAATGGCCGCCACCGCGCCGCCAGCGTACACTTTCTGTTTCCATTGCGGACCCTCGTATAGCCAAACGTAGTGCAGCTCATCACGGACCTCTTGTTGTTGCTCAATGCGAACCGTCCAGACACCTTTGATGCGTTTCTGAGGTTTGGCGTGCGCGTGACCCTCGTGTGTGTCAACCTTTCTCACCCTTAGTGCCAGAAGAGAAAGGGGAAGGAGCTTGAAAGTCTCGACCGCTGCTGAAGCGGACGTAATGGACGGAAGGAGGGAAGATTTCTTCGAGGACACCTTTTGGTAAGCGGGAGATTGGAGGGCTCTGAGGGCGCGTTTGACTGGCAAGAAGAGCTGGTTAGCAGATAGTAAGGAGCGCAAGGCTCAGATTTGTCCAAAGGTAACTAACCTTTGAACATATCTTTCCTCTGACCGTCGAGTATACATGTTCTGCTCTTCAAGTCCTGGGCCCGCAACCACTTGGCCAGGGCCAAAGTACTCGGATTTGGTGCAGCAGGGTTAACAGGCACCTGCTGCTTCACATGGTCCTGCTCTTGCTGTACAGCATGCTGTTGTTCTGACTGTTGTTGTTGTTGTTGTTGTTGTTGTTGTTGCTGTTGTTGCTGCTGTTGCTGGGCGAGCTTTTGCTGATGCTGTTGTAAAGCCTGGGCTTTCAGCTTCTCGACGTATTGCTCCACTGAAAGACCGTGTTTGGCAGCATCGGCGGCGAGTTGCTGGCGCTGCCAGATGGCAAACTCTTGAGGTGTCATGCCCTTCTTTTGAGCTTCGGCTGCAAACTGCTGCTGCATGGCTGCGATCTGTTGCGGAGTAGGTTTCTGGGTGGGTGATGGAGTCGCCATTGTGAAGAGAACACGATGTGAAGGATGCGGCTGTCAAGGGCCCATATGAAGCCAGTGAAAGGGCGCGGTATCAATGTGGGCGAACGTGAAAGTGAACTTTGAGTGAGTTAGAAAGAGGACACGAACACATCGAATAACTTACCTTGGGTACAAAATACCTAATAACCTAAGGTAAGGTACCTTTAGAAAGGGAAAGGTGTGCAGAGCCTCTACAAGAAAGAGATCATGATTACATAAGGGAGTAGAGGTAAGGTACGTACGGTACCTAGGTACCTACCTATAGATCCTCGGGACTATCGACGTCCATGCTCCATTCTGCTTTCAGCAATGTCTGGCACAAGCTCCTTTCAAGTCCACCAAAGACCGTGATTGATTGAGCGTTGAGAATCCAAAATGATATTCCAATTACTCTTGGATGACCGTCAAGGCAAAGCTGCGTTCAGCATAGTAATGGAACTAATGCAAATACAGACAACAAAGGAACATCTTACTCAACTAGGGCACAGAAGAAGCTGTGAGACATTAACACTGCAAGCCAGAGATGGACAATAAAATCCTGACAACTGAACGTTCTTCAGATTCACACCAAACTTCGAAATATGTTCTTCGGACCTTAATAGTCGGTTGCGAGCTCGGGACTGTGCATGACATACAGGTCATGCAAAGCGCAACATGGACGCAGAAGACATGTGGGACGAGCACCCCGAGCTGAATGTCTTTACCAAAGCGGAGCTGCAACAACTCGGGATGCTTGAGCTAGCTGATGCCAATCGTGCAAGTCTGACCAATGCTATTCACCCAATTTTCCTTGCACCGAGTTGGGTCAACGTCCGCATTGCCCACCACACCCAACTCAGACCCGTCTTGCGCTTGGCATCGCAATACATCACTGACCCCCATCTTCTCCCGTTCTGGCATGCGCAATTGTTTGGCCAGCGAATCGAAATTCCGCGTAGTGTCGTGGTTGGGCCGATCTATGGGCATACTCTCTCAATCTTTCAGCGCGATTATGACTTTGTCACTCAAAGCTACGCCCTCTCCAGGTTAGATCTTGTACGGACCCGGGAAGCCTTGGTCAGTCTTGCGGGCTTCATCACTTTCACGATCAACCGAGAGCCCGGCACGACGGGCGCCGTCCTTACGACCATGCGCGATTTTGTGTCCGCTTCGCCCACTAGCTTTCCTGGGACGGCGTCGGTCATCGAGATCGATCGCAAGTATCTGGACGCGTATGCGAGACCTGACTTGACCATCTCACAAAGGCTGCGTTTACAGTTCTTTCTTGCGGTATCATTGGTGCATGAGGTGGGTCATCGCCGAACCCCGTCATTCGTGCTTGGCACATGTTGCAGTACAGGGTTACCAGATGATCGAAGAGTTGCCTTTCACACTTCACTCGGATGGCAGGGTGTTAACCGCTTTTTACAGCTCAGTCATGCCATCGAGATGGCGGTCACCCCCATGTTGCCGCAATCCCCAAACCGACATGGGCCAACGAACTGGAAAGATCGTCACCATCCTGATGAGCCCTTCTTCGAGCGAGACCGCCTTGCTGAGTGCGGAAATGCATGGGAAAACACCGTTCTCGGTGGACTGCAAAACGGCTTCGGTTCGACAGTGATACGCTATGGTCTCGTGACGCGGAAGTGGCCCACAATAACAGACCCGGCACAGGGGTTCGAGCTTCCAATCCGAGGAAAGCCGAAGAAATGGACGACATTATATTTTGTGCCCATGTCACATATACAGAAGCTATTTACCGACCAGTTTTGGTCACACGAGGGCATCGGCAGGTATGGGGCCGGAGCAGTCAAGTCGAAGCGTATTTATGGTTGGAGAGCATTCAATGAAGGGGAGGTTACCAGTGACTCCGACGAAGGGATCAGCTGGGGTGACTCAAGTAGAGAAAGGGAGGCTAATCCTGATGGAAAGATCAAACAACCGCCATTCAAAGACCCAGCCGAGGACACGTCGGTAGATCCTTTCCAATTCATCGACTGGACTGGTGGGCAAGGTGGAGAATAGGATAAAAGATTGGAGTAGCTAGACGTTCAAGTGTACCCCTTCTCAAAGTATCAGGTGGAGAAGTCAAACAAATTTGATCATTTTACCACATTCAGAACTTCGGATGATGGCGGCACATATTGAGAAATCCAGCGCTCCTGCGGGGGATATTCAGTCCTCTCCGCGACGCGGTGACGTATTGAGGAGACCACCGGAGCCACGTTCGCTCGTATCGGGGCGACTTGTAGCGGCTCTTCATGCTGTACTGCCATTCCTGAAATTGTGCGCCTACGTCTCCAGCATGACCAATAGGTAGCAAAGCATGGTCGAATGACTTCAGGCTGGCACAGCGGGTAATCAGTCTGCCAAGCCCATCAACTATGATGAGGCGAGATCGACGGACCCATATAGACGACTAATTATATGATGGTGTAATAACACAAGCATGTACGGGAAGTATGCCTTTGCTGGCAGCTTTGACGTATTTCTCTGATCAGGGATGCAATACAAGCTTCACTGTTCGCAAGCGTTTTGACAGTTCCATGGACTGTCAAGAATCGTCCAGTAGCTCAACCTCCTCATCAGTCTCGTCATCTACATACATATCTTCCATCCCCGGACTCAATCTGACCGGCTGGCCCGGTCGCACAATTCCCTCGTCGTCCGGCCACCGGTCCCTGCTTGAATCATCGGTATGGAAACCATCGTGACTGCCGACCCAATCCCAGTTCCTCAGTCTCAGACCGAGCGTCTTCTCGAACCGCAAAGCTGTGACGCCGAAAACCCTGACTTGTCTGTTCCAAAAGTCTTGTGTAAACAACGCCTGCACAAAGGGCATCGGGATTGTATAAATCGTTGACCACTTCTTGGGCGGTTTGCGCGAGAGGGGAATCGTGGCCCATCCCGAATTGTTCTGACGGACGACCATGTACTTCTCGTCGAGGTCGGGCCACTTCTCGATGCACATCCCAAACCTACTGTCATAGGCTTTCAAAAATGGGAAGATTCGGCCACCCAGAGTGACCGATTCCCAGGCGTGGCCGACCTCGGCACGGCGATGGTCGTAGAAGAAAGGTTCGAAATCTTCTACAGGTGGCTCCGGGTTATAAGCGCGGGCGTTACGAGCCGCGTGGGCAAACTCGTGGGCAAGAGTGGTGGCGAGCAAGAAGCTTGTCCGGAGCCTCTGTGGAGTGGATAGAGTTGTTGTTGGGTCAAGGATGGTACGGAAAGCTTTTGACAGTCGTATGATGGAGCCAGTGCCAAGGAAAGGCTGCAGTGCTGGCGTAGAGCTGCGGACGCAGATGGCCCAAGCTCCTGTATTTGACCCTTCGTCGAATTCATAGCGGGTTGTGCGAGCAGCGTGGAGCATGGCTCTTCGGACTGATTGTAGTTGAGCAATCCCAAGAGGACCTGGTCGTTGGGAGAAACAGTAACAGGGAGCGTCGAATTTCTGCGAGGTGGCAGGCAGGTAATGGTAGGTGCCAAAGATCAGACCGTTCCAATATGGCAGCAGAGACGGCTCATCGAGGAACTTGGACGCTAAACGTAGTGCTGGTCGCAAATGATCGTGTTGGTGCAGACCAGAAAACAGTGGATGGGTCGGATTGTTAAGGTCTCCTAAATGAGCATTGGGTAATTGAATAACCTGATTCGCTTGCAATTCTGGGAGCTGGAACCGTTTGAGGTAGTAATCGCCCTCATGCCATGGTCCAGGCGGTGGGGATGGTTTGTCGAGAGGATCATCAATACGCCGTCGCTTCGGCGTTGGTGAGCAGTCTCCTTCATCAACTTTGTCGATTCCGCGTTTACCTGTCGCCATTATAGGAATGACATTAGTCAGGCGAGGAAGAGTATGAGTCTAGCACACTATGACATATTTGTCTAGAGCCACACAACCAATGAGGTGTCATTTGATTGAATCAGAGATCGTGGCTTCCCTTCCACGAAAAGGCGCGTTGACTTGAATCATCTACCCACTGTTCAAACTTCTGTCATATGCCAGGACCGGAATTGTTGCAAGCACTTTGTCCGGAAAGTCATGCGTATCTGGACCAGCCTACAAAGTCTCGGAGCTGTGACCGGATCCAGCCAAGATCTCAACAATTGCATCCCAAGGCTTCGTCTGAACCGCTTCAAGACAAATAAACTAGACATCGTAATCCGCTTCACTTCGGTAGCACGACATTTGTAGCGATGTGCAACTACACAAGTTAGAGCCGTGGCTTTGGGTCGACGACCAAATCTCAAGTCGGTTGTATCGTTCATTTAGAGGGGTATTCCCACAGGAATAAAAGGTCACTCACTTAGCCACGCCTTGGTGTTTTCTAAGAATGGAAATTTCGCAGAGGGGATTGTCTGCTCGCGGCACTTAAAATCCAGCATTCCAGTGATGCATGCGGAACGCGAAAACCTTCCCTTTCGGCTATACAAGGACAAAGGTAAGTGTACCAATTGATGATGGATAGGAATCGGATTCTGCTGAGAATGATATGGCAGAACTCTAGGCACTAGGGTCAGGAGCTACGCGTTGTTGTCAGAAGAGACCCCGTAGGTAAGCACAGATGCTCAAAGCGTACCTTGGAGACGAGGATTCCTGCTAGTAAGGCGGTGCTTTATCCAAGTTTTGTTGTAACGATATCACACGGAGCAATCCAGAGTGTCACGAACTATGAAGCGCCTTGAGAGGCTCTCTTCAAACGCTCGAATTGCTGTATATCCTTATTAGCTCAGGAATCTGGAACATGCCCCAGAGTCGGTGTACGAACCTCTTTCTGCTCCTCAGCCAATCTTCCTTGGGTGTCCTGCTATCTCTTAGTCAAAAGGATCTGGCTCGGGACCTGACGAAAGGATTCGGAACGAGAATAAGCAGAGTGACGGGAAACCATACACTGATAATCGTTAACATCAAAGAATAGTTATTGAACTTAAATCTCTCTCTTTTTCTGACATCTTTGATGTTGTTGCTGAGTTTTGACAAGAACACGTCAAAATCGGTTCGTAACCTGCGCAAACTGCTCGACACTGGCTCATCATCGCCTGCCTCACTGCTCAGCAGCAGTATACTATGCGCGAATTGCCCAAAACGCTGGGTGAGAATGTGCGGAGCCGCAGATGGTCCTGTCCCGTCCGAGCCTGGTAGGGAAAGTGCCGGAACACCAGCTCTTCCAGACAGCAGAGAACTGGCGCGGCGAATCGACTCAGAGTGCATGTCCATAACGACCTGGAAACGTGGCCATAAAAGCATGCTTGTGCCATTGATATATCCATCCACTGTCGGGTTCTTCCGTCTTTGGAGTGCGAATGCGAGACGCTGGTTGACTCGAACGCAAAGCAGAATACCTATTGCATCGACCGATGTCTCAATCAGGTGCTTTGTGAACGATTTACCCAGTGTAAAAGTTGGCTCGAAGATTTCGTTGAATTTGCGCGAAAGATGGTGCATCGGATACGGAGAGAAGAAGTCGGTGAGGAAAGAGTATTCCGACGACGCGTTATCAACAAGGACCTGACTGAAGTTACAGAAAGGCACTTCTAGATTTTGGAAAGATTTGTCTGCCTCAATCAAGTGAGACGTCATGGCCATATGGTCGAGTGACGTCAACAGATTCAACCTTCTGCCGATGTTGAGCGCTTCGTGGGGAGCTGCTGTCATCTTGGAAGCCGGAACTACCTGGCCTTGAAGAAGTAAGTAGATGAACACCGCCAAGGGATGGGAACCAAGCTGACCCCTGGGACCATGACTTTCCGTACCCAATAAATCACTCTTGTCAACGACATGCATTTTGAGCTTATCTAACGCTTGCCGATACCTAAAGAAGTGATTTGAATAATACCAGCGCATAGTATTGATGTAAGCTTGAAAGATCTCCTCAGCAAGCACTGGGTGATGTCTTGCAAGGAATGGGTAGATATCTTTGAATCTCAACAAACACTGTTGTTGTATAATTTGAGCGTCGACGTTATGTGACCGGAATGCTTTGATCTGTTCGACTAGATAATCGCGGATTTGTTCGATGGCCTTGACGGATTAGGTCTCCACTTGAACAGACATCCATCGGGAAGGCTCACCTTGTTTGTCAGATTAGATAGCAGCGGCTTGGCATCTTCGACAGCCTTGATGGCGACTTGACTCTTCATCTGCCTCTGGATGATCTCCGACCGCCTGTCCAGGTGCACCAGAGCCCTAACCCAGTCCTCGTCGACAGCGTCTTCGGAGATCTTCCTCACTACGGCCGGCGATATGCTGATCTCTTCAACCGCAGGACCTAACAACTGCTCGACCAATTTACGATTTTCCAGCATGGTTTTCAGAACCTTGGATCGAGATTGCAACGTTTCGATCTCGGCAGAAACGACAGCTAGATCAGTCTGAAAATTAATGAGGGAGGCTTCCACGGACTTGAGAACATTGTCACAGCCCTAAACGATGCCAATTGTTACTGACGGTACAAGGTTGACCGCTTACAAGCTTACCAGTATTGAGCGGTGCAGGTCATCGAATGTAAACTGTTGTTGTTCATCTGCGTCAAATGTATATGTGAGTAATTGATATCGAATCTGTCCAGGTTGCGGGCTTACGGACAGTCATCGACAGTTTGTACGTCGATTTTCGGGCCTATGCTCTGCAGATCGTGGTTTGTCTCATGACGCGCCTCTACGAATGCTTGTAGGCCCAGTCCACCGAAATCAACGTCTGCTTCGACCTCGGGAGGTTTCTCCGGGCTCCCTTCCTCCCCCAGAGACCTCTCGGTCACAATGTCTCTAGCTGAAGGAAGACCGATAACGTCATGTAAGACATCCAAGGGATCTCGGACGTCAACAAGTGGAGATATCTGCTTGAGTGCAGACCCATTGAGGATGCGTGCGGTAGCTGATAAGGAGGAAGTCGAGGTACTCGGGGCTAGGGCGAGAGATAGAGAAGAGGAGCGCGGGCTATAGCCAGGTCGAAGTGGCAGCGGTGTAGGGACCAGATGACTGGATCTTCGCTGTGGGGCTGGGGAGTAGGCCCTACCATGTCGAGGAGGTGAGCCCGATGGAGTTGTATGGCTTGAGAATCTGTCCAGCCACATGCTCTCTTAGCAAAGGGGTTCACACCGCAGTGGAAGGCCTATTTGCTGATATCTATGGTCGTTATCTTGCTCCGGGTTGTGCCTTGCAACGCGCCATGCTCCTGCTGAAGTAGATCGCAGTCATATGCCTCTCTCGGTATGTAGCATGGTAAAGGTGATTGTCACATTAATAATTGCACAGTAGTCACCTGAGGTAAGGTTGTGTAGTTCCCAGGTTCTCTAACCCCCAGTGACTCGACGGTAACTACCAGGTACGTTCGTAGGTGACTACCGTAGTTACCTGAATACGAATGCAATACGCCGTAGATGTACAAAGTACAGGAGGGACCGTACGGCTGGCGGAAACGCCATTAGGCGCAGGATATACGCTTGCCCGTATACGGCAACACGTAATCGCTTTTTCACCCCGCTACCAAGGCACTCTGGCGAAATCCACAACTTTCAGGTCCGTCTCTAACGAAATTACCCTATCTCAACTCGACCCCCTCTGCTCCACCCCCCGGGCTTATTCCCATCGCTCACTGTCAGATCGTAGCCCCTTCTTCTCTCTCTAATCGCAAGGCATTCAGGAGCCATCCGACATGGCGGACGATGCGCAGGTACGAAACCCTCGAGTCATCCAACCGTCCCCCCCTCCTTCCGTCTATGGAGCGCAGTCTCGACTGAACACCGCTCTGAATGGTTATTGACCGGGTTCACGATTTAGCATGAGCACACCTTTGAGAGTGCCGATGCGGGCGCCTCGACAACGTATCCCATGCAATGCTCCGCTCTGAGGAAGAACGGATTCGTCGTGATCAAGGGGCGCCCCTGCAAGATCGTGGAAATGTCGACCTCAAAGACTGGGAAGCACGGACACGCCAAGGTTCACCTTGTTGCTATCGACATCTTCACTGGCAAGAAATTGGAAGATCTCTGTCCATCTACTCATAACATGGACGTTCCTAACGTCATCCGCAAGGAATATCAGCTTGTGAGTTGTAACGTCAGCTTGCAAAGGCTACCTGCGACCCGATCAAAGCTAAACTGGTTAGCTTGACATCTCCGAGGATGGCTTTCTTTCCCTAATGTCGGACGATGGCGCGACCAAGGATGATGTTAAGGTTCCCGAGGGGGAGGTGGGTGACAAGATCGAGAAGCTCTTTCGCTCAGACGAGAAAGATACCAGTAAGATATTCCTCCACTCTGGAACTCCCCTTCGTCAAGACTGATCGTAATACCAGATGTGATTGTCCTTACATCGATGGGCGAGGAAGTTGCCATCGATGCGAAAGAGGCTCCTCGCTCCTAGACGTCTTTCGCACCATGACAGGCTTTGATGATTCTCTTACACGGCTGGTTACTATAGGCTCTTTAGGAATGGAATTATCTGAAGGCTAGATATCTTCGTGGCTGTATGTGTTGGTGATGCGAAGCTTAGGTTATTGGCAAAGACTTTCAAGCTTCTTCCCGCATCATGACCATTGCACGTTTCCCTTGGTTGCGGCTTGATCGTCTTTTTTCCCGTCACAAAAGAGATATTCCCATCTTCGTTACTCGTCGAGGATGAATCCTGCTTAAGATCATAAAGATGAGATACCACAAGCCACATGTAGAATACAAGCTACAGTACCATGTACAACTTACCACGTCCTCTGCTTCCTAGAGTGGTACAGCGGATCCTACAAAGTTGGCTCCAGCACTCACGCAACTTTTTTTTTGAAACTTCTTCAAAATCAAGCTCAAACAACAGCATTTTGATGTTAAAATCACAATTAAACACTTATTTCTATAAATCTGAATAGACAGAATTATTATGAATATATATTTTTATCATCTGTACAAAATTTATGAGTAACTATAGTGAAATAACAATGCTATCAACTTAATTAAATACTTTGTTCAAGTCCGTACAACAAGACAGTATTTACACTTAAAAATCATATATTTAACTACAACAAT
>JAABUJ010001172.1_pt1 | contig 40289 bp, 35 predicted proteins | sample 5559131 | NCBI WGS metagenome assembly JAABUJ01 (sample SAMN10711875, study PRJNA513366) | rock metagenome | isolation source: Antarctica rocks | place: Antarctica: Victoria Land, Mt New Zealand nord | collected 2016-01-07 | reverse complement strand
GCCTGCCTGCTGCTACGTGCGCGCGATGGCCTCTCCATCGACGAGATCGCGGACATCCTGCGCCTATCGCCCGGCAACGTCAAAGTGACCCTGTCGCGCGCGAAGGCGCGGTTCCGCCGCGCCTATGGCGCCGCGCTCTATTGCATCGAAGAGAATATCGACACGAGCGATCCGCAGTCGTTCCTCACCTTCGGCGTACATGCGCTCATGGCACAGCATTACCGGATGAATCTTGGGACCGAGACGGCCAAGGGGAAGCAGGTACGTGTCAAGCAAGGCCTCAGCAACGGGGATGTGCATGTCGGGTATCGCCGCGCCACGGCCGCCGACCTCCCCGACTTCGCCGGGACTGCGGAGGAGTTGCAGGACACATTACGCAAGACGCCTCATATCGTGGTCCCGGAGCGCGCGGAGCCAATCACGCTGGCCTTCGCATGGTATGCCACGGGGCAGTATTCCGACGCGCAGATCGCGGCGCGCCTGAACGAGGCGGGCTATCGCATGGTCAGCAAGCGTCATCCCCACGGCGTACCCTTCGCGAAGGATACGATCACGGCCATCTTGCGGGACCCATACTACGCCGGCACGGTGGCATATGCGGGGTACAAGACGCACGGCAAGCTCGATCTGGCGCTGCGGCGACGCCATGGCAAGGCGGAGGAAGAGAAGGGGCGCCATGAGCGCATCATCACACAAGATCTGTTCGAGCAGGTCCAGGCCATGCGCGCGAAAAACTACAAGCCGGGCAACCCGCGCACGCGCCAAACCCGCGTCTACCTCGCGCAGAAGCTGGCCCGCTGTACGGTGTGTGGCGAACTATTGCGCGGTAACCCGGCGCGCGATCACAGCGTCTACAGGGACGCCAGCCCCGAACGCGGTATCGCATGCACCGCCCAACGGCGGAGCATCAATGGCGCTGTCGTCGCCGAGGCCCTCGCCGATTTCGTCGCGTCGATCCAGCTGCCCGAGGACTGGCAGGCGCGCGCCCTAGCCGCCGCCACACGCGACGAGACGGCGACCCATCGGCAGGACCGGCGCGCGGCCTTGGAGCGTAAACGGGATCGACTCAAGGATTTGGTGAAAGAGGGCATCATCGACGCCGCCGAGTATCGCGCCGACGTGGCCGTCATCGACACCGAGATGGCGTCGTTAGGCCATGAGGCGGGCGTGTCCGACCTCGACGCGCTCGCGGCACGGATCGCGGACCTGGGGGCGCTGTGGGAGAACGCCACCGATGAGGAGCGACTGGAGATAGCCGCCGGTCTCATCGACGCGATTTGGATAGACCTCGACGGGAAAAAGGTCCTGGGAATAGAACCGGCCGGAGACTACCACCCGTTACAGGTGGCGTTTCCGGCCATGTGGTCCTTCTGCGGAACCGACGGGCATCGAATCTGCGGCTGCGATCTAACTGCACAGGAGAGATGCGCCGCTATTCAAGGAACAAAACACATGGCACCGCGCTCGTACCGTCGCTGCGGTGACGTCTCCAGGATATTTCCCCGTCTGGTGTCATGATTGTGGCAAGGAGATCGAGGAGGGCGACATTGTTGTATTATTCGCCCGTCGCCGAATTGGCCGGTTCAGGACGCGCTTCATCACGACACTGTACTGCTTACGATGTTTCCCTCTCATAAGCCACATGCATCATCTTCACCCTGAACTGAGGCGAGATAGCGCGTGACCTAATCCTGTGTGATCGCTAGGCGAAATCCCGCCATTCGATACGATAACTGACGGCCACGCTGGGGCACCATTTCCGATGCCCATGTCGTAGTCCTTGCTGCTTGGAAAAAATAATTCGCTGATGTCGTTGTAGAACCGATAGAAAGCAGGACGAGCATGGCGGCGGTTATCGTATCAAGTGGCCGTAAATTGAGTAGCGTTCACATCCTGAGCTGGATCTACTTGACGCCCAGCACCATTTTCAAAGATGCTGACGGCGAACCCTCCGTCAAGCGTTTCGGGCGCGTTAAACGGCGTGTCGTCACGCGTCCCATCGACGTGCTGACGAGGCTCCATTGAGGTTCGCCAGCAGCATCTTTCAAACGCGGTCTTTCTCTGCCTACCTCTTTAGCCTAGATCGGAGGGCGCGTCGAGTTGACAAACGTCGTTCTGCAGACAATAGTCGGCAATCTGTCCTAGCGTGGCCCACCACACTCCGGGGAATCCGTTAATGAACTTGATCAAACGTTCAAGAAGCATAATGCGCGAAGCGCGCCCTGTGACAAAAGGGTGCATGGTTAAGACAAAGCAGCCGTTTTCCCGATACATGCCCTCGAACTCCCAGGACCACATCTCCAGGACCTTACTAGGGGCCGAAATCCCGTTCCCAAGCGGTGGAACCGACATAAACCCGAAGTGTGGCCAGTCATCGAGGATCCATTGCACCGGGAGTTCGATAAGTTCTCCATCGCCTGCCGTGATGCGATAAGGGATGTCATTGCCCATCAGGCTGCTGTCGTAGATGAAGCCATGTTTCTTCAGCAGAGCTGGGCTGCTCGGTTTGAGTTCCCATGCTGGAGAGCGGTAGCCACGCGGCACGATACCGGTCAAACCCTTGAGGACATCGACGCCATGAATCAAAATCTCTTCCTCTTCCTCCACTGACACCATGTCTGGTCGTTCGTGTAAATAGCCGTGATGCCCGATTTCATGCCCTTTACTGATCAACTCTTCCAGGATGTCGGGGTGCCGTTCGGCGACAAATCCAGGGATAAAATACGTGGCAGGTAGATTGTATTCCGAGAGAAGGCGCAAGATACGGGGAGTACCCACCCTGGGTCCAAATGTCGCTTCCGAGAGCAGGGAAAGACGTTCGCGTGCATGAGCTTTGTCGTAGACGAAGGGAATGCATTCACCATCTTCATCAAAGGTCAGCGCGACCGCACAGCGCTTGCCATCGGGCCACCGAAATCTATCCATCTGTGCCCTCCTCTCATCATGTTGCTTACTGCTTTTTTCTAAAACCGTGCCTCACGCATACCCATTCTTCATAGAGGTGATACCGACTTAATATAGGCTTCTCTTGATAATGCCCTCCCTGGCCCGTCTGTTGGTCCTGTCTGTGCCTAAAAAGCCACTGGGTATCTACAAAGGTTCCAGGAGCGCCGCCATATTGTCTCCTAAAACACGGGTCAAATCAGGAGGAGACAGGCTTAGATGTTGAACACGAGCCAGTTCTATTTCCTGGTCAAAGAGCGGGGACCCGCTACCGAAGACAAGGCGGCCGCAGCCAATAGCGGCTGCCATCGACTCCAAAAAGTCCTGGCGATAGACGGCCGAAGTTTCGAGAATAGCGTTAGGATGTGCCGTGAATAGACGCGCTGCGTCAAATAACCCACGCCCACTGATGTTAAGCTGACCCGCGTGCGTTACGATCATGGTAACTTGCGGGAAACGCCGTGCCAGTTCGGCAATCTGGCTGGCTTCCGACACGCGCGGATGGCCGCCCTCTATCATCACAGGAAGGTTATAATCTCTTGCGTAAACAAGGAGCGAATCAACGAGGTGACTTGTAATCGGGAATGCCTCTTCCAAAGGATGCAGCAGGAGGCCACGCAGGCCCAGTTCGGCTCTTGCCCTCTGCAGTTCCCCGAGTGCTTGGTCCTCCTGCCACGGATCGACCCGTGCGAAGCCGATAAATCGTTCAGGATAGCGCTGAACCAGGTCTGCCACCGCGTCGTTTGATTCCGCGAGATCGTAATGCCGTGGTTTGATCGGACATATCACTGCACGATCAATGTCCAGCCGATCCATGCGTTGAAGGAGAATCTCAGCGACCTGTGTGTGGCCAAACAGTGACGTTCCTACGAACACCTGGCTATCAATCACCATATGCTTGATCCGTCCTACGCATGCTGCACCGACACCAAAAGACGACGAATGTTCTGACCACACACCAATTCTTCGTCGCCTGGACTCAAGCCAGCACGGCGGAGTTTCTGTAGTTCGAGCAACGGATTGCACCCCGGTCCATCACTGGCGAAAAGAATGCGCTCCGCCCCCACGACTGCCACAGCTTGAGCAATGCGCTCGGGGTATGGCATCGCTGACGTCTCGAGGTACACGTTTGGATAGCGTTGCGCCACGGCAATAGCGTCCTCGACATGGTAGTAGCCACCCATGTGACCAAGAATAATTGTGGCCTCGGGACAATCTTCCGCAGCGGCGCCTATTTGCCATGGCAAGGTATAGTCTTCATCGCCACAATGAAAAAGCGTAGGCGCGTGGTAGCGGGCAGCGCGATGAATTAATCGCAGCGTCAGGGGATGGGCCGGGTGTACACCACTGCTGACTGGGTGTATTTTTAGACCCTTCATGCCGCGCTGGACGATCATCTCATCCAATACCGTTTCAGCCTGGACGCCATAACGTGGATTGAGACGCGCGAACGCGATCAGACGATCAGGATAACAATTCGCCGCCGTCGCCACGTATGACAGTGCGTCCACAGGCGCGCCCGGACTATCGTGGTACCCCATAATGACGGCCTGATCAATCCCAGCCTCGTCCATCAACCCAATAATCTTCTCGGGCGGGTCATACCAACCGAGCGCCTCGGACTCATCGACATGGGTATGCGCATCAATGATCATGGTGACTGCTTTCCTTGCACGTCGTTCGGCCGCACGCGACCGACACGTCCCGTCTATATAAACCTATGCCGATCCTACGGCAACACCAGGCTTCAATGGTTCTACACCGCCATGTAAGGTTCCTGCATGGCTATCAATGCCGATGGCACTGGTCAGGGCAAAGTGACTTGTTGTGAACGTTTCTTCCAGACACGAGACCTCGTACCCGTCGCGGGCCAACGCCGCAGCGACCGCCAAATCAATGCGCGCATCGAGTAACACCTGATGTCCTTCGCAGTGTAAGCGCGGCGCAGACACCGCATCCTGAACACCGAGGCCAAAGTCGATGATGTTCGTAATGACCTGCGTCACACCAGTCATGATGCGGCGTCCGCCTGATGCGCCAACGAGGAGATATGGCTGGTCCTTATGGCATAGAATGAGCGGCGAGACGGCCGAGAGACAGCGCTTCCCGCCAGCCACAGAGTTCGGGTGCCCAGGACGTGGGTCAAACCACATCATGCCGTTGTTAAGGACAATGCCTGTTTCGGGCACCACAACTTTTGCGCCAAAGGTCGAGAGCAACGTCTGGGTAAGGGCCACACTATTACGTGCGTGATCGACTGCGGACAAATGCGTCGTATGGGCCATATCTTGTCGTGCACTGTTCAAGTGGACGTCTTCAGGTGAGGATACATGCGGCGGAGCCAAGGCATCTGACAACAAGCGATTACGGATAACGGACGCCTGTTTAATTGCATGCTCCCGGGCCCACAGGCGACCTGTGGGCACATCGACCATGGCGGGGTCGGCCAAGTAGGTAAAACGATCCGTCAACGCTGCTTCAAACACAGCGGCTAAGATGCGCAGGGTTAGCGCGGAATTATGCCCCAACTCACGGAGCGGAAACTGCTCCAGCATCTGGAGCATTTGGAGCGTTGACGTGGAACCGCTCCCCTCGATCACGCCGACGATGGAATAACCTCGATAGGTGGGCAAATGGTTTTGCTGAGAGACCAGCGGTGTGTACTGCGCCAAATCGTTGGCCGTCATTGTGCCATTGTAAGCCACCATCGCCGCTTCAATGCGCTGGGCAATCTCTCCTCGATAAAAGATATTGGGGCCGTGTCGAGCGATCATGCGTAACGTTCGGGCTAAATCAATCTGCACGAGCCGTTCAGCCTGGTCCATGAGGGACACACTAAGCGGAAAGCCGTCACGCAAGAAAATACGGGCAGAGTCCGCATGGCGACGCAACTCACGTGCGTCGGAAGCGATGACAGAGGCGAGAAACCAATCAATGGGAAAGCCTTCTTCGGCAAGCTTGATGGCCGGTGCGAGCGCTTGGGCTAGATCGATAGTGCCGTAATGCTCAAGCGCGTAGGCCAGTCCAGCCAGGCTGCCGGGCACAGCAACGGCGCGGTAGCCGATCATATTATCATCATTGCGCACGGCCGGCCATGAATACAATCCTTGAGGTGGAGAACCGTTCACGACCTCGTACATCTTGGCACTCGCCGCCACGGGAGCCTGCATATTGTGATCGATGACGGTTTGCGTGCCTTCACCAGGCAGATCGATCACCATACACCCGCCACCCCCGAGACCGCTCATGCACGGCTCGACCACACCGAGAACAAAGGCCATGGTGACTGCGGCATCAACGGCGTTCCCCCCAGCACGCAAGACCCCGTCCCCTGCCTCAGCCGCGAGGCTATGCATGGCAGTAACCATGCCGCCTGCAGAGATAGCCTCGGCCTTGTTGACAATTAAACGACTATGCATCCCGCTCTCCATCCGTGCCCTCACTGATCACAATTGAAAGGCACCCTGGTGGCTACGCCAATGCGCGAACGCAGCCGCCACCACACCATCAGTGAGCAGCAATTTGCATGAGGTAAAACTTCATCGACCACCGATAATCGGTGCGGTCGATGACATAGCCGTGCACGTAGTCGGGCACCGCATCAACGGTGCGCGGCCGTGCTCCCCAGACGCACACCGCCTGGTCGCGCACGATTTTTTGCGCTTGGGCCATGTAACTCTTCTGCTTCGCCGGGTTAAACGTGCTCCCGGCTTGCTTCAGGAAATAGTCGACCTGCGGATTACTGTACTTAGACACCTAATGTGCGACTCTTTCATCCCCTTTTGGGGGCTCACTGCCCGTAAAACGGCCAAATCGAGTGGGACGCGTCCCTCTGGAGACGCCCATCATGGGCACAGATACAGCACTATCTTTGCACTTTTCGATTATCATCAAGTAAAACGCCTTTTGCCCGCTAGATATTGTGGTCGTCTCGCTTGATGAACAACAACATGTGGTAGTCAAGCAAAAAGTGTAAAGATAGAGCAGTATACAACGCATGTATGGCTATATCAATTGGTAATTGATCGTTTTCTGACAACGTGAACATGGCTACAACTAGCCCTCATACGCAACTCTGGGATCCAACAATGGATACAGCAGGTCAACCACGAGGTTGCACAGCGAAATTAGGATAGCTGACACCAAGACGGTACCGAGCACTATAGGGTAGTCGAGGTTCTGAACCGCAGTCCACGCCCAGTTCCCGATCCCTGGCCAGCCATAAACCACCTCAACGATGAGTACTCCACTTAGAAGGCTCCCCATATCCAGCCCAATCTGTGTAAGGACAGGGAGTAGTGCGTTGGGCAGGGCATGACGAAGGATTACACGATTAGCCGGTATTCCTTTGGCCCGTGCCGTCCGTATATAGTCGGCCTGCATGATGTCGAGCAGACCTGCACGCAGGATGCGTGCGTACCAGGCGCCACCAGCCAAACCAATCGTAAGGGCGGGTAGGATGAGGTGATCAAGTCCTCCATAACCACCTAAAGGGGCGAGGTGCCACCGAAAGGCCACCCAATAAATGAGGACGAGACCCAGCCAGAATGACGGGGCGGTGATTCCAAGCAGCGAGAAGAGCATCAGGATACGATCTAGCCACGAAGACGGACGAACTGCGGAGATGATACCAATGGGAAGGCCGATCACGAGTTCGCACAGCAGTCCCGCTACGGCGAGAGTCGCGGTCGCTGGAAGACGCTGCGCGATCGAGGAAAGGACTGGCACGTCGTATTTAAATGACATACCCAAATCGCCATGGATAAGATGCCAGAACCACAGGACGTAGCGGGTTTGGAAGGGTTGATCCAACCCCAATTGATGGCGTATATTGGAAATCGCCTGGGCTGAGGCCGTGGGGCCAGCCATGAGGCGCGCTGGATCGCCCGGTACGATATAAAGCAGGGCGAATGTGATCGTCGTCACCCCCCATAATACAATAAGCATCCCTAGAAGACGCCGTGCTGTGTATATGACCATCAGCGCATTCGTCCTTTGGGGTCCAGGGCGTCACGCAATCCATCGCCAAGTAAATTAAATCCGAGCACAGTAAGCATCAAGGCCACACCTGGGTACAGAAACAGCCAGGGGGCGGACTGGAAGTAGGCCTGTCCACCAGCAATCATGGCTCCCCAATCAGGGGTGGGCACCTGAATACCAAGGCCTAAATAACTCAGGCCTGCTTCCAGTAGCACCGTCCCAGCAATGTTTAGCGTCAAGTAGACTAGAGCCACTCCCGTAAGCTGGGGGAGCACATGACGCACGATAATCCCCGTGTCGGATACCCCAATCGCACGCGCGGCTTCCACAAAGTCCCGTCTCTTAATCGAGAGCACCTGGCCGCGAATGATGCGAGCCATGGAACTCCATACCGTTGCGGCGATAATAATGATAATGGCTTGTAAACTGGGTCCGACGGCCGTGACCAGAGCCAAAGCGAAGACGAGGCCTGGGAAGGCCAACATCACATCAGTGAGGCGCATGAGCACGGCCCCTACCACGCCACCCCAGTAGCCCGCGGTCAAACCGACTATAAGTCCAATTGCCATGGCCAAGCCATTCGCGAAGATTCCGGCTGCCAGGGAGATGCGAGCGCCATAGATAATGCGGCTGAGCATATCACGCCCCAGGGTATCCGTGCCGAGTAGAAACTGCGAACTGTAGGCTATTGGATTACCGTTGTCGTCTAACCCCGTGTCGAATTGTCTATTAGGGTCATGTGGAGCCAGCAGTGGCCCAAAGACCGCGATCAAGATCAGGAAGGCAACAATGACCAGCCCAGCAAGCGCCATTGGATTGCGCCTCAGGCTTCGCCATGCGCCGCTGCGGCCACTCTCCGCAGGAGCAAACAGTTCAACGGCGTCCACCCACTCCAGAGACGCCTTCTCGAAAGGCAAATCAAATGCAACATGCCGTGCCATGACGATGCGGTCTCCTTTTATTGTCCCACTAGCAGCAAGATGTCGGATGGGCACTCAGGTAGTAGCGCCTGACGGGCTACACAAGCCGCTCGAGTTATGCCGCCAGCAGCATAGCTCAAGCAGCCTCCTGGCCGTCACAGGAGACAGGAGCGGCGTCACGGTCTACCTTGCACGTCGCGATCAGGACGCGATGACGCCGTATCAGACTATCAGATGACGAGAAATCTATCCTCATACTGTACGTTCACGACCTAATAGACTCGTTGCAGAATAAGCATGGACGACCGTGATGAGCATCCACACTACTCTCATACGCGGCCAAAACGGTGCCTTTTATGGTCCAAAGGCCCCGCGAACAGAGCTTGGAAGGGCCCTCCCGTTATTGTGCAATACGTCTAATGGGCTAAGCGGTAGTAGGCGTAATCCCATTGCCAATTGGGGTGAATGTAAAAATTGGCCAGCCGTGGCGGCCGGATCGTGACGTAATTGAGCTGGAACAGCGGGAATATGGCAACGTCGTCCAGAATAAGTCGCTGCACCTGCCGCTCTAACGCGATGCGTTTGCCCTCATTTCCTGTAGATTCGGCCTGTTGCAACAGGGCGTCGGCGCGATGGTTGCAGTACAACTGGTCGTTAAACCCCGCCGGTGGCGTTTGCCCACAGCGGAAAATTGTCTCGATGTAATCGCTAGCCTCGGGGAAATCTGGGCCCCACCACGTATCCCACATAGGAACAGCGTGAGGTTTCGCGGTGAGCGTGAGGGCCGTAGCTTGCGTAACGGTCCGTACGGAGACTTGCACGCCGATAGCGGCGAGGTCCTGCTGAATCGCCTGGCCGACAATCGTGTCACCGGCTGTATCGGGCCACAGACCAGCTAGAAAAGTGGTGCTGAACCCGTGTGGGTAACCTGCCTGAGTCAACAATTTTTTCGCTTGCGTGGGATTATAGGAAAGGCCCATATAAGTTGGATCGTACGCGGCAAGACCCTTTGGATAGCGCTGATTAAGGGCAGTCACACGGTACTTTCCGATTAGTTTGATGAGGCGTACGCGGTTGATGGCCATGGCCACTGCCTTGCGGACGCGTTGATCATTGAACGGCTTTATTCCCTCGTTGAATGTCAGCGCGAACGGCTCGAGGCTCGGCTGCCGTACAAGGAGGCGTCCAAAACGAGGATCCGCAGCAACCGCGGCATAGCTCTCTTTTGGCACTCCGTCGGCCAGCATATCGACCTCTCCGCGTTCTAGCTTCAAGACCGCGACCGCGTCGTTGACGTTCAGTAACCAGGTTATTTTGTCCAGGTACGGTAGCTGTACACCGCTAGCATCACGGCCGTAATAATAGGGGTTGCGTCCCACGACCAAGCTTTGGCCAGGCGTGTATGAGACGAATTTGAACGGCCCGCTTCCAGATACGTGTTTGCCAAAGCTCTTGCCATAGCGCGCGACAACACGTGGTTCCACCACATAAAAGTTAATCATGCTCATCTTATAAGGGAATACAGCGTCCGCGCGCGCGAGCGTGAAGCGGATTGTGAGTGGATCAAGCACCGTCACACCGCTCAACGTCTTGGCTTTACCGGTCTCGAGGGCGTCGTACCCACTGATGGTAGATAACTCGCTGACCGCCCAGCATCCCGTGGACGGATTCGCATCACGGTTGATGCTGAACGCGACATCGGAGGCCGTGAGCGGCGTCCCATCGGCGAAGCGAAGCCCTCGACGCAGATGAAACGTGTAACTGCGTCCACCGGTGCCCACAGTCGGCATTGATGCAGCTAAATCGGGGTAAAGTTTGTTGTCACGTGTGAGACCAAGGAGACCGCTATAGAGTTCATGTAAGGCGTGAATACCTTCCGGATCGACGGAGACCGCAGGATCGAGGACATCGATATCGCCCGCGCGCGCGACGACAAAGGAACCTCCAGGTGTGGTGGCTATCGTGCGCTCCGCGCCAGCATGCGGCACCACGACGGCAAGCGATGAGCCAAGAGTAAGCAGGATGCCCGACCGGACTAGCGTACGCATGTTCATGGACGGTCCTTTAATGATCGATTTGGGACAGAACGGTTACGCCCCGTCCCGTGGCCTGTGTAAGAGAAACGTAGGGATGTTTGGGAGAACGGTTGGACGTATGTCCCAACGATTCCATCGGGATCAGTATAAAGCGCGAACGGCGAGACAGAGCCCAGTATCCTCCCATTTCATTGCGTCGTCGATCAGTAGGTGCGAAGGTGCGCGGACAGACACAGACTTAGTTCGCCCCGTCGATATCAAGATGCCGCGCATACCAGTCGGTGATCCGTCGGATCATGTCCTGTTGGTGCAGTCGCTCCATGATAGCATGCCCCTCGCGCGGATACACGATCATTTCCACCTCGACGCCTCGATCTTTCAGGCCTCGGAAAAACTGGTATCCCTGGCTCGCAAACATGTCCCCCTCGCCATTGATAATGAGAGTTGGCGTCCGAGCCTGACCGACATGCGTGATAGGAGAGAAGCGGGTATACGGACCAGCGGCATCGTACGGATCAGCAGGTTGCCCAAGTGGTCCGTGAGCAACCGCGTCCCATGTAGGAACAGGGCCAATGCCATGGAAGGAGCGCCAATCGGAAATACCGGCAAACATAACCGCTGCCTTGAAACGATTGGTCTGCGTGACAACCCATGCTGCCATAAAACCACCGTAACTAAACCCACCGATACCCAGACGATCGGTGTCGCCCACGCCTATCTGTATGACGTGGTCGATCCCCGCCATGATATCTCCGTAGTCCTCCCCGCCCATATCGCCGAGGTTCGCCTCAGTGAAGGCTGTTCCCCATCCCATCGATCCGCGAGGATTGGGCAAGAGTACGGCGCAGCCGCGCGCCGTGAGCGGGCGACACCAGCGCACGATATCGAGAAGGAAAGCATACGGCTGCAAGAATCCAGGGCCGCCATGAACCAATGTGATGACAGGGAGGCGTGTGCCGTCACGATAGCTGGCCGGTAGAGCGAGTAAACCCTGGATCGACGTACCATCGGCCGCCGTCCAGCGCAGTGTCTGCACCGGCCCTAGCGCCCACTCCTCAGTCTCCGGGTGCAGGCGCGTCACCTGCCGCCAACCTCCCACGCTATTGCCATCGAGCTGACCAACCCATAGGTCGACAGGGCGGTTCGTGTCTTCACGCAACACAGCGATGCGGTTGCCACTGCGGCTGAAGCACGGTTGGATCTGAGGGGTGAACGTGCATTGTCCCCGCCACAGCGTCGCGACCTGCCCTGTGACGCTCAAGCGCCACAGGGCAATTTCGCCGTCCACGTAGCCACAGCCCAGTAAGGACTTTCCGTCAGCGTCCCACTCCGTCCATGCGACCGAAAACGGCTGCTCGGCTGTGAGTGTACGTACGTCGTCCTGGTCGGTTGGTATGACGAGAACATCGCCTCCAATGACGCCACGGTCGCTCCATGTGCATGAAATGACGGATAGCATTGTGCCGTCGGGAGAGAAGCGCGGATGGGCCAGTTGGCGTGATGCGGTATATATAGCGCGCACCTCAGGCGTGCCTAACATAGAGAGGGCCAGCCGCGCCTGGTACCAGGACCATTCAAACGACGTATCAGAAGCGATGAGAGCGGCCTGACGCCCGTCTGGAGAGAGACCGAATTCCCAGATATGCATGTCGGCGGGCGTGAGTGGGACCAACTCACCGTTGATTACATCGACGCTCCACAAGCGTGCAAAGCAGGGATGTTGCTCCACTTCTATCGCATCCTGCTCCTCTTCTTGTCTCAAAGTTTCCTGTTCAGGCCCTGAATCGATCATGAGCAGGATAAGTTTGGACCCGTCAGGAAGCCAGGCCATGTCCTGTATCTCGCCGCGTAGGGCGGTCAGGCGGCGGCCGTCATCACCCGATCGCGACATGAGGTAGATCTGCTCCGATGCACTAGGGCCCCCACTTTCCTCCTCGTCAGGGCGGCGGGAGAGCACAGCGAGTGTGGCGCCATCGGGCGACCAGCGCAGCAGCCGATCGGCCCTATTGTCCGGCGAGGACGTCCGCATTGTCCCATCAGCGATGGTCACGACCATACTTGTCGTCACCAGTGGGGTCTCCTTCTCGATGTATGCTTGACTGAGGACAAAGGTGGCCACGGTGCCGTCAGGAGAGAGTTGCAGATCGTTGGCCGATCGTATGCGCAGGACGTCGTTAGGAGTAATGGCTCGCCGTATGGTTTCAGTCACAAATGTTCTCCCCTCGCTCGTCGTTGTCTGGAGGATGTATTAAGCTATCGGGCGTCACGACTTATGTCTGTCAAGCGGTAACTTACCCGCAACTCACTGACGGCCGGTTTCAGATTTGAGCGCGACGTCGCGCGATTTGCGAGAGGACCACAGCGACGACGAGCGCCCCTCCATAGAACAGGTTCTGGACGAAACTCTGCACACCTAGCAACGTCAGGCCGGTGATACCCGTCACCAGGAAATACACCGCGACAAGCGAGCCCCAGGGGTTGAAGCGGCCGGGGACGATGGCCGTCGCGCCCAGGAATGCTGCGGCAAACGACGGTAACAGGAACTGGAGACCAGACGTTGGATCAGCCCCACCAATTGTTCCCACGTACAGCACCCCGGCCGCCGCGCTAATCGTTCCTGACGCCATCATGGCGCCGATGCGCAGCCGTTGCACATGCAGCCCGCTCAGGCGGGCGACACTGCGGCCCCGTCCAACGAAGAGGAGTCGCCGCCCCAGCGCCGTGTACTCGAAAAGATACCAGAGCAGCACCGCGAGCGCCACCCCGTAATAGAACTCGAGTGAGATACCCAGAAACCGCTGGCCCACGACGAGATTAACCAACGTCGTGGACACCCCGCTGATCGTGTTCGAGTTGCTGATCCACAGGACGATACCACCCAGAATCGTCCCCGTCCCGAGTGTCACAATGAGCGAGTCAATGCCGAAAAACGTCACGATGATCCCATTAACGGCTCCGGTGACCGCGCCGACGGCAAGAGCAGCCAGGATGGCGACACCGACCGGCCATCCGCTGTTGACGTTCAGGATGGCGACGACCATGGAGGAGAGCGTGAGGACGCCGGCGATCGACAGATCGTAATCGCCCGCGGTCAACGGGATCAGCGCACCCAGAGTCAAAACGAGCAGCACCGCTTGTGAGCCGAAGATGGTCGCGAAGTTCGCCTGAGTCAGGAACGTGCGCGGCTCGAGGGCGCCGAAGATGACGATGACGAGCACCCAGGCGGCGACGAGGCCGAAGCGTTCCGCCAGATCGGACACGCGCGGGGCTGCGGCGCCAGCGACGTGGCCAGTTCCCGCGCGTGCGGGCTTAGAGTTGGGCGCCAGCTTCATGCCAATCCTCCGTTGCGCTGTCTCTCTCATTGGAGACACTTGTCAAGCACTGTTCCGCGATACGCTCCTCAGTGACATCCGCACCGGTGAGCTGGCGGACGACGCGCCCGCCCGCGATGATCAGCACGCGATCACAAATGGCCGCGAGTTGCTCGTAGTCCGCGCTGGCACAAACAACCGCCGTCCCGGCGGCCGCTGCGTCGCGTATCACCCCAAAGATTTGCTGGCGCGCGCCCACGTCTACCCCGATAGTGGGCTCATGGAGTAAGAGCATAGAGGGCTTGGTCTGCAACCACTTTGCGAGCAGCACCTTCTGTTGATTACCGCCGCTCAATCCCTGATACTCCAATTTGGGCACCGGAGGGCGCACGTCATAGGCGTCGATTAGCTTTTGCGCGTCGTGGGCCATGCGGCGACGGTCGAGTCGTAGCGCTGTGACGTAGCGGCCAATGACCTGCATCGTCACATTGTCGGTCACGGTCACTGTGCCAATGCTGCCATCGTTTTGCCGATCGGCGGGGACAAACGCGATGCCCAACGCAATAGCCCGGATGGGCGTCATGGCGGGCAGCGCATAGTCCTGTCCACCAAGGCTCACGGTCCCGGCGGTGGCCGGGCGCGCACCGAACAAGAGGGTGGGAACGTCCTCGAAGCCGGAGCCAAGAAGGCCCGTTACCCCCAGCACTTCGCCCTCGTGGATGTCGAGGGTGACATCCCGCAGCGACCCACCCCGTAGCCCCTTGATTGAGATGGCAATGCTCTTATCGGACGGATGGTGCGTCGATGGCGTCAGCGTATCGAGGCGTCGGCCAATGATCAACTGGACCATGTGCTCCTCCGTCGTATCACGCGTGGCTACGGCGGCGACGACCTCTCCATCGCGTAACACCGTGATGCGATCGGTAATCTCGCGCACCTCACTCAAGTTGTGCGAGACGAACAGGACGCTTGCCCCGTTCGCCACAATCTCCCGTACCAGTCGGAAAAGACGCTCCGTCCCTTCTTTAGGGAGGAACGCCGTAGGCTCGTCCAGCACGAGCAAGCCACGCCCTCCCTGTCGTAGCGCGTGACTTGTGCGCATGTCGTCGACCGCGCGAATGATGCCAAGTAAGGCGCGGTCGATGACGCTAATGTCAGACACCTGCGCGCGCGGGGAGAGCTGCACACCGTAGCGCGCGAACAGGTCGGCGGCCTTACTGTGCTCTCGCGCCCAGGAGATATGCCAGCGGCGCGTCGAGGCCAATTCGCTGATCCGTAGGTTTTCCGTCACGCTCAAAGACGGGATGAGCGCGAGATCCTGATGCACGAAACTCATGCCAAGGTCCCGAAATTGACCCGGTTGCAAGGGGAGTTTGACAGGCTGCCCATTGACGAGCAGTTCCGCGCCCGTATCAGGCGCGTGGAAGCCGGCCAGAATCTTGATCACGGTCGACTTCCCCGATCCGTTCTGGCCGAGCAGCCCATGCACTTCGCCGGGGAGCACGGTTAGACTGACGCCCCTAAGGGCGCGCACACCGCCGAAGGTCTTCGACAGATTCGTGAGGGCGATGACGGGTGTCAACGATGTCATGCCTGCTTCTTCTGTCGGTGCAACCAGATCATTCACAGCACCGCTCCGTCTAGTGAGATAGGCCCCACAACGTGTTGTAGCCGCTAACATAGCTCGACCCGAATCCAGCCGAATCCCTGGGCGGCCGCCCCGTGTCATTGACCGTCTTCTGGTCGAAAATGCGCAGTGGGATCTTTGGATCGTGCAGCACCGGTAGGCCCGCCATCAGACGCATGTGCTGATCCATAATGGCGCGACTAATCCAGTCGAGGTTTTCCCCGATATCCATCTCGACACTGTCGCCCTGCTGGACCATCTTCAGCACGGATGGTGTTCCGTTGAATGTGACGACTTTGACACGGCTGGTGGCGCCAGCAGCCCTGATCGCCGCGACGGCGAATGGCGCCTCGGCGCTATCGTAGAGCGCGATGACGTAGTTGATGTTCGGATCTTGGGCTAGCGCCGTCTGCACCTCTGGCTGAATCTTCGTGGCTACTTCGGGAATGGTGACGTTGATGAAGGATAGCTTGCAGCCTCCTCCACAATGCCGCGCCACCTCGTCGCTGATCCCGTGCACCATGGCTTGGGTCGACACGACCTCGTTGATGGTGACAACCACCGCATCCACATGCCCCTTGGTCTTGTCAATCGTCCAGTCGGCCAGCAGGCGACCTGCTTTCTCATAGGGGATGTCGACGGTTGCCGCCAAGTTCGGCGCGGGCGTTTGCCCTACATTATAAAGGTGGGAAACAACGGTCTGGACCCCTGCGCTCTTGGCCGCCTTGATCTGCGGTTCCAGAACGGCTGGATTGATGCCGGCCAGCAGATCGATGGCACTCACCTTGCGACTTGTCGCCGAATCCATACCTTGCGCCCACTGCGATGGCTGACCCTGATTGGGCCATTCAATGTATTGCAGACCGACGGTCTTCGCGACAGTGCGCATGTTGTTAGAGATTGTCTGAACAAACGGAATAGTACTGCTCGCCGGGATGACAAATAGCGACTTGCCCCGCGCAGCTTTCCGCGCGTTGAAGGCCGGCCCGGGTGGGACGAATCGCGGGATGCCAGTGTACTGTTTGATCTGACCGGCGACGTAGGACATATCGGCCGTTGATGCTCGCAGCGCCTGTCTCTGCGCATCGACAGGGCGTCCGCCGATTGCCGAGGATACAACGCCGACAGATGCGGCGAGAGATAGGGCTGATAACCAGTAGAGTCGCGAATGCTTCACGGCGATCCTCCTATTTATTTAGATGAGGTGAGCGATCAATGAGACGCCTCTTCTATCGAGCATCATGGTCGGGACTGCCGCGACACCTAACACCAGGGCTACAGTTATCGTTCATTGATAGGCCAGACGGTAGAGTGTTTCGGTGAGGAGCCTGACGCCGGGGACAATATCATCCAGCGACGTGAACTCGTCGGGCGAGTGGCTGCGACCGTCACGGCTGGGGACAAAGATCATCGCCCGCCGGACGCCCGCGCGTGCGAGAACTTGGGTATCATGTCCCGCGCCGCTCACCATCATGAGATAGGGTAGTTTCAGATCGTCGGCCGTCCGGCGCATCAGCTCGATCAACTCGGGGGAGCTTTGGGTTGGTGGTTGGGACGCCAGTCGCTCCATGTGGAATCCCACGCTGTATCGCGCCGCGATAGCGTGGCACGCCTCCTGGATACGCTCAATCAGGTGTTGATGTGCGACTGGATCAGGATAGCGGACGTCAATGGTGAACCGAACGGTTGCCGCGACGATATTGGGCGCTCCAGGCTCGGCGGAGATGCGCCCGATCGTCGCCACAGCCGGTGGTCCCAGTTCGCGCGCCAGCCGCGTGATCTCGAGCACCATCTCCGCGGTGGGAATGATCGGATCGCGCCGCGCATCCATCGGAAACCCACCCGCATGATCGGCCCGGCCCTCGACGATACACTCAAACTCCTCGAGCGCGGTGATCGCCTCGACGATGCCGACCGGGAGATGGCAATTCTCCAACACCGGTCCCTGTTCAATGTGTACCTCCAGGAACACGTCGATATCGTCCCGGTGGGCGTCCGCCACGCGTGCGGGGTCCAGATTGCACGATCGCATCGCGTCGGCCACACTCACGCCATCGGCGTCGACGATAGTCTCCGCCTCGCCCGGCTTAATCAACCCCGCTATGGCGCGCGAACCCCAGAGGTTCGAATGAAAACGGCTGGCCTCCTCGTCGCAGATGGCGAGCGTTTCGAGCGTTCGTATGGGCGGTCCGAACGTGCGTAGGAGTGTCCACACGGCGACGTACCCCGCGACGACACCGAGCGTCCCATCGAACTGGCCGCCACGCAAAGCGGTGTCGATATGCGACCCGGTCACGATCGAGGGGCCTGGTTCCCGCCCGGGCGCCACGCCGAAGACGTTACCGACCGCGTCGCGTCGGACCTGCAACCCCGCGTCGCCCAGCCAGTTTATGTAGTGGTCTACGGCAGCCTGCCAGGCCGGTGTGTAGACGAGGCGCTGCATGCCGCCGCCGGGATGGCGACCGATTTCGGCCATCTCGTTGAGGCATGCCGCGATCTCGTCGCGGTCAATCGTCAAGGGCGTCACAGGTTCTCCCATCACGCTCAGCCAGCATGAGCCGCGCGGAGACGGCCTGTCTCCTCTACGTCCAGGCACCACCCATCGGCCTCCGCAGGTGCGGGAACCACGACGACCCCATACGCATGCGTGGCGCTCTCGACCGTGATGTAGTCGTCGATCACATCGGCCAGCACTTTCTCGGGATCGCGCTCGAAGGGATCGCCGTAGCCTCCGCCGCACGGGCTGACCGTCCTGATGGTCGTGCCGGCCTCCACCTTCATGTAGGGGAACTTGGACGGCATCGCCTGTGCGGTCTTGCCGTTAGGATTCAAGATCACCTCGCCCACATGGCCTTGGACGCCATCGAACAGTCCGGGCGGCGGGAAGCGATTCCCGTCACCCTCGAGACTCATGCCGCCTGGAGCGTCGAAGGTGACATCGCGGACCGAGCCCAGGCCACCGCGCCATTTGCCCGGACCGCCACGATCCGTCACCAGTTCGTATCTGGTGACGCGGAGCGGATAGTGCGACTCGATGTCCTCGATCGGATTGTTGCGGGTATTGGCGAAGAGCGTATCGACGGCGTCCATGCCGTCCTTGCCGGGCCGGCCGCCGTAGCTGCCTTCGGTGATGTCCATATACACCCAGTAGTGGTTGTCGACGGTCCCACTATACGCAGCCACTTTCAAGTTGCCGATCCCCGCCGACACACGGTCGGGCGCCACCTGGGCTAGCGCGCGCATCACTGTATCAGCCACGATATTGCCCGGGCAGAAGCGCGCGATCGTCGGGGCCGGGAAGATCGGATTGCAGAGGGTGCCGAGCGGCGCGATGATGCGGATCGGCCGCGTGAGGCCGGAGTTCTGCGGCACGAACTCGTGGACCGCCGTGTCAAGCAGGACGCTGCGGACGGTCAGATACACGGCGATATCGGTCGTGCCCTCGAACGGCATGTTCAGCGGTAGATCGATCTGCGGCGAGGTGCCTGTCAGGTCGACCGTCAGATCGCTCCCCTTGATCGTGAGGGCGACGGCGATGCGCAAATCCCTGTAGGCGGGGTCGTCCATATCAGGAAAGCCGTCGATAAACCCCTCGGCATGGTAGGTGCCGTCAGGCAAGTCCTCGATCTCCTGCCGCAGCATACGCTCGGAGTAATCCATCAGATCCTCGCTGGCCGCCATGACCTTCTCCACCCCGAAGCGCTCGAGCAACTCGACGTAGCGCTGCGCTCCGATCTGGCACGCCGCCACCTGCGCCTCCATATCGCCGACGACAAGGTCTGACGCCCGGATATTGTCGCGCAACATCCTCCACAGCACGTCATTCTTAACGCCCTTCTCATAGGCCTTGAGCGCGAGGAACTGGAGCCCCTCGGCATAGGCGTCCTGCGCGTTGACGATGCCGCAACTGCCAGGGCTGAGTGAGCCGATGTCCAGGTGGTGCGCGGTGGTGAACGAGAAACCGACGAGTTGTTCCCGGAAGAAGACCGGCACGCAGAAACCCACGTCCGGCCCGTGGGATGCCCCGTGATAGGGCGAGTTGTGGATGATGACGTCGCCCGGGTAGAAGTGGTCACCGCGCTCCTCGAATAGGCGAAAGATGCCGCGCGCATAGCCGGGGATGGGGCCAAGCTGCAGTGGAGTGGAGAACGTCGATTCGCACAACTGTCGTCCCTGGGTGTCTAGTAGCGCGCAGCCGAAATCTTCGGACTCGCGGATGATGCTAGAATAAGACATACGCGTCAGCTTATGCCCCATCTCAATCGCGATGCTCTCGAGCGCGCCGGCAATCACGCGCGCTGTGACGGGGTCGATGCGGGTACGCGCCGGCGATGGCGTCGGGCTAACCGTTGTCGTTGTCATGGGTTCTCCTTTCAATCACGTCCGTGTGCGTGAGCAAGAGACTTCCGCTCGGGTCCACGTGACATGACCAGCCTGGAGGGACGACGGTCGTACTGTCGACCTGGAAGATGATGGCCGGCCCGTCGAGCGTGTCGTGCGCCCGTAGGCGTGTGCGCTCATAATATGTTGTTGGGAAACGTCGCAGGTCATTTTTGGCACGGAAGAAGACATCCCCTTGCCCTAACACCGGACTACCCCCGCCGTCGTTGGCCGCGACACCGAGGGGCGCAATCTTGGGCATGCGCCCAATACCCGTAAGGCGGATCGAGACCGTTTCTATCGGCGTGGTCGGAAAGCTGTGTCCATATTCCGTCGCGTGGAGCGCGTGGAACGTCATCCATACCTCGCCCATGTGCGTATCGTCTAGGTGGCCCGTCGGGACGGGTACACGCAGCTCGTATCCCTGTCCGATATAGCGACAATCGGCGCCGCGCACCACCGTAATCGCCGCATCATCGATACCGTCGGCCCGCAATTGCTGACGCACCTCATGCTCTAGGTCCACGTAATCGCGATTGAGCTTGTCGAGGTCGAGCTCCGCGTTGAGCATGAACTCGGTGCGCGTCACGTCATATTTGAGATCGGTCGTCAGCAGGCCCATCGCCGATGTAATGCCAGGATGAGGCGGTACCAGAACCTCAGGTATAGCAAGTGACTCCGCGACCTCGGCGGCGTGCAGGGGGCCGGCGCCGCCGAACGCGACAAGCGTGAACTCACGCGGGTCGTGCCCCTTCTGGATTGTCACGCCACGGATCGCATTGGCCATATTGTTGTTGAGGATCGTGAGCACGCCCTCGGCGGCCTCCTCCCGGCTTAGGCCAAGTTGGTCAGCCAGGTCCTGGATGACGCCCACCGCATGCTCAGGGTAGATACGCATTTGACCACCAAGGAAATGCTCAGGGTCGAGGCGTCCCAGGACGAGATGGGCGTCGGTCACGGTTGGTTCTGTGCCACCCCGCCCATAACACGCCGCGCCCGGCGTCGCGCCCGCGCTGCGCGGGCCGACATGGAAGGCGCCGCCTCGGTCGACATAGGCGACGCTCCCACCGCCCGCTCCGATCGTCTCGATATCGATCATTGGGACCATGACCGGATATCCCCCGATCTGTGTGTCACGCGCGCTCGCTTCCGCATAGCCCTGCGCGGTGACAATGCCGATATCAGCACTCGTCCCGCCCACGTCGAAGGTGATGAGCTTGCGGCGCCCGGCGAGTTGCCCGACCCAATCGCCACCCAGGACACCGGCGGCCGGACCCGAGAGTAGGAGTGTGACCGGCATGTTCGCCGCCGCACGGGCCGTCGCGACACCGCCATTCGAGCGCATGAGATGAATGTCGGACGTCATCCCCGCCCCCGCGACCGCCTTTTCCAGATGCTCGATGTATCGCTTGACTTTCGGGCCGACGAAGGCATTGAGCGCGGCCGTGGTAAAGCGCTCGAACTCACGGAACTGCGGAGAGATGCTGGCCGAAGTGCTCACGAAGGCGGTGGGGTACTCGCGGGCAATGATCGCACGCACTCGCTCCTCGTGCTCCGGATTGAGGTAGGAAAATAGGAAACAGACGGCGATCGCTTCCACGCCGGCGGCCTTCAGGTCATGAATTGCGCGGACGGTCGCCTCTTCGTCGAGCGGGACCTCTATGCTCCCATGGGGCGGCTTGATCCGTTCACGCACGACCTTGCGGTAACGCCTGCGCACCAGAGGGCGGTCCTGCCAGGGGACCTCCTGCATGATGGAATAGTGCTGTGGACGTTGATGACGCGCGATGTGGATGATGTCACGATAATTTTCCGTGGTGATCATGCCCGTCTTCGCGCCGTTATAGGTAAGCACGGCATTGGTCGCAATCGTCGTGCCATGGAAGATGTGGTTAATTTGGCCTGGCTCAATACCTACCTGCCCGATTAGCTGGACCAGGCCGTCCACCATACTCCGCGACGGGTCGTCGACCGTCGTCGGCACCTTATGGATGTAGCTCCGCTCGGTCGCGGTATCGGTCAGAACGATATCGGTGAACGTGCCGCCGACATCGACTCCTATGAGAAACATGCCTATTCTCCTGGGCGCGTCGTATTACCATCAGCCATGTGCATACACATTACCACACTCTCCTCTCCATTGACGTCCAGCTTATCATAACAACGCGAGGTTGGGCGACAATCTATAGTCGCCAGTCGTCCGTTGAGCAAAATTTGAACAGGTGGCGTACGATGGTAATAGCCCCGTTAGGCGGCCTGGATGGGGTAGTAACGGTGGTAATATCGCGGGGGGCGACGTCCATTCCGTGGTTATGGGATCGCGATGGCCGAAAACGAAGCCACTGACAAATCACCACAATATCCACGACAGTCTAGATAAACCATCTACTTGACAAAGACGTTTCTTACTGGCATTCTACAGGCAACAATTGTAATCAACACAGTGTACACTGAGTGTTGATTAATTGTTGATCAGGAGACTGTATGCGCGAGCTCATCGTTGAGCACTCTGTGGCCGCTGAAGACACCAGCGCGGCGCACACGGCCTACAACGTTCTCAAGGAGCGCATCGTGACGGCAACGGCGCGTCCCGGCAGTGTTATCTCCGACGTGACGGTCGCGAAGGAGTTGGGCATGGGGCGCTCGCCCGTTCGGGAAGCGTTGCAACGGCTCGCGCGGGAGCGCCTAATGACGATCGTCCCACGCCGTGGGGCGTTCGTCTCGGAATTGCAGGTGTTTGAACTGCAGCAGATCTTTGAGGTGCGTGTCGAAATGGAAGGCTTGTGCGCACGACTGGCGGCCGAGCGTGCGACCCTTCGGGATATCGCGGAGTTGCGCGCTATCCTGGCCGAGGAAGACGCGGTCTCTCTGAAGCACGACGCCAAAGCGATCATCCCGCTCGATCGCCACCTACACCAGGCGATTATCCACACCGCTCAAAACACATACCTGGGTGATTCTCTCGAGCCGCTCCGCAATATCAGCACGCGCGCCTGGTATCTCAATTTCGAGCGCTACGGTCATCTCTCGGAGATGCGGTCCGAACACGACGCTATTGTCGATGCGATTGCGCGCAGGGACGCCGTGGCCGCTGAGGATGCCATGCGCCGACATGTGTTGAGTTTCCGCGACAAGCTGCGTTCTCTCTACTGAGCAGACCATGACGCGTGCGCTGAGCCGCGGATTCGCGGATCGCTCACACCATGTTGCACGTCAGGAGGCCGTTCGTGATCATTGATTCGCACACACATGTGGACGAGGTGCCAGCCCTCGGATGGATCGATCCGCCGGAGACGATGCTCCGACTCATGGACGAGGCGGGGATTACCCAGGCCGTCATCATGACCTACACGGACCTCCCCGGCGCGAACCCCGACGCGCTCGCCTATATCGCCGGTGTGGTTGCTCGCTACCCCGATCGCTTCATTGGGTACGCCCGGCTCAATCCCTCCCATGGCGAGGTCGCGATCCAACTCCTGGAGACAGCGATCGTCCGTCACGGCTTCAAAGGGCTGAAACTGCATCCTGTGAGCACCCTGGCCCATCCAGCGGATGAGCCGACCATTCGCCTCATCCGCGTCGCCGCCGCGCACAACGCCCCGACGCTCTTCCATTGCGGCGACGAACCGATGACCACCCCGCTCGCTATCGCTGAGGCGGCCGAGCGCTGCCCTGACGCCACGATAATCCTTGGCCATATGGGCGGATACTTCCATGCCGAGGAGGCCATCGAGGTGGCGGAACGATTGCCCAATATCCTGCTGGAAACGTCGGCGATGCCCTATCCAGCCCGTATCAAAGAGGCCGTGGATCGGATCGGCGCCGAACGCGTCCTCTTCGCCAGCGATGGACCCGGCTGTGACCCGTCGATCGAGGTAGAGAAGGTGAGGTTGGCCGGGTTAACGCCGCTGCAAGAGACTTTCCTCTTCGAAACGAATATCCGGCGCCTGCTTGATGGCGTGGTCGGCTACGGAGGTCAATCATGATCATCGACGGCCACACCTATGTCGGCGACTCTCTGCTGGGCTTTCATCAGACGGCTGACGAGTTGCGCGCCGCGATGCGGCACAATGGGATCGACCGCAGTATTATCTGTCCGGTCAAACCGCGCACGTACCACCTATGGCCGGAAAACGAGCGGATCGCCGACCTCGCGACGCGCTTCCCTGACGCGTTCATTGGATTCGCGCGCGTCGATCCACGCCTTGACGCGCAGGCGGTTGAGGACCTGGAACGCGCCCTCGGAGATCTCAAGCTCAAAGGTCTGCTCCTGCATCCGTGGGAAGAAACGTTTCGCATCAACGCGCCCTTCATCGACCCGCTCCTGCGCTGCGTGGCCACCCACGGCGTGCCCGTCTTGATCGAAACCGGCTATCCTTGGTTGTCCGAAGCGCTCCAGGTGCGCGATCTTGCCCGTCGTTTCCCGATGGTCCCTATCATGATGACCCATGGAGGTCAGATTAACATCAGTGGTCTGGGTCAGCGAGACGCGTGGCTGACCTTGAGCGCCTGCCCTAATGTCACCATCCAGACATCGGGCGTCTACCGGGAGGACTTTATCGAGGAGGTGATCGAACAGTTTGGGGCCGATCGCGTCATTTTCGGCAGCAGCGCACCGCTCATGGACACGCGCCTGGAGATCCTACGGGTGCGCAAGGCTCATGTGGCGGACGAGGTGAAGCAGCGTATCTTGGGAGAGAGCGTGCGCAAAGTAGTGTCCATACAGTAAATCGTCGATAGAGGAGATGATCCATGAACGAGCGACGACACGATACCGGGGACACCGCGGGCCACGACGTGGCGCGCAAAGATTTTCTCGGCACGGTGGGTAAGGGCGCCGGAGCGGTCGCGGCCGCCGGCATCCTGCAACGCTATGGGGCGACCGACGTATTTGCCGCGCCATCCCCGCGCCTATCCCCCGCGAGCACACCAACAACCGTCATCTATGGGGCCTACCAGGCCCCGGATACGCTCGATCCGGGAGTCACCGGACTCGCCGCCTCGAGTCGCATCCTGTACCAGATCTTCGAGCCGCTCGTCTGGCAGTTGGCGGGTAGTACCACGATCCTGCCTGGGTTGGCGACGAGTTGGCACGTTTCACCGGACGCCAAGGTCTATACATTCAAGCTGCGCACGGGGGTCCAGTTCCACGACGGCACGCCATTCGATGCCCATGCGGTCAAATTCACCTTCGACCACATCGTCGACCCGGCCACCAAGTCGCTCTCCGCCGTGAGTGCGCTTGGCCCGTACAGTCACACCGTGGTGGTTGACAGTCACACCGTCCAGGTTGTGTTCACGCAGCCCTATGCCCCATTCCTCAACCTGCTCAGCGGCGTCATCCTCGCCCCCGTCTCTCCCACGGCTGTGAAGAAATATGGGGCCGATTTCGGGAACCATCCGGTCGGGACGGGACCCTTTATGGTGCAGGAGTACGTCACACGGGACCATGTGACGCTGGTCCGCAACCCGCACTACACCTGGGCGCCCGCCTTCTATGGTCGTCAGGGGCCAGCCGCGCTCGGGAAGATCATCTGGCGGATTATCCCGGATGACTCCACGCGCATGGGGACGCTCGAGACCGGCGAAACCAACATCGTGGAGTATTTGATCCCGCAGGAGGTGGCGCGTTTCAAGGCCAAAGCCAAATACAAGGTGCTGTTTATCGACGCGCCGGGGTCACCGCGCGTGATCATGCTCAATGTCGCGAAGGCGCCGACGAACGAGCTCGCGGTGCGTCAGGCCATGATCTATGCGGTGGACCAAAAAGCGATCGTCAACGCTTTCTTCAAGGGGGTCTATCTGCCGGCCTACACGCCCCTCGAGCCATCGACCCTGGGCTACAATCCCGCCCTGGCCACGATGTACCCCTTCGATCCGGCGAAAGCCAAGCAACTCCTGGATAAGGCTGGCTGGACCGTCGGCAGTAACGGGATGCGCCAGCGTCATGGCGTCCCGCTCAAGCCCCTGTTCATCAACCAGTCCGGCGACCAGTTCGATCAAGTGGCGCAAACCGTCCAGGCCTATATGCGTCAGGTCGGGATCGACCTCCAACTCACCGACCAATCCAACCCGACGATCTTCGCCACGTACAACAAAGGGCCGCAAAATCTCTCCGAGATTTTCTACTGGTACAACGATCCCAGCCTGTTGTACTCACTCTATGCGTCTTCACAGATCAAGAGCGGCTTCAACTGGGGCCACTACGCGAATGCGCAGGTCGATCGGTTACTGGCGCAGGGCGCGGCAACGGCCGACCAGGGCAAGCGGCAAGCCCTGTACCGTCAGGCGCAACAAATCATCATGCGTGACGCCGTCATCATCCCGATCCAGCAGAAACGCACGGTGATTGCGCACGACGCCACCTTGCAGGGATTGCGCTTCACCTCGGTCACCTACCCGCTCCTCTATACGGTGCGGTAAACAGAGACGGCATCGCGGAAGGGGCGTCTCCTCCTCCGCGATGCCGTCACCAGAATGGACCGCTAGTCATGATTACGTTTCTTCTGCGGCGCGTGTTACTCGCGATCCCCGTGGTCGTGGGTGTATCGATCATGGCGTTTTCCATCATGCATCTCCTGCCCGGCGATCCCGCGCAAATCATGCTCGCGGGGACATCGAATGCGAGCGCGCAGAGTATCGCGCGCTTGCGGCACGAGTTGGGGCTGGATCAGCCCATCTACATGCAGTACATCATCTGGATCGGAGGCGCGCTACACGGCAACCTCGGTCGCTCCTTTCTCGACCGCACGTCTGTTATGTCCGAAATTCTGCAGAACGCCCCGGCGACCTTTGAGTTAGCGCTCGCGGCGATGGCCATCGCGCTGGGCGTGGGGTTGATCCTGGGCACCCTTGCTGCCGCTTTCCTCCATTCGTGGCTCGACAACATCTGTGTGTTGCTCGGGACGGTCGGCACGGCCATGCCGAACTTCTGGACGAGTGTGCTGCTCATCCTAATCTTCTCCCTGACGCTCGGGTGGCTCCCCAGTACGGGTGGGGGCGATCTCCAGCACCTCATCTTGCCCGCCCTGGCGCTAGGGCTCGACTTCGCCGCCGTGAACACGCGTCTGGTACGCACGGGACTCATCGATGTGCTGGAGCAGGATTACGTGCGCACGGCACGCTCCAAGGGCGTCACGCGCCTGCGTATCATCCTCAGGCACGCGCTCAAGAATGCGCTCATCCCGGTCGTCACCATCGCGGGGCTGCAGTTTGGCAACTTGCTCGGCGGGGCCGTGGTCGTCGAAACGGTCTTCGCGCGCCAGGGCCTGGGTCGCATGGTGCTCGCGGGTATCCTGGGCAAGGATTACCCCGTCGTCCAGGGCGTTGTGCTGTTCATCAGCGTGATTTACGTGGTCGTCAACCTCGGCGTCGATCTCGTGTACGGACTCCTTGATCCGCGCATCCGGTACAGCTAACGGCCTGAGTAGACGAGCAGGCAGGAGGCATGATGGCACAGCAACCAATCGATATGACGAGACAGGATGTTATCCCTGACCTGCCAACGGTGACGAATGAGGTGGATACCGCAATGCCCCATGCGTCCGCGCGCAAAAGGGTCGCCCGACTCCTGCGCCACCGCGGGGCAGTCGTCGCCGCGCTGGTGCTGTGCGCTCTTGTCGCGGGAGCCTTACTGGTCCCCGTGCTCACCAGCGTGGATCCGACGGCCATGAGCCTCCCGGACGCGTCGCAGTCGCCCAACCTCCATCACCTGATGGGGACGGACCAGTTCGGGCGGGACATCTTTGTGCGGGTTCTCTATGGCGGTCGGGTCACCTTAACGATGGGCGTCGTCGCCGTGTTCCTGGCCGGCGTCATCGGTATCCCCCTCGGGCTCATGGCTGGCTACTACGAAGGGTGGTTCGACGCGGCCATCATGCGCGTGATGGACATGATGCTGGCTTTCCCCGGCCTCTTACTCGCACTGGCTGTCGTGGCTGTCCTCGGACAAGGAGCCATCAATGTCATGCTCGCCGTCGGCATCTCGCTCATCCCCAGTTACGTGCGTCTGGTGCGTGGCACGATCCTATCCGCCAAACATAACGCCTATGTGGAGGCGGCGCGGGCGCTCGGGGCTCCCACCTGGCGCATTCTGGCACGGCATCTCCTCCCGAATATCCTGGCCCCGATCATCGTGCTGGCCACCGTCAGCGCCGGTTGGGCGATCGTCATCGGCGCGTCGCTCAACTTCCTCGGCATGGGCGTGCAGTATCCGACACCCGAATGGGGCTCGGACCTGAACAGCGGGCGCGATTACTTGCGCGTCGCCTGGTGGTTGAGCACGTTCCCCGGGTTAGCTATTATGATTGCGATCCTGTCAATCAATCTCCTGGGAGATGGACTGCGTGAAATCCTCGATCCGCGGTTGCGGCTCGAGCGGTAAGGTGGCCGCCTCTGGGCGACAAAAGGAGAGTGTTCATGGGGGAGACAGGGATGCGCCACGACGTTGCCGACGCCGTCACGCGGGCTGTGGATAGGCGGCGCGACGATCTCGTCGACTTGCTCCAGCGACTCATCCGCTTTCCAAGCGAAAATCCAAAGTTGGCGCCCCAGGCTCAGTTGGCCGAAGCGTCCTGCCAAATGTTTCTGCACGATGTCTGGCAGCGTTTGGGCTGCACGACCGACCTGTGGGACGCGTTACCCGGACGCCCCGACCTTGTCGGTGTGCTGAAAGGGCGGGGCGGTGGCCGCTCGCTCGTGCTCAACGGCCACGTTGACGTCGTCCCGGCGGGAGACCGCGCCGCGTGGACGAGCGATCCCTGGAGCGGCGCTGTGCGCGACGGCGCCGTGTGGGGGCGCGGCGCCTGTGACATGAAAGGGGGCCTGGCCGCTATGACGATGGCCGTTCGCGCCATTCAGGACGCCGGGTACGGCCTCACGGGTGATCTCGTGCTGGAGTCGGTCGTGGATGAAGAAACGGGTGGGCCGGGAACCCAGAGTTGCATCGAGCGCGGCTATCGCGCCGACGCGGCGATTGTGACCGAACCCACAAACCTGGTGGTCCTGCCGATCGAAGGCGGCCTGGAGTGGCTCCGGGTCGTGGTCCGGGGACAAGCGGGGCATTCGGCGCTGCGCTACCGCTCCGTCCATGCTGGAGGGCAGGGTACAGCCGTCAATGCGATCGAGAAGATGGCCATCATCCTCGCCGCGGTGTTGGATCTCGAGCGCTACTGGGCGGTACACAAGGCGCATCCCTTGCTTCCTTCAGGGATCACAACGATCAATCCAGGCGTCATCATCGGCGGGACAGGGGGAGGCCAGGATGGCGTGCCCACCGTCATGACGAGTGTCTCCACGTTCCCGGACTACTGCGCCCTGGAACTCAGTCTCAAATATCTACCATCGGAGACACGGGACGATGTGGTGGCCGAGTTCGAGGATTATATCAGTCGGGTCGCGGCCGTCGATCCCTGGTTACGCGCCCATCCACCCGTGATTGAATGGGGGATTAGGGGTGTGTCATTCCCGCCCGCCGACACACCGATGGATCACCCCTTCGTCCAGACATTGGGCGCCTCACTGCGCCGCGCGGGTGAGGCGGAGCGCTATACGGGGTTTACCGCAGTCAGCGACCTGGCCTGGTTGTCCGCCGCCGGCATGCCGTGCGCGTTGCTCGGTCCCGGCGACCCGCAATACGCGCACAGCGATAACGAACATATTGATATTGACGCGTTGGTCCGGGGCGCGCGTGTCCTGGCCCTGGCGATGATGGACTGGTGTGGCTATGAGCGTCTCGCCTGAGCCCCCACGAGACCAGCGGCGGTTGGCCGGGAAAATAGCCGTGGTGACGGGCAGTGGGTCGGGGATCGGACGATCCATCGCCGGACGGTATGCGCGGGAAGGGGCGCACGTCGCCTGCGCCGATGTTGCCGTCACGGCGCTAGAGGAGGCCATACGCCAGATCCGGGAGGCGGGTGGCGACGCGTCAGCATGGCCCTGCGATGTGCGGAATGAAGACCAGGTCGAGAGCATGATCGCGGGGGTTGTGGAGCGTGTCGGCGCGCTCCACATCCTCGTCAACAGCGCCGGCGTCAATCCGGTGGCCCCTACCCCGGACGACATTGGGCCCGACATCTGGAGTCGTGTCCTCGACGTCAATCTGGCCGGCCTGTTCTGGTGCTGCAAGCACGCGGCGACTATCATGCGCGCGTCCGGTTATGGCAGTATCATCAACCTCGCATCGGTGTCGGGGATGGTGGGATGGGGAGGGAGCGCGGCCTACGCTGCCTCCAAGGGCGGCGTGATCGCGCTGACGCGTCAACTCGCCATCGACTATGCGCCCGATCACGTGCGCGTCAACTGCCTCTGCCCCGGATCGATTTGGACGCCCATGGTCGAGGAACAATTCGCGCGTTATCCCGATGCGGACGAGCGGATACGGCGCACGGTCGCGCTCCATCCCATGGGGCGCCTCGGCACGCCGGATGATGTGGCCTATGGGGCGCTCTACCTGGCGTCCGATGAGTCGTCATTCGTGACCGGCACATCCCTCGTGATCGATGGGGGGTTGACCGCCGTGTGAATGAACGTCCGGCAGCGCCGGACAAAGGAGCGAACGATGACACGTTTGACCGATAAAGTGGCGGTCGTCACAGGGGGATCCCATGGCATAGGGCGTGCGATCGCCCTCGCCTTCGCGCGCGAGGGCGCGGATGTCGGCATCAATGACCGGCCTGGGGATACGGATCTGGAGCACATCGTGGCCGATGTGCGAGCGCTTGGGCGGCGCGCCTGGTCCCTCCCGGCGGACGTCACCGATGCCGAAGCCGTGCAACGTATGTGCGCCCTGATGGTGGAGCAGGCGGGGCACGTCGACATCCTGGTCACGAATGCGGGTATTGCCGACACGGGACTTCTGGCGGACATGTCACCGGAGACGTGGGATCGCATGATCACCTGCCACCTGCGGGGCACCTTCCTCTGGACGCGCTATCTGTTGCCGTCAATGTTGGAGCGCGGGAGTGGCAAAATTATTACGATGGGATCGCAGCTTGGGCAGATTGGGCGCGAGGGCTGGGTGCATTACAGTGCAGCCAAAGGGGGTATTATCGCGTTTACCAAAGCGCTCGCGCGCGAGGTTGGTCCGCAGGGCGTCACGGTCAATTGCATCGCTCCTGGGCCCATTGCAACCGGCCTCGTCACACAGGACGCCGCGACGGGTGAAAGGCTGCGGGCGGCACTCCCGCTCAAACGTTTTGGCACGGTTGATGACGTGTCCCCTACGGCCGTCTTCCTGGCGTCGGCCGATGCCGATTACTACACAGGGCAGACCCTCGGGCCGAATGGCGGTGACGTGATGTTGTAACTAGTGGGTCATGCCGCATTTGATGCGGGTTTTTCATAGGTCTCGTCGCGCCTGTCTGGCAGGCGGGGCATTCCCGCTTTATTTGTAGCGTGACCCACTAGATGCAGCGGGGCGACAGGACACGGATGTTCATCAAGGATGTTGTTTGGGGGCGTCACCGCTGTCCGTACCTTTCCTGAAGCCAAGCGGGAACCGGCGTCATCACAAGATCTCGACTCTTCCGCAGATTCCGTGACAGAGGGCTGGTACCCCCTACGTCGTCGTCCTGACCGGGTAGGCACGCGTCATCAGCCCTTGTTTGACCACCCCTCCTAGCCGCCGCTTCCTGCCTCGTCCCATCGTTTCACGGAACCTGCGGAAGAGCCAAGAGCCCTGACGTTATTGTCACTCTATGGACTGTGCCGCAGGGCGCGACCAGCGGACATAAAATGTAGGCCAGCGACGTGAGCCGGGAGCGGCTATTTCCAGGAGCAGGGAGACGAGCAGCGCACACCGCCCCTGCCCCTGCGATTATATGATGAAGACGTCGTTCTATGGTGAACCTACGCGACGACCGCGCACCCTGAAGCATCGACATGACCCGAGAGACGCATGATGGTGATGCGCGCGCATGCAGCGGTGATGATAGGCGGCCCAGGGGAAACAGCCATGATCGACATTGACGGGAAACAGGTGTACACGACCCTTGGGGAGTTGGTTGATCCCCGCTATACGGCGCTGTTGGTCGTCGATATGCAACGTGACTTCTGCGCGCCTGGCGGTGTCTGGGACATGCAAGGTATCGACCGTTCTATGATCGCGGACATGATTCCGCGACTCGCGCGGTTGTTGGAGGACGCACGTAGAGTGGGCATGTGGGTGATTTATATTCAAATGACCGTGCTTCCCAGGCGCGTGAGTGAGTCACCCGCGCAGATGCGGTTCAACCTTCGGTTACACAATGGAAATCACAACGTTACAACTCCATTGCTGTATACCGTTGAAGGGACGCCGGGGCACGATATCATCCTAGAGTTGGCTCCCCAAGCGCGAGACACAATCGTCCGCAAGTATCGCTCGAGCGCTTTCTGGGGCACCAACCTAGACATGCTGCTGCGGAGTAATGGTGTCAAGACCGTTGTGGTGACCGGCTGCACGACGGAAGGCTGCGTGGAATCGACAGCCCGAGATGCGCTGTTTAATGACTACTATGTCGTGCTACCAGAGGACTGTGTGGCAAGCGATGACCCACGACAACACGAGGCGTCGTTATTCCTTATGCGCCATCGCTTCGACGTCGTCTTCTCCAACAATATCGCAGACATCTGGCGCAACAGCACAACCGTGTTCCATAGCGCCTCTTAGCGACAGGTTGGCCAATTGGACGAAAAATAAGCGGCGAATGACGCTGTCGGCGCCGTTGGCCGCGAGATTAGAGATCCAGACGCCTGACGGACCTCATCGGCGCTCCGGCCTTCGTCGTTCGCCCACACATGCAGGGCGTGGGCCCCCATCCAGGTATAGGTATACGCCGTCGGCCTATCAGGCCACAGCGGACCCGTGGCGTCCAGCCCACGGATCAGCACGGCGTCCGGGTAGCTCGATTCGCGCGGAAGCCTCGCGCCTGCAACGCTGCTCCCATTCCATCCGGCCGCTTCCGTACACGCACCGTGTTCTGTCTGTCCCACACCCTGTGCCGCTACGGACGCTCGGCGTGGCGTCCTTCTTCCTGAGCGATGGTGCGCAAGCTCTCCTCGCGGATCAGCCCCATCACGTCACGCTTAAGAGCGATGAACGCGGGCGCGGTCTGCATCTCATAGAGGCGCGGGCGCGGCAGCTCGATGGCGACCTCGGCCTTAATGCGGCCGGGCCGGGCTGTCATGACGTAGACGCGATCGGAGAGAAAGATGGCCTCGTCCACGTCATGCGTGATGAAGAGCACCGTGATCTTGTGTTCCTCCCACACGCGCAGGAGTAACTCCTGCATCAGCCCGCGCGTCTGAGCATCGAGGGCGCCGAACGGCTCGTCCATCAGCAGGATGGAGGGGTTGTAGGCCAGGGCACGCGCGATGGCGACACGCTGCTGCATGCCGCCGGAGAGCTGTGCCGGGTAGGCGTCGTCAAAGCCACGCAGGCCCACCATGGCGACGTACCGGCGCGCCGTGTCGATACGCTCACGGCGGCTCAGGCGCTTCTTGGCCAAGCCGAAGAGGACGTTGCCCAGGACGGTCTGCCAGGGGAAAAGCGTGTAGCTCTGGAAAACCATACCGCGGTCGAGGCCGGGACCATTGATGGGATGCCCGTCGATGGTCAGCGTCCCCGCAGTCGGCGCGGCCAGGCCCGCCACCATGTTGAGGAAGGTAGATTTGCCACAGCCCGAGGTGCCGACGATAGTGATGAACTCATTGTCCTGCACCGCCATGCTCACGTCATCGAGGGCCAACACGGTCTTCTTGCCGTCGCGGAACTCCTTGCGTACCCCCTGCGCGCGCAGCTTCACGCCATCACTCACGCCGCGTGCCCTTTCATATAGGGGAAGAATCGCGCATAGGCAAGCTTGAAGGCATAGTCAATGATCAGCCCTAACAGGCCGATGACCAGGATGCCCAGGATGATGGCCGATGTATCGAGGTAGCGCTGCGCCTGCATGATGCGGAAACCCAGGCCCGGCTCGGCGGCTACCAACTCGGCCACGACCAGGTAGGTCCAGGCCCACCCCATGGTGATACGCAGGGTGTCGACCATGCCGGGCAACGCTGCGGGCATGATGATGCGCAGCACGATCTCCCACTGTTTCATCCCGAAGGTGTAGCCCACGTTGATGAAGGTGCGCGGCACGGCCTTCACATTATCCATGATCAGCAGCACTTCCTGGAAGAAGACGCCGATGAAGAGGATGAGGAACTTCTCGCCATCGCCGATGCCCGCCCAGATGATGGCCAGCGGGACGAAGGCCACCGTGGGCATGTAGCGCACAAGGTCGATGGGCGGTTCAAAAAAGCTTTCCCCAATCTTGTAGGAGCCCATGATCACACCGATCGGCACGGCGAAGAGTGTGGAGAGCGCGAAACCGACGGTGATGCGGTAGACGCTGGCGCTGATGTCGGCCCACAGCGTCCCATCGTGCATCTCGCGGCCCGCCGCGCCGAGCACATCGCCGGGCGTCGGCAGGAACATGTTGTTGACGATCTGGCCGTACGAGAGCACGCTCCAGCCCAGCAGCACCAGGAGCAGCGAGCCGACGGCGACCGTGGCGTAGACGCGGCGCGGAATGTCCTCACGGATGCGGAAGAAACGTTTCATTACCGGTATGATACAGAATAGCTGGTTGAAGCGCTAGGATTCCGTCTTGACAGGGGGCTGTGGCCGTAGGCATCATGTTCTTGTCAGCCCACACCTGGTAGCATGTCGTGAGCGCCACCTGGTGTGATGACAGGAGGCGCGAACCGGCCAGGACGCCGCCAGGGCGGCGCGCTGCCCCGTCGCGGTCTTGTACGCCCAGTCAGCCGCGGTCTTGTACACCTAGTCAAAGGAGTTATCACATGTCCCGTTGTCTCGCTTTTCGCACGCGTGGCCGCGTCGCCCTGGCGGTCGCGGTCGGCCTGACCGGTGTACTGACCACCGTCGCCGCACCCATGCGCGCCGGCGCCCATGCGGTGCGGGCACGCCCGGCCTCCTCGCTGCTCGTCAAGTTGGGCACCGAGGCGTGGATCGGCTACGGCCCCTGGTGGATCGCCCAGAAGAAGGGCTTTTTCACCAAGGAAGGGCTGAACGTTCAGATCGTCAATTTCCAACAGGACGCTGACCGCAACTCCTCGCTCGCCTCTGGGCAGACGCAGTTCTCCAACATCGACACGGGTCGCACCATCCAGATGGTGGAGAACAACAAACTGAAGATCCGCCTCTTGCTCCTGCTGGATGACTCTGAGGGCGCCGACGCGATGCTCTCCGTCAAGAGTATCACCGCGGTGAGCCAGCTACGCGGCCAGACGATCGCCTACGAGCAGGGCACCACGAGCGACCTCCTGCTGCACTACGCGCTGCGCAAGGCCGGCATCCCCTTCTCGGCGGTCCACTCCAGCTACATCCCGGCGGCCGACGCCGCCACAGCGTTGGTGGCTGGGCACGTCAAGGCGGCCGTAACCTATGAGCCGTACATCAGCAACGTCGTGTCGACGCACGGCTCCGCTGTCCATGTGCTGTACAGCAGTGCGCAGGTGCCGGGGCTGATCGGTGACTATCTCGTCGGGAACGCGGCCTTCGTGCAGGCGCACCCCGACATCGCGCGCAAACTGCTGCGCGCCTGGAACGACGCCATGATCTACTGGTCTGCCAACCGCGCCGACGGGACGGGCATCATGGCCGCGGGCGTCGGGAGCACCGTGAAGGACTTACAAAGCACTCTGCGCGGCGTCAAGATCTATACGGTGGCGCAGAACAAAACGTTGTACAGGTCCGGCGAGATCGCCCGGCGCTATCTGCTGGTGGGCAACACGCTGATGTCACAGGGCGTCGTCAAGCACCCTGTCCCCGCTAGCCAGGTCGTCAATCTATCGTATCTACCGTAAGTAGTCATTAAAGATTAACTTCTGGGTTTGGCTGCCATGCCAAGCATCCAAGGCGGTGCAGTGGCGGGAAGTTATTTCTTACCGGGCCCTAAGCTGCCAACGCGTCGCTGGTTGTGGAGGCCCTGCCCGACGATGTCTCTAGAGGCATCTGCCGCGCGCCATGCACTGGTCGTCCTGACATCTGATTAGTGATGGAGTGACATGCAACACGCCGTTCACCTGGAGGGCGCGCGCCGATTGAGCGTCACCGTGGTGCCCGTGCGGGAACCGCGGGGCGACGAGGTGCGCGTGCGCGTCGCCTACGCCGGTATCTGTGGCTCAGACCTACACGTCTTCGAGACAGGCGCCTACGTGCCACGCTTCCCCGTCACCCCCGGCCACGAGGTCAGCGGCTGTGTCGAGGCGGTGGGGCCGGAGGTCCGTGACCTGGCGCTAAACACGCCTGTGGTCCTTGATTCGCGGGTCCCCTGCGGCGTGTGCGACGGATGCATGGCCGGCGAGCCGCAGCGTTGCCGCGCCATCGGCTTCCTGGGTGAGGTGTGTGATGGCGGCTTCGCCCATAGCGTCGTCGTGCCGCGCCGCGCGGTCTACCCGCTCCCGCCTGACCTGCCGCTACCGGTGGCGGCGCTGGCCGAGCCCTGCGCCGTGGCGCTGCACGCGGTGCGGCGCGCGCACCAGGTCGCCCCGCACGCCACGACGGCGCTCATCGTGGGATTAGGGCCGCTCGGCGCGCTAACTGGCCTGGTGCTGCGCCGGCAGGGCCTGAGCGTCGCCGGCGTCGAGACGGACGCCTGCCGACGCGGCACCGTGGCTCGTGCGACCGGGCTACCCATCTACGACGCGCCCGATCTTCCCCGCGAGCCGTATGACCTGGTGGTGGACACGGCGGGCTTCACGGGATCGTGGGTGGCCTGTCTAGAACGGGCGCGCGCGGGTGGCACGGTGCTGGCCCTGGCGCTCCACCGGCAGGTCGAGGCGCTGGACGCGAATCTGGTGGTGGAGCGCGAGTTGACGCTGCTGGGAGCGCACGTCTTCCGGGACGAGATGGGGGAAGCCCTGGCGCTACTAGCCGAGGAGTCCGCGACATTCAGCCGCCTAATCACCGCTGTGGTGCCGCCGGACAGTGTGCCAGAGGCCTTCGCGACCCTCCTGGCCGGCGGCTCCGGCCAGATCAAAGTGCTGGTCGCGCCGGGAGACGAAGCGTGAGGCGCTTCGAGGGGTGTGGCGCCCTGGTCACGGGAGGAGGCAGCGGGATCGGGCGTGCCACGGCGGCGCGACTGCTGCGCGAGGGCGCGCGCGTCGTCATCAACGGACGTCGCCAGGACGTGTTGGACGACGCGCTGCGAGAGTTGCACCACCTTGGCGAGGTCACCGCGGTGCGTGCCGACGTCTCCCAGGACGACGAGGTGCTCTACCTCGTGTCCGAGGCGCTGGCCCGGCTCGGACGCATCGACGTGTTGGTCAACAGCGCGGGCATCGATGGCGCGGGCGTCAACGCACTGGAGTTGGACCCGGCGGGGTGGCGGCAGGTGCTGGAGGTCAACCTGACAGGGCCATTCCTGGTGGCGCGCGCCGTGGCCCGGCATATGGCCGCTGTCGGCGGTGGGGTCGTCGTCAACGTCTCCTCGCTGAACGGCGCGGCGGCCGAGCCGCACTTCGCCGAGTACAACTCCGCCAAAGGCGGGCTGGATATGCTCACACGCTCGCTCGCGGTTGACCTGGTTGACGACAACATCCGTGTCAACGCCGTCTGTCCCGGCTATATCCTCACACCTATGACCGCGCGATACATCACTGATCCTGCTGTGGGCAGCGCCATCACGGCAGCTATCCCCATGGGCCGCGTCGGCGACCCGTCCGAGGTGGCGTCGGCGATCGCCTTTCTGGCCTCGGACGATGCCTCGTACATCACGGGCGAGCTGCTGATGGTGGACGGCGGTCGCCGGGCGCGGCAATAGCAATGACGCGGTTTTAGTAGCTGTGCTAGCTCCCGGCGCCAACCGGCCCTCTATGCCGTGCTTTGACGCGCCCGACATGCTCAGGGAGAAGGGGAGTGTGCACGGTGTCGCGCTCCAATGGGACGTGCGCGCGGTAACGGGAGGGTATGACGTTAGACCTGCTCGCATCACAGGTAGCGCCTGCGGGAAGCCGACCTTCGGCACTGTGGTGGCCGAAAAGCTTATGCGCACAAGAAGCGCCTGGTGCATGCCATGGTCGGACGGCATCACCTATGAGGGCTGATGTGGAGTGCGCCAGCACCAAGGGGCAGCGGGTCATATAGACAAGGAAGCCACCGATTTAATGACGGCGGGCGAAGCGGATACGGAATATGAACCGCTGCAGCACGGCCAGAAGCGCGGGGATAGTGAGAGAGCAGGCGAGCAGCGCCTGTCGGAGGGCACACGCGCGCCCTCATAGCGCTCCAGCCGTCGACACACATCACCGAATGCGCTCCTGAGGCCTGTCTTGAGTAGCAGGCGCAGCAGGAGCTTTACCACTCCGTGTGCGCTCCCAAAGATCACAGACACAAGGATCGCCTTCACCGTCCATCGAACTCCCTTGCTCTACGTTTTCTGAAATCTGACGATTCTCTAAAAACGTCAATGTCTTGGCGCAAACTACCGATGCCGTTGTAAGGGTTCCGTTGGGTCCTGCTGAGATGGATGAAAAGCCTTCGGTAAGCACTCCGCTACCCACCTCGACTACGGCCGCGCGACGATTTTCACGCCGAACTGAGGGTTCAATCGGGCCAACGCAACCGTCTTATCCGACGATTCTTCGGCCAAAATGCACCATCTCAGCACGCCCCAACGGAACCGGTTGTGGCCTAGGGTAGCGCATTTGAGGTCCGTGATTTTCATCCAGTCTCTCTCCTCGACAAACGACGCATAGGCGTTACAAACGGCAAATGGACGGGACGACCGACGGCGAATGGACGGGACGACCGACGGGTGGCCGCCGATGCGGCCGTGGTCGCGAGGGACGCCGGTGAGACGAGGGGTGCTACGGGTGCGGGAGCGCGGCCCGTCAACCGCCCGCTGCCGTGTCGGACCACCACCCCGGCGGAGCGGCGTCGCGCACGAAGCGCACGCAGGAGGGCACATCGCTTTCCTCCAGGCCGTGCAGGACGACCGCTCCCGTGAAGTCGCTGTGCTGTAGCAGCGTCAGGTACCGCGGGTAGTCCAGCACGCCGCGACCCGCCGGAAGATGCCCCGCTTCGCCGTCGTGGTCGAGATCCTTGGCGTGCGCTAGCGCGATATCGCGACCCAGGAGGTCGAAGGCGTCCTCCAGCATCCGGTCCATCTGGGGCAACTCGCCGCGATGGAAGATGTTGGCTGGATCCATCACGACCTTCAGGCGCGGTGACGCGATCTCGTCCAGCAAACGGCGCGCTTTCCGCGCGGAATCGACCACATTGGCGACTTCCGGCTCGAACGCCAGCGTTACCCCGTGCTCCTCGGCCGCCCGTACCGCGTCGCTCAGACAGGCGGTGAGATCGGCCCAGGCCTCCGATGTGTCGTTGTCGGGATGGCGCCGCCACATGTGCGCGGCATCGCGCGTCCCCGTGCACAGGGTCACGATCGCGACGCCGAGCATGCCGCACGCCGTCAGGACCGTACGCAAGCCCACCAGGCCAGCGGCCCTCTGCTGAGGATCCTGGTGGATCATGTTGAAGGTGCCCGAGAGCGCGGCCATGGTTAGGTGGCGCGTCGTGAAGGCGTGGCGAATATGGTCGCACAGCGCCGCGTCGATGTGTGTGGGCAGGGTCGGTTCCCCGGCGCAGGCGAGATCGAATTGCAGGTCATGCGCGCCGGAGGAGACCGCCGCATCGAGGACGGCGTCAAGGGTCGGACGGACAAAGGTGGTCGCCATGATGCCGAGGGACGCCATCGTAAAAATCCTCCTCATGAGTCAACCGCGCCGGTGTGACGCGGCCTAGAGCGCCATTCAAGTAATCAGCACTGGCGCGAAACTCCGGTGATCCTGTCTAGATCGGCCACCTCGGCGGGCATCTTGCACGCCTCATTGACGCTCACAATGGCTAGAATGACTGGCCTCTTGGACGGTGTCAAGAGCGACACCGACCGGACTTTCGATTACTTGAATGGCGCTCTAGATATGATACACGTAACGCGCGAGGCGCGATGGAGCAAGAGGGTACGGCGACCGGGGTGCACAGCCCGACGCTCCCCTGGCCGACGCGCTACGTATGATACTCGGCGTCGATACGCCGCATCTT
>JAABUJ010001171.1_pt1 | contig 40297 bp, 32 predicted proteins | sample 5559131 | NCBI WGS metagenome assembly JAABUJ01 (sample SAMN10711875, study PRJNA513366) | rock metagenome | isolation source: Antarctica rocks | place: Antarctica: Victoria Land, Mt New Zealand nord | collected 2016-01-07 | reverse complement strand
TAAGCACATACACATGCTTACTAATGTGTGTTTCTAACACGCACCTTCACAAAAAGTCATGATTTTCATAACTTATTCAGTAATATATCTTGTGACTGTGTAATTTATCCCTATATGGCTAGTTAAGGTGTAATTTATTATAACTAATATATCAATAAGCTTTCACATTTTTAAGCTTTAGCCCTGACCTTACTCATAATGGCTAGCTTTACCTGCATGTAAGTACTCACACAGGTTATAGATAGAGTTAATCTGTATATAAACTCAATCTGACCTGACCTGAACCCTAGTGCAGGTTTAAGTCAGGTGCACTTTTTTTTAACTTAACTTAACTTTACACTCAGTTTACTTCTTCTTGCACAGACTGTCACTTTCATCTTTAATATGTCATTTAGCTTTTCTTAATAATTCAACTTTACATATCTCTGTCAGTCATCATTGTAAGATACAGGCTTCAATTTCAGACTTTTATATGCTTAATGTTATTAATATATTAGAAATAAGTGTTAAAACTTACATCAATGTCAGCATTATTAGACTCAGCAGATAAAGAAATATTCTTGATGATAGTTTTAGACAGCATGATATGCAAGATGATGTCTTTCTATATTTTAAGTATTATTAATATGATAAACATAGATGTTCTAACTTATCTCAGAGTTCTTATAGTATTTTGTGAGCATGTTAATAATAGTATTTATGATAGAGTCTTTCTACACATTAAATATTATTAATGTGTTAGAAACAGACATTAAAATATATCTCATCATCATTGTTGTGATGCTTCTTTGAAGACAATGATGTTGATAAAGACATAACACAGCATTTTGAAGTTTTAGAAGACATTATGATACATATTATTTCTATTAGATAATTTCAATGTGCATGTCAGTTAGAAAAGAGATATGAATGTTGAAACTTATATTTTTGATGATATTGATAAAGATGAGATGTTCAGAGTTGAATGATTATGTAAAGAAAGATAAGCTGAGCTTTTAAGTTTATTTTGTTTACTCAGTGAATTTCTCAATAACATTATGACAACAACATAGCTTCAGTAACACTACATTGATAATCTTAGATCAAAATAATACATTTTACATCAAAACAAAACATTTGCATCTATTAAAAGTCTTTATCTTAGACATTACATTTACAGAGTTATCAGCAACATCAGATATGTTTAGTTCTTTGTCTTTAATGCATCATTTTAACAGTCTAATTAAAACAGAAGCATCTTCATTATATCTTTATAATAAATCTTATCTTTATAAGATCATAATCATCATTAAATTATCTATTAAGTCAAGATCATCTATCTCATTTCTAACAGACAATTTTAACAGTTCTAGATAATATAATCAGAACAAAGTGAATCTTAAAGACAGTAAAGTTAAGCAGAGTGATAAACTACAATAAAGCAGAGAATGCAGTTAAAGAAGAAGACTGAGTAGCTGTAAAGTTAAAGAAAAGAATGACAGCTAAAATTATATTACAGTCATTAAAGAAGCAGAGATTTAAAACTGACAATATATATACATTCTGTCTATTTTTTAACAGTACTTTTTAACATATCTATAGTGATCATGCTCAGAAAGATCAGACACTATTAAAAGAGTGTAAAGCTTCTGATTCTTAAATTATTATTTCAGTAACTAATTAAAGAGATTGCATAGAATATCTTATTTAAATCTTATTTTTACAAATTAAATATGTCTACTCACTGATAAAGCTCTGCTATTCAGGCTGTACAAGAGGCTATGAAGACATTCTTAATAGAATATCTTGAGAGTAATTACACAAAATGCATAATTATTTAAACAAAGAACATAGAGTTAATTTATTACTTCTATTACAAATTGACATTGTTTAAATTCTTCTTAGATCTTTAAAAATACTATTATAGTTATAGTCTGTAAACTACAATGCATGTAGCTTAACTCATTATAATAGAATCATACTTGTTCTTAACTCATTATAAATACACATTAAAAATATGACTGTAACATAATTATGATGTTGTCTGAATTTATATGATAAACTTATGCTATATACTAACTTAATAGAGCATAGAATTGAGATCAGTGTAATTCATTATGATTAGTCTTACTCACATGCAAATACTTATACAGATTATAGATAAAGTTAATTTGTATACAAACTTAACTCAACTCAACCTGAATTTCAGTGCAGATTCAGATTAAGTGCACTTTTTTTCAATTTAATCTAACTCTACACTCAGTCTAATCAGAGTTGAGTTTAAGTATCAGATTAAGTTAAATTAACTTTTATTTAGCTAAGTTAAATGTAAGTTAATCTAACCTGACTTACATAGAGTTATGAGTTTTTTGTGAGTTATATATAGTCTTAGTAAGCATGTGTATGCACTTAGTAAGCACATACACATGCTTACTAATGTGTGTTTCTAATGTGCACCTTTGCAAAAAGTCATGATTTTCATAACTTATTCAGTAATATATCTTGCAACCATGTAATTTATCCCTATATGGCTAGTTAAGATGTAATTTATTATAACTAATATATTAATAAGCTTTCACATTTTTAAGCTTTAGCTCTGACCTTACTCATAATGACTAGCCTTACCTGCATGTAAGTATCTGTACAAATTGTAGATAGAGTTAATTTATATATAAACTTAATTTGACTCAATCTGAACTCTAGTACAGATTTAGATCAGGTGCACTTTTTTTTAACTTAACTTAACTTTACATTTAGTTTAACTACAATAACTCAACATTATGTCTTTATACAGCTCATCATTCAGTTAAATCTTAAACAACTCAGAAAGATCATTTCTGAGTGCTTTCAGTAACAGAACTAAGTTATCTTAATTAAGTTAATCTTGTTCTTTAACTCTTGCAGACACTTTAAATTCAGAGTATGTTCTTTAAAGATTTGTGACAAAGTGAGAGTTTTAAGACTGATGAGAAATAACTGTATAAAGTTAAAATACAAATATTAAAATTAAAAATCATGCTTAAATGACATGAAACAGTTCAGCTTGCTCAGCAAAGATCTGACAGTTCTTTGCTGAAGTAGCTAGCAAATGTGATGAAAGATCAGATATAATGTGTGTTAACTGTCACAATATCATGAATTATTTAGCATTAAGAAATAATGAAATAATCATCATAAAATGTCATCTGAAAAGCAGCAGTTGCTGAAAGATAAAATCAGCATTAAGAAGACAGATTTCAATCTTTAAAGTAATGAACTTAAAAATATGCTATAATTTTCAATTATAATGCTCTAATATAATGCTTACTGTTTAACAGACAGCTCAAAAAATTATTATTAAATTATTTAACTTTATTTTTAAAGTCTTTAATCAGCAGATTCTTCAATTCATTATAGTACTCAATATACTCTTTTGTGCTGTTGAGCATATAAAGTTCTGAAAGCTTATCTGAATATATTATGTCAATATTAAGATTTCAGATCAAAGCAAGATTGCATAACTTCTTAAGTGTTGTGCTGTAAATGTTTAAAAAGATGTGCTTATAAAGCTTAAGACATAGATTAAAGTCTTTATTGTATTTAATGAATAAAGCAATTTAAATTATCTTGCATTTCTAGACATTACTGCATACTTTATTGATGCTAAGTAAAAGTACACAGAGATACTTTTAGTCTTTAAAGAACTAAAAAGTCAATATAATGATGAAAATCTTGTTAAATATGTTCTTAAGATGTTGAAGAAGTGAAATCTGACACATTAATTGCTGATAGTTACAGCAGACAATGCATTCAACAATTATACATTATGATGTTATTTGAGTCACTTCTGAGTCAAAAGAATATCATTTAAAGTGATGAAACTGAAATCATAAACTGCATAGTACATATAATTCAGCTTATAGTCAGTTAGCTATTTATATATCTGAAAGTGAATGCAAAAAATGATTAGCTCATCATTACATTTAATGATGATGAGCTACAAAATTTTACAATTGACAAAGATTACTTCTTTAACATTATACTGAAAAAGATCAGTATATCTTTTATAATGCTTTATTATAATGCTTATATCTGTTGAATTAATATTTTAACAAAAGTCTCATATAGATTTAATTATTAACTATTGTCATTATGACATCATCACAGTATCTAAAGTTGTTCAAAGATTTGTAAAAGACAAATTCATGAAATATAATTAAAAATATAAGAATTTGATGAAACTCTTTATACAATATGCTGAGTTAAGTATATGAGCTATAAATTAAATTTTCTTAATGAATAGAATGTTTAACTTTGACAATAAGCAGAATGAAACTTCTTAGATGCAATATAAAAGAATGACAATATATTAAATATATGCTGTATTTTCTGAAGCACTTCAAGAACTAAACAGAGACAATGAGTGCTATTAGTAAGTTAACAATTTATAAGCTGTAATATATATACAATGATTTATTTAATCATCTTAAAAAACAGAATGAAGCAATTAGAAAGTTTAAATTATTCTTTAATGCTGAGCTGCAGAATGTCATTAATGCATTAAAAAAGAAACTGACTCAGTATTATAAAAAGATAAAAGTTAATTAAGAGTTATTCTGTAATCTTAATGTCATATTGAATTCATGTAATAAATTTAACATGTACAATATAGAATATTCTCAGTTCTCAATAAATATTACATAGCAAGACTGACATATTGTTTCAATACAGAGAAGACTGAGAAGATTTATGTTTAAAGTATAAATTTAAGTTTCAACAATATTATAGAATTAACTATTAGTACTTGAAGAAAGAATCATTAAATAATGATTTGAGAATTCTTAATTCAAAGAAGAAGAAGACAATAATAATGATGAGTTACATAAAAAATGTAAAAAAGCATTAAGACACATCTATGACAAAAGAAGTCTTAGATTATCTGCAAAAATCTTCAGTGTTAGATGTAAACATTTTAATACTTAATTACTGAAAGCTGATGAAGAACTTAAAATCAGCAATGATACAATTTATAAAAGATATATTTGCAATTTCTACAGCAGATATTAAAGTTAAATGCTTGTTCAACACAGCTTAAGATGTAATTACATATTGTTGAAATTGACTGAATTTAGACATTATTGAGAACATTATGCTAATTAAATATCATGACATGTTTACTCTTGCAGCAAAAGTGATAAAAATAATTAAAGAGAGATCTGCATTAACAATGATTGTTAATAGTGATGAGAAAGATTCATCAGTAGATAAGCTGAATTCAACAGTAACTGAATTACATTCAGAGCTTTTATCAGATTATTACTTCAGTAATAATGATCTTTATAATGATAGTAATTATAAAAACAACATTAACTTTAAGCTTTGTGATCATAATTAAGATAAGAACATTGACTTAAAACTTAACAACAATGATTATAATTAAACTTTAAACACAGAAGCAATACAATTAAGCATTATAAATATCTTAAACAGCACACATTTAGAATATATAATTACTGATAATGATCATAATTATGAGTCAAGAAAGATTAAAGATTATATAAATTCATTATCTAAAAAGCTCACTACAGCAATTGATGCATCAGCTATTAAGATCATTGATGATGACTCAATAATCATTGATCTTAATCTTTAAATTATTTACTTAAATGACTCTGCTTAGAGTACATTGACTGTCAATATACACACAGTCTTGAATATAATACAACATTAATTAAAAGAGAAAAGTCTTCTTCATTAACAAAGCAAAAAATTGTTAAAAGCACTGTACTTATACTTAAAAGTACAGATAAAGTACATTAAGTTCTTAACTGCTTCAGTATTACAATTTTATAAAAGACAGAATCTTCTGTCTATTAATATTATTAATAATTGTTTAAAGTCAAAAGAAATTCATTCTTTCTTATCTGAAGATAATGTTAACATTCATCAATTTAAGCATTAACAATCTCAATAAACATATACTTAATATAATTTTTAATTTAAACATCAAATCTCTTATTCTTTCTATGCAGTTTATGAACACTTTAATTTTCTTAAATTGCTTATAATAAATACAAGTTACATGTAAGCTAATAGTATTGAGTAAAGTATTAGAATTAAACATATTCAGATATAGAAAACAATGTTTAAGAGTCTTTAAAAACATTTAGCTTTGCTTAAAGCATTAGAATTCATTTTAATTCTTTGTATTTTTGTTAACATTATTATTATCATCATTATAATGATCTTTATTCTTCTCATCATTATTCTATATCTTCACTAAGTCTTCTACCTCTTAATCTGCATCATTAATAAAGATTAAAGCTTGTAATGTTGACAGTTAATCTTCATTATTGATCTTAATTCATAAATATAGTTAATCAGCAAGAAGCTAATAGATAATTGTAAAGAGTATTATAATAAAGTAATATAATTATATTTAATCAATTTGTATCTTAACTTCATCACTCTTTGACATTGAAGTAGCAGTCTATGAAGTTTAAAATTTAATTAAATCTTTAATAGATAAACAGTGCAGAATTAATATATTTTATTTTCTTTTAATACTGTCTTTCTGATATCTGCATGCACAAATTCATCAGATTTAAGAAAGATGCATTCATTATTAATATTTTTATTCAGCATTACTTAAACAGAAAAAGCTACTGTAACTTTGTTCTCATTATTACTTAGTATTATTTCTGCTTCTTCATTCTTATTTACAGAAACATTGAACACTGTTAAGAGCTGATAATTATAAAATGAAACAACATTAATTTTTGTCTTCAGACTTATTATAAAGAAGTGTTAAAAGTATAATATATATTAATGATTCTTCTTGTCTGCTATGTGCTCTGAATTAAGTATGCTGCTATTAAAAATCTATATAACAAGATTTGAATTCTTATCTTTAGCTATAGTAAGTTATTTATAATTATTGAATTAAATGATTCATTCTTAATACTTAACTACTTTATCTAGACAGTTATCTCAACAGCTTTAAATATACTTGTTTGCTTTTTTAATTTAATCATATCAGCATAAATTAAATGTTAAATAAAGTTGATATATCTTTTCTTTAATTATTAAGAAAGCACTCTTTGCTTTAAGAAACTTATACAAAGCTTATATTTCTTTAACAGTTATAATTAAGTTGTTTTGCTGAGCAGTATCTTCATTCTTTTTTTGCTTAATCATTACATTCTAATTTATAAAAAAGATCACTACAAATGAAGTTAAAGTCTGATATAGAACACTATAATTATTTATTAATATTTATTATGCTCATTCTTTACATATCTTTTAGCAACAATTTTCTTTCTTATCTTAACTGCATATTTTATTCTTTAAATTCTCATCTTAAACTTCTTGTATTCTGAATTATGTTTAAAATCTATATTCAATCTATTTATTGTCATATCATTCTGCTCTTAAATCTCTTCAATATTAGCATTTGTGAATGCATTAATCACTGAAGAATATGATGAGATCAATTTCTAAATGATATTAAAATGTAAAGAACTTAATAAAAAAATAAATAAAGAGCTTCTGAGTTCTTGAATATGATTTAGTCTCTGATTTAGTATATACTTTGTGCATTATAATTAAGTGTTATAATAAGTAAAGTTATGTACTAGATTTTGAGTCAGAAGAAGTAAAAGAAGCAGTTAAAGTACTTTAAGATAGTGCAGCATTGAGTGTGAATTCAGAGTAGTTAATAAGTGCTTTTATTCTTTTTTATTAATCAGTAAAGTCTTCTTTCTTCAGATATGCAGCAATGTCTAAGATAAATAAATTAATTTTATTGATCTTTTTCTTTCTCTTCTTCTCAGATTGAGATGAGAAGTTTAATATATCAGTAGAATGTATTCTTTTACTGATGAATTAATCTCATTCAGTAATAAAAGATATAAAGTTTAATGCTTTTACTATATTAATGAGTTAATTCAGTTCAGTAATGAGAAATGTAAAGCCTGATGTTCTTATTACATTAATAAAGATAATTTTTGCATTTAATTTTCTCTGTTCTGATGATGTATTTCTAAAATAAAAGTCAGCATCATATCTCTTTATTACTTACTTTACTTACATAATACAAAAAGAAAATATAAAAAGCTTAATACAAAAAGTAAGATGTTCTGTAGAAAGAAAATGTAGAAAGTGTTGTGTTAAAGATAAGTGAACTTATTAAGTTTTTATATTATCATTTATTTATATGAATGCTATGTTTTTGTTATCAGTGAATTTGTAGATAATTAAGATCAATTTAAATTAAGCTGTACAATTATTTAGATTTATTAATTTATGATCATTTCTTCTTAAGCTACTATCTGAGAAATTTAAAGCAATAAATACAATTTGTAAAGTGTAATATCTCAATTATGTTAGTTGCAATTTCTTTACTAAGTATAGATCTTCTCACAGTAAAGAAACTGACATTAAAATTATGTTGTATAGTATAACAGAGCTATAATAAAAGTTAAAGTTACAAAGAAATATTAAGCAGACTTTAAAGCTTGTGAATTTGACAATACAAGATTTATTAAAGAGAACAGAATATAAATTATAGATAAAGATGTATAAGATAGAATTAAGCTTATGAAATGAAAGCAAAGAATGAGCTGTTAAGCATGACATCTTTAAAGAAGAAAATTAAATCATTAACAATTCTTTTTTTTTTAAATTAGTTTCTGCATAAAAAGAGTCAAGTAAGTCACATAATTACATCATTAAATTAAATTAAAATGCTCAATTTTAATGCTCTCTGATCAGTTTATACAATGCAGCAGTGACAGTATTAACAGAAGCTACATTTTTTCATTTTAAATTCAGAATTCTTCTCACTGCTGATTGAAGAGATTTTTAATCAGTATAATGACAGCTTAAAGTGAAATCAGTCAGTTATTATAAATTTGTAGAAGATAAATGAGATATATTTTTATACATTTTTTAAAAATATAAATTCTTGCATATTAAGAATCTCTTTCATGACTTATTTATGATATAATTGCTGAGCTATATAAGAAAGAGAATCTGATAATATTAGAAGAATTGCAAAAGATGAAAGCAATCTTTTATATGTTGCAGACTTATTAAAAAGATAAAGTGTATTAATTAATGTATTTTTGCTCTGTAGAGAATAAGTGATCTGATAATTAAGTTAATAATGCTTATATATAATGTTTGTAAAGCAGACATGTAGTTAAACAAGAAGAATTGTATGCAATATTAATTAAAAATGTTGCAATAATAGCTGCTGTCAATATAAAGCTACTTAATAACAGAAACTAACTAATTTAATTTAGTCTAAGCTGTCAAGAATAGTCTGATCTGACTTTATCTGAAATCTAATTCTGTACAGAGTCAGATTAGATTGCAAAGTAGAACTTAGTGAGTCAGATTAAGTTTTAAAATCTAAGCTCAACTTAACTTAATAGTTACTCTAGTTAAACTTTCTGTCTGCAATATAGAGATTAACAACACTTTTATTAATAAAGATTAATTAATTAACATATTAACTACTTAGCTACATTATTTAATTGTTACAGATCTTTTAAAAACATTTAATAACTTATTTTTAACATTAAAAATCATTTTCTTAATGACAGTAACAGTAACAAAAAAATGTTTATTTACTTTCTTAATTAGTTAATTTATTTAATAATGAGACTAACAGTATTAATGCTGATCTAAATTTCATATTTATATTAAATATATTTTTACATCTTATTTAAATATGCTGTAAATTGATTCTTAAGAAAATTGAGTACTTTCTATATTAATTGTTAATAAATTAAATCTCTCTCTTTAAATTGAGATCTATCTCTATTATAGTAACTGTAAGTAGTCTTGATGCTTTTAATTTAAATAATTTAAGTACAGTAATTAATCTTAAATTTTATAGATTTCTTCACATTCTCTTAATATATTTTCAACTATATTCTGTGATCTTCACTATGATCTTAAGTGACATTTCACACTTCAGATTCATTTATATATTGTTTTTAATGTTGTAATTGAGACTATAAGAATGTCTTATAGTGACAGTGATGATGATGACATTGAGAAAGGCAGCAAGATTGATTTCATGAATGATGATTAGAGAGAAGAGAATTTAGACAGATTTTACTGTTTATTTTTTACAAATTCTCACTATGCACCCCTTGGAGCCAACATTCTAAGAATAGCTGTATCGATGATGGCTACTAGGAGCATTTCATGTGAAGCAGTTCAGGTCTAGTCATGATAGCAGTAATGCTAAATGGTAAATAATCAGACTTCTGTGTTTACGCATGGCACAGAGTCCATGGAGATATACTCTGGTTGTCTTACAAGTCATGACAACAGAGAGCTTCAGTACTATATACAGATATGTACACGTCAACAGAGCCAAGTATGAACGGTATATCTATTCGTCCTCCATAGAGGACGTAAAGGGCACCAACCGTTGAACTCCACAACCAGGAACCCCTGGCAACACCAGCCGCCGAATGTGCAACCATGGAATGTACAAAATATCGAGAGCTCCAGATATACCACCATCACTCACCTTCCCGTCTCCCCTCGACGATCAGATTGACCGCCTTGACGGGATGCAGTAGCATGGGCGGGAGACACATCCGCCCCTCACCCGCCAGCTCGGCTTCTTCGCCGCCATTGTTGTCGACCCGGAAGCCGAGCCATCTCCTCCAGAGGTTGGGCGCGAAGCCGGCGTTGTAGTACCAGGTCGTGCCGCGGAAGTTGTGCTCGGGCTCGCCGAAGACGGCGGTCCGGGCGCCCCCGGTGGCCCCGTTGCGTCCGCCGTTCATGACGGCGGCGAGGTAGGTCGGCGGCCATTTACGGTCGATGTATTCGGCGTGCGGGACGTAGACGGCCTTGAGGCCGTGCTGCAACGCCACGCTGCCGGGCCACATCTCCGAGAACATGTGGTGTCGCTTCAGGGCGGTTTCGCGGTGCATCGTCTCCAGTAGCTTCCGCGACAGTCTCGAGGCGGTGATGATGGCGACACGTCGAGGGGGGAAACCGTTGGCCGTGTTGTAGCCGGTAACGTCGGCTTTGTATAACCAGGTGGTGCCATCCGGGTCGAAAAGTGGGTTGAACGTGATCAAGTCCGCCTCTTCCCCGACACCCCAGTCGTACTTGTCCTTGTCGTAGCTGGTCGGAGGAAGCACATCATGCTCAGTTTCGAGGTCGTCATCTGCCGACCGCTCCGGTCCCCAGATCGATCGATCCGACTTGCCTAGCGTGTCACCAGGAAATCTAGCTTTGCCGGTCTTCGGTCCACTCCAAACGTTGTTGCCAGTATCGGTGCCCATCTCGGTCTGAACACGGACCATCTGTTTGAAATCATCCCAGCTGCCATGAACCGAAGGCACATAAAACCTCCCATTCCGCTCCCAAAGACCCTTTCGGGGCTGCTCCTTGCTCCATTCTCGAACCCTGTCAAACAGATGGTACCAATGCCCGGTGTACCGGATATCCATCTCCCAGTTCCAGAAGTAGTCATACTCCGGATGCTGATGAGCGAAATACTGCGTAGCCATGAAGCTGCTTCGATATACCCCGTGCACCGGAAGACCGCGGAAGAAGCTCTCCGGAAGACCGCCGTAGATCAGACCCATCTGCCGTTCCGACCACAGCGTGCCCATGCCGCGGAACTCTGGCGGAAGCGCGTTGTGCAGGACTCGTTGGTGTGTGTCTTCGTCGGCCCAGATCTGGGCGCTGTCGTCCTTGACGTGGATCAGAAAGTGTACCGTGTATTCGCCGCCGGAGAGTAGGGCAAGCTCCGCGATCAGAGATCGCAAGTATAGAATGTCCTCGACTCCGTAATCATAATCCCACCATGTACGAATCAGCACCGCGCTGCGTGGTATCCCCGTTACATTCTTGGCGTCTGGGAACTCCGTCGAATTGGACGACTCAGAGTCCCGCTTGAGGTTCGGGGATCGAAAAGGATCCTCTTCAGGCGTCGGTGCTTGGACCAAGCGCCGCCTGTTCGCCTCGATGCATCGTTCTTGTGCATCGGCCCATCGAATGTCTCGATAGTCAACTTCCTCATGCTCTTGCCAAACAGCATCAGCCCCATCTCGATCCCCGCTTGTGCCTGCACCGCTGCCACCCCTCTTTCTGCTATAGCCATATCCGTACGGTCCAAGTCTTCCAAAGCGCTCAAAACACACGTCATTTCGGATGCCCAGGAGTTCGTTGGAACCCATGATCGCATCAGGAAACCCCCGAGGTACACCAGAGTATGAGTGAACCGCGGGAACACGAATTTTTCCTTCGACATCTAAGAAGCACTCTCTGACCGGACCAGAACCGGAAAGCTCTTTGTCCGACTGATATGGGTTGAATGGTTGGCTCGATTGCAAAAGTCCCACCTGTCGCCGCGCCTGAGTCGCATTGGTTACCAAAGATAAGTCTCCGTCGTCGTCATCGCGGGGATACTCTGGATCGTTTTCCTCTCGACGGACTAAGCTCCGGATGCCACCGTAGTACCTCTCCAGGAACCGAAAATTCTCCCAAGCTGGCGGCCGTGTCAGCCTCGCCTTCCAAGAGCTGTCTTGCAATCGCTTTGAAGAGGCCCAGCTCATCCGTATCAGAGTAAGGATCAGGATCGCGACGGTCGAGATCAAAGCGAGGCACAGATATCGTATTATGGAATTGGTGAATTTGTCCCTGCGACGTGGTTTCCTCTTCGTATGAAGTGTTGATGGGAGCATTGGCTGGTGGGACTCAGAAGTGACTCGTGAGGAGCCAGTAGAAGAGGCCGGGGAGGATGTGTTCGCATATGCGTCGGAAAGATGCACCGCCTCGGCGGCTTCCTTTTCCAGATCTGGTGAGTCTTCCCAGGCGGAACTCTCGTATTCGTGAGTTGGAGCAGAGAGGCGGCGATGAGGTGTCGACATGTTGAAAGGAGAGGGGTTATCGTCAGAGCTCAAGTCTGTCGCCAGTGGTGGTGAAGTTCAATGCGCCGAGAGCCGTAGGTGTGGCAGCTTTACTCGAAGCGACTACATCAACTGGTGCGCCTAACCTTCGGGGCAACAGTATCAACCACTTTGAAGAAGCGATTGGAATTTAAGGTACTCCGTAAATAATGCAGAAAGCAATTGACTCCTGGTTTGAAAAGAAGAAGAAGGGAAAGATCCATCCCCAGATTTTGCCATCCCGCCTTTGGCCTCATTGGGCCAAATGGACCAAATCAAACAGCGCTAACAAATGTGGTTGACGAGGCAATGACGTTGAAGTACTTTGTATCTTCACTTTCGGCACCATATCCGACGCTCTGTCAATAATAATTCACACGAAAATGAAAACAATAATTAATAACTGAAGATTGATAATAGTAGAAAGAAAAGAAAGAGTGATAAATATACTGATAATCATCATCATCATCATCAGCGAGATGGGGAAGGAAAGACCACCACTTCATCCACCATCCCATTACCCCTTAAGGTAGGTAGGTACCCTACCGCGAAAGCTTTTGGCACCTTTTTTGAGGCGTTGGCACTTGATATTAAATATTAGGGTAACCCCTTTACGATTCGTAGCTTCTGGATACCTTACCTGTGCCTCAAGGTTAGGTACAGTAATCTGTAGGTAGCCAAACATCCCCAGCTACCTTAAGGTACTACTGTAGGTACTCCCGAGCTCCCGCTCAATGCAGCTAAGGTATGAGTACTGCTCAGCTACCTAAGGTACTGGGGGTTTGCAAGTCAGGTACTGGCAATTAAGTTATAAGCCGGAACGCACAGACCAGGATGCGGCTGAAGTCACATGCCCAGTACCTGATCAATCGGATCTCTCCCGACTCAGCGAGGCCGGCTCGAGCTCCGTCATAATGACTAAAGAATTAATGCCCGACCGTTCACCGTTGTTCAAAGGCAAAGGCAAACACAAACGTCAGGTGATGGTCATGCTGCTTGTTGCCGGGGATTGCTCAGAAGCTACGAATTACAAGTCAACAACAGAAGATCCAGAGGGCACAATGACTAATATTAGCTGCCTGATCCAAAGCAGCGTGAAAGCAGCGTGACGATGTTGGTGCTGATGCTGAATGTGGAGCTTGTTGTGGCTCCACTAAGGTAAGGTAGGCACAAATCCCCTTACTTGCAAGCCTGGTGCCTTCCGTGTCGCTGTGGAGTGACTTCACACCCCACAATGCTACTCCTTCCAGGCTTCCAGGCTTCCAGTGGCTGGCTGCCAAAAGAGGCAAGACCGTCAAAACTTGAATGAAAACCGTTCAAGTGCCTACCTTACTTCACCTGTCTTGTCTACCTTACTCCTCTTGTTTGCCATCTTCAATTTAGCAATTGAGATCTTTCATACGCCGCAAGGTGTTTAAAGAGCTGCTGAAGACCTATGCGACTCTGAGACAGCTGAGAACCACACTACCCATTTCAATTCATCCCAGCTGGAATTGAATTTTGAACATTGAAGTTTGAAACCTCAGTACTCTCCACGTTCTGACTGACAGTCATGAATCTCACCGACCCAGCAAAATCGGACAACCTCAGCCTCCTTCCTCCTCTCGACCAACCGAAGCTACTCTACCTATCGCTCCTCCTCCTCCTGCCAGCATGCCGTCTCATCTACAAAGACTACTCCGCCTTCCTCAATCTCGGACCAGGAGGCACACCACCGACCGTTACCGGCTACCTACGCATCTGCCTCCTCCGCCTCTTTGCCCTCAAAGACCCATACACCCCCATCCCAACGCCCACCTATCTCCGACCGCGGCTCGGCTACCTTCGCGGGATGCCGACACGTGCGGGCACACGCCCTCATGTCGCCGGCATCGCCCCGCACCGCCAAACGAGCCAGAAAAGCTCGGAAGTGACCTTCGCCAAATTGTCCGAGGAAATCGCGGCCATGGCCGACCGGCACCCCGCGCGACTCTGCGTCGGCATCTCCTGCTTCGAGACGCACGGCCTGGGCCTCTTTGCCAAGACGCAGCTTAACCGTACCTGCCGCGGCGAGATCTGTCATGCGCACGCCATCGACGGCAGCATGCACATGACCCTGCATCCCGCCGACGCCAGACTCGTGCTCGAGCGTGGCTGGGGCGAGAGGCATCCTTTGGCCAAGGGTGTATGGTGGACGCGGTTCGTGCCGAAGACTTTCTTGATGGTGTATGCGCCGCGGGACGAGGCGGAGCTGAGGGTCGTGTTGGAGATCGTCAGGGCGGCGGCGTGGTGGGTGAGCGGGCAGATTCTGTGGGAGGGGGAGGAGGCAGGCGGAGAGGAGAGTGGCATGGGCGGCTGTCGCACCTTGGCAGATTCTCATGGCGCGTTGAAAGTTCGGGGGACCGAATGACTTCGGCCTGCCCACCGTGTCATCAGTCAGGTGTGTTCAGAAAACTGGGTCTGACTACATAGGTGTCACAGGTTCTGCTCATACATTTCTTTGCTTCCTGATCCGGGGCGGGCATTGCTGGCGTCCTGGATCTGGTCATACGCTTTGCGAGCCAAGCGTTTAGATTGATCTCGAATACAAAGCGTTGTGTGCTCTATACCGTGCACATCCTCCACATCTCTAGACGTTTGGGGGGGTTTCGTATTTCGAAGGAAATTCCCGGCTCACAGATCTCTGCGACTCCTTCGTGCACCACAATGACATTCCCCTCCCATCCCCACTTCCCAAGTACACCGCTCCTCAGCGGACCGAGAACCCCAACCCAGCTTTGGCAGAAATTGAAACCATTGTGTGAAGCGAGCACCTCACGTCGTCTCTCCGTCCGGATCGACGAACATTGACATGTCAATGCGCCTTCGTCTGCGTATACCAACAATCGAATGCGGAGTGTTGTGTCCTTCCAAATCAATTGACTTCCCACAACCCGCTCCACGTCGTCGAGTTCCAGGCTCTGATACTCATCGCCTTCGGCGGCAGCAGCAGCAGATGGCGAACTCTTTGGTCAATAAGGGCACTGGCTAGCTGATGAGTTGAACCGTACGCCGTCCATCTACGCCACTTTGCACAGCTTTCACCAGATTTCGCGTCTAAGGTGGCTGGGCAGATGACGTTCTGCGCAGTAGCTGTCAAAAGGAAGCTTGATGGATTGACCATCCCTTCGACCTGTCCATTGCTATACCGAGACTCGTGGTAGCTGTAGCGAGTTCAGAGGGGTAAAGCTCTGAAGGTAAGGGCACGCATCCCCACACGGAGTTGGCATGTCATATTTGTTTGTTATCAATATCGTCACATGGTGATAACAGTTTCTCCCCGTCATGATTGGTTGCAGATTGGGTTTGACTTACCTTATCTGAAGCTTGGTCCCTGGTTACCGGATTTAGTAATGTGCCACGTGCTCGACAACAATCATAGCCCTACGTGTGCCAAAGAGCACCATCTCGGGCACACCTCTTCTAAGTTAATGGCTTCTATGAGGCAGTTATCACTACCAACCTCACCTCTTGCTACCTCTTCAGTCCGCTTGCTACAGGGACTCTGAATGGTACGTATTGTACTGCTTCCTAGAGACTGGTCTCGTGGCTGATGGTCAATAGTAAGCAGCTTCCCTAGGCAGTCAGATCCTGAATTACCGGTTAAACTTGATTTTCATCACACCGACCAGACTCCTTAATCTGTCAAGCGAACGCACAGAGCCAGCAATGTCTCCGCCAACGTCTCGAGATGCACCTTTAGGACATTTACGGTACATTCCCCTGTCTTACAACACCGCCGACTCGCACGCCTCGGCTCTCAGACTTGTCCTGTCCTTGATCCCTCACTGGGAGCAGGAAGAAGGCCAGATCGAATTCATTCGATTCAAAGACGGCATCACCAACACGGTAGGCATGCTACATGGAAGCAGTTACACACAAACTAAGCGGACGCTAAGTGTCCTCATAACAGCTCCTGAAAGTGGTGAAAAGGAAGCCTGGCCATACGGAGGAACAAATCGATAACGATGCGGTTCTCTTGCGGGCGTACGGCAGAGGCACTGAGGTTCTGATCGACCGAGAAAGTATGTGCGGCGGTCTTGAAGCTCCCATCTATCCGAGCGTACTGACTTGAGTTAAATTCAGGAGAAACAACCTCGCATTCCTTGCTCGTAAAAACTAACCTTGCCCCGCCATTACTTGCGCGATTCCAGAACGGTCTGCTGTACAGGTTCATTCGAGGCCAAGCATGCCAGCCTAGAGACCTAAGTGACGACCCTGTTTGGCGCGGTGTCGCTCGGAGGCTAGGTCAATGGCACGCCGTACTACCAGTATCATCGAAGAATGAGACTGCTTCCATTGTACATGACGGAGCCTCGCCACTGTCTCTCCCAATGTCAAAGTCCTCAGCTCAAGACGCAAAGACCGTGGCAACTGTCAATGCTATCACACGCGGAAAGGCAACACCGAACATCTGGACAGTGATGCAAAAGTGGATACTAGCCCTACCGAGCAGCACCGAGGCCGAAGTAGCGCGGAATACAACTCTGCAGAAGGAGCTCGAACGAACCGTCAAAGATCTAGGAGATAGACCGGGCCTGGGCAAAGATGGTGTATGGAGCTATCGTACCGTTAACGTTGTAAAACTGACAGATAAAGCATAGCTTGTTTTCGGCCACTGTGATCTCCTCAGCGGGAACGTTATCGTCCATCCTGGTGAGACCGGCAAGTCAAGCTTGGATGGTCTAGAAACTGTGAGCTTCATTGATTACGAGTGAGGGATACCATTCGCTCCATCTAAAGATCGTCCCTAACGTGGTAAAGATATGCAACGCCGGCACCCGCCGCATTCGACATTGCCAATCATTTCAGCGAATGGACCGGATTCGACTGCGACTATAATCTTTTGCCGACGAGATCACAGCGCCGAGGGTTTCTTGAAGAATACTTAGCAAGCTACAGCAGCCATCTCGGCGGAGGCTACCAAACAAGTGATGACCCCCAACGCCTATTCAACGAAGTGGATAGCTTTAGAGGTGTTCCTGGCTTTTACTGGTACATAACTCCCCAACCCTCCAATCTGGAGATTGAAACGCTACTGATCAATAGCACAGGGGCATCTGGTCCTTGATTCAAGCCACGATTTCCCAAATCGACTTCGACTACGCATCCTATGCCGAAATCCGGCTCGGCGAGTACTGGGCTTGGAGGGACGAAGTCACCGGCGTACGAGAGCAAGAGGGCAAACAAATGCCACTACGCGAAAGGAGGTGGGCTATGGAAGCCTAGAAGAATCTTGAGATCACTACATCCTGCTACCCCTTCCTGGTTGTGGTTGATATACGAGGATATTTTCGTGACAAGCGTTGTGGGTCTCGATGACGGGGTCTCAACACCCTTCTCGCTTTACCAGTTTGATGTTGCAATAGCAGAAACGGGTGGGACAGTTGACGAGAGCGTTCGGCGGGGCGGAGTTCTTGTCTTCAACGACGATACCCTTGACGCATGCTGGAGTGGATCTTTATTTGCATCGAATCAGTTGCACGACGGAGAAGGATTTTCAAACACATTATGTTCGTACCCTACATAGAGATTTTCAATCGAAGAACAGAGCTATTCTCTTGATCAGGTGAGCCTACAAACGAATCTGTAGGAGGATGCGGCGTGATCAGATTCCTGAAGTTTTTAAGAACTCCGGCTCAGATCAACCACAAACTTACAATATGACGAAGTGCCGCCATAGACCATGGTGTCTTCTGAACTTGGTCTTGGCCGTGTTTCTGGTGGCGCTGGTAGAAAAGGGCTTGTTTATCAACTGGGGGTTCGAGACAAGACAACTGTCTTCTTGGGATCCAATGCCGGTCTGCTCTGACCTGTGCATGAAGCCTGTCACTTATTCCAGAGCACTTTACTTCTCTCTAAATCAATCTAGCGCCATCTGCAGCACCAGGTTCATGCTGTTATTATTGTAGGGACAGATTCATCAGTTTGCGCCTCGAGGTAAGCGGAGATAGCTCCACTCGGAGAGCTTAATTCCGCACTGCTGCTCGGAATATGACTAACCCCGGCACCTTTCACGCCTGGATGTCCAGTTATCTCCGGCCCACGAAAACAGCTTTCCATTTCATACCTACCTTATCACCGTGAAAAACGCCCAAACAAACGCCGAAGAGGGTCATGGCCAACCAATCTAGCCGCCTGCTAACAAGTCAGCTTATTGTGACATCAGAGGTACTGGCGTTTGCCTCCGAGTCGATGTTCCGTCAAGCAAGAGGCTTGGCCGGCTTGTCACATTGAAGAGAAAGGTATTTGTGGGCCGGCGTTTCCCCGGCTTAAGGGATACTACTTCGAACATGATATAAGGGGACGGGCCAGGTCACTGACAGAATGCTCGAGTTCAGGATAAGAAACCAGGTCACTCAACAAACGAGAAACAGAACACAACAACTCAGCGAGCTAAGATACAAAAACAGCAATGGCGTCCCTAAAGGTTGTTCTCGTCACTGGCGGCAACAGTGGTATCGGCTATGAGACCGTCAAGGCGCTTCTGCAGTCTGACAAGGCCCAACACATCATCCTCGGCAGTCGGTCTCCGGAGAAGGGCAAGCTTGCGATTGAAACCCTCCACAAAGAATGCCCAGAGTCGACCAACACCGTTGAACCGGTCCAGCTCGATCTCACCAGCGACGAGTCGATCGAGAAGGCTTTCGAACAAGTCAAGGCCAGTCCAGGGCGTCTCGACACCCTCGTCAACAACGCTGGTATGCACCCCTCCCTATATCCCATGACATTCCACGCGGACTGACATCCCCAAGGGGCCACCTTCGATCTCGAATTCCTCGCCGGCAAAACTTCCCTCCGCGACTGCTTCACGAGAGCCTACAACGTGAACGTCGCCGGCACAAACGTCATGACCTGGACCTTCATGCCGCTCCTGCTCAAGTCGGCCGACCCCCGCCTGATCTTCGTCGCCGGTCTCTCGAACCTCACGCAGGCAAGCGAGGCCTACTTCCCCACGCCGCCGCAGCCGGCCGGGTGGCCCAAGAAGATGGACTTCGACACGATTGGCTACCGCTGCAGCAAGACGGCGCTCAACATGCTGATGCTGGACTGGAACCACAAGTTGAAGGAGGATGGGGTCAAGGTCTGGGGCGTCGGGCCCGGCTTCCTGGCTACGAATCTGGGGCGCGTGCCCGAGCTGGCGAAGAAGATGGGGGCTGGGCATCCCCGCATTGGCGGGGAGGTGCTCAAGCGTGTTGTGGAGGGGGAGAGGGATGCTGATGTGGGAAAGCTTGTCCTTAAGGATGGGCTTTCGCGATTTTAGGTCGAACGAGACTGGTCGTAGATCTGAGCTTTTTTAGATCAAAGCACGGACTGTTTGAACAGCATGCTAGCATCATAATCTCTTCCGAGCAGGAGCCAGTCTCTCATAGTTCAGCATCTGCGTGACAAGCGCCATCGTCGCCGGTCTGCATTATTTGAAACAGTCCCGAAGAACCACACACTCTCTCCCTTGCGACAACCCAAGCCAAGCGCATGACAAGACTGCCCTAGTCGATTCAACTCAACTCAACCAGTTACCTCTGTGCTTGCTTCTACTTTTGTTGTTATTGTTCTTCATTACGGGGAAGGGGCATTGTTGGGTGTTGACAGCTTATCATTTCTAGGTGGCCAAAAGGCTGTCTGTATATCCCGCAACTACAGTAAACTGACGCACGCCGATTCATCCTGAAGTCAGTCATCCGACAACAGCCCCATGTGATTCAATGCTGAGGCCGAACAGCGAGACCACCTAATAGGCACTGGGATCGTGGTCATCGTATTGATCTCCAGCGACCTCATCACCTCACACCTCAGCGCTTGATGCAAGGAATACTGTTAAGCCTGGATGGTTTCTCTCAATGTTGTGGGCTTCCTGCTCACTTGCTTCTGCAACTGTTGCTGCTGTTCACAGTCGCAATATATCGATGTGCGGTGGTGTTGTCCCATCTCATCTTTCTTGTACAACGACGTCAACACAATGCAGCTTAATAAGGAAGAAGACGAAGTCGAAACACACCTTGTCGCACGGCTTTCGAATTGACGTACAATCATCGCAATTTTTAGCGACACCGTTATACCGGTTGGTATTGGCGCCGATTCTCTTCCAAAACCGGAGGCAACACGACGGGCCCAATTCAGGAGCGGCTTCCCGGCTCCTACGCGCGGCGTCCATATTGGGGAACGCCGACGATACTTGGAGTGGGATGGTAGAGGCGACTTCAGAAACAGACTGCGCAGCATATCCCCGGCGATCCGGTAGCTGAGTCTTGTCGGTTCAAACCTGAGCGACGAGATGATTCACAAGTTCCGCCTGAGCCTCTCCAATAACAACCACAGATATTTCTTGCAGCTTCTTCATCAGGATGGTGTGCTGACGGTAGTAAACTTTGCTTAAGTCCTGCAATCAGTGACATGTCGGCTTGCTGCGCTGATGAGTTCCCTCATGGTCAACAGGGACCCGCTGATCAAGTGCTGTTGATGGTATTCTTGAAATTGGAGGACGAAACCGTCGTCGACACAGGAGATCAGCGGGATGACTCATTCGATCATGAGAATTCGCCCAACATAGATCAAGTCCAATAGGGTTGAGATGAACTTCTGTGCCACTGATCATGATTTTCTTATGCTGGTTGATGGTGTGAATTGAGAGAAAGTGTATAAGAGGTGAGTTCATCACTCAGAAGGTTATTGGCTGTTCAAAGATGTGCACTGACAGGTGAAACCGTTGTTCTTGTACCACAGTCTGCTCGTTATCTACATGTCACCAAATGGCTCAGTCGATCGGCTGCTACTCTTCATTGCGTTCCATCGTTTTGGCGTTGGGCTGAGGAGGTGTTTGCAGTTTGAGTTGGATTGCGGATATTCCACGGCATTATGGTTGGTCAGGATGCCCAGTGAGTTCTTTCTCCAGCAGAAAGTTTCACAAACCCACCAATGATGCCACTGCTTGCCTGTCCGACAACACTGAAATTGACCCCATGTTTTAATGAGGAGCAAGGCTGTGCAAACACTAGACGCCAGTTCAAATCTGAGACCCCACTGAATATGAATCTGGCTGGCAATCAACTCCTTGCGAGAGCTTCAGCTAGCGAGTTGCCTTCCTGGTCAACATCAAACCTGCCAGTCAGATCTTGTAAGAAGTCAGTCTTGCGAATTCTTTTGTTTGATTGGACTTGAGGACTAAGATGGTGTATACAACTTGTCATAGTATGTTTTGAGCCGGATGATCGGACACCTGATTCTTAGCACTCTTGTGCTTGTCATTGCCCATCTGAAACTCTGTCCTATCTGTCCTATAAGACATTAAGCACCATATCTTGATAAATTTGACAGTGAGTGACTGGGATTGAGATCTCTCCGATTCATACTTTTGCCATTGTCATACGCTTCTTATTCCCAAGCATCCCTTCATATTCTTACTCCTCATCTCATCTCTTAACTGTAACTCAATCTCCAGTCGCTGACTTAAGCCTTATTCAGGTTGATGCCTAAACTAGAGAATGCGTACATAATGATCACAGCATTATTCTTCTCTTCTTGTCACTTCTTGGCGACGCTTGCAATTGATAGCCTTCAGACATCCTGCTCAACAGGCTGACATTGCAGTTGAGGCGTTCGAGAGAGCATAGATGAACTGATAGGTGGTATATTTGAGATATGTTGCTGTTTTCGGCTCGTTCCTGTTGAACTTGGTGTACAAATCAGAATGTTTGGACATTTCCAGATCTCCCGTTCTGCTTTAAACTTCGTTTCCTTCAGACTTTTGTTAACTGTAGCGTCGATGCTGTTTGTTTGCAACTTATTGGAGATGGCAAAGGTGATGCCCAGACCTGTCTGTAACATGATGTACACCAGGATCCAAGGTAGAACCTCATCTATTTTCTCATCACGGCACCTCTGTCCCTGCCATCAACTTCATCAGTCAAGCACCAGGAAGAGCATGTCTGAGGGAATTCTAGGTCCGCACGTTGCTGAAAAGACAACAGTGAGCTCTCTCATGATGAATTATCTTGCTCAGGTAGCGCACTGGCAAGAGGACATACCCTCTTCGTGAGGTGACAAGGAGATTGGGATATTGTTTAGTATCGAGGTTCTCCGACTTTTGTCTTTGATATCTCTTTTGTTATGCTTTAGTAGTAGATGCATTGCATAGAGTATGAAGATGGCTTTTGCCTCTTTTCAAGCACTCATGCAGGCCCAACATCGGGTACAGCATGCCTCGCGCTCCGGCAGGACAGCGCCTCAAAGTTGTATCCTCATGGCTATTTATATCATATCGAGTTCAAGTATCTTGAGCTCGTTTGCCTTCTCTGCCTTACTGCTTACGTCTCTTTTGCTCCTTCGTACCTGTCCCAACTACACTTCACTCGTCGGCTTCCCGTCCTCCGAGAAGAGACCTGCCGCCAGCTCTGTATGCCAGCGAGCTGGCTAGATGGCTTTGTTGATGCACGCTCTTCCTATTGAGACCTATTGTGGCTGATTCTATCCACGCACAGGCGTAAAACGTCTCATCATCCACACAGTTCTCGTCAGGGCAGCAAGGGCTGTTGGCGCGATCTAGGCGAAGTTTCTTCAATGTTTTGGTTCACGAAGCGCCCGAACCACTGTGCGTTGGATATCGGTACTATAACTGTATGGACACAGTGGGCCATGGTTCTTGCATGATGAATAGGCCTCAGCGTTAGCCCTATATCCTCTGTGTGACCATCGCCAGGGAAACACAGAATGAGCAGGTCGTATCCATGGCCGTATGAGTCGTAACCTGCCGCAGTATTGGCAACGTCCTAAGCTAAGCCTTCACGAACCTGTCGCTTGGGCAGCATTGAGGCAATAATATGAAATGTATCAAGAACAAAGAGATCTTGAGATCCGCCCCCGATCTTGGGGCGCACAGTTGATGAGTGCGACGTAGGTCAAGCCCTTTAAGGGTTGGTAGTCTTCCCTCTTTGCAGTATGTGCTTTACAATATAGCATCGACAGTGACAGCAGATTGGGCACGCTGGCTGCCTCGCCCGCAAGCCCCACACCTGGGTAGAAGAGCACACATTTGTGCCCACTTCTTCTTCTTTCCAGACTTTGAACACCAGGCTGCAACAAAGTTCTCACTCCGGTTTCACTCTAGGAGAATTTGACACCACATCCAACATCTGAAACTGGTTGAAGAAATTGGAGACTTCGAGCTTATGAGCATGGATTAAGAGAGCCTGGAGTGGAATCAAGATGAGTCAAACAAGAAAAAACTTTTGAGAGAGAGGCTTTCAGAGATAAAGACAATCGAGGAGCTTGTTGTGGCGATCTCTATGTTGAAGCCTTCCTTGAAGGCTGGAGAGTTTGGCTATCGATTTCTCTCGGTGCTTGTTTGAAAGGAAGTAATGAGTGTTCAAGAAAGACTAAGTCAGAGAGAGATCTTTGCAGTATCTAACAAGGATATTAGCAGGCAGTCTTGATAATCAACGATGGGAATATACCAGTCATATTATAAAGACAAGGCTCCGTCAGCCCCTGACCACATCAAGTACATGATATGAGTCTGCACCCATGGAAACGATTTCCTATGTTGACAAGGTGCTGAAGGAAGGGGCTCCTATGATGTTGAGTGTGCATGATGGTAGAAAAGAAGAGATGGTTTTGGTGGGTGATGGATGGTATTTAAGCCACGAAGTGACCAGATCACACCATCAAGTTAATCAACTGAAGTGTTATGAACAATAGGAAGAGTTGCGTCACAATGGAGTAAATCAGTAGAGCTAATCAGTGGAGATGCTGTGAATCGTGTCTCAAACGGCCAATTGCAGTGTTCGATGCTGCTTGAGGATGATTCACATGACAGTGCGCTGAGACTTCTCAGAGTATACTCAGCGTTCAGCTGTTGATGCTGCCTGCCGGTGGCTGTGGACAAACTCACTGTCGCCACCTCGGTGTGGTGGTGTGATCCGTACTTCGACGTGCCCTAAGGTAAGGGAGGTAATGTATCTGATGATGTTCGTTGCGGCCAATCGGTTGATCTAAAGCCGAGACATCAAGCTCCCACAGACACAATGGGTTGAGCAATACCTACAACCAATGTCCCCGAGGCCTTGGTTACCAAATTCAAACACTACCCTTGCGTGGCGATAGTACATAACCGCGAGATGGGAAGTTTAAAGAACAATAGAGCCATCGCGATGCTCGATGTGGCAGCGGAAGGAGGTTACGGAGTTCCCGCCATCGTCTGCGTTGGTACTCCTCATTCCTATAGAAACAGCTATCCACAATTATTACCTCTCCCCTCACTAACCCCCCTACCCACAGTACAACCTCGAAGGCATCCTAGCCACCATCCACGCCGCCGAAAACAAGCGCTCCCCCGCCATGATCCTTCTCTTCCCATGGGCACTGACCCTCCACCTCGACCACGCGCAAGACGCCGCCCAGATCCGGCACGCAGCCAACATAGCGCCAGGCTTCGACAGCATCATGATCGACATGTCGCACCACAACAAATCCGAAAACCTGGCGCGAACGAAAGCGCTGGTCGAGTACTGCCACGCGCGGGGGATCGCGACGGAGGCGGAGCCGGGCCGGATCGAGGGCGGGGAGGACGGGGTGGCGGATACGGCGGAGGCGGAGCTGGAGGGGCTGTTGACGACGGCGGCGGAGGCGGGGGAGTTTGTGGCGACGGGGATCGATTGGTTGGCGCCGGCGTTTGGGAACGTGCATGGTGCGTATGGGCCGAGGGGCATTCGGCTCGATTATGAGCGGTTGCGGGCGATCAGGGAGGCGGTGGGGGGGAGGGTGAGGCTTGTGTTGCATGGGACGGATGGGTTCAATGAGGGGATTTTTAGGAGGTGTGTAGAGGCGGGGGTGGTGAAGGTTAATGTCAATAAGGTGGTCAATCGGGCGTATGCGGAGGTTTGTGCGGAGATGAGTGGGAAGGTGGGGGTCACGAAGGTGATGGAGGAGGGGACGGAGAGGATGAGGGTCGTGGTCGAGAGGCTGATGGATCAGCTGGGGTCTAGTGGGAAGGCGTAAGGATGCGCCTACTCCATATGTTTCTTTTTTGAGCGCCCTCTAGAATCTCGGAAGATCGTACATAGAGCTGCCGGTTGAGCGCATCTTGATGTTACCTCCACCAAATACGATTCTGCTCTTTCCAACTATCGAAGCTATATACATATCAATCCACAAATCTTCCTTCCCATTACCTCAACTCACCTCATCATCCAATCCACTGCTCCTCCAACCGACCCAAACTTCAGTAGTACGTCGCAAATTTCGACATCCCGCTCAGCACACCGACAAACTCTCTGGCAATGATCCGATCCGTCTGCTCGCTCGGATGTAACTGATCGTACCATAAGAAACTATCCGGCGACGGGTCATCCATGCACATAGTCCCGTTGACGTTGCACTGGTGCGAGAATCCAGTCACGTTTGCGGGTGCACTGCCGTTGAGATACATTGTAGGATGGGTGTAGATGTCAAGAATCTTCGCACAAGTCAGACAATGGGGGCGATATAGAGCTTCGACAGAGCACAAAGGAGAGGCTCGAGGTAGAGAAGACTTACCAAGCTATAAACGTCATAGATGGCGAAATTCGCGCCAGGATACCGGTTCGCCACCAGGGATTCGTAGGGCACTTGATACTTCCACACGTCATTGACCGTTGTCGAGTATTCCTTCATCAGCTCCGCGATCGCCGTATGATTGGCCGGTTTATCCTTCCAGTAGCGATTAATACCCAAACCCATGTCTGTGTCGTTAGCGTACAGCGGCGCCAGGTAAAGCGGCGCAATGTTGTTGAGCACGAAATAGCGCGCTCCACTGGCATAGAGCGAATCTAATGCCATGAACACGCAGTCCGTAAAATCCGTAAGCGTTTTTCCAGCTACTTGGCTGTCTGTCAGGAACGCGTTGACACCTAGGTCGTTGGTGCCGATCCAGATGGCGTACACGGCGTTGCTAGCCGTCAGGGCGGGTGTGAAGTAGGCTTTCCCGGTAGCGTTGCTGGTTGTGGTATTGTCGATCAGGTATGCGGCGATTTCGTACTCGAGAAGGGAGGGAAAATTCGCGTGGATGGATGGAAGGAAGCGTGGGGTGATGAAGTTCGAGCACACGGCGCCGCTGACAGCGTAGTCATAGAGGGTGAGTTGCGGCTGGAATTGAGAGTTGAGGGTTGTACCGGTGTACTGGACAACGTAACGGGGCCAAGTGCGTCCTCCGCCGGGTGTGTGGAAGCTCTACCGACCGTTAGACATGATGGCAGGAGGAGTAATGGTGGAGGATAGATAGGTTATCATACCTCGGGGAGAAGAGTGCCTGGTGGTGGAGCAGAACCATTATGCGTAGCAAAGTAGTTCAATCGGTTTTCATCCGTATAGCTGTCGCCGAAGGTGATCAAGCTGGAGAATCTCTCGAGATACCATGGATCTGTGGCATTTACTCTCTTGTTCAGTGGTCCGGAGCTGGCAAGGCTAACGAGTGGAAGTACGACGAGCAGTGGGAAGCGCATGATTGCGAGCTTGACGACGGCGAGTGACGGAATGAACAACGACAGCACTTCCCTACTCTTCCATGTCGGGAGACCGATACACCACATTATATAGAAATGGCGGCCCTACTACGACCCGGAGTGGGGAGTCGGGTAGCAAACCCCTCTTCGATATGCACGTCGGAGCTATGTAGGGCGGTTTCCGCACGGCGTTCCATCTTCAGCTACCTATGTAGTTGGACCTGGTATGTAAGGTACCGGTAAGGTAGTAGTCAGCCCAAAATGTCGGAAGAACGGAAGAATGAACAAAACGTTGAAGCTTTTTAGATCAGAGCCTGAGCGTTGGTGGCGTTGGCGTTAACGTTAGGATGAGGGGTTAGTGAATGTCAGACCACATGTCGGGGCAAGAAGTGCCGAGCATCAAATAATGACTCCACCCTCGAATAAGGTACCAAACAGAAATACATGCTACTCATATAAGGTAGGTAGTGTCGCTCCACCCATATGTTTGTGGGGTTCGTGCAAGGCGACAGGCCGACTCGATGTTGGATGTTGGACGTTTGACGATCGTAGATTACTAAAGGGAGTGGTGGGGTAAAACCCCCCCGCCAAAGCTCGACACAACCGACAAGACAGTTGTGGATATCTCTATCAAAGTTAAAACCACAACGACCACAATATTGATGCCGTACCTTAGACAGCTGCCAATGCCAATGCGTAAATCCAACGCAACACCCAGTCCGTACCGCAACTCCGATGCGCAGGAAACCATCGCAGATCCAGCAAGGCAACACCCTCCCGATTACATGTAACGGTCTGCGAGAGCCATCACTGCCTGTGTCATCCCCTCATGTTCACCGTTGACAATTCCCATCACTTTGACAACATTCATTATAAACATCGTCGTCGGGCAATGCACCCACAAAGGCTCTCTCTAAGAACGTGAACCAGACTTCACTATTGACGATCTTTCGCCGTTTGTGCTTTCCGCGCTTGTTCCTCGCTTCCTCTGGTCTCGTATTCTCACCGTCTGGGTCAGTGACACTTTTGTATGGACGCACTTCTCCCACTCGTGTACTGGTCAATTGGTCCAGTTCCCTTTCGCTTCGCTGCTGGACGAGGGGGACAACTTCTTCCACGGGGTTGTCTTCTTCGATTCTTGCCGCCACGTCTACCAAGAGATCTTTCAGCTGCTCGAGCTCCGCAAGATCTCCTTTCTGCTTATACTCGCCAATCCTTGTGGCCAACTCTAACAGACTTCGCACGGTTAGGTCTTTCAGCTTGTAAATGCTATCGTCTCTGGTGTCATACTCGACTTCGAATTCGACCTGTGGAGAGTGCCCTTTCGGCTGCGTGGCTTCGAGATTAGTGGCGCCGGTTACACCCTCGGGTAGTGACTCCGCGCCTGGAAAGGTGTCATCTGAAAAGGATGAGATTCTTGTGTCCTTATCGTAAAGACGAGTGAGGTTGAGATAGTACTGAGTATAACCAAGCAATGTAAGAGGTTGTGGTGAGTAGGCAGGCCCAGGCGGCGAGGTTTTCGGTGGAGGTTTAGGCACTTTAAATTTCGGCTTCTTGGGTCGTCTGTGCTTCCTTTTCTTCTTGTTGGGTTCCGGCATCTGCTCCGACTCCGGGACTTGCGTCCTTCCGACGTTGCTCGTAGTGACTTCGTTTGATTCCTCGCCTTGGTTAAGACCAACGATATCAGTCACTTCAGACTCGATATGGGCTGGCGGTGTTGAATCCACTGCCGAGCCAAGCTCCAGTCCCGTTATGTTGTAATGTATGACCCGCATTGTCGGGAAATACTTGGGAATCACACTTGGTGACACCAAGCTTACGCTGTACCGTTCGGCCCACTTGCCACCGATCTCTTTCAGATAATTCCTGTTCCTTCTTCGATGCTTTCTCATCCGATCTCCAGCGGCCGACAAGTCTTCTACCGGATTCCGAAATCCCTCGTCACCTGTCCATAACGATTTCACCGATGGCGGCTCGGGCAGATCTGACCACGCTGATCTCAACTCTTCCAAGTAGTTGGCCGAAGACTGAACAGAGAATCCGGGATCGAACGCAGCTCGTGAGCTTACCTCATTGGCTGATGTGTCCATGGTCGCAAGGTCGACAAGGTCCGAGTCTTGCAGCACGAAGTGGTCTAGGTTCATATGCCCATACACTGATCCTACCACGATATCCCGGTATTGTCGCATCCAGAGAACGTACTTTTGCCAGCAAGTCTCATCCCAGCTCCGCTTACTGTCGGTCCTCGCCGGCGGCACGTGACCCGTAATGATAGCTTTCATCCCTCTGTCTCGGAGAAACTGTAGCTGAACACGCAACCACTCCATCTGCTCAGAGCCCGGTTCGGACCTGTCGGCACAGCCATCAACGGCTGAGTTGGAATCGAAGAAGTAGAGTGTGTTTAGGCTGAAAACAGCGAGTTGATGCGGGATGACTTCAACGTAGAACCAGCCCCCTCGCTCGAAGGCGTGCCGTTGCTCCTCTGGGATGAACCGGTTCCAAATGCTCGCATATTGTTTGGTCCAACGGTTTGGGCCCTTTGACAAGATGTTATGCGGTAGGATATCGTTGTTGCCGAACGTGGGGATGATGGGTATGACAAAGTCATTTTTTGGGTCTGTGTCATTGATATGGTCATCCTTCCCGAAGACCTCCATGAACTTCGTCACCAGTAATTTATTGAGGCCCGTGACCTGCTTGACCGTTCGGGGGATCTTCTCGTCGTTATCGTGTCGTGCCGAGTCCCCAGTCCAGACGATGAAATCGATGGAGTCCTTCAGATTGGCATCGATCCACTTGAACGTCTCGTTGATCAGCGACACCGGAGTGTCGCACTCAGTGCCTGCGGCACCAAGCCAACCGGCGTCCCCCGTGCCCCGGTGACACGCCGTCTCGTCCTTGGTGGACGAGTTGACCCTATAAAATGGGTCGGGGTGGAAATCTATGCGGACGTCAGTTTGGAGATTCCGAATGCGCCCATTGAAGACTCGACTGACCTGTCAGATGCAAGAATCTTCCTTGCAACTGGCGTACGGGGTTCGGGGCAGTGGGAGAAGCAACAGACAGAAGTGCTGCAAATGCGAGCAGCCAGTACACGAGGGCCATCGTTCTGAGGGACTCCTTCGAATGACTTGGCGAGGTGTAGCATGATGGGATATTTTGTTTAGGAGTTGCAAATATATACATGAATCAGCGGCCAGCACGGTGGTTCCGTGTCTATGAAAACCTCACAATTACCTTATAAGGAAGGGCGCCTCGGGCAGTCATTACTAATCGACCTCGAGCGAGCTAAGTCGGAGGTACCCATGGATCTGAGTTGTATACGAAATGATCGCGGAGCTCCTCAACAGTAAATATTGTATAGCTACCTAGTAGTCAAGAGGTTTCATTATAACTAGAGACCCTCCCATATGGTAAAGCTATGGTGTTGATAACTGATTTCCTCCCAGGCACTCAAGGCATCGCGCTTCCACTCTGGGACCCACCACTGCTGATATGGGCAGCTAACTCATGAATTCAGCGCTCAAGCAACAGCGGGTCACGAAAAACCAGATCATTGCTCTCCCCTGAGATGGGCGTGAGGGACTGGTGTATGTGAAACTTTGAACCCTAAAAAGTGCCAGCGATACTATGGCGCAGCAGTTCCACATCTTCTCATTTGACAAAAAGAAGCGCTCCATTTCGATGCTACCCATGCAAGCAAACATCCGCCCAAAAAAAAGTCTAGATCGACGTGAGCAAGATTTGAACTTGCGCCTCCGAAGAGATGTGCTTTCTAGGCACACGCCTTAACCGCTCGGCCATCACGCCTTTGATACAGAGTTTGAGCCGTAATATTATATTGATCCGAAAAACCCCGCCTGAGCCCGGTCCTACCGTATGCTACTCCACGCTCTTGTACTTCGTACGTGATTGTCTAGTTCAGGATGAGCATTCAAAGACATACAATATCCCGAAGACTGTCCTAGTATACACACGTTCAATATCTCTCTAAATTCTTCTCTTATCCTTCCTTCTAGACATCCTTCTCCCTCCTTTCCTCGACCCCTGCTTTAGAGCGCTGCGCGAAGCCAAAGCTGATCGACCGGTACAAGTCCACCACGACCGCCTTCCGCAAGATCGTGTTATGTCCGGTCTGCTTCTGTATTGACGCTGGGAACGTCATGTTGCAGTTGAGGGGTTTCGTTACTATTTACGAGGTACCTAGCCAGGTGGTTGTGCGAAGAGCTATTTTCTTGTGCCATGGTTTCTAGGTTTGGTGTGCTTTGTATAGAACGTGAGGGTCCTACTGTAGGGAGAGAATGATATAGAGAGGTTTAGAACTGTAACTATTGAACCAAATAGGCACAGCGGTGGCTGTGATATGGAAATGCTGAAATCTTATGGCCGAACTGGACGCCCCAGTAGGAGAGAATGTATACGATAGTGACGAGAGAGAAAAAGGGAACAGTAGAGAGTAGAGTGATTGACAGCGGTGATGTTTCGCCCTATGATCCTGAGGGCTTCTTGCACAGGATCATAGTACAGGGGTTTACCGGGGACTGAGTACTGCTGCAATTATGATCACATCCGGTCAGACGACAGGACCATCGATCTACACACCAGGAGCGAGCTGTACTCCATTGATATCCTGCTGGGGGTAAATACATCAGCTCGCCCTCCAGCGCCGCAGAATATACAATCAGTAGCCCCACGCTATCATAAGTCATACTCAGTAAAACAAAAGGCCAAGGGTCTCAAAACTCTAGAACCAGACAACTCCAGCAATCAGACCGACCGTCAGTCCGAGCCAGCTGCCACCCTCTTTCCTCGTCCCGGCGCTCTGCATCCCGAACGGCGATCCGTTCGTGCTAGCCGCTGGACTGTTGGCAGCGGCAACGGTAGCACTTGTGGTCGTAGTCGTCGTCATTGCGGTCGAGGAGGAAAGTGTGACGGTTGTAGTGCCCGTCGAGGTTGACAGCGTAGACGCGGCACTCCCGCTGGAACTTTGACTAGTCGTTGAGGTCGAACCCCCCGCTGATCCTGCCAGAACAGTAGTAGTTGTTACACTACTCGTCACCGTAGCGGTACTTTGAGACCCGCTGACCGTTGATCCTTGGTGAACCGTGATTGGAACGAGGATGTAGAAAGTACTGCCTTGGCTGTCGGTTGTGGTGGAGATAGAGGTTGTGGTACGTATTGTAGGCGCGGCGGTGATCGTCTTGGTCGAGACCGCCTGGGAAGCTTCGGCCATCGTCGTTGGTACCGTCGTCTGAGCGGCATAACCTCCTGACGTTTCCACAAACTCGGCGTTCCGGATGGCTGCGGAGGAGATGGGCGTACCGGCAAGGCTACAGGCGATTTGGAGAGGCGTAATGAAAAGATTCGAGTCCAGCTGGTAGTCGCAGTTGCTTTTGACACAGGTCACAACGTCCGTAAGGAAGTTGCCATTCGAAAGGCGGCAGATACCTATAATTTTCGCGGGTGAAGCATCAGCGGATGTTGGTTGCGCGGTCGAAGGGTAAGCTTACATGGAATGTCAAGGTCGGCGCAGTTGAAGTCGCCAGAATTATGTATACAGCTCTGCCAACACTGTGGGAGGTTGCTGATGACTTGAGCGTAGGAGGTCGCCGCCAACAGGAAGACTGCCAGGATTGCGGGACGTCGCATGGTGGCGGCACTAGACGGGATGGGAGGATAGGTGATTTGTTGCGCTGTTTATATATTTCTTTCTCGCCTGAAGCAACTATTGCGATGCCTGGTATTGATATACACGATCCATGCAGGGTTCAGGCTGAAGATATGTGGTATAAGGCAGTAGCAACATCGGACGGTAAAGTTTGGAGACGTTGGTTGTCGTGAGCGAGGCCCGACGCCGATGGATATGGGTTGCAGTGTTTCTTGGTAAGTTACGAAGACTATGTACTTTACCATACGGTACTTTACCTTGTGTTGCAGCCGACCTCAGGTAGTTCATGAGTGGTGTTGTTGCGTCTACGCCAACATGGCACTGACGTCAGTTCTGTACTCTAAACTTATATTACCTTACATACAATACTTTACCTTACGCCTCCAAGCCTGTTTCCGTGCCACTTCGTTGGAACAGCTTCTGAAACTGAAACGCGGGCTAAGCAAGGGGTGCTGTGCCACAGGGTCTGTGGCTCAATCTCAGGCCTCGGCTTCTAGAATTTGGAGTTTGGAGTTTGGACCCTGGATTTTTGGTACGACCGAGTTAGATCTCCACCGTGATCTTGGAGTCTCCTCGTGCGATAAACACACACGTTCCTTACCAGGTATATAAGGTTCCCTGTGAACGCTGACTCGGGTCGACATGGAGATTTTGCGGTTGGCATGATGAATGAATTGCCGCTTGTTGATACATCAGATAAAGGCCAAAGATCGACTACTCATAGGAAATATGAGCCGGAAGACAGATGTGGTATTCCTCACTGTGCAGAGCCATGACTGTGCCTGCCGGTGACGGTGACAATGCTTCCAGGTATCTCGGCCCGTTCCCAGCTTGCCCGGCTGGTGGGATGCAAGGTAGATCAATTGCGGGGTACAAGATCCGGAGTGTCTGCTTCATGTCCAGCTATGTATAAGAAGACGCAGGGAGCGTCTGCCACATCTACCATTGGAGATCCCTTGTTTCCGTTCTCTCATACTCAATTCCTATCATCCAACCATCCAAGATGGCAGATTTCCCATCTCTTCAACCGGCCATGACCGTCCTGGTATACGCTCACCAGAGAGCCCTCGCTATACACCCAACAGACTGATGCATCGACTCCTAGGTCACCGCCGGCGCATTCACCAGTATCGGTAAACACGGTCCATTCGCGCTCTCTCATCGCATCGCAGGATCTCACATCCCCTGCAGGTAGTCATGCGAGAGGCACTGCGCTCACAGTCGCGGTACCTTGACCCCCACCCTCCACCATCGCTCATGCACAGCTGATGGCACACCAACGCCATAGGCCATGGTCGGAGGCACCGTGAAGAGCGAATCCGGCTTCTCGCCCGCCATCGACGCCGAATTCTTCGGCACGGGCGCCGACTACATCCACAACGACCCGGACGGGAAACGCATGCGACTGAACGCGCATGGGGTGCTGAAGTGGGTGGCGCCAGGGTACAAAGCGCAGCCCTTCTGCTAACCTGCAGGTGATTGCAGGAACAAGGACGGTGCGGTCAGTCTCGCGTGGTTAGGTCATGGTTACGTTACCCGACCTTGGAGCCTGATGCTCCGCGATAGATGATCTACCTCAACTACACCGGTATCGTCGACATCACTCCTGAACTCAGCACTCTTCTGGGAGGAGGCGCGGATGCGAAGTCAACTGAATTTGGGAATTCGTGTCTGTCCTGACCACTATCTGCGAACGCCGAATGCTGACAGGCTTCTCGCAGTCATAGAGATGCGGTTCGAGGTGAGCGGTGTTGCTCCTCCAACCTCTGTTTGAACCGCAGATTGACTGTCTTCCAGACTGGAGATGAGAAGCTAAAGGAACTGGAGACCAGCACGTTCGTGGGTGCGGGACGCTTCATATATGAGCAGGGGAAGCCGGTCGTGGTGGAGTACAAGGTGAGTAAAGTGGTCAAGGGATAAGACTGCCGACATAGAGACCGTGTGTGAACATCGTCTATACACAAGCGTCCGTACATGTGTGCACTATATCTGTGGACTTACTATTAGATAAAGTACATAGATGGATTCAGATGTATTCGCTCCCTCCGGTGCGCCCTCAATTGTAGGAAGTTCGCGTCTGGTCGGGAAAGACGTTTCGTTCGCATCGTAGCGGAAATCAGGAGCTTTATAATGTGGCCGTGACGCGGCGGAAGTGCTGGTCTCGTTGGACATGGTGTTGGTGATGGCGAGGACAATAATTCTGATATTGGCGAAGACATAGTTCCGAACTGGGATGTGGAGGGTTATATGGCAGAATCCTCACTAGTGCCGAGTGTAGTCTGGTTTTCCTATCTGGGTATGGAGAATTCAGTCTCGTTTGCAGAGAAGAAACCGAGGGTTACCTAAAGTCAATCGTTGACCTGAATCGATGCCCCATAACGTTGGTCTCGGTGGTCTCGGCACTCAACCACCGGGTTACCAAACTTTCAAGTCAAGTCTAGGTACTCACAGACACAGAGCATGCTGGGACACAGAATATGAACCACTTTTGCTTGATTCTTTGAAGTTCTGCCCCTCATGTTATACCCGGTGTTGATGATGTGTGATGGGACTCCGTATCAGTCCACATAATCGATGCATACAGCATCAATTGGTTTGTAAGAGCTATCTTTCGGTAGCAAGTACTGTAGGACTAGGGTTTTCCATTTTGTGGCCGTATCATGTAGTATTCATATTCCTCTTCTCAGATCAAGTCCAATGCAAGAAGTCGGGCATCTACCCATCAGGGCAACACCATCCGCTGTCTCCCGTCCTTCCTACTATTGACCTCTGGCAGGCCAACCTCCATCAATTCTTGACACATCCGACTCCTCGCACGCATCTTGTTTCCATACCTGATGAAGATAAAAGGCACAACCCCCAGCGCCAAGCTGATCAGGCCCAGCAGAGAACAACCCCAAGCCACGCCCGTGCGCGTGAACATCGGCCCCGCGATCAGCGGCAGCACGGCCGAGCCGGCACTACGGCAGCAGCTCACGGCCGCCATCGCACTGGCCGAGAAGGTCTTGTACGCGTCGGCCAGGTAGTTCAGCAGCGCCATGAAGAGCAGGTAGAAGCCCATGCCGAAACACAGGCCTGCCGTCATGGGCACCGCCCAGTGGATCTGTGGGCTGGCCGTCCAACCCAGCCAGAAGAGGGAGGTGACGCACAGCGGCCCGCCGATGCAGGCGAGCGGCAGGCGGCGGTATTCTTCGACGGAGACCCAGGCCGACTCGCGCGCTTGTGCGCGGCGGAAGAAGAGGTCGTAAGTGAGGAAGACGCCGCAGCCGAGAAAGACGCCGAGGGCGACTGCGGCCGTGTTAGCAGCACGGAGTGGTCTCCTGTACGTGGGGAAGCGGCGTACTTGGGAGGTATGCTAGGCCGGAGATGCCAGGCCTCATGCCGTAAATGGTCTCGAAAATGATGGGATAGGCCTGGAAAAAGAGGTCTGGTGGGAGATCAGTAGTCGATGGCAGGAAAAAGACACGAGTTGACTAGACCTACAGTAGATACCCGTCTCAAAGGCCAGGTAGACGCAGGTGAAGGTGACGAGCGACTCGGTGAACATCATACGGATCGGCCTGGCCAAGAATACCATGATGATCTGTTTCCACCCCTTCTTCTCCAGCTCGATGGGTGCAAAAATGCTTGCGTCGCCCGTCTCCTTCCGCAGTTTCTGCGCTCGTTTGGCCAGGATCACAGGCGCATATGTCTCCGGCAAGAAAAAGAGAGGGACGAAGCACACCGCGGACGCCATGCCGGACACCCAGAATGTCCATTTCCAGCTGACTCTGGATAAGAAGCCTGCAATCATGGGGGCGAATTGCGGTCCCATTGTGATGGCCTCCAGGTTCATTAGCTGCCATATACTTCCTATGGATGAGGATGCAAGGATAAGCATACGGCAAGATACATTGCATTTGCCCTTCCTCGAGTGACGGGATCATCGTAGATGTCGGCATAGATGCCTCCTACCACCGACACCGCACTCGACGCACACAGACCGCACACGAAGCGGAAGAATATGAACGCCGACCAGTTCGGGGCCGATGCGCTAGCAATTGTAAAGACCGTAAAGACGCCGAACGGTCCGATCATCACCATGCGTCGGCCGTAGGTCTCACTCAATGGTCCTAGTAGAAGGGCGCCACAGACGAAGCCGACCTGATATACAGAGATTGGGAGTACCAATTGCGTTTTGCTCGTGACGTTGAAGTATGCTGCAAGATATGTTATAGCACCGCTTGGAATGGAAGACCCAAGTGTGCCATTCAAGATTGTGAATGATCCCGTGAGTACGATGACCGCTTTTCTAGTCTACACAAAACCATCAAGGTCCGATGCTTTGTAGATCGAAGAACGACGTACATTAGACCAATTGATGGGATTTGCAGAATCACCAGGTTCAAACCTGACGGGAGTAGCAGCAGCCTCATGTTGAGTGGCGTTGCGAACAGTGTCAGGAGTGACAGGCCTTTGCTGTTTGCCTTGGTGGCCCAATGTTGTAAGCTCCTGCTCCACCTTTGAGGCCTCTCTGATTCGCGTACCGTTGAGCATCATGCGGTGGGAGCATGTCTCTTTCCAATGAAGAAGACATGTACGTTTATTTTAAACGCGAAGACTGACCAGACATCTTGGGAACACTGAATTGGTGGTACTGTGCCGCCGGACTAAGATTATAGGATGACCTCACATATCCCTGGAGTGCTCCCTAGATCCTGGGCTAGCGTAGCGGAGGATCACCTAATCTTTGGGTGTTTACCACGTTCTTCATCAAACTGAGTCACGATCTTCATCTTGGTTACACTTCCTGCCTTGCATTCTACACCACTTGAGATACCGAAACATACTACCCACACGTGCGATAGATCTCGATACACCACACCGGAACCACTCGCAATTGCTGTGCCTCAATCAGTCCCCATGGGGACCGCAAACTTCGCCCACGTCCCGCCGAGCAACGTCCTAACAAAGTCCGACACACTCTTTCCGCCATCCGCATCTTCCTGGAAAAGAACGTGGATTTCCTGCCCGCCCTCGGTGGTATTGAGGACGACGCTGCTGAATTTTGTACCGGCCATGGCCTCGATGTCGAGGTTGCCGACCTGGTAGAAGTCTTGCCAGGTCGTGTTCTCGGCCGCGCCGGTGGCGACGAGTTCGATGACTGTGCTGTTGGGGGCTTGGACGTGGACGTTTTTCGTAGAGGCGTAGTTGATGGCTGCAACGGAAGTGTTGGGGTGGGTTGGTCCGTAGGTCAGTTCTAGGCGGAGTTGTAAATTCATATTCGTGCTGATTAAAGGTAGAGGGGAGTTGTGGGGCGAGGGTATAATTACGTTTGATCCAAGTTCCGGCGCTGTGGACGGTGCTGTTTGCCGACAGGTTGAAGTCAAACCACCTCTGCTCTAATTCTCCCACCTCATTCAGTAGCCACAAGTTCGTGATACTCGAACCTCGGACTGTACACTCGCAACCGCCGTTAGGGTTGGAATCAGGGAAGGTGTATCCTTTGCTCCATGCGGTGTCTCCGAAGTTCCAATACACCTCTTGGACCGAGCCTTGCGCTGAGCCGTAGTAGAGACGGAGGCCATACGGGTCGCCGTACCAATGACCATTGAAGCAAGCGGTTAGACCGACATTGGCACTGGAGGAAGCTTCGAACCTGCTGGTGCCAAGCGGGCCTGTAGGATTCAGTAGCTGGAGGGTAATGGTCATGGTCATGGTCATGTTTACCTGAGGACCATCCGGTTGACTTGTTAGAATTGATCGATTCCTGAAGAATCCCCTCTCGATCAACGTAAAAAACTCTCCACTATGGCCAAACAGTTCGATTAGTGAGCAAGTCCCTTCCGCCGTAGACCGAGAACTTACAGTGAGTTCGTCGTCGTGCGTGTAGCTGACTGACATCAGCGGCGTACCAGATCGGGCATTGTCGCTGTATACTTCGTCACTCGAGTTGCCGCTGGCTATTGTCAGAGGTTGCGCGACATTAATTGCAGCAGGTATACATACCCAGTCCACACCCCGGCGTCGTACCGTGCTTCTCTAATTTTGCCAGAGTGATGCTGAAAGAACAATTTCATCCTCGGTGAGCCATCTGCTAGGTCAAGCGCCGAGATCCCAGATCCCGCGTCGGCTCCATGGGCTTTGTTACGCATTGTCAACCCGAGTCCTAGCCCCAGCGCCAACCCAACGACTGCTAGAAGAAGCACGAGGTGGAGAATCCAGTACCGTCGGACAAGGCGCGAGAGCCGACGCTTTGAAGTTGACGCCTTGTCTTCAGCGGTAGATTTATCCTCCGTAATTACTCCCAGCTGCTTGTTCAAGATGGACTGAAGCGTTTCAATCCGTACGGTATGAGCAGGAACAGTGACAATGGGGTCACTCGGGCGATGCTCAAAGGCACCAGGGTGCATCCCATCGTCCTGCTTCATGTCTTGGTACATGTTAAAGGACTCAACGCCTGCGTCTGTCTCTGGGCTGATCGCTTCACCAGGTTGTCTAAAAGGGATGTTTGTCCAAGGCAAAGTCATAATTGTCAGCTCCAAAGAAGCTCGAACAAGTATTGAGTGAAAGTGAAGTTCGGAGGTCTGATGTGTGGAGGAGAATGCCAGAGCGCGACCAACGTCATTCCGTTAACAATCGCCAGCGGAATAACACGACGACGAGGTAAACCAAATTCTGCAATTTTCGGATTTCGAGATTCAAATCAGAAGTAATTGGGCAAGATGTTAGGAGAAGAGATGGGACGAAGAGATCATATACGAAATACATATAAGGCTTGTTGCATCCCGCCTGATTTCTCTGCGAGTCAGAGCACATGCGGAAGGCACTGATGCAGCACATCCACATAATAGTACCTAGTCTGTCGCGGAAGACTATCGGTGATTCGCCGGACAATTGACGGGCAGTTGAGTTCACCAATCCGGCGAACATTGCACGTTCATGTACAGCCTTCTAAGGAGCCTTGCGCCACAAAGTGTGAGATGTGCATGGCTCCATTCCCTGTTGATTCTTGGATTCGCCTAAAGCCCGCCGTGATCCCTCATCTTCAGCCTTGCCCTCCTGGAAAAGGTGCAGTCTCAGTGACCAGCAAGGATCGCGGAGATGTAGGCGGAATGGAAACAGATAGAGCGGCCATCTTTGATGTCATTGTTGATGGAGTTGTATCTAGGACATGTGCGTCCATACCTGAGCTTTTTACAAAGATCCTTCAGCGAGATAAATTGTTCGCTTCAGTCACGTGGTTACCCATCCGACATTTTCGGATCTATGTT